>Ga0302314_10020192_pt1 | contig 11029 bp, 7 predicted proteins | sample III_Palsa_N2_3_FD_200533 | JGI IMG/M metagenome (GOLD analysis project Ga0302314, IMG submission 200533) | Peat permafrost microbial communities from Stordalen Mire near Abisko, Sweden - III_Palsa_N2_3 | ecosystem: Environmental > Terrestrial > Soil > Palsa > Peat permafrost | place: Sweden... | reverse complement strand
AAGGCGAAGTTCTCATTGGCCGCCTGGTCCGTCCGCAGGCCCCAGGGCTGGTTGCGTGCCTCGCTGGGCGAACAACCGAAGGCCTGGCGGAAGGCGCGGCTGAAATGGGCGTTGTTGTTGAAGCCCCAGCTATAGGCGATGTCGGAAATCCGCCGGGGCGTCTGCCCCGGATCGGTCAGATCATCGAAACAGCGGCGCAGGCGCTGCTGCCAGATGAAATCCGACACCGTCGACGAGGCCTGGCCGAAGATATTGTAGAGAGTGGCCTGGGAGAGCTGGAAGCGCTTCATCACCATCGCCGGGCCCAATTCGGGATCGGCCAGATGCTCGGTGATGAAATCCTTGATCCGCTCCAGCATCGCCGAGGGGAGCAGGAAGGCCGCCTTGGCCACGGTCATGTCGAGATCGGCGACGGCGCCGGCCAGCAGATTGCCGGTGGCCTGCATGACGAACGGAACGCTGTCGCCCGTCATATCGTCGAGACGACGGCGAAGCGCCACGATGTTCGCGCCGAGCAGATCGCCCATGATCGTGCCCGCCCGCCAGTGCGCCCCATGCAGTTGCCGTCCGGCCGAGCGGGCCATGGCGCGGAGGCGATCCTTCGGCACCATCAGCGAAATGGACTCGCCGCCGCCCTCGATGCCCTCTCTTTCCTGTCCGCTGTCGAACAGCAGGGTGTCACCCGCGCCGATTTCATGGTCGCGCCCGTCGATGCGGACCTTCATTCCGCCGCCGGCGCGATAGATGAAGCGGTAATGTTCCATATGGCTTTGCGCGATCTGCCGTTTGGTGCGGCGGAACGTCGAGCCGGCGCTGACCTCGCTGGCGGCGATGTGGATGCCGGTGTGCCAGATCTTATAGGAAGCGAAGGGCGCCGGACCAGCCAGATGCATCTCCGACCCGAAGGTCATGAAGCTGTTCCACAGCTCGCGCGTGTCCGCCTCGTTGAGGCCGGCCGTCGAAAATTGCAAAGACTCGACCAAGAAAATCTATCCCACCCCAAATGGCCAAGTTTGTCCGAGCCGACGGTCAGAGTCTGTATTACCGAAAACGGCGCTCCAGAAGCAAGACTATCTTTACCCCAAGTCTTGCGGCGCCAGGCTGGAACCGATACCTCACTTTGAAGATGAACTCACGCGGCGATGCATATTGCTGGGTGGTAAACAGGCTCTGCCGGATGGCCGGCGGCTACCGATCCCGAGCTCGCGGCGCAGGTCTGGAATCTCAGTCAACAGATTTTAGAGTCTCAGTCAAAACCCGATTCGCCCGCCCTGCTACCTTCTCGCCCAGCCTTTTCAAGGGTTGGAGAGGTTGTCGGCGGAACTTTTCGGGGAAAATGAATGAGTGTTACCCAGCAACAGGTCGTCTCTCTGCTCGAAAATGAGCTGTTCGAGAGCGCCACCCAGGCTGCCGCGAACGCCGCGACCTGGCAGGCCAATGCCGCCGCGACCAGCGTCTCCGCCCTGGCCACCGCGATGGCGGGCTCCGGCGAGGAAAAGATCGCCGCCACCATCGTCGGTTTCTACATCACCTCGCTGGGCCGCGCTCCGACCGCCGCCGAGATCCATTATTACACCGCGATCGCCGAGCAGGGCCTGACCACGGCGCAGATCTCCGCCGGCGCCGTCTCCAACGGCACCTGGGACCAGATCGCCAGCTACTTCTCCCACTCCCCCGAATTCTCCAGCCGCGCCGGCCTCGACAACAGCCTCGGCGTCACCGGCGGCCTGCTCGAAGCGGTGCCGTTCCTCTATCAGTCGGTCCTCGGCCGCACGCCGAGCACTGTCGAGATCTCCTATTACGACAACCAGATCCTCGGCGGCACCGATCTCGGCGTGCTGTTCCGTGAATTCACCGCCTCGCCGGAATTCCATACCGACACCGACGCTCAGATCGCAAAGGCCCTGGCCACGTTCGGCACCTCCGCCGTTTCGGGCACGACGACCAGCGTCACCACCATCGGCTCGACCGTGACCGTCGGCACGCCCACGCCGACGCCCACTCCGACGCCGACGCCGACGCCGACCCCCACGCCGTCGCCGTCACCCTTCCATTCGCTGACCACAGCCACCAACGACACCATTAACGACAGCGCGGTGTCGGGGACCCATACTTATGACGCCATCATCGGCGGCGGTTCGGCGACCCTGAGCGGTGGCGACAGCCTGACCGGCAACGGCCTTGCCACGCTGGCCATCAGCGATACCGCCGACACTCACGTCATGCTGGTCGGCACCTTGGCCGGCATCCAGACCATTACCGTCGGCACGGCCGGCACCCCCGTGGCCAATGTCGGCACCAACGCCGGCAGCACCTTCGACGTGTCCGGGATCTCGGACCTGACCAGCCTGACCGTGCACACATCGGGCTCCCTCGGCGATTTCATCACCGCGACCACCAGCATCGCCGTGACGGTCACCACCGGCGGCACCGCCGGTGTCTCTGTCGATAACGCCGGCACGGTCAACATCAGCGGCGTGTCCCTGTCCGACGTGACGCTGCACGGATCGATCGGCGCCACCACCATCGCCAATACCGACGTGGTCCCCCCTGTGGATCTCTTCGCAACCGTCCACACCCAAGATTCGACCATCGCCAGCCTCGCCTTCAACGGCGGGACCCTGACCATCGCGGATACGAGCCTCAGCACCGGCACCACCATCGGCGCCATCACCGGCAGCAACCTGGACAGCCTGACCGTGACCGGCGACGTGCTCTTCGGCACCAGCCCCCTCGGCCTCTATACACTCCCCGCCAGCCTCACCACCCTCGACACCTCGGGCGACACAGCGAACGTCTATTTCAACGCCACGGGGAATACGGCCCTCACCTTCACGGCGGGATCGGGCAGTTCCTTCATCCTGGGAAATACGAGCAGCGGCAGTCTCACCCTGGACGGCGGTGTCTCCAGCACCGGTGACGTCACGGTGAACAATTTCGACACGCTGACCCTCGACGCCCACAGCTATTCCTCCATCACCCTCGAGGACAACGGAACGTCGGTGGACATCACGGACAACTCGCTGACCAGCCTCGACGTCAGCGGCCTGACCCTGTCGGGCACCCTCAGCGCCACCAGCGCCACCTTGACCATCCACAACACCGGCATCGGCGTCTCCAGCATCGCCACGATCAGCGACACGTCCCTGACCGGCCTGAACCTCGACGACGGCGCGGTGAATATCGGCACCCTCGATCTCGACAACGCCTCGGCCTCTGTCAGCGTGACCATCGCCGGCAACAGCACCGCTGCCTCCAACATCGGCGCCATCAGCGAAACCGGCAACAATCTGATCACCCTGACCGTCACCGGCGACGTAACCCTGGGCAGTTCCACGACCGCGCTCAGCATCGGCTCCAGCGTCAGCCTCACCATGTCGGGCGACACCGACACGGCCGGAACGAGCTACATCACGCTCAACGGCGACTCCTCCGTCGATCTCGGCGCCACCACCACTCACCTCACTCTCGGCTCCGGCGCTGGCTTCTCCATCATCACCGCCAGCGGCACCGGCGTCGACACCATCGTCGACAACAGCAGCGCCAGCGCCCAGGAGATCACCGTCGGCGACGGCAACGGCAACTCCATCGACGAGGCAGGCGGCGGCAATGGCACCGAAATCATCGTCGGCAACGGCAATGGCAACAGCGTTACCCTCAACGCCCAGGGCGACTCGAGCATCGTCTTCGGCACCGGCACCGGCAACACGGTCACTCTGGCCACCGCCGTGAACGGGTCGGAGGTCTTTGTCCACGCCCAGGCTGGCAGCGCCGCCTCCACCTACAGCGTGGCCATCACCGTCGCCGATACCAGCACCCTTACGGGCAACGCGGTTGGGTTTGAAACCGGTGGGAATATAGGCACCACCTCCCAAGACAACAGCGCCAGTCTCGCAACCCTGGTCACCGAGGCTGTGGGCAACGGCGCCGGCGGCCTCGCATACGGCAATCTCGGCGGCGGGAGCGATCTCTATATCGTCGAAAGCGCCAACGGTACGGGTGGAGCCAACGACCTTACGATCATCAAGATCGTGGGTGGGGCGGCGAACATCGAGAACGCCATTACCTTCAGCAGTAACGTTGTTCACTTCTAACGCGTTCTATCGCGATGTGCCGGGTTTCCGGCTGGTCAGCGAGGATATGTTCGCCGCCGTGTTCGATCTCAACGGCACCATGCTGGCCGACGAACCGAACATCCGCGAAGTGATCCTGTTCCCGATGAATCAGCAGGCGCAAGACTTGCTGATGCAGGCCCCGGCGGAAACCACGCCGGAGCGCCTCAAGGAACTGCATATCAAGCTCGATCTGCCGAAGCCAAAGAAGGATTAAAGCGGTTTAGACCGTTTAAAATTTAATATTTCCCCCTATTCCCGGAGTAGAGCGCCTCAAGCATTATCAGGCGCTCTATTTTCTTTGGGGGAAGTCATGGGTGTTACACAACAGCAGGTCGTATCACTGCTGGAAAATGTCCTGTTCGAGAGCGCCACCCAGGCCGGCGCCGAGGCCGCGACCTGGGAAGCCAATCCGGCGGCAACCTCTCTCACGAGCCTCGCTTCCGCCATGGCGAACAGCGGCGAGGAGAAAATCGCCGCCACCGTGGTCGGTTTCTACCTGACCTCGTTGGGCCGCGCTCCGACCGCCGCCGAGATCCGCTATTATGTCGGCATCGCCGAACAGGGCCTGACCACGGCGCAGATCTCCGCCGGCGACGTCTCCAACGGTACCTGGGACACCATCGCCAGCTACTTCTCGCACTCCCCCGAATTCACCACCCGCGCCGGCCTCGATTACAGCCTCGGCATCACCGGCGCCCTGCTGGAAGCGGTGCCGTTTCTCTATGAGGCCGTTCTCGGCCGCACCCCGAGCACTGTCGAAATCGCCTATTACGACAATCAGATCGTGAGCGGCTCGGGCCTCGGCGTGCTGTTCCGCGAATTTACCGCCTCGCCGGAATTCCACACCGACACCGACAGCCAGATCGCCGCGGCGCTGGCTACTTACGGCACCGATGTCGCTTCGGGCCAGACTCCTCCGACCACCATTGGATCGAGCGTCACCCTCGGCACTCCGGCACCCCCGCCACCGGCCCCGACCCCCGCTCCGGCGCCGACATGGGGCGTGCTGACCACCGGCACCGACACCATAAACGATACCGCCATGACCGGGACGCACACCTACAGCGCCATTATCAGCACCACCGCTGGCGCGACCCTGAACGCCACCGATCATCTGACCGGCAACGGCCTCGCCACACTGGCCATCACCGACAGCGATACCGGCGCCACAGCCTTGATGCCTGGCGCCACCCTGTCCGGCATCGAGACCGTCACCCTTACCATCACCGACGGCAATGCCGGCACCGATTCCAGCCACCCCTTCGATCTGTCGGGCGTTTCCGGCCTCACCAGCTTTACCGTCACCTCGTCCGGCACCCTGGGGGACTTCCTCGATACCGGCAGCGCCTCCTCGGTCAGCATCACCACGCAGGGCGCCGGCGACACGGTCGAGATCACCAGCGACAGCCTGGTTACGCTGAGCCTGGCCGGCACCTTGGTCGGTGTCAGCCTCACCGATGCCGGCGGATCGACCTCGCTGACCGTCGATGTGGACGGCGTGACCCTCTCCAGCGGATTCACCGATTCCAGCAATCACATCACGTCGCTGACCATCACCGGATCGGGCTCGGCCTCCAACATCGCCTCCATCAGCGATACCGCCCTCACATCATTGACCGTGAGTGGCGATGTGGCTTTGGGAAGCTCCGGCGCGCCGATCGTCTTGGGCGTAAACAGCTTCTCCGTGTCGGGATCGGACGATACCGGCTCGGTCTCGATCTCGGTCGTCCTGACGGGTACTTCGGGCACCGATGGAGGGAACGTCAATGCTAGCGGCGCGGGCTTCGGCGGTGACGGTGCGAGCGGCGGCACCGCAGGCGGCGGCACCATCACGCTGGGAGGCGGAGCGGACAATTTGGCCGACCACGGCATCGGCGGCGCCGGCGGCAATGGCGGCAGCGTGACCGCCGGCGGCGGCGGCGCCGGCAATGGCGGAATTGGCGGTGCCGGTGGCACGGCGGGCAACGAAACCATAACCCTCGGCAATGGCGGCAATATCCTGGTCATCGACAGCACCGGCGGCGATGGCGGAATTGGCGGTGCCGCCACAGTCACTGGCGGGGGCGGCGCCATCGCCGGCGATGGCGGGGGCGGTGGGAACGGTGGGCACGACACCATCACTCTCGGCGACGGCTCCAACACCGTTACGGACAACAGCCAGGGCGGCAATGGCGGCAATGGCGGCGCGGCGAGCGCCACCGGCGGCGGCGCGGCCATCGGCGGCGATGGCGGCGGCGGAGGGGACGGGGGCCATAACACCATCACCGTCGGCAATGGCACCAATACCATCACCGACGACAGCGTCGGAGGCTCCGGCGGTGCGAGCGGCAGCGCCACGATCGCCGGCAATCCCGGGAGCGCGGGTGCCGGCGGCAACGACGTCATCACCGTCGGCACCGGTCACAACACCATCGACCTGGGCAATCACGGCAACGACACGGTCATCGTCGGCGTCGATGCCGGCTTCAGCGGCACCTCGGTCGCGGACGCTCAAGTCATCGAGCACGCCACCACCGGCGACAAGATCGGCTTTGCCCTCGACACCACCGGCTTGACCATCACATCCCCGAGCATTTCGACCACCGACACCGACACTCTGATAAACTTTCTCGAAACCAACGTTCAGGGTAGTCCGAAGACCGCGGCTTTCGGTACCGACGGCACCAACAGCTACATCGTCGAAACCCATAACGGCAATCTGAACGCCGCCAGCACCGTAATCATCGAGATAACCGGCGTGCATACGATCACCGCCACGGCTGACTACGTCGTGCTAGCATCGTGACAGGCTGAAAACTGCAGGAGTGGAGAGAAAATGAGCCTTCCCTCGTCCGCCAAAGCGATCACCTTCATCCTCACCCGCGACCGACCTAAATCCATCGCGTTCTATCGCGACGTGCTGGGTTTCCGGCTGGTCCGCGAGGACATATTCGCCGCCGTGTTCGATCTCAACGGCACCATGCTGCGCATCTCGACCGTCGAGACGCACCAACCCGGCCCGTCCACCGTGCTGGGCTGGGACGTGCCGGACATCGCCGAAGCCGCCCGCGCGCTGAAGGCCAAAGGTGTCGAATTCAACATCTATGAAGGCTTCGGTCAGGACGAGTTGGGCATCTGGACCTCTCCGGCCTCGGATGCCCGGGTCGCCTGGCTCAAGGATCCCGACGGCAATGTGTTGAGCCTGACTCAGTTCCAGGACTAGATGCGCCGACACCTCAGAGGGATCAGTCGATGAGCGTTTCCCAGCAGCAGGTCATCACTCTTCTCGAAAACGTCCTGTTCGAGTCGGCCACCCAGGCCGCCGCCAATGAAGCGATCTGGGCGGCCAATTCCGCCTCTGGATCGATCGCCAGCCTGGCTTCCGCCATGGCGAGCAGCGGCGAAGAGACGATCGCCGCCACCGTCGTCGGCTATTACCTGTCGGCCCTGGGCCGGGCGCCCTCCGCCGCCGAGATACGCTATTATGTCGGCATCGCCGAGCAGGGCCTGACCCCGGCACAGATCGCCGCCGGCCAGGTCGCCTCGTCCACTTGGAGCACGATCAGCGACTATTTCGCCCATTCCCCCGAATTCGCCGCGCGCGGCGGCCTCGATTACAGCCTCGGCACGATCCCCGCGCTGTTCGAAGCGGTGTCGTGGCTCTACCAGTCGGTCCTAGGCCGCGCGCCGAGCGGCGCCGAGCTTTCCTATTACGACAATCAGGTCGCCGCCGGCGGCAGTCTCACCACCCTGTTCCGCGAATTCACCGCTTCGCCCGAATTCGCCACCGACACCAGCAGCCAGATCCAGACGGCCCTGGCCGCCTATGGCACCGACGAGGCGTCGGGCCTGACGCCACCCCCGACCATCGGCGGTTCGGTCACCCTCGGCCCACCGCCGCCACCGCCTGCACCCTCCCCAGCACCAGCCCCGACACCGTCGCCGTACGCCTTCACCACCGGCACCGACACTTTCACCACCACCGACGGCTCTCTCATCTACACCGCCATCCTGGGCGGCGCCTCACCGACCCTGACCCCCAATGACAGCCTGCACGGCGCCGGCAACACGCTGAACATCACCGACACGTCCGGCGCCGCCAGCCAGGATATCATTCCCACCGGCGTCAGCCTGACGGACGTCGCCACCATCACCCTGACCACCAGCGGCAACGCCGGCACCGACGACAGCCATCCCTTCGATCTGTCGGGCGTCACGGACCTCACCAGCTTCACGCTGACCGCGTCGGGCACTCAGGGCGATTTCATCAAGGTCGGAACCGGGGTCGCCGTGACCGTGCAGACCGCCAGCGCCACGGTCGATCTCACCAGCGGCTTCGCCAGCCTTGCTCTTACCGACAACAGTCTGACCACCCTCGATCTGACGGGCACGGCCGGCGCCGTCACGCTCACCGATCCTTCCGGCCAGACCTCGCTCACCATCAATGTCAGTGATTTGTCCCTGACCGGCGGCATCACCGATTCCAGCCACCACGTGACCAGCCTGACCCTTACTGGAACCGGCACCACCAGCATCGACACGATCACCGACAGCGCGCTGACTTCCTTGACCGTCAGCGGCGACGTGACGCTGGGGAGCTCCGGCACCCCCATCTCCCTGCCGTCCGGTCTGACCACGCTCAGCCTGTCGAGCGATAGCGGCAACGTCTATCTCGACGTCAATAGCAGCGGCTTCACGATCGCGCTGGGCAGCGGGGCCAATCAACTGACCGACAATCAAGGCGGCAACGCCATCACCGCCGGGAACGGCGACAACACCATCGTCAATGCCGGCACGACCGGCGCCGACTCCATCAGCGTTGGCAATGGCAACAACACCATCACCGACCATTCCACCAGCAGCGGCGGCACCATCACCGTCGGCACCGGCTACAACACGATCGATGTCGCCAGCCACGACGGTTCGGTGCTCCATCTCGGCCCTGACGGCAATTACGGCACCGACGACACCACCCCCAATGTTGTCATCGAAAACGCCACGGCGGGCGTCACCATCGAATTCACCGGCAATCCGGCAATCGCCCAATTTTTGCCGGAATCCCATCCGGTCGCCGACCTCCCCACCCTCATCCACGATCTGGAAGCGGATGTCCTTGGCTCCCCGCGGTCTATCGCCGAGGAGGGCTTCGGCGGAAACACCTATATCGTCGAGAGTGAGACCGGAATCCTGGGACCGACCGATACGGTGATCGTCGAACTCGTCGGCGCCCACAATATCAACGTACCGGCCGGCCAGATCGTGCTGTCGTCCTGAGATCAGGCACACCAGCCGAAAACGGCCGGAGACAAGCGTTTGGCCAGCAGCCCGCCCTGTTCCGCCAGGTTCCACAGATCGCGCTCTTCGTCATCGTTCCAGGTCCAATAAGCCCAGCCGGCGAAGCCATGGGCGCAGGCTTGGCGCACCGTCGACGCTACCGCCGATACGGCGTCGGTCGGGTCAGGGAATTCCGACTTATTGGCACCGGTCTCGCCGAGCAGGACCGGCTTCGTACGGTGTAGCCTGTCGAATTCGACCGAGGCTAACCCAGTCTCGATCGAAATCGGCAGCTTGTGCGGATAGAGATGCAGCTGCAAGAAATCCACATCGGACCGCTCGATGGCCGTCAGGCGGAAAGGTTGACGCCCATCGCCCCATCTCGCGTCGACCAGACGCACCCCGCCATAGCCGGCGCGGTAGACTTCTGCCGGCGTAAAAACGCTGGAGGTGATCAACACATCCGGGGCCACGACGCGGGCTTCGGCGATCACCCCGTCGATCCAGCGCACGGTCCCTTCGTCAGCCAAGGCTTGGCGCGCCGCGGGATCGGCGAGGTCGATCGTCTGGCCCCACTCGGCGGTGTATGAGCCGCTGTCCCGCGAAAAGGGCAGGTGATCGGACTCGAAAGCCAGCTCGTTCCAAAGATCGACACAGAAGATCGCCGAGAGCAATCCATGGTCCTTGAAGCCCTGCAGCATGTCGGCGACGAAGCGACCATAGGCGCGGGTCAGGCCGGTGCTGAGCAGCAGATCGTTGATGCCCGAATTGTCGCGACGGTTCGGCTCCCGCCACCCCTGCTTAGTGACCAATCCATAATAGGGCAGCGGCAGCCACTGGCCGGTCGGCTCGGTATAGAGCCCCTGGCTGGCGGCGAAGCCGACGAAATCGATCACAGTGTCGAGATAGGCCGCGTTTTCGGCATCCACCCGAATGCGCACGAAATTGAAGCCGGCGGCGGCGATTTGCCGCAGCGTCTCATGGATCTCGTCGCGGTGCTGGCCGTAATAATCGGGATAAAAACTGATGTTCTTCGCGGTGCGGATGTCGCCCGGCGACAATTTCACCCAGTTGACGCCCCGCGGCACGAACCGCTTGCCGTCCACCGTCTCGAAATGACCGTCCTTGACGACGATCGGCGATAGCGGCTTGGCCAGCGCTGGCCAAGCCGCTACAATCATCAGAGCGAAGAGAAGCACCCTCACTGAAGCGTGGCGAGATACGCCACCACATCCTCGGCGTCATGCTCGTCGCGCAACCCGTCGAACGGCATACGCGTGCCCTTGACCACGCCTTGCGGGTTCATCACGAAGCTTTTCAGCGCAGCCTGGTCCCAGACCAGGCCGCTGCGCTTCATGGCCGGCGAATAGCGGAACTCCTCGACACTCCCCGCCTTGCGGCCGATCACGCCCACCAGCGGCGGCGCCGCATCGCTGCCTTGGCCTTGGGCGCCATGACAGGCGGCGCATTGTTCGAACACCTGCTTGCCATGACCGGCATCGGCGGCAAAGACGGCGATAGGCGCGAAAAGAAGAGCGCAAACGGCGTAACGGATCATCGAAGAGACCTCAGGCGGGAATCAAAGCGGAGGGGTTTTTGAGATATTTGCCGACCACCGCCTCGGCGGCCCAATAGGCCAGCGCGCCGACGGCGCCGGTCGG
>Ga0302314_10020190_pt1 | contig 11030 bp, 8 predicted proteins | sample III_Palsa_N2_3_FD_200533 | JGI IMG/M metagenome (GOLD analysis project Ga0302314, IMG submission 200533) | Peat permafrost microbial communities from Stordalen Mire near Abisko, Sweden - III_Palsa_N2_3 | ecosystem: Environmental > Terrestrial > Soil > Palsa > Peat permafrost | place: Sweden... | reverse complement strand
AGGAATTGGGGTCCGCCCCCTAGAACTTCGCCTGCAGCCTGATCTCGAACGTCCTCGGGTCGCTTAGCACCAAAAAGTCGTTGCCGTAGAAGGGCGGCGACGGTTGCCAGTTGCGCTGATCGGTGAGGTTATAGGCCGACAGCGTCAGGGTGTAGTTCTTGAATTCGTAGAAGACCGCCGCATTCCAGGTGTACTGCCAGGGGATGACCGGGGCGGTGTAATAGCCGAAGTTCGGGTTGCCGGCGTTGATCTTGATGCTGCCGCCTGGCCCCGTGGGCAGAGGGATCAGGCCGCCCAGGCTGGAGTTGACCAGGTTGAGTTCGCCGGACCCCGACGTCGCCATCGGACCGGTGACCTGGATGCCGGAGCGGATGCCGATGCCATTGTCGAACTTGTAGTTGCCGAGGAAGTTGAACAGGTGCTCGGGCACTCCGGGGTCCTTGTAGGTCTGGCCCGGAACGAAGTCGGCGAACACGCCGCCGCCGTCGATATTGATCCCAGGCGCCGCCGGGTAGTCGTAGAACTCCGGCGCGGTTTCAAGGGTGGTCTTGATGTAGGAATAGCTGGCCGTGGCGTAGAGGTTGCGGGTTGGCTGATAGTTGGCTTCGGCCTCGAAGCCTTCGATATTGGCCTGCGCCGACCCCGTCGGGCTGGTCGGCACCCGACGCTTCTGATCGAACACCGCCATGCCGGCGAATAGTCGGTTGTCCAACAGGTTGAACTTCAGCCCGGCCTCGTAGAGGAAGTTGTTCTGGCGCAGCAGGAAGCTGTCCGGCAACTGGCCATAGGTGTTGATGCCGCCTTCGCCGCCGTTCGGCGTATTGCTGCTCTGGGTCCAGTCGAAGGTCAGATAGGAGCTGACCCAGGCGCCGGGCCGCCAGACCAGGCTGGTGTTGAACTCGCCAAGTCCGAACACGCCGGTGGTGTGGCTCTGCGGCAGCGGCGTGACGCCGTCGGGCAGGGTGGTGAAGCAGAGCGCGCAGACCGGGCCGCCGAGCGGGTCGTAGCTGTGGTTCTGCAGCGCATCCAGACGCGAGCCGAACAGCAGGCTGAGCTCGGGCGAGAACTCCATCCGGTCCTGGAAGAAGATCCCGCTGTCATAGAGATCGGAGATGCCGCTGTTGCCGAAGTTGACGATGTCGCGCCCGGGCGTTCCGAACAGGGTGTTGCCGAACGGCGCCTTGTAGAGGAAGGAGTCGTTGGTGAAGGGAGTCTGGTTGGCGGCCGGGAACACCCACTGCGCCGGATTGCCGGTCAGATCGAACACCGACACCGTCTCGGCGCTGTAGTCGCTGATGTAGTTGGTGTGGACGAACCGGAAGGTCCCACCGACCACGAACTGGTTCTTGAAGCTGAACGATCCGAAGCTGACCGGATATTCGCCGGTCAGGTCGAGCCGGTTCTCGAACGACCAGGAGCCGCGCGAGGCGTCGGCGTAGTAGTAGGGCTCATAGTTGGCGCTGTCCTGGTACATGAACAGCGTGTTGTTCTCGAGCTTCAGACTGCTGTTGAAGTCATAGGACTGGACCGCCTGGAAATTGAACAGGTTGGCCTGGCTGCCGACGCCGGGGGTTTCATCCAGGGTGGTCTGGGGATTGAGGTGAGCGCCATTATCGGTCAGCGACACCACGTTCAAAAACGGCACGGCGGCGTAGGGATTTGACGGCCCGCCCGGAGGATTGACCGCAAACGGGCCGGCGAATTCGATCAGGGTGTCCAGCTGGCCGATCGGCGCGCCCTGCAGGTAGGAGCCGTTGTTGATCAGCGCCTGGTTGACGCGGTTGACCCCCACTTCCTCGGTGTATTTCTGCGCGTTCACCTCGGCGTTGACGTCGAGGCGGTATTTGTCGTTCGGCTGCCAGCGGACGGCCGCGTAGAGCGCTTCCTTGTGGAAATAGTGGCCGGTGAAATAGGTGTTGGTGCTGTCCTCGCCGGAATAGCTCAGCAGCATCCCAAGGTCGCCGTTGATCACCGGTCCGCCGACATCGACCATCCAGCGGTGGTTGCCCAGGGTGTCGAGGGTCACATCGCCGGTTTCGCTCTGATGGGTCAGGCTGGGCCGCTTGGTGAGGAAGTCGACCTCGCCGCCAACGTTGGGACCGGGTCCGTCGATCACGCTGGCCGGGCCCTTGGTGATGGCGATGTTCTGGAACGCGTCATAGTTGATCGGCACGCCGTAGCCGTTCTGGCTGAAGCTGTCGCGCATTCCGTTCATGAAGGCGTCGGCGTACTGGCCGCGGATGCGGGGGATGTTCGGCGTGCCGAACGAGGCGTCGGAATAGCTGCTCGATGTCAGATAGGAGAAGGCGCGCGGATCCTGGATGTTCAGGGTTTCGAGCTGGGCGGTGGAGATCAGCGTCGTGTTGCGCGGCGTATCCATGACGCTGAGGTTGATGCCGTAGACCGAGCTGGAGGACAGCCGGGTCGGCAGCACCGTCTCGTGAAACGGAATGCCGTTGACCACCACCTCGCTCACCTCATGGGCCTTGGAGTCCGGATGACCGGTGGTGATCGGCGCATTGGGGTCGGCGGCAAGCGCCGGCGCGGCGGCCAGCGCCAGGGCCGCAATCGCTATGCCCGCGCACAGTGCGCCCCGGCCACGCGCGACAGACGATGTTGTCTTGACTCGATTGTGCATGCTTGCGCCCCCTCAGGCTGCCCTGCGCGGGCGTCCCGCCCGTCATTCGTTTGCGCCCGCTTTAGGTCCGAATCGTCCGGATGCGTCAGGATTCTGAGCCCTTGCGCGCGGATTTTGTCCGGCGCCGCACGGTTGAGCAGGCAGTCCTGATTTGCGCTCAGCGGGCGAGCGTCCTTCGATACGCGCTTTGCTACGGCGCGATGATCTCGAACCAGAAGTCGAACTGGTCGAGCAGCGCGATAAAGTCGCTGAAGTCCGTGACACCCTTGGCCTGGATCGCGCCAGCCTCAACAGCCGCATCGACCGTTGTTTCGCGCAGCACCAGTTGCACCAAGGTCGCGCGGGTCAAGCGAACGGGCGCCGCGCCGGTGGCGATCTTGCCCGCGCGGTGGTGCAGCACAGCGTTCTCCACGCTCACGCCAAACCGTTCGCCGGTGTCCGAAAAAGTCAGGTCGAAGGCGAACTCCCGCGTCCCGCAGCGATCGCCATTCAGCCGCACCGACAGGGAATCCAGCAACTCGTCCGCCGGCAGGTTGCGGATCTGGCCAGCGGCGCCCTGGCGGGGCGTCACCATTGGCGGGCGGGGGAAGCGCAGCTCCATCGCGCCGGTGAGGTAGAAGGCGCGCCAGGGTCCAGACTCGGCCTGATAGCCCATCTGCTCCAGGGCGTCGGCCTGCAGGTTGCGGGCGTCCATGTTGGCCGGATCGGCGAACACCAGGTGGTTCACCAGCTCGGCGACCCAGCGATACTCGCCGGCGTCATAGGCGGCGCGCGCCTTGGCCAGCAGCGCCTCGGCGCCGCCCACCGCCTCCACATAGCGTCTGCCCGCCTCCACCGGCGGCAGCTTGTGCAGGTTGGCGGGATTGCCGTCGAACCAGCCGAGGTAGCGCTGGTAGACCGCCTTGGCGTTGTGGTTCAGCGTCCCATAGTAGTCCCGCGCATGCCACTCGGACGCCAGGGTCGGCGGCAGGGCCAGTTCCTCGGCGATCTCGGTCGCGTTCAGGCCGTGATTGGCCAGGCGCAGGCTCTGGTCGTGGACGTATTTGTAGAGGTCGCGCTGCTTGGTCAGGAATCCGGCCGCTGCGTCCGGCCCCCAGCGCGGCCAGTGGTGGCTGGCGAACAGCACCTTGGTGCGCGGGGCGAACAGGTCCTTGGCCTCGTCGATATAGAAACTCCAGGCCTTGGCGTCCCGCACCTGGGCGCCGCGGGGGGTGTAGAGATTGTGCAGATGGCAGCTGCAGTTCTCGGCCATGCACAGCGCGCCGAACTTGGGGAAGAAGAAGTTCATCTCCGCCGGCGCCTCGGTGCCGGGGGTGACCTGGAACTCGATCTCGACCCCGTCGATGGTCAGCCGTGTGCCGCTGTCGACAATACTCTCGGTGGGCGGGACCAGGTTCACCGTACCCAGCGACACGGTCTTGCCCAGGCCGGAATCCACCTGGCCCTTCGCATTCCGGGGCAGCAGCGAGCCGTACATATAGGTGGCCCGCCGGCCCATGGCGTTGCCGGCCAGGACGTTCTCGCTCACCGCTTCCTTAAGGAAACCGTCCGGCGCGATGATCCGCATTCCCGCCGCGATGTCGGCGTCGCTCAGCACCCCGCGCACGCCGCCGTAATGGTCGACATGGCTGTGGGTGTAGATCACCGCCTTCACCGGCCTCATCCCGCGATGTTCGCGATAGAGCGCGATCGCCGCCGCAGCGCACTCGGCCGACGTCAGCGGATCGATGACGATCAAGCCCTCGTCGGTCTCGATGAAGGTGATGTTGGAGATGTCGAAGTTGCGCACCTGGTAGACGCCCGGCGTCACCTCATAGAGGCCGTGCAGACTGTTCAGCCGCGCCTGGCGCCACAGGCTGGGATTGACCGTCGGCGGGCAGTCCTCAGTGTCCTCGAACGCAAACGACGACATGTCCCAGCAGACGCGGCCGCCCTCGCCGAGGATGCGGCCGTCAGGGATGGTGGCGATGAAGCCGCGCCGGGCCAGCTCAAAGTCCGAGCCGTCGTCGGCGGGCAGACTGGCCTTCAGCGCCGCGTGCGCGCGCATCGTCGCCTCGGTGGCGTCCTTCGGTTCAGCCATAAGCGTTCTCCCACTATTGGCGCAGACCATGCCGAGATTTTGGGCGAGGGTCGAGGGGAGGATCGCCTCGCGGGCCGATCGCTCCGGTTGCGGCCCGCCGGTTTGGGCTGTTATCTGATCGGCCATGCACGCCGCATCCCCCACCCGCCGCCTTGCCCTTTCGATGCTGCTCGCGGGCGCCGCGGCGCCGGCTTGGGCTGCCGACAGCGCCCTTCGCGTTGACGTCAGCTACCACGTCGACTTCTATCCCGAGGAACGCGCCGGGCTGGAGGCGTGGGTCGAGCGGCTGAAGCCGAAGATGATGGCCTGGTGGCCGATCCTGATCACCGACCTCGCCTCTCCAGGCTTTACCCCGACCGATCGCATCAGCCTGGAATTCTACCGGATCGAGCCGAACAACATCCCCGCCGCGACCATTAAGAACCGGATCATCGTCGATCCCGCCAATGTGCTGGCCCACCTGCACAACCCCGACATGCTCGGCATGATCGGGCACGAGATGGTGCATGTGGCGCAGGGGTATCTGAACAATCCGGCCCATTGGCTCACCGAAGGGATCGCCGACTATATGCGCTACTACGTCCTGATCCCGGACGATCCCGGCCGCGCCTTCAAAGCCGACGGCGCCCATTTCGACGGCGGCTATCAGCCGACGGCGGGCCTGCTCGACTGGATTGAGCGGGCCCACCCCGGCGCGGTGCGGCGCGTCAACGCGGTGATGCGCCAGGGCGGCGATGGGCCGGCCGAACTCCGCCGGCAGGCCGGCGCGCCGCTTGAGACGGTCTGGGCCGCCTATCTGGCCTCGCACCCGGCGGCCACGACGCCCGAGGCCCTGCGCGCTCGGCAAGAGGGGCAGGGCCGGTTGTAGGGGCGCTTGTTAGCCGGCCTCTCCCTGGCCGCTCGCGTCAGCGGGGAGCCTCGAAAACCGCGAGCTCCAATGCCGCTTCAAGGCCGCCGGAGGAATGGTTCCGCAAGACGAGGACCGCGTTGCACTTCTCCGCCAGCGTCCGGGCGATCGAGAGGCCGAGGCCCGCGCCGCCAGTCTCCCGCGAGCGCGAGGTTTCAAGCCGCACGAAGGGATCGAACACCCGCACCAGGTCGTCTGGCGGGATACCCGGCCCACGGTCGCGCACCGCGATCGTCAGGACGTCTTGACGGACCGTCGTGGAGACCTCCGCCGCGGCGCCATATTTTATCGCGTTGTCGATGAGGTTCGACAGGCAGCGGCGCAGCGCCATCGGCCGGACCTGGACGTCCACGCCGGATCGGTTGGCCAGCCTCGCCTCGCCGCCCAGTTCGACTGCGTCCTCCACGAGGCTTTCCAGCAGCGCATCGACGTCGACCACGGCGAACGGCTCGTTGGCGCCGGTGCTTCTGGCCAGGTCCAGGCCCTCGGTGATCAGGGCCTGCATGGCGGCGAGATCGGCGATCAGCCGGACTCGCAACTCCGTGTCCTCGACCTTCTCCAGCCGCAGCCGCAGTCTGGTCACCGGCGTCTGCAGGTCATGGCTGATGGCGCCCAGCATCTGGGTGCGCTCCGTCAAGCTGGACTGCAGCCGCTGCTGCATGACGTTGAAAGCCCGGATAGCGTCGCGCACCTCGCTGGGACCGGTTTCCACCAGGGGCACCTGGTTGAGATCGGCGCCAAGCGCCCGCGCCGCCGCGCCGAGGGCGTTGATCGGCGCGGCCGCGGCCCGGGCGACGATGGCGGCGACGATCGCCACCCCAAGGGCGAAAATCAGCAGATAGAAGGGATCGATTCCACGCCTTTCACCCTCGGCCGGAGGCGGCGTCGAGACGATGAGGCGCACCGTGCTCCCGTCATTCAGCGTGGCGGCGACGATCCAACACTGGGGCGGCCGGAAGGGTGGCCGGAGACCAGGGTGCTTCCGGAAATGGAATCCTGGCGGCGGGCGCATGCAGGCAGCCGTTGGCGCGATGCCCGCCGACGCGTGGGTGTGGCGGCGCGCCATCAACAGGGCGGCGAGCCCTGGCTGGTCGCGAACCGGCTCGACGTTGGCTGGGGCAAACGCCACGCCCGGGTCCTGTTGTCGCGCGAGGTTCACACGCATGGGCGCCGGCGTGTTGTTAAGCAGATCGATGAAATCCGAAGCATGGTCGGCCACCCGCTCAAGATGCGCCCGGTCCAGCTGGTCTCGCCACTTCAGGTCCGCGATCCCGAGCGCGATCAACGAAGACAACAGCACCCCCGGCAGCAACAGCAGGAAGATTCGGCCGGTCATCGAACGCAGGAATCCCGCGCTGCGGCTCATTCGAACGTCACGGCGGCGGCGAGCACATAACCTTCACTGCGAATGGTTTTGATCAGTTGCGGAGCGCGCGAGTCTTCGTTCAGTTTTTGCCGCAGGCGGCTGACTTGGAGATCGACGGCCCGGTCCAGGGCGTCGCTCTGACGGACCGCTCCCAAGGCCAGCAGTTGGTCCCGATCAAGCACCTGCTCGGCATGCTGCACGAGCACGCGAAGCAGCCGATATTCCGCGCCGGAGAGCATGAGCACCCGGCCCGACGGGTCGACCAAGTGCCGTTGCTGTGCGTCGAAGGTCCAGCCAGCGAACATCGCCCGGCGGAAGGCGGGCGGTTCAAGGGCGTCTGGCAGGGCGTAACCGCGCTTCAGCACGTTGCGGATGCGGGCCAGAAGTTCGCGCGGCTCGAACGGCTTGGCCAGGTAGTCGTCGGCCCCCATCTCCAAACCGAGAATCCGGTCGATCGGGTCGCCGCGCGCGGTGAGCATGATCACCGGCGTGGTCCCCCGCGCCACGTTCGATGGCGCACGAAGCGACCGGCAGAGGCTGAGGCCATCTTCCTTGGGCAGGTTCAGATCCAGAATGATAAGGTCAACGTCCGAGCGGCTCAGTCGCAGCCGCATTTCGGCGCCGTCTGCAGCCGTTGAAACTCGATAACCCGCCTGCTCCAGGTGTTCGGCCAGCAGGCTGCGAATGTCTCGATCATCATCCACCACCAGGATCTGGCTGGAGTCGGCTTTCACGCGGGCCCACCGCTCGGCCGCGCCGGAGATCTGCGCGGGAACCTAGTTTGCATATCCCACTGCCTCTCCACGATTCGCATTCATAAATCCGCATGTGTCGAAGTGTATCAAACCGGCGTTTGACAAGTTCAGACACAATATATCGGCCAATGGACACTCTATGACACAATATAGTGTGGGTTCAATTGAAAGTTAACCATGATTTTTAGATCATTGTTAGACTTGAACGGGCACCGTCCAAGCGTGCCGTTTGGTTACTGATCAAGGATCGCGAGATCGATCACACCCACCCATATGACGGCGCCACAGGAGATGGCCATGTCGATTTCGGCAGTATCAAGTTCGTCCGCGTTACAGACCCTGCAACAGCTACTTCAGTCGCTGGGAACCAACAATGCGACAGGTGCGGGTTCTGCGACCGGCTCGTCAAGCGAATCGGGGGCAGGTTCGGCTTCGGCCAGCCAGCCGTCGTCCCTGCCCCCGCCGCCGGCTTCCTCCACGCCCTCCAGCCAGTTCAGCTCCTCGGCCCTGTCGTTTCTGACCTCGCTCCAGGGCGGCAGTTCCTCTGGGAGCACCGGGTCGTCCGCGGCGTTGGGCAAAGGTCTTACCGACTTGACCGAGGCCCTGGCCGAAATCAAAAGCGCGCTGGGAGCGGGCGCCACGTCGACCTCGAGCGCCGCCACATCCTCGCTCGCGACGACCTCGACATCGACCTTATCGCTGGCCGCCACCACCCTGACCAGCTCGGCCCTCGTGCAGGCGCTCAACGAGCTGGGCTCGGCGCTTCAGTCCCTTGGCGGGCCGCCCCCGGGTGGACCGCCTCCGGGCGGACCCCCGCCAGGTGGGCCGCCGCCCGGCGGACCGCCGCCCGGAGGCGTGACACAGGCGGGCGGTTCGGCGCCGACCGCGGGCGCCTCGTCCTCCACGAGTTCCTCGCCCACCGCCTCGACCGCCTCAAACAGTCTGTCTCTGACCAGTTCGGTCTTCTCGCAGACACTGTCGGAGCTTAGCGCGTCGCTCCAGACCTTAAGCGCCAGCCTTTTCAGTGGCGGCGCGACCTCCACCAGCCTGAGCGTCTAAATCGTTGAACGTATAAGGGCGCGTCCATCGCTGGACGCGCCCTTAGTCTTGCCAGCTTAACCCGCAGGGATCAGCTGTAGATCTCGAACAGGCCGGCGCCGCCCTGGCCGCCGCCGATGCACATGGTCACCACGCCCCACTTGGCGCCGCGACGCTGGCCTTCCTGCAGGATATGGCCTGTGCAACGGGCGCCGGTCATGCCGAAGGGGTGGCCGATGGAGATGGAGCCGCCGTTGACGTTGTACTTGGCCGGGTCGATGCCCAGGCGGTCGCGGCTGTAGAGGCATTGCGAGGCGAAGGCCTCGTTCAGTTCCCAGATGTCGATATCATCGACGGTCAGGCCCTGGCGCGCCAGCAGCTTGGGCACCGCGAACACCGGGCCGATGCCCATTTCGTCGGGCTCGCAGCCGGCCACGGCCCAGGACACGAAACGGCCGAGGGGCTTGAGGCCCCGGCGTTCGGCTTCCTTGGCTTCCATCATCACCACGGCGGCGGCGCCGTCGGAGAGCTGGGAGGCGTTGCCGGCGGTGATGTACTTGCCTTCGCCCTTGACCGGAGTGAGCTTTTGCAGGCCTTCCAGGGTGGTGTCGGGGCGATTGCACTCGTCGCCGGTCACCGTGTAGTCGACGATGGTCTCTTCCTTCGTCTCCTTGTTGACCTGCTTCATCTTGGTCTTCATCGGCACGATTTCGTCGGCGAACTTGCCGGCCTGCTGGGCGGCGGCCATGCGGCGCTGCGATTCCAGCGAATATTCGTCCTGGTACTCGCGGCTGACCTTGTAACGCTCGGCGACGATGTCGGCGGTGTCGATCATGGCCATGAAGATGGCCGGAGCGATCTTGATCAGGTCCGGATCAACGGCTTCGCGGGGCATGCCGCCGCCGGGGATGGAGATGCTCTCGACACCGCCGGCCACGACGCAATCGGCGTTGTCGCCGCGGATGTGGTTGGCCGCCATGGCGATGGACTGGAGCCCTGAGGAGCAGAAGCGGTTGATCGACACGCCCGCCGTGGTCACCGGCATGCCGGCCAGCAGAGCCGCCTGGCGGCCGATGTTGGCGGCGCCGTGGGCGTTGTTGCCCAGGTAGCAGTCTTCCACAAAGTCGGCCTCGACGCCGGACTTGGCCACCGCGTGCTTGATCGCGTGGGCCGCCATGCTCATCGGCGGGGTGATGTTGAACCCGCCCCGGCCCGACTTGGCCAGGCCCGTGCGGGCGTAGGATACGATAACGGCTTCACGCGACATGGTGATCCTCCCTGGATTTCGCCAACCTTATGGTCGGGACTTCCGACGCTGGCAACTTCTCGTGGCCACAAAACATAACGGATGTTGGGTCGGCAAGTGGGGGGCGCGCCAATTCGGACGGCGTTTCACGGGCGGCGATGCACGAAGGCCCTATCTGTCGAATCGCGTCCTTCGGGGCTATGGAATGGTCCCCGTGTTCGGCGACACGCGCAAATAGGAACCGCCGAAGCGCGGGTCCGCGATTTGCAGAACTATGGTGGCGAGCACCATGGCCGCCGCCGCCGCAAGAATCCAACCGAGCGTCGCACTGAAGCCCGCGAATAGCAGTTCGATTAAACCAAACCCACTCCATGCCAACGCCGCCCATAGACACAGAAGCTTGCCCCACCAGTAGGGGCGGGTTGAAAGCCAAGCGAACAAACCGGCAAGGGCGACACAAAGGAGTCCTTGAGCATAGCGAATGGATGAGAAGAACGACTGAAACTCAGGCGGCGGCGATCCGCCATCCGCTTTCATTTGATTGAGCATGAGATTCATCAGGAGGCCTGACACGGCCAACCAACCCACGACCAGCGTCGCTATGGCTGCCACGATATAGGAAGCTTGAAGCAGCCTAACGCGCCCTGCCGGCGCGATGGGCTGCGGCGCCGCAGCAAGTCTCTCGCGCGCTCGTTCGATCTGCTCTGGAGAAGGCGGTTTGCCGAACCTCCAAAACCAAATGATGTAGGCTGCCCCCAAGGGAAATCCGATGCTTATGAATTCTCCCGGCTGCGGGCTCCAACCGTAGGAAAAGCTCAGAAGGCTCAGTAGCGCCCAGAGCCATTTTCTTCGGAACTTCCGCGACCTGACGACAATCCAGACCGAGGCGATCCAGATTGCCGCCCCCAAGAGTAGAGCCACCAATATCCATGGGTTCTGCCGAAATAGGTCGAGCAGGTCGATCATGGCTCCCCCTCCCCGCCGGAGGTCCAAGCAACGA
>Ga0302314_10020188_pt1 | contig 11031 bp, 9 predicted proteins | sample III_Palsa_N2_3_FD_200533 | JGI IMG/M metagenome (GOLD analysis project Ga0302314, IMG submission 200533) | Peat permafrost microbial communities from Stordalen Mire near Abisko, Sweden - III_Palsa_N2_3 | ecosystem: Environmental > Terrestrial > Soil > Palsa > Peat permafrost | place: Sweden... | reverse complement strand
GCGCACCTGAGCGAACCGCTGTACGACGCCGGAATCGCAGGCGCCGCCGCCGTCGTCTGCATCGAGTCGAGCGACCTCAGGACGCTGGAAACCGTCCTGCTGGTCCGGGACCTGCGGCCCGACGTGCGCATCGTCGCGCATCTCGACAATCCCGCGGTCGCGCGGGCCGTTGAAGAGGTCACGGGAGCAGCGACCGTGCTCGACGTCGCTGCGCTGTTTGCGCCGTCGGTGATCGAGGCATGCCTCGGACGGCGCGCGCACGACATCTCGCTCGGTTCGACGCAGTTCGTAACAATCGAGGTGATCGCTCCCCGCGCCGGCACACTTCGCGAGCTGTACGGGAGCCTGGTCCCGCTCGGCGTCGCCACGAACGCCGAGCAGGAGCCGATCGTGTGCCCGGGGCGTGACCAGCGCGTGGGCGAGCACGACCGGATCACGCTGCTTGGCACCCCTGAGGAGCTCGCCGCCGCGGGGATCCGCTCCGCCCCGCCGGCGGGGGCGGACGTGGTGCAGGCGGGCCACCGCGCGGTGGGGATGGCGCGCCGCCTGATCGGCAACCTGATGAGCGACTCGGGCCATTCACTGCGAGTCGCACTTGGGTGCGCGGTCTCGCTGCTCGTCGTGTCGACCCTGATCCTGAACTTCGGGTACGTGACGCCCTCCGGGCACCATCTCGGCGTGATCAACGGCATGTACTTCACCGTCGAGACGATCGCGACGGTCGGCTTCGGCGACTTCTCGTTCGCGACCCAACCGACGTGGATGGAGGTCTACGGGATCTGTCTGATCCTCGCGGGCACGACGATCGTGACGACCATCTTCGCGCTCCTGACCAACACGCTCGTCTCGCGCCGGATCGCACAGTCGCTCGGTCAGGCTCGCATTCCCGGGATGCGCGGACACGTCGTGATGGTGGGCCTCGGATCGGTCGGGATGGAGGTGCTCGACGGACTGCTCGCCCGTGGCCGGGACGTCGTGGTGGTCGAGCGCGACGAGACCAACCGCTACCTCAACCAGGTCCGCCAGCGCGGTGTACCACTCGTACTCGGCGACTCCACGCTCGGTCAGACACTCGACTCGGTCAATCTCTCTCGCGCTTACTCTGTCGCGATCGTCACCTCAGACGACCTGACCAACATCGAGACCGGCCTCGCCGTACGCGACCGGCTCGGCGACCGCTGGGCCGAGGTGCCCGTGGTCCTACGCGTGTTCGACCGCGAGCTCGGGCGACGGCTCGAGCAGAGCTTCGACTTCAGGCACGTCTGGTCGACGGTCGCGATCGCGGCCCCGTGGTTCGTCGGCGCAGCGCTCGGGCTCGAGGTGCTCTACAGCTTTTACGTCGGCAGCCATCCGTTCCTGCTCGCCCGGCTCCACATCCGCGCCGGCGGCGGACTCGAGGGTCTCGCGATGAGCGACCTGGGAGCCCGTATCAGGGTTATCGCGATCGACCGCGCCTCGTCCCGAGGCCAGCTCGAGCACCCACCGCGCCGAGGGACGCGGCTGCAGGCCGAAGACGATGCCTACTTGGCAGGCCCGTACGAGGAGCTGCTCCGTGTGCTGAGGCGTGAGCGAGAACGACCCGCTCCCGAGGACTAGCACCCGGCGACCTGAGCGGCGGCCGGGGACCTGAGCGAGCACCCGGGGACCTGAGCGAGCGGCCGGCGACCTGAGCGAGCACCCGGCAACCTGAGCAGATGTCCGCCGCGTGGGCAACCATGCGATCGTGACACCCACGAATCTCCACAGCTTCTTCGCCGCATCGGCCAGCGTCGCCGGCGCGCTGACCGGGCTCCTGTTCGTCGCGATCACGGTCGCCCAGGAGCGGCTCACGAAGGAGGACGCGGCGCAGCGCCACCGCGTGCGCGCGTCGGCCGCGCTGACGGCGTTCACGAATGCCCTGACCGTCTCTCTGTTCGCGCTCGTGCCCGGCGGGGAGGTCGGCTGGACAGCTTTCATCGTCGCGCTGGTGGGTCTGCTGTTCGTTGGCGCGTCAGTCCTTTCCCTCATCCGTGTACGGGAATCGCAGCCGCGCGAGATACGCGACGCGGTGTTCCTCCTCGGGCTCGGCGTGACGTTCGTCCTCCAGCTCGTGTTCGGGCTGCGGGTGATCCTGCACCCTTACGATGCGAACTCGGTGGATGCGATCGCGACGCTCGTGATCGTCTGCTTCCTGATCGGCATCGCACGCTCCTGGGAGCTGGTCGGCGGACCGAGAATCGCGATGTACAGCGAGATCGGCGCGATCCTCCGGGGCGGCAAGGACGAGGGTGAGGAGCCGACCGACGCAGCCGAGTGACCGGGGTGGACGAGCTTGGGCACGTTAATAGGTGCTCAATGTCGTCCACGTCTGCCAGGGCCTGCCTCGACCTCTGCGCGCCGGAGTCCCTGGCGGATCCGGATCGCCACCCCGATCGCGCCGCCGACGACGGCGATGCCGATGAACGGGTTGAACGCGAGCATGATCGCGACGCCTAGCATCGCCAGCCAGATCGCCGGTCGCCAGACGCGCCAGTCGCCGCTCATTGGTAGTCAGGGGCGCGGTGCCGTTAGGCCCGTTTCCCCGTTCCCCTTTCAATCCGTGCGTGCGGTTTTCCCGCACACGGCTTACCGATGGTCTTCCTGATGGTCACGACGCGAGTCCCGGATAGCGATTGGTGCCGCGCAGGCGGTAGAGGCCGTGAGCCTCGAACCACTCGCGCGTCCAGACCTTCCATTGACCGGGTTTTAGATTCCGGCCGTAGCGCTTGATCATCAGACCACGAAGGCGGTCGATGACGTAGCTGTCGATCTGGATGAACTTCTGGGCGGCGTTCCCGGTTGATCCTCGCTCGGATGCGCTTCATCGCCCGGGACGAAGGCCAGCGCTGAAGGTAGTAGCGGCGAACGCCACGCTCCAACATCCGACCCGACACACGAGCGTGAAAATGGCAGCCGAGGAAATCGAAACCCCGCTCAGCCGCAAGGATCTCTCCCTGAGACCGGGGCCTGCTACCGGGCGCTCCGGCGCTTACCCAGACCGGACTCCCACCGGCTGGCCTGACGCAGCTTCCAAGGCGCAACATGGTGTCGAGTTTAGGCTCGGTTCGAGTGACGCGGCCCGCCGCCGCCCGCGATGTTCGCCGCCAGGCGAACTCGCAATGGAACTCGGAGCCGCTAGGCGACGAGTTCCACGCCGACCAGGTCGTCCGCCGAGGCCGCGCCAGGCGTCTCGACCGCCAGCACGGCCTGCAACGCCGCGATCGCGACAGCAAGTTCGTCCAAGTCGGGTTCGCGAGTCGTCAGCTTCTGGAGCTGCAGGCCCGGGTACATGACGACGCGCACCCACGCGCGGCGACGATTGCGTCCGGCCCACTTGATCACCTCGAACGACACCCCGGCGATAACGGGCACGCCCACGATCCGGGTGGCCACCAGGATGTACCAGGCGGGCAGCCCGATCGGGGCGAACACGAAGATCGCCACAATCATCACGATTAGCAGGAAGCTGGTGCCACAGCGAGGGTGCAGGCGCGAGTAGAGCTTGGCCCGTTCGGGCGTCAGCTCGTCCTCAGCCTCGTAGCAGGAGATCACCTTGTGCTCGGCGCCGTGGTACTCGAATACGCGCCGAAGGTCACGGATCCGCGACAGCAGGAGCAGATATCCGAGGAAGATCGCGGTCCGCACGATCCCCTCGATCAGCCAGAACGCGAACGACGAGCTGAGCTGATGCTTGATCAGGCTCGTAATGCCAACCGGGAGGACGAAGAACACACCCACGGCGAACACGACGGCCACGATCACAGCGCCGGTCCATGCCTTGCCTGAGAGCTCCTCCTCGCCCTCCGGCAGCTGGGCCCCGGCGGAGATGGAGAGCGCGCGCATGCCGATCGCGAGCGACTCGGCCATCGCGACGACACCGCGGATCAGCGGCCAGCGATAGACCCGCCGGCGCCGCGTCCACGAGACGAGCGGGAACGAGCTGACGGCGATCTCGCCCAGCCCTGACTCACCGCCGGCGGCGTCCGCTGCGGGCGGCTTGCGCACTGCGACGGCCCACGTCGACACGCCACGCATCATCACGCCCTCGAGGACGGCCTGGCCGCCCACCGGGGCATCCTTCTTGGCGACGAGTCTCGGGGTCGTGACGTCGGCTTGCGACACAGTCCCCCGGCGCAACAACGGCCTCCCTATGCGCCTGAGGAGGCGGCGGCCCGCCGGCCCTTGGCTGCCCGTCGCTGGAAGCGCTCCACCCGCCCGCCGGTGTCGACCAGCTTCTGGCGCCCGGTGTAGAAGGGGTGGCACGCCGAGCAGATCTCGACGTGGATCTCAGCCTGGGTGGATCGGGTCGTGAACTCGTTGCCGCAGGTGCAGCGCACGTGGGACTCAAGATAGTCGGGATGGATTCCACTTTTCATTATGTCCCGAGTTTAGCGGGGCCGGTGAGCCAACCGGGGGGAGTCGCTCACGGCACCGGAACGGGTGCGCTCGTCAGCGGCGGACAGGTCGGGGCGACCGCGAGCGAGTCGTTGTCGTAGTTGAACTCGTCGACCGTGTGGTCCGGATCTACAACGACGGTCGGAGCGGTCAGTGCCGTACACGCAGGACCGTCGAAAGTCACGTCCCGGGTAGCTCCGGCATCGAGGCGCTGCAGGGTCTTTGAGATCGCCACGGGCGAGCCGCCGGCGGCCGATGCGCCCGGAGTGAAAGTGACCGCGAATGGGCCAACCGCAGTGGTAAGCCCGACGTTCTCGATCGCCGCCACGTACTGCTCTCTGGCGGGCTTGTCCGGAATCGGCTCCAAGGCGATCGAGCTGACGAGCAGGTCGGGGCGAAGCTCACGCTGGACGCAGTCCTCACTCCGCCGCGTTCGGGTCGACAGCACCTGGCCGCCGGCTCCGATCCAGCGGAAGCTGACGAGGTAGTGGTAGACAGCCGGAGCGGGCAGATCGGAGACCGGATGGCTGACGAGCCATACGTCGCCCGGACGCTGCCCGAGCGTCGGATCCGGCGGCGATATCCATGAGCCCAGCCCGCCGCCACTCAAGGTCACGGCCGCAGGGGTGCTGCTCGACTTAGACAGCAGCTCGAAGCGCATCTGCATCCTCAGCGTCCCGGTCACCGGGCGCATCACCGCGCGGATGGACATCGAGCGGTCGGCAGGCGCAAGCGCGCGGTGACAGACGAACCCTGTCAGCCGCGAACGCGGCAGCGTCGCGGCCAGAGGCGCCGAAATGCCGGCCCGCCGTACGGCGAGGCCGGCGCGCGCGGCGCTCGGCCCGGCGAAAGCCGCCGTCGCAGGCACCGTGACGAGGACCGCCACTGAGATGAGTGCAATTCGCCTCATGTTCTGAAATTAACCGTCGTGCAACCAGGAAGTTCCGCTACCGCCTTTCGGCGGGCGCAGGCAGCGGAGCTCGAGGCGGCGCCATGGTCGCCCGGATGTTCGCCGGGATGTTCGCCGCCAGGCGAACTCCCAAGGGCGCGAACCGCCCCGGTCAGGCAATCGTGTAGAGCGGACCGTCGCCGCCCTCCGGCGGCGTCAGGCGTCCGCCCTTGGCCGTGATTGCCCCACACTGCACGCAGTTGGTGTAGTTGACGATCACGTCCACCGGACCCGACTCGGGAGCGTCATCGGGGATCTCGTATACACCGGCTGGGCACATCCAGCGCCAGGTCTCGGCGATCTCGCGGGGCACGTGCTTGTGCACGCGGATGTGGTTCGGGGCGTCGTCGCGGGTCACGTTGCCGCTGATGTAGACCGACGAGAGCTTGTCGAACGTGTACTTGCCGTCCGACCTCGGATACCCCTTTGACGTCTTGCCCATGAACATCGGCATGGCGTCGTCACGGTGCCACTCGAGCCGGCCGCGCGGAACCTTGCCCTTGCTCATGATCGCCATGCCGGAGAACGGGCTGCCCTTGATGAAGCCCTTCTGCAACGGCTGGCGCACGTTGCGTACCTCGTACAGCTCTTTGCCGACGGACGACTCTTCGATCGCGTCCTCGTATGACTCGAGCGACTCGCTGCCCCTCAGCGAGTTGTAGATCGCTTCAGCCGCGAGCGTGCCTGACTTGATGCAGTGGTGCACGCCCTTGAGCGCGGCCGCATCGACCATTCCGCCGGCGTCCCCGACGAGCAGGGCTCCCGGCATCGAGAGCTTGGGCATCGACCAGTAGCCGCCGCCCGGGAGGGCCTTCGCCGACCAGGCAACGCGTTCCCCGCCCTCGAGGATTCCCTTCACGAGTGGGTGCAGCTTGAACTGCTGCAGGAGGTCGTGGGCGGAGGTCGTGGCGTCCGCGTAATCGAGATCGACCACGAACCCGATGCTGACGAGATCGTCCCCGGTCTTCTCGTCCTTCATCGGGTAGAGCCAGCTGCCGCCAACCTGACCGTACTTGCCCGAGATCTTCAGCGGCCACGGACCGAGCGTATGGATCACGCGGTCGAGCGGCTTGGGGACCTTCCACACCTCCTTGACGCCCAGCTCCCAGACCTGTGGCTCGCGGTTCTCCCCGAGGCCGAATTCCTTGATCGCCGCGCCGGTCAGATGACCCCAGCACCCTTCCGCGAGCACCGTGACTTCTGCCTTGATGTCGGTGCCTGGCTCGAAGTTGCGCAGCGGTTCACCGTCCTTGCCGCGACCCTTGTCGCCTGAGCGCACGCCCACGACCCGGCCGTCCTCGACGATCAGCTGTGTCGCCGCCGTCTCGGTCAGGACGTAGGCACCAGCCTCCTCGGCCTGGCGCTGCTGGTAGCGGGCCAAGGCGGAGACGGAGATCACCTCGTTGCCGTGGTTCTTGAAGTTCGGCACCGCGAACGTCGGCACCGGCAGCTTGCGTTTCCCGTTCGGGAGTGCGTAGATCGACTCCTTCGTCACCTCGCCGAAAGCGAACCGTTCCTTGCGCCAGTCCTCGCGCGACATGTCAGGGAACAGCTCCTTGAGCGGCTCCGGCCGCATCACGGCGCCGGACATTATGTGGCCGCCACAGGTCTTCGCCTTCTCGATCACGGCGACCGGAACCTCACCGAGCCGCTCCATTGTCTCCGGATCCTCGCTCAGCAGCTGCAGCAGCCGGTTCGCGCATGCGAGCCCGGCCGTCCCGCCACCGACGATCGCGACGCCGACATCGATGCGCTCGTCCTCGGAGTCGAGCTCGCGCTTGATGAACTCCTTGACCGGATCGACCGGCGGCGGGAACTCACCCGGCGCGTGAGGGCCCTCACTTAACACAGTTATGACCCCTTCTTGGCCTTCAGGGCCTCAGTCAGCTTCGGCAGGATCTTGTTCAGGTCGCCGACGATACCGAGGTCGGAGAACTCGAAGATCGGCGCATTTGCGTCCTTGTTGATCGCCACGATGTTCTCCGAGGACTGCATGCCCACCTTGTGCTGGATCGCGCCGGAGATCCCGGCGGCGAGGTAGAGCTTGGGGGCGACGGTCTTGCCGGTCTGACCGATCTGTGCCGCGTACGGGTACCAGCCGGCGTCGACGACGGCGCGGGTCGCGGCGACGGCGCTGTTGCCACCGAATGCGGCGGCGAGATCCTCCGCGAGCTGGAAGCCCTCGGCCTTGCCGAGGCCGCGGCCGCCGGCAACGAGGATGTCCGCACCCTCGATGTCGACATCGGCGCCGCGCTGCTCGCCGCGCTGGATCATCGTCGCCTGCGTCGACCACGGGGAGTATTCGATCTCGACATCGACTATGTCGGCGGCGCCGTCGCCGGTCTTGGCGATCTCGAACGCGTTGATCCGGCCGATGATGATCCCGAGGCCACCGCGGTAGTGCGAGACCGAGATCTTCGAGTCGCCGAGGATCGGACGCTCGGCGACGAGCTCGCCGCCTTCCGCCCGTACCGCCGTGACCTCCATCGTCACGCCGGCATTCCGTCGCGCCGCGAGCCCAGCTCCGATCTCGAACCCGAGCAGACCGCCGCCGAACAGCGCGTAGCCCTGCCCGTGCTCCTCGATCACCTTGGCCATCACGTCGATGACCGGCTGCGCGAGCCCCTCAGGACCGCGAGCGCGGAACACCTTGGTCGCGCCGTACGAGCCGAGCGTCTGGCACAACTCGTCGGTCAGATCGTCGCCGCCGACGACGACCGCGTGGCATTCGCCGCCGATCTCCGCGGCCAGCTTCGCGCCCTCGGACACGGCTCCGAGCGAGTTCTTGTTCAGGGCGCCCTCGTAGTGGAGGACGTAGGTAAGGATGTCGGCCATCTAGATCAGCTTCCTTTCATCCAGCCACGCGATGATCTTCTCGACCGTCTCGGTGGTGTCCTCGTCCTCGATGATCTGACCCGCTGCCTTCGCCGGCGGATCCTTGAACTCGCCGCACTGCACGCGCGAGCCGTCCGCGCCGACAAGTGACGGGTCGATCCCGACATCGCCGGCGACGACGTTGTCCAGCGGCTTCTTCTTCGCGCCCATAATCGCCTTCAGCGACGGGTACCGCGGTTCATTGATCGCGTCACCGACGGAAATCACGGCCGGCAGCTCGACGGACACGGTGTCGTAGCCGTACTCCGCCTGACGCTCGCAACGCAGCGCCCCACCCTCGACGTCCATTTTGATCACCTGCGTCAGCGAGGGCATCTTCAGATGGTCGGCGACCACCGCGCCGATCGTGTAGCACTCGCCGTCGTCGGACTGCTGGCCGAGCAGGACCAGGTCAGGCTGCTCCTTCTCGAGCGCCTTGGACAGGGCGTAACCCGTCGCCGCGACGTCGGAACCAGCGAGCACCGCGTCGGACAAATGCAGCGAGCGGTCGGCTCCGAGCGAAACCGCCTTGTGCAGCGCGCGAACGGCGGACTCCGGGCCCATCGTCACCGCAACGATCTCATCCACCTCGACGGCGCCGCCCTCGCGCAGCTGCATCGCAGCCTCGATCGCGTGCGTGTCGTACGGATTCAGATTCTTCTCACCTGAGCGGTCCATCCGCCCCGTCGATGGGTCGATTCGCTTCTCGACGGCGGCGTCCGGTACCTCTTTGACCAGGACGCAAATCTTCAACGATGCCTCCTCGGGATGTTCCAATTCTTGTCAGACGGTGGAGGATTCTACCCGTTGACTGACGCGTCAATCGGTCGGTGGTCGCCGGCCGCCGAACCGCGGTCGGGCGAATTCGGGCGCGTTCGTGGCGCAAGCGAGCCGGATCTGCGGCGCGACGCCTTACAGAACCGGCCGCCGACAGCGGCGCCCGCCCCCGTCTCGGCCGCTCTAAGCCCGTACGGCTCCGCGAATGAAGTCGATGATCTCCTGGGTGGAGGCGCCCGGGGTGAACACCTCGGCCACGCCCTGAGCCTTGAGCTCCGCGATGTCGTCAGACGGGATCGTGCCGCCCACCGTGATCACGACGTCGTCAACGGACTGCTCCTTGAGCAGCTCGATGATGCGAGGGACGAGCGTCATATGGGCACCCGACAGAATCGAGAGCCCGACCGCGTCGGCATCCTCCTGGATCACCGTTTCGACAATCTGCTCGGCGGTCTGGTGGAGCCCCGTATAGATGACCTCCATGCCGGCATCGCGCAGAGCGCGGGCGATGATCTTGGCGCCGCGATCGTGCCCGTCGAGGCCGGGCTTCGCCACGACGACACGGATCTTCTTCTGCGTGGAGGTTGCCATCAGGGCAGAGCAGTACACGGCTGACCGGCAGGATCCACGATCATATGAGATCGGGGCGGCCGCGGCCGGCTGGGATCCCGGGCGCGCGCCGGCACGATGCCGTTTGCAGCTTAACGACAGGTTTGTCGTTAATTGCCACGGTTCAACTTGCAAGCCCGGCAGCCGGCGCGATATACCACGCGTCCGTTGGGGATTCTTGCCTGCACTCTCGTCTCCTTGTTGCTCGCCGGCAGCCCCCTGCCGCAGCGAACACTGCAGACAACGATTCAGGACGACGCGGTCCTGCTGCACGGCTCCGACGCTTCGGTCAAAAGCGCGATCGCGCAGATCGCCCACCTTGGCTTCAACTACGTTCGACTGACAGCCAGCTGGTCGGCGATCGCCCCGCAGAGCAGCTCCCCACAGATGCCTGCACCCCCCTTTGACCCCACGAACCCGCTCACATATCCCTACAGCGGCTTCCAGGATCTCGATCGCGCGGTCGTCGACGCGCACGAGGCCGGCCTCAAGGTGATGCTCGACATTGCGTTCTGGGCGCCACGATGGGCCGTCCCGATCGGCAGCCCGGAAGGCGAGAATCGCTATGAACCGAACCCGACGCTGTTCGGAGACTTCGCCGAAGCGGTCGCCAACCGCTACGACGGCGGCTACGTCGACCCCGCGGACCCTGCCATTCACCTTCCCGCCGTGCAGCTGTACACGATCTGGAACGAGCCGAACCAGTCGGAGTTCCTCGAGCCACAGTGGCAGCGGACCCCGACCGGGTGGGTCGCCGAGTCTCCGCAGATCTACCGCGGCATGTACGACGACGCCTACACGGGGATCAAGCACGTCGATCCCTCCGACAAGGTCTTGATCGGCGCGACGGCGGCGGACGGGTCGACTACCCCCGGTCAGGGTGACGTGCCGCCGATCACATTCGTCAAGGGCCTCGCCTGCGTCGATCAAGACCTGCGTCCGCTGAGCATCCCGCAGTGCGATGGGTATCAGCCGCTCCACGCCGACGGCTACGCCGATCACCCCTACTCCCTCAACACCACTCCGGCGACCTCGTCGACCGTCCCCGACGACGTCCCGCTGGCGGACACCTCGCGCCTCGAGACCCTGCTGAGCCAGCTATACCTCGACGGCAGGATCACGACCGACCCGCCGCTGTACGACACGGAGTACGGGTACAACACCAACCCCCCGGACCCGAGTGCGCCGTTCAACCCGTCGCAGCAGGCGCAATTCGTCGGCTGGTCCACCTACCTGGCCTGGCGCGATCCGGGCACGGTCATGCTCGGCCAGTTCCTGCTCCGGGACCCCCAACCGGGCTCGACGCAGGCGGGCACAAGCCCCTACGAGACCGGTCTGTACTACTCCGACGGCCAGCCGAAGCCCGCGGCGCAGGCGTTCCGCGTCACGTTCTGGGCCCAGCGCATCCT
>Ga0302314_10020187_pt1 | contig 11033 bp, 9 predicted proteins | sample III_Palsa_N2_3_FD_200533 | JGI IMG/M metagenome (GOLD analysis project Ga0302314, IMG submission 200533) | Peat permafrost microbial communities from Stordalen Mire near Abisko, Sweden - III_Palsa_N2_3 | ecosystem: Environmental > Terrestrial > Soil > Palsa > Peat permafrost | place: Sweden... | reverse complement strand
CAGGCGCAGCAGGCGCGCGACGCCGTTCGAGTACTTGTGGGAGGCCCACTCGAAGAAGCGGTTGAAGGGGCGGAAGAACCAGCCGAGGCCGGCGTCCATCAGCCGGGTGAGGCCGTCCTTGGGCTCATGGTGGCCCTTGAGGAGCAGCGCGCTCAGCGCCGGCGAGAGGGTGAGGGAGTTGAAGGCCGAGATGACGGTCGAGATGGCGATGGTGATCGCGAACTGCTTGTAGAACTGGCCGGTCAGCCCGCTGATGAAGGCGGTCGGGATGAAGACGCAGGAGAGGACGAGCGCCGTCGCCACGATCGGGCCGGTCACCTCGCGCATCGCCTGGCGGGTCGCCTCGAGCGGCGTGCGGCCGAGGGCGATGTTCCGCTCGACGTTCTCCACCACCACGATCGCGTCGTCGACCACGATGCCGATGGCGAGCACGAGCCCGAACAGGGACAGGGCGTTGATCGAGAAGCCGAGGGCGTTCATGACCGCGAAGGTGCCGACGAGGGACACGGGCACGGCGGCCAGCGGGATGATCGAGGCCCGCCAGGTCTGCAGGAAGAGGATGACGACCAGCACGACGAGCACGATCGCCTCCACCAGCGTGTGGACCACCGCCTCGATCGAGTTGCGGACGAAGATCGTCGGGTCGTAGACGATGTCGTAGTCGAGGCCGTCGGGGAAGCTCTTCTTCAGCTCGGCCATGGTGGCGCGGACGGCGTCGGAGGTGGCGATGGCGTTGGACCCGGGGAGCTGCAGGATCGGGAGCGCGACCGCCGGCTTGTTGTTGAGGAGCGAGCGCAGCGCGTAGTCCGAGGCGCCGAGCTCGAGGCGGGCGACGTCGCGCAGCTGGACCCGCTCGCCCTGGGCGCCCGTCTTGACGATGATGGCCCCGAACTCCTCCTCGGTGGAGAGCCGCCCCTTGGCGTTGATCAGGAGCTCGGTGTCGACCGGGTTGCCGGTCGGCTGCTTGCCGACCGAGCCGGCGGCCACCTGGACGTTCTGCTCGCGGATGGCGGCGACGACGTCCGAGGCGGTGAGCCCCTTGGCCGCGACCTTGTTCGGGTTGAGCCAGACGCGCATCGCGTAGTCGCCGGAGCCGAAGATCGGCACCTCGCCGACGCCGGGCAGGCGGGCGAGGGTGTCGCGCACCTGCAGCGTCGCATAGTTGCGCACGTAGATGTCGTCGTAGCGCTTGTTGGGCGAGAAGAGGTGCACGACCATCAGGAGGTCGGGCGAGGTCTTCGTCGTCGTCACGCCGAGGCGGCGGACCTCCTCCGGCAGCTTGGTCTCGGCCTGGGCGACCCGGTTCTGCACCTGCACCTGGGCGTTGTCCAGGTTGGTGCCGAGCTTGAAGGTCACGGTGAGGGTCATGACGCCGTCGCTCGTCGCCTGGGAGAACATGTAGAGCGAGTTCTCCACCCCGTTGATCGACTGCTCGAGCGGGGCGGCGACGGTCTCGGAGATGGTCTTCGGGTTGGCGCCGGGGTAGATCGCCTTGACCACGACGGTCGGCGGCACGACCTCGGGATATTCGCTCACCGGCAGGCGCGTGAGGGAGATGGCGCCGACCAGGAAGATGATGATGGAGATGACGCCGGCGAAGATCGGGCGCTTGATGAAGAAGTCGGAGAGGTTCATGGCGGGAAGGGAGGCAAGGCGGTGGCGGGCGGGCGCCGTTTCGGGCGCCCCGGGAAGGGTGGGAGATGGCGGGGGCCTAGCGGGTGGCGACCACCATGGTCCCGGCGGCGGGGGGGGCGGCGGCGGCCTCGGTGCCGGGGTCGACCTGCATTCCGGGCCGGACCCGCTGCAGGCCGTTGACGATCACCCGGTCGCCGGGGCGGAGGCCGTCCTTCACGATCCGCTTGCCCTCGACCGTCCCGCCGAGGGTCACGGTGCGGTAGGAGGCGACGCGGTCCGAGCCGACCACGAGCACGAACTTCTGGCCCTGGTCGGTCTCCACCGCCCGCTCGCTGACGAGGAGGGTGGGGGCCGGGGCGCCGACGGGGACGCGGACCCGGGCGAAGAGGCCGGGGATCAGCGCGCCGTCCAGGTTCGGGAAGACCATCCGGAGCGTGAGCGAGCCGGTGGCCGCGTTCAGCCGGTTGTCGCTCGACTCGATGTAGCCGCGGCGGGGGAAGCCGGTCTCGTCGGCCAGCTCGAGCTCGACCGGCACGCGGCCGCCGGTGCCCCCGAAATTCTCGTGGGTCAGCCGGTTGAACTTGAGGAACGTCGTCTCGTCCATGTCGGCGTAGACGTAGGCGGCGCCCACCGTGACGATGGTGGTGAGAAGGGTGGCGTCGCCCGGCGAGCCGGCGACCAGGTTGCCGGTCGTCACGTAGGCCCGGGCGATGCGTCCGGCAATCGGGGCGCGGACCTCCGTGTGCTCCAGGTCGAGGCGGGCGGTCGTCAGCTCGGCACGGGCCTCGGCGGCGCGGGCCCGGCGGGCCTCGGCCTCCTCGATCGAGATGGCCTGCACCGCCAGCAGCTGCTCGGCGCGCTTGGCCTCATGCTCGGCGACCTCGGCCCGGGCAGTCGCCAGGTCGAACTGCGCCCGGTACCAGCGCGGGTCGATGGTGAAGAGCAGGTCGCCGGCCTTGACCAGCTGGCCGGCTTGGAAGTGGACGGAGTCGAGGTGCCCGGAGACCCGGGCGCGGAGCTCGACCGTCTCGGTGGCCTCGACGTGGCCGGTGATCTCGTCGGAGTCGGCGAGGAGCTTCTCCTCGACCGGGGCGACCGTGACCGGAGTGGCCGGCGAGGGCGCGGCGGCGACGGGAGCCGCCACGGCGGCCGGGCGCAGGAGCCCATAGCCGGCCGCGGCGGCGGCCAGGAGCCCGGCGGCGGCGAAGAGGATTCGGGTGCGGCCGCGGGCGGGCGGGGTGCGGGAGGGAAGGTCGGTGGTCATGGCGAGAGGTTCAGGTGCGAGGGTGTCGGGGTTTCACCGGCCGCCGGACGAGTCCAGCGCGGTGAAGACAATGAGGCCGGCGACGATGAGCGTGGCAGTGATCATGGTGGTGTTCGGTTAAAGGCGAAGCGGTGGCGGGCCGTTACTCGTGGTAGCGGCTGAGCGGGAGGGAGAGCCGGTCGAGGAGGCCCGAGTCCCAGAAGGACGCGTGGGTCCGCTCGAACGTGGCCTCGCGGGCCAGGCGGCTCAGGTTGAGGAAGGAATCGACGCCGGGGCTGCCCAGGCGTTGGAAGGTGGAGCGGTGGCGGGCCGGCCGCGGAGCGTTCAGCGTGGAAGAGGTGGCGGGATCGAGGTCGGTGATCATGGGAGTGAAGGTGGAGGAGGGAGTAGTTGACTAATTAGCTAGTTTGGGAGGAAAAAAAGGGCGCACGGCGAGGTGCGCGGGGCCGAAATTCTCAGACTTTTCCGGCGAGGACGGGAGTGGCGGACTTGGCTTTGACCCGCAGGAGGCTGAGGGCCATGACCGGCAGCTGGCGGAGGACCTCCGGATCGTTCATGATTCGCGCCTGGGTGATCAGGCCCTCGATGAGGCCGAGGAAGGCGAGGGATTCCTGGGCGGGATCGCAGGGCTCGATGACGCCCTGGGCGACAGCATCCCGGATCGCGGACTCATAGTAGCGGCGCTTGCGCCCCATCATCTCGCGGATGACCGCGGAGACGTCCACTTCCTGGGTGCTGACTTCCGAGCCGACGGAACAGACCGGGCACCCGAGCACCTTGCCGGTCTTGGCTTTCGCCTCGACCTGGAATTCGTAGATCCCGTTCAGGTAGCCCGTGATCCGGTCCAGGGGCTCGAGCGAGGAGGAGAAGCGCTGGTCGAGCATCGGCTTCCAGGTGTCCGTCCAAAGATGGTCCAGGGCGGCGACCGCGAGGTCGGCCTTCGACTTGAAGAAGTAATAGAAACTTCCCTTCTTCACCTCCGCCCGCTGGCAGATGTCGTCGATCGTCACGGCGCCGTAGCTCTCCTCCCACATGAGGTCGAGCGCGGCCTGTCTCAGCCGTTGTTCTGCGTCGGAGGTTCTGCCCATGCCATTACTGATAGTTGACTGTTTAGCTAGTGCAAGCGTTTTTTTCGCCTTTTCTCAAAAAATCTTTTCTCCCTCGGGGAAACTCCGCCCCGCCTAGTGGGCAAAGGTCTTGTAGCAGGCGAATCCCAGCACCGCGACGCAGCCGATGCTCGTGACCGCGGCGATCACGTGCACCTGGGCGGAGGAAAGGCCGAGGCGTTCCTTCCAATGGCGCCCCACCTGGCGGCTCCAGGCCTCGGTGCGGTCGAGCATCCGGGCAAACAGCCTCGATTCCGAGGCGAAGAGGGCGGCGCTGCCGAGGAGGAAGGGAAGATAGACGAGGGGAAGGAAGATGAGGAGGATCCCGACACAGAGGAAAACGAGGGCCAGGCCGAATCGCACGATATGGGTCGTCACCGCCTCGGTCTCGTGGCGGTGGGTGCGTCGGTAGAGGTTCTGGAAGCGTCGGCCGGGCGTGCCCTTCCACAGGCGGAGCCACTTTCTCTCGATCACGTGCAGGGACATGGCCGTGAGTCTTGCACGGCGCATGCCACGGCGCAACTGCTGCCCCTCTATCTGCTGGCCCCAAGGAGATTAGGTTTCTGCGCGGGGGCGAAACGGGACGCCTCTCCCGTGCAAATAGCGGACTTTTCGCCGGCTTTGCGGTTATTCTGCAATGGGAAAAGGCCCGTCACAATCGGGGCGACAACCGGATCCCGTGGGCCAAGCTGGTCCGTGTGAATGCCGCCCGCCTCCCTCTCGCGCGAGCCGCCCCCGGACGTCCGGGCTGGGACAGGGCGCCGCCAACCCGGACGAATTCCGCTAAGGATCCCGCGCCGGCCCGGGTCTCTATCCATTGATGGCGTCGTGCTTGCCCCATTCCCCCATACCCATGGACCCGGCGATGTTTGAACCACCCACCGGGCGCCCCTTGGGCTCCGCCGATCCCGTCGCGGCCGTCCCGGCGGCCCCGACCCGGCCCCGGAACATCGCGGCGCTGTTCGAGGCCGAGGAAAGCGCACTCCTCCACTTTGCCCTCGGCATCGTCCACCAGCGCACAGTGGCGGAGGAACTCGTGCAGGACGCCTTCCTGCGCCTGCACAAGGTGTGGGACCAGGTGGAAAATCCCCGCGGCTGGGTCTACCGCTGCCTGCGGAACCTCGCGCTCAACGCCCTGCGGGACCGGCCGCGCGAGACCGTGTTGGGCGAGGAGCCGGCGTCGCCGGACGAGCGCCTGCCCCGCGAGACCCTGGCCCGGAACGAGGCGATCGGCACCGTCCGGATGCTCCTTTCCGAGATGGCCGAGGAGGACCGCGACCTCATCCGGCTCAAGTTCCTGGAGGAGCTGCCGTACGAGGAGATCAGCCGGCGGACGGGCCTCAGTGTCAGCAATGTCGGGTTCCGGCTGCACCGGGTGCTCAAGCAATTGCTCGGCCGGATGCACCGCGCCGGCATCGAGGGGAGCGAGGGCTGACCATGGATGCCGACGTCCCGATGCACCCCGGCGATGGCCTTGCCGCCTTGGAGACCCGGATCCTCGCCTGGGTCTGCGGCGAGGCGAGCGCGGCGGAGGCCGACGAGCTCCGCCGCCTGACCGCGGCGCGCCCCGAGTGGGCGGACTTCAAGCGGCGGATGGAAAACGCCGGCGAACTCCTGGAGGCCGCCACGGCGCGCGACCCCGAGCCGCTGCGGCTCTCGCCCAGCCGGCGCCGCCGGCTCCTGCGCAACTTTATGCCACGCCAAAACCTCATGATTGGAGCGGCGATCTCCATCAGCCTGATCGCGGGCATCGCCGTCTACGGGGAGCGCACCCACTACGTTCCCCCCGCCGTTATCAAGGACCCGGTGCTGGTCGTTAAGCCCTTTCCTCTGCCGCCGGTGGACCCGGTGATCGACGACTCGGCGCCCCGCACCCTGGACAAGCCGGTCGTGGCCCCCCCGCGGCAATTGGACGTGCCGCCGGCCAACCTTCCGATCGAGGCCTTCCCGCAGCAGGTCGAGCCGCCGGCCCCCCCGGGGAACCCCGACCTCACCACGCTGGGGCCGGAGGTGGACAAGGCGATCGGCCACCGCGCGTTTTCCCTCAGCGACCTGGACGTGCCGCCGACGGCGACCTTCCGTTCCCCCCCGGTCTATCCGTTCGCAATGCGCCAGCAGGGTATCACCGGCGAGGTGCTGGTGGACTTCATCGTCGACCCGAACGGCGTGGTGCGCAACGCCGTCGCCGTCCGCGCCACGCAGCGCGAGTTTGAGGAGGCGGCCTGCGCGGCCGTCGGCAAGTGGAAATTCCGCCCGGGCCGGAAGGGCGGAGTGGCGGTCTTCGTGCACATGCAGGTGCCGATCGTCTTCACGCTGAACGCCGGCGACTGACCCCGGAAGCTCGACCGGCCATCCGCTGCCGCGACCGGAGGAGGGGCGGGGCCGGCCGTTCGCCTCGGGCCGGGTTGCCGCGGGGGCGCGCCGTCGCCACCGTCGGCGCCATGAGCAGCCGGATCCTCCTCCTGTCCGCCCTCACGTTCTCCCCGGCGGCCTTCGCGGCGGATCTGCCCACGGCCGGGCCGCCGGAAATCTTCGCGCCGGGCGTCATCTCCGGCCCGGCAAACGACGGCGCGCCGACCTTCAGCCCGGACGGCGGCACGCTCTATTTCACACGGAGCGGAGCGAATGGGACGGAATCGATCATCCTGGAGTCGCACCGGAGCGGCGCGACCTGGTCCGCGCCGGCCGTGGCGCCCTTCTCCGGCGAATGGTACGACAGTTCCCCGACCTGGGCACCCGACGGCTCCTGCATCATCTTCGAGTCCAGCCGGCCGGCGGCGGTGCTCCCCGCCCCGAAGGCCGGCGCCCCCGCCACGGCGCACGCGTCCCACCTCTGGCGGGTCGAGCGGCAGGTCGATGGCTGGGGCGCGCCGGTGGAGCTGCCCGCCACCGTCAACATCGGGCCGCTCGTCTACCGGCCCAGCCTGGCGGCGGACGGCACGCTGTACTTCATCTCGCGGGCCTCGGCTGACAAGAAGCTCCAGCTGTACTGGTCCCCGGTGGTCCAGGGGGTGTTCCAGCCGGCGCAGGCGCTGCCTTTCAGCGACGGCACGTTCTTCGACGTCGACCCCGAGGTCGCGCCGGACCAGTCGTTCCTGGTCTTCGGCAGCGTGGGCCGCGCGCCCTATAAGGACACCGCCGAGCACCTGTTCCTGGTCCGCCGCAAGGGGGACGGCTGGGGACCCGTGCAGGCGATCCGTTACGCGGGCGACGACTGGCCCGGCGCAACCTTTGATGATGACCCGCGGCTGGGACGTGACCACGCGACGCTCTACTTCAGCAGCGACCGGTCACCGCCGGTCCATTATCCGCTCTCGGCCCCCAAGGTGAGGGACGACCTGGCCCGGATGGGCTTGTGGGACAACGGCAACGCCAACGTTTGGGCGATCCGGCTGGACCCAGGAGACGGCCGGGTAGCGTCGGGCCATGCGGCTGCGGTAGGCGCACGGGTAACTCAGGATTGAGCTGCCCCAAATTCCGGCTGCCAGTTTGGTCGTGTCCTGGTTTGAAATCCCGGCGCTAACCGCAAATGCTCGCTATGTCCTCAACGGAGATGGGAGCCGACTTGTGGCCGCAGCGATCGGTGATGGTTCGAAGCATTGCCCTCGCTGTGTTTTTCTTGGGCTGCGGTCAAGGGAAGTGCGGTTGGTCTCCTTGCCGCGGAATGAGGCTGGGTGATGTTACCTGCCAACCGAGGCTTAGGGGGCCTGTCCGCTTCAATCCCGCCATGTCCGGCGTGGATTTTCAACGGGGCGGAATTGGCTGGATTAGATTTCAGGATTCCGGGCCCCGCTTGATGCGGCGCCCCAGGGACCGGCAAGCCTTGCCAGCCAGATACTGAGTCCCCCCGAAATTATGCTGCCGATCACGCTCCAGCTCTGACCAACATAATGGCCTCCGATGACGATCTCAGCCCGAGTCGACCAGCGGGCAACGTGAGCAATGCATATGAGCCCAAAGAGCAGGCTCGAAATTCTAAGGCCTATGGTTCGTCTTCTCATTCCCGAGAACCTGAGATCAAGGTTCTGAATGTGAAAACGGCCGAAACGGTTGCGACCAAGGTTCCGGCCGTTCTTCGCATGTTCTACGAGGCGTTATTTTGACCGCATCTGCGGGTCTTATCGCTGCCGGGGCGTCAGTTCATATCGGGAGGCTCCCTGGCGCCCGGATATGCCGAAGCCGTGTTATGGACTACCGCAACTACCACCAAGAGTGGTTCTTGAGCTTGACATGGTCTACAACGCCGGTTGCGCCACCCGCATACGCGTCCTCTTCAACTGCTCCCAAGCCGATTCGAGTCCCGACTGTGCCGGCCAGGGTGGCCACTCCGTCGTTAACGGTGATATTGATGTCACTGTTGTCTATAAAGGGACTCCAAAAATACTCATCCTTGATGCTCTTCTTAATCTGGTCGTCGGACATGTATAGCCGTGGCTCGTACAGGCCGTAATCGTAGCTGAGAAACGGGCTGTTATACCCATCGCCGTCGTAGGAATAATAGGGCCAGTCGCCGTAAGTGTAGGAGGGCGAATACCCGTTGTAGTAGGAGGACGAGAACTCCGGCTCCGTTTTCAGATTGTTGCGCACCGACAACACCCCCTTTGTCCGCGAGGCCACATCCTCTGCTTCGGCGATTTGAAAACTTGAATCGACAGTCCCGGAAAGGTGCGCGATGCGATGGGTGACAGCCACAGTTACGGTTTCGCTGTCCACCAACGGATCCCAGGCCAAGGCGGCCTTCAATTGCTTCTCCATGTCGGCATCAGTCGGCCGCTCGCCTGGTCTCACGTTCAGAAGGTTGTCGACCCGCCATACGCCGACTATGTTTTTTGCGTCTTGTTCAGCGGCGGTTTTCGCTTTCAGGTTCCCGACGTTGCCGCTGAGAATGATCCCCCCTCCCTCTACCGTTACAGTGGGAGGAAATGCGGTTAAGCGCGGGTCGAGAAGGAGTGCGGCCGCGACGGCCTGCTTTATTTCGCTATCGGACCTCACGGGGTATTCGTGCTCTTGATGCGTACCAGTGCTCTCCCGTGGTTCGACTTTCAAGCCACTGTCGTCCACGGACGCCACACCACCTACCCAAGCGTCATCGAGGGCTCGCGATTTGCTGATCGCGCTGCCCACCGTCCCGCTGAGCGTCACCTTGCCATCTACCACCGTCGGTTTAATCAGTTCGCCGTTAATCCAGATGTCCCATTGAAGACGAGCCGTGATGTCGCGGGCAATTTGAGTGTCGGTTGATTTCGCGAGATAATTGATCGTGACGTTGTTGTGCACGTCCTTGACCCCTTTGACTCCTTCGGCGATTCGCGTGGCGAGTCGCATTTCGCCATAGGATCCGACGCTGCCGGTCAATGTAACGACCGCATCTTGAACGGAAACAGCAACCTGATAGGATTCGGTCGCAGGATCTTGTTTCAACGCCGCGGCGATGTCTTTATTGATGTCGTCGTCGGAGCGGGAGACCGGGGTAACCGTAGTTTGATCAATCACCCCGCGCACGCCCCGGATGCTCTCGGCGATCTTCACAGCCCGCCTTTTTTCCAGGATGTTGTCTACCGAGCCGGAAAGCGTAACGATTCCCCGGCTGGTGCTGACATCCACTTCATCCGGGGCCACTCCTTTTTCGTGTTTCATGCCTTTTTCGACCACGGATGTGATACCGGCGTCGGTAATTTGATTTTCAGCTGTCTCCGCCTGCAACCTGGGCAAAGCCATCATTTGTATTCCGGAGACAACTAAGAGGGCGGCAGACCATCGGCCCATTGCTTGTCGATAAATCAAATCCTTCAATTTCGGTGTTTTCATTTTGTTTAATTTTATTTCACGAAGCTTTTGGCCGAAAATCCTATTCCTCATCGGATTCATGAGGAGCAGAAGGCCTGGCCGCTCCGTCTTCCATAAGTTATGGGCGGTGTTCGATTGTCGGGGATCATTGTTCTCGGGATGCGCACTTTAGTGTCTAACGACGCTGCAGGCTATGGGGTGTTGTCCTGCCCCCCGAATGCGAGGACACCCACGCCCCGGCTTCACACCGATCCCGATTGAATCCGTGTTCGAGAAGGGCGGGAGCTTCGCTCCCCTCTCCTCGGGCCCCTCCCTCCGGAAGGACTATTCGGACGGGGATCAGGGAGCCCAAGCCCCTCGGCGCGATGCCGCCCAACGGAGGCGAGATGACGGAGCCCAAACTACGCTCTTCCCCAAGATCAACTGCGGCTCTTCTCGCCGATTGCCGCCTTTCGGAACCGGCCGAATCATACCCCTGGCCTGCGACGCGCCGGCAATTTGGGCAATCGGCGTCCGGCACGGAACTCGGCCGCCTTCCCTCGGACTATAGGGGTAAGATACGCGCCCGAAATCCTGTTCCTCAAGTACCATGAAGAAGTTCTCCCCCACCTACCGCTGCCTCGGCGTCCTCTCATTGCTCCTCGTAGGCGGCACCCTGGCCGGTTGCAATAAGTCCGGCTCGACGGATTCTATGCCCACGCCGACCCCGACGCCCACCAGCTCGGCCATGATGACCCCGACGCCGACGAGCACAGCGATGGTGACCCCGACGCCCACGAGTGCGGCCATGGTGACCCCGACGCCGACGTCGCAGTAAGCTCGGCCGGCCCGGGGCGGCGCGCACGCACATTTGGGTGGCCACCGGTCCGGGCGCGGCCTTCCCTCAGTGGTGTTCCCCCGGGCGTTCCTGATCGCGCTGGCAGCCCTTGGATTGCTGCCGCCCCTGGCGGCGCAGGACGCCGCCACCCTCCAGGCCGGCGGCGCGACCCTCGACATCCGCTTTGTCGGCGGGGCCGTCCCGGATGTCCGGCAGGCGGCCCTGGAATGGACCGCGCGGGCCGCCAAGGCCGTAACCGTTTATTACGGGCAGTTTCCCGTGCCCCGCGTCCGGATCGATTTTGAGGTGGGCCGCCAACCGGGGTCGGGGCGTACGTGGGGAGACGACGTCCCCCACATCAGGATCGGGATCGGCCGGACCCTGGATTCCGGGGCGCTGGACGTGGACGGCAACGATTGGGTGC
>Ga0302314_10020186_pt1 | contig 11033 bp, 11 predicted proteins | sample III_Palsa_N2_3_FD_200533 | JGI IMG/M metagenome (GOLD analysis project Ga0302314, IMG submission 200533) | Peat permafrost microbial communities from Stordalen Mire near Abisko, Sweden - III_Palsa_N2_3 | ecosystem: Environmental > Terrestrial > Soil > Palsa > Peat permafrost | place: Sweden... | reverse complement strand
GCGGGATCTTGTTGTCGAGCGCCTCGCCGGTCCAGGAGACAAACGCCGTCGGGATGCAGAGCAGTGCGCCGTTCGGGTTCTCGAGCACGAACGCCGGGCTGGTCGGGTCCCAGGCGGTGTAACCGCGGGCCTCGAATGTGGCGCGGATACCGCCGGTCGGGAACGAGGAGGCGTCCGGCTCGGCTTGGATCAGCTCCTTGCCGGAGAACGAGGCCAGCGCCGTGCCCTCATCGGTCGGCGAGTAGAAGCTGTCGTGCTTCTCAGCGGTCACGCCGGTCAGCGGCTGGAAGACGTGCGCGTAGTGGGTCGCGCCCTTCTCCATCGCCCATTCCTTCATCGCCAGCGCGACCGAGTCCGCCAGCGTCGTGTCGAGCGCCTCGCCCTTGGCGAGCGTCTGGGAGAGCCGCTTGTACACGTCCTTGGGCAGACGCTGGCGCTGAACCGTCTGGCTGAAGACGTTCTCGCCGAAGATCTGATTGTCGGCGACCGTCAGGTCCGGCGCACCAAGGGAAGCTCCATCGGGGGTCCACTGCGCTGCGAGGACGTTCTGCTGGCGAATTCGGGACATGCTCTTGGTTGTTCCTTCCTATCCGCGCCTCGGCGGCGGAGACGCGCGTGTGTATGCGGACACGTTTGCGGACGTGACGCCTGCAACCTAGCTGACACCACCGGCCTAGTCATTATCCGAATGTCCAAACCGTTTTGTCCCAGGGCAGGGTGGTGGCTGGGGTGGGTGGCGGGAATAAATTCCGCCCTGGGGAGAGGCGTTCCCGGTCGACGGGCAAGCCCGATCTAGCAGCTCCAGTTGCCGACCGCTACTGCGAGTCGGTGACGGTCCCGTTCGGCTCCACGTAGGTGCTCTGCGGCGCCTGGGAGATCTTCACCTGGTACTGGCCGCTGACCTCACGCCCGCTGGCGGTGACGGCCTTGGCGTAGCCGTTGAGTCCGGCGGCGACCTGGTACTTGACCGTCCAGGCACCGGCCTGGATGGCGGTCAGATGCCAGCTGAAGGTCGCGGTCTGGCCGGGCTTCAACTTTCCGAGTGCCCAGGTGTCCGTGTATGCCGTGGCGGCGGCGCCGGGGCCACGGTTCTTGCAGCTGTAGCCGCAGGGGCCGGGTGCCTGAGTGATGATCCAGACCGGCCGTGAGCGGCTCGCGAGGATCGGCTGGCCTTGACCGTTTGGCGGGAGCAGCATCCCGAACGACTGAGCTGCGTCGCCGTACTTCGGGTCGGTGATCGTCACCGCCACGTTCGGGATCGTGGCGTGGCCGCTGTTCTTCACGGACACGACGAACTGTGTCTGCTGAGCCAGCTTCTGGCTGGTCGGGAACGAGCTGGTCACCGTCACCGGGAAGTTCCCGTGCGGTTCGCCGGCGTTCTGCTCGCTGCCGCCGCAGGCGGATACCGTCGCGGCCACCAGGGCCGCGGCAACCAGGGCTCCGAACCTGATCCTGCGTTCGGTCATTCGGTGATCCTCCGCCCGCTCACTCGCGTGGCGAGGATACCGCCAGACGCAGCGCCCGACGGGGCCTGTCCGCCCGGCGGTCGCGTACGCTTGCCGGTGCTTCGCACGCGTGCGCGACGCAGGAGGGAGCTGAGAGAGTGGCAACGACAGTCGGCGATCGAGTTTTCGCCCCCACCAGGGACGTGCTGCAGGAGGCCGGGGAGATGGTCATCCTCACCGGCCGCACGATCGTGTCGGCGGTTACGCCTCCCTACTCCTATGGCGCCGAGTTCACCGGCCAGTTCCTGTTTGCGCTGCGGCTCTGCTGGTTTCCGCTGCTGGTCTCGACCGTCGCCTTCGGCTATGAGGCGCCTGGTCTGCAGGCCGCGAACTTCCTGGTGCTGTTTGGCGCGCTCGACCGGCTGGGCGGCTTCTTCGTACTCGCATCGATCCGCGAGTTCGCGCCGTTCGTTGACGCGATCGTGCTGGCCGGCGTAGCCGGCACCGCGATCACCGCGGACCTCGGCGCGCGGCGGATCCGCGAGGAGCTCGACGCGCTTGAGGTGCTTGGCGTCGATCCGATCAAGAACCTGGTGGTGCCGCGCTTCCTGGCGTTGATGCTGGTCACCGGCCTGTTCGACATCTACGCGCTGCTGTTCGGCGTCTTCGGTGGCGTGCTGGCGACGCTCGTCAACCACGAGCCGCTCGGCCCGTTCTGGGCCACCTTCTTCAACAACGCCTCCACGACTGACCTCTGGGGGTCGGTCGTCAAGACGACCCTGTTCGGCGCGATCATCGCCGTCGTCTGCTGTTACAAGGGCATGACCGCCCGCGGCGGCGCCGAGGGCGTGGGGCGGGCCGTCAATCAGGCGGTCGTCATCGCCTTCCTCGCGATCTTCGCCTTCAACTACGTGTTCACCCAGGTGCTGCTGGCGACGCACCCCGAGCTGACGACGATCGTCCGCTAGCGATGGGTGATCTGTTCGCAGCTCCCCGCGGCTGGCTCGAGTCGTTCGGGGAGATCGTCAAGTTCAGCTCGCGTGTCCTTGCGGACGTGGCCAATCTGAAGGTCTTCAAGTACTTCGGCGAGACGCTGCGCCAAGCCGGGATCCTGATCATTTCCTCGACGCTCGTGATCTGGGGCCTGGTGTTCATCATTGGCCTGCAGTGCGGGATTGAGGGCGCCTACTTCGACCAGTCGACCGGCACGCCCGCCTACGCCGGCGTGTTCGCGGCCTGGTGTGACCTGCGCGAGCTCGTGCCGCTCTGCTTCGGGTACATGATGGCCGCCAAGGTCGGGACCGGGATCGTCGCTGAGATTGGGTCGATGCGCATCTCGGAGGAGATCGACGCGCTCGAAGTGATGGGCATCAGCGGCATCACCTTCCTCTGTGCCACGCGGCTGGTTGCCTCGATGCTGGTGCTGCCGTTCGTCTATCTGTGCTCGATCGGCGCCGGTTTCTTCGCCAGTTACTTGGCCGTGGTTCAGCAGATCGGCGACGTGTCGTCTGGCGGTTACTTCCTGATCTTCTGGGAGTTCCAGAACCCGCCGGATGTGCTCTTCAGCCTGATCAAGGCGATGGCGATGGCGGTCGTCATTGTGTTGGTCGGCTGCTACTACGGGTACAACGCGAGTGGAGGGCCCGTTGGCGTGGGTACGGCAACGGCTAAGTCGATGGTCTTCAACATTGTCAGCGTCCACCTGATCAGCATGCTCGGCACACAGCTGTTCTGGGGCACAAATCCCAGGGCCCCGATCGGAGGGTGAACGTCTATGGCATTTGATACACCGGAAAATGGATCGATAACGGATTTCGCCGCTGCCCAGTCGGTGTCGGTCGACGAGGCTGCCGCCCGCGCCGAAGCCGAGGCGACCCGCTCAGGAATCTCCTACCTCGACGATCCAGGCCGGCCGGCGCCCCCGCCCGGCGCGACCGAGGCCGACTACCGGTTTCACTCGTACAAGGTCTACCCATCGGGCGCTCGTAACGTCGTCGAGTTCGACAACACCTACAAGTCTTTCGGGCGCAACCAGATCCTGCGCGGCCTGACCATGGGCCTGCCAGAGGGCATGGTCTCGATGATCCTCGGGCCCTCCGGTACCGGCAAGTCGGTCTGCATCAAGCACATGGTCGGTCTGCTCTATCCGGACTCCGGGGACGTCCGCGTTCAGGGCGAGTCGGTCCCGAACATGCGCGACGACGACCTCTTTGAGATGCGCAAGAAGTTCGGGCTGCTGTTCCAGGACGGCGCCCTGTTCAGCTCGATGAACCTCTATGACAACGTCGCCTTCCCGCTGCGCCAGCACACCGAGAAGAGCGAGGAGGAGATCGAGTCGATCGTGATGCGGCGGCTGACTGAAGTCGGCCTCGGCCAGTCACGCGAGAAGCTGCCCAACGAACTCTCTGGTGGCATGCGTAAGCGCGCTGGGTTCGCCCGCGCGCTCGTACTCGAGCCGGACATCCTCCTGTTCGACGAGCCCGACTCGGGCCTTGACCCGGTCCGCACCGCGCTACTCGGCGAGCTGATCCTGGAGATCCACCGAGAGATGATGGAAGAGGCCAAGGCCGCGAAAAAGCCCTACCTGCCGACCTTTGCCGTCGTCACCCACGACATCATGAGCGCCCGGCGTGTGGCGGACTACATCAACGTCCTCTGGCGCGGCCGGATCGTCGAAGCCGGCCCGGCGCAGGAAATGCTGAACTCTGAGAACCCCTTCATCCGCCAGTTCCTCGCGGGTGATTCTCAGGGTCCGCTGACGATGGACTGATTTCATCCTGCCGATGGTCGGTAGAGCCCGTCTGACGCTGGCGGCGGTGGCGCTGCTGACGGTTGTGTGCGCGCTCGCAGCCCTGCGCCTGCAGCCGTCAACCGGGATCGACACCTTCGTCTCCAAATCCTCGGCCGACTCCAGGGCCACTCAGACCGACGACACGCAGTTCGGTGCGGCGCCGGTCGTGGTGCTTCTGCGCGTCCCGATCAGCGACCTCCTCCAGACGCGCGACCTCGAGCGCGTCAGCGAGCTCGAGGCCTGCCTCGCCGGCCAGCAGCTGCGCTTCGACAAGAGCCTCGGAGCGATGGTCCCTGTGGCAGCGGCCAAGGCAAAGCCGTATGGCGGCGCTGCAAGTGCCTGCGGGGCGCTCATGCGTACGCGACCGACACAGGTCGTGTACGGACCGGGAACCTTCCTGAACCGCGCGGTCTCGGCCGTCTCCGGCGAGGTGCGGACCCTGACCGCCGCCGCCGCCAAGTCGGTCCAGGCGGCCGAAGCGGCGGCGTTGAAGCTCGCGGAGGCGAAGGGGCTCAGCACCACACAGGCTGACGCGGCCGCCAAGGAAGCCGGTGAACTGGCGCTGGACCAGCAGCTCGGTTCCCTCGGCAAGCTGGCCGACCAGACGGGGATCAGTAGCGCGCCGTCGATCGAGAACCCCAGCTTCCTCAGCCAGATCGTGCTCTCGTCCGGGACCACGCCGAAGGCGCGCTTCGCCTATCTGTTCCCGAGCAGTGACGCCGCCGTGATCCAGGTGCGGCTGCGCGGCTCGCTGAGCGACTCGCAGGAGGCACAGGCGATCTCCCTGATCCGCCGGGCGGTGGCGATGCCGGCGTTCAAGCTGGCCGGTGGGAGTTATCTGGTCACCGGCGAGCCGGTCGTGCTCTCCGACGTGGGCGCCAGCATCACCGGTCAGCTACTCCTGCTGCTGGTCGGCGCGGCGGTCGTGATGGCAGTGGTGCTGCTCATCGGGTTCCGCCGGCGTCTGCGACTGCTGCCGCTCGTCCTGGCGCTCGCCGCCGCCGGCATCACCTTCGGCCTGACCTCGCTGGTCGGCGGCTCGCTGACGATGGCGGCCGTCGCCGTACTGCCGATCCTGGTCGGCCTCGGGGTCGATTACGGCGTCCAGTTCCAGTCCGGGACACCGCGTCGCTCGGTCGTGATCGCGGCGCTGGCAACGGCCGGCGGCTTCCTGGCGCTGCTGCTCTCGCCCGTGCCGATGGTCCAGGGCTTCGGTCTGCTGCTGGTCGCCGGCGTCGGGATCGCACTGGCTGTCGTGGCGGTGTCGGTCCCCGCCGCACTGACGCTTGTCGGCCGCGGCTCAGGCGCCCCCCGAAACGCCGCCCCCCAAAATCGCCCGCGGGTCGACAAACACAACTCCTGGTTGTGGAAATCGACCCGCGTCCCGCTGCTGATGGCCAAGCGCCCGCGTCTCGTGATCGCGATCGGCGTCGTCCTCGCCGTCGCCGGCTGGGCGCTTGAAACGCAGACGGCGGTCCAGTCGGACATCACCAAGCTGGTACCGCCGGGTATGCCTGCCCTCAAGGCGCTCGACACGCTCGAGCAGGTCACCGGCGTCTCGGGTGAGATCGACGTGGTTGTGCACGCCAACACCGTCACCACGCCAAAAACCGTCGCCTGGATGATCTCCTACGAGAACCGGATCGTCGAGCACTTCGGTTACTCGGCAGCCAACGGCTGCACCAAGGCGACGCTCTGTCCGGCGCTCTCGCTCCCCGACCTCTTCCAGAGCGCCACCAGCGCCAACTCAACCACCGCCACCAACTCCAGCAAAGCCACCGCCCTCACCCAGACATCGATCAACAGCCTGCTCTCGACCGTCCCCGGTTACTTCCAGCGTGCGGTCCTGACCGCTGACCGCCGCTACGCCACGCTCGCGTTCGGCATCCGCCTGATGCCGCTCTCCCAGCAGCGCAGCGTGATCGCCTACATGCGCTCACAGCTGCACCCGCCCGCCGGGGTCAGCGCCTCGCTGGCCGGCCTGCCGGTGCTCGCGGCTGACGCGGACGGCGCGCTCTCCTCGGCGCCGCGGCGCCTGCTGACGCTGCTGGCCGGACTGGTCCTGGTCGCGGTCGTGCTATTCGCGCTGTTCCGGGAGCGGCGGCGCGTGATCGTCGCGCTGGTCCCGATCGTGCTCGCCACCGGCTGGTCGGCGCTGATCGTCTATCTGCTGCGGATCCCCCTGAACCCGATGTCAGCCAGCCTCGGAGCGCTCGTGATCGCGATTGCGACCGAGTTCAGCGTGCTGCTGGCCGAGCGGGTCCGCAGCGAGCACGCGACCGGCTGGTCGCTGCCGACCGCGATCGAGCACGCCTATCGCTCGACCGGGGCGGCGGTCGTGATCTCCGGCGTAACCGCGATCGCCGGCTTCGGTGTGCTGATGCTGTCCAACATCGCTATGTTGCGCGACTTCGGCATCGTCACGCTGGTTGACATGACGGTCTCGCTCGTGGGCGTGCTGCTGCTGCTTCCGGCCGTGATCAAGCTGGCCGAGCCGCCCGCCCAGATCACGATGAAGCGACCGGTTCAGCCCGTGCGCCGCGAGCCGCCGCGTCGCGAGCCGCCGCGCCAGCCGCACGTCCCGGCACCGTGATCGACACCCGCCGCTATCAGTGGATGATCGGCGGCTTTGGGCTGCTGCTGGTCGTGCTGTTCTCGGTCTACCTCTACACGCACAGCCGCCATACAAGCCCCGGCCTGCGGGCCGGGGCTGTGCTGCACCGCTTCGTGGCTCCACTGGCCACCAGCGACCTCGACGCTGCCGCCAATGTGAATCCGCGCTGCAACCCGGCCAGACCCGCCAAGCGTGGACTCAACGTCTGTGGCCGCCAGCCGCTGGTCCTGGAGTTCTTCGCGCTCGACGCGCCGCCCTGCATCAAGGCGGTCGATGCGCTTCAGCGCGTGGCCGCGGAATTCCCGGGCGTCGAGTTCGCGGCGGTCGCCGCCGGCGGCGACCAGGCAGGCACTCGCGCGCTGGTCAAGCGCCATCACTGGACGATTCCGGTCGCCTATGACACCACCGGTTCGGTCGGCGAGCTGTACGACGTGACGATCTGTCCGCTGATCGAGGTCGCCGGTCGTGGCGGGGTCGTCAGGCGCCTGCTGATCGGTGAGCGCTGGGAGCACGCGAGCGCGCTCGCCCGGGAACTGCGCCCGCTGCTCCAAACTGAGAGGTGATGCGCACCCTGCTCCGCACCGGGACCAGCGCTCTGCTGGCCCTGACGATCATGGTCATCGGCAGCCTCGGTCTCTGGCTCGGCACGCCGTTGCTGTGGCTCTGGGTCGGCTCGCAGATCCAGGGGCAGACCTCGTCGCTCAGCCTGGCGTTGCTGGTCATGGCGGTGGGCGTGCTGGGCACCGTCTGGGGCGCCGCGAAGTTGCTGGGTCTGCTCTCCAATTGGTTCCGTGCCAACCAGCTCGCGCAAGGCCGCGAGGACCCCGGTCACCATGTGCTTGAGACGGTTCTGATCGGCACCGCCGGCGTGGCGATCGTCGTCTTCAGCGTGTGGTTCCTGCTGTTCGCCGGTGCAAGTCCTGTCCCACTTGGTCTAAACGTGTAGGACCCAGACCTTTTGCCGATAAATAGGCGACATGAGCGTGAGCACCGGGCGGGCACACAACGCGCAAGAGGACGAGCTGCTGGCTGAGATCCAGCAGACGATTGATGTCGTCGGCGCAGGCTCGGACGATCTGGCCGGCGGTGCTCAGCGCGCCGCTGACCTGGCCGTCGACACGCGCCAGCTGGCGCACGACGGCTCTGACCTCCTGACCGGCGTCCTCGGTGATCTTGAGACCGCCGTGAAGACGGTCGAGATGTGTCTTGATCAGCTCCACAGCTGGGTGACGAGCACACGTGAGGCGCAGACGACCGGGCCTGACAGAGCGACGCTCTCGTCGATCCCGACGCTGGACTGGCAGCTGCTGGAGCTACCGGAGACCTGCTGAGTGGGCCGCGGTTTGGCCCACTCGGAGATCGTCTGAGCGCGCCTCGGCTTGGCACGCTCAGACGAACACCTTCGATCAGGCCAGAACGAGCTCGCGTGCAGCCGCCAGCTCAGCGGCGCGGCCCGCAGCCAGGTTGTCAACGACCTCGGTGCAGCCAGTGAGTTGCTCGGCGAGCAGATGACGCTGACGGTCGGTCAGGGAACCGATCGCCTTGATCTCGCTGACGCCGTTGCGCTCAAGGAACTTCCGGCAACGTGTACTACCCCAACGACGCTGGGACATCAGTAGCTCTGAGACGGTCCAGCGTCTTACCGCCTCCGGGCATTCGAGGATCACCGCCGCTGCTGAGGTCTCGCCTTCGGCGATCTGCCGCTTGAGCTCTGCGCGAGCCAGTCTGACTGCGTTGGCATGCTCCAACGCTCGCAGTCGTTGCGGCTCGGGTGGCATAAGTGCGGTTTCCGTCATGGACCGTTCCTTCTCCCTGGTTGGTTTTCGCCACTTGGGCGTCCAATACTCGCCGTACGGGCGAGCGCGTTAACCGACGACCGCTCGCAGGCGTCGTCCATCGCCTCGTCTGAGCGGGTACTGCGAAAGATGAGTTATGCCCTGCCCACTACCAGCTCAGCCTGTGCTTCCGCTTTGACCTCTCCCGTCCAGAGGAAGCATTTGCTTCGCCGCATCCGACCACTTCGAACTTCTGCGCACGCTACCGCGGGTCGGGTCGTAACAGCAAGGTCACAAGTCGCGAAGCGTGTGCTTAGAGCGTGAATTTTCTGTGACCCGTCACACAAATGATCTCTACCGAAAAGATAGAGATCGAATAACTCTCTAGCCGACGGCCGCCGGTAGAAGACCGTGCTCGGCCTCAAACGTGCTCTTCGCCTCGGCGAAGGCACTCAGGGCACGATCCAGGATCGCCGTGTCATGGGTCGCCATCACGCTCGTGCGCAACATTGCGCCGCCGGGCGGCACGGCCGGATGGATCGCGACGTTGACGAACACGCCAGCCTCATACAGGGCCTTCCAGAGGAACACGGCCTTCCAGTCGTCGCCGACGACGACCGGTACCACCGGGGTGATGATCGGGGTGCCATCCGGCAGGGAGGCCGTCGGACGGGTCTGGAAGCCCAATTCCTCAAGGCCGTTGCGCAGGTAAGCGGCGTTCTCCAGCACCCGAGCGAACAGACCAGGTCCCTCATCGGACATGCAGATCTTGACGGCTGCGAGCGTCGCGCCGACGGCCGCTGGCACTGCTGAGGCCGTGAAGATGAACGGGCGGGCGGCGATCCGCAGGAACTCGACGACCTCGGCCGAGCCGGCGATCACGCCGCCACAGGAGGCCAGTGACTTTGAGAAGGTCGCCATCCGCAGGTCAACCTGATCCTCGACGCCGTAGAGCTCGCAGGCGCCTGCGCCACGAGCCCCGAGCACACCGAGCCCATGGGCCTCATCGACCATCAGGCGGGCGCCGTACTGCTTGGAGAGTGCCGCGATCTCGGTCAGCGGAGCAACGTCACCCTCCATCGAGTAGACGCCGTCGACCACGACCAGCACGCCGCCGCCGTCAGTCTGGGCGCGGCTCAGCTGCTTCTCGAGCAGGTCCATGCGGTTGTGCCGGAAGGCGCGCAGCTTGGCGCGTGAGAGCAGCACGCCATCCAGAATCGAGGCGTGGTCACCGGAGTCGGCGATCACCGTGTCCTGCGGTCCCAGGATCGTGCCCAGGGCGCCGAGGTTTGACTGGTGGCCGGTGGTGAAGACGATCGCGGCCTCGGTCCCCAACCACTCGGCCAGCAGTGCCTCAAGCTCGACGTGCAGATCGATCGTGCCGTTGAGGAAGCGCGAACCGGTCAGGCCGGTGCCGTAGCGGTCCAGCGCGTCCTGGGCGCCCTGCTTGACCCGCGGATCGCCGGTCAGACCCAGGTAGTTGTTGGAGCCGAGCATGATCCGCTCGGCGCCCTCCATCTGGACGACCGGGAGCGTCGGACCTTCGAGAACATGGAAGTACGGGAGCGCACCGAGCTCGCGAGCGGCCTTCAACTGTTCGATCCGCTCGAACTCGCGAGCTTTGGCAAAAACGTCGATCACGCGGGGAACCATCCTAAGGGATCGTACGAACCGGGCGGGCTGTCAAGATGATGTCCGTGGAGGAGAACCACACCGACCAGCCGCCAGCCTTCGAGGAGCTCTACGAGGTTGAGGTGATCGACGGCGAGATCGTCGAGCACGCGACTTCGCTCGAGCAGACAGCGAGTGGCGAACGCAGCCTGACCTGGACCTCACCGCAGGTGCTGACCACCGCGGCGATCGCGGCCACCGGCTTTGTCGCGGGCGCGGCCACGCTGGCGCTGCTGCGCCGCTACGGGCAGGCGCGGCTCGAGCGCGCCGCGGTCGACGAGCTGCCTCCGAGCCGGCGCGTGCGTACCTACGTCGTTCACGTTCGAACGCTGCCGCAGTACCCGGAGTGAGCGCGGCCGCAATACCCGCAGTGAGCCGCGAGCTGCGCGTTGAGGTACGGCCGCTCTGGCCGTTCGCGCTGTCACGTCGCAGCGGCATGGACGGGCTCTCGCCGGTCAAGCGCGGCGTCCTACACCGCCTGATCCATGAGGGCGAACATGCCGTTCACGTCCGGGTTGCGCAGCTGCGCAGCGGCAGCGTGCTGTTCGGGGCCCAGGCAGGCGACGAGCGCGTGGCCGCGCGCGCGATCGAACGCATGCGCCGGGCGCTCGGGGTTGACATGGACCTAAGGCCGTTCCACGACGAGTTTCGCGACGACCCGTTGATCGGGGCCGCCGTGCGCGCCAACCCGGCGGTCCGCCCAGCCGGCCGTCCCCACGCGTTTGAGGCACTCGCCT
>Ga0302314_10020185_pt1 | contig 11034 bp, 9 predicted proteins | sample III_Palsa_N2_3_FD_200533 | JGI IMG/M metagenome (GOLD analysis project Ga0302314, IMG submission 200533) | Peat permafrost microbial communities from Stordalen Mire near Abisko, Sweden - III_Palsa_N2_3 | ecosystem: Environmental > Terrestrial > Soil > Palsa > Peat permafrost | place: Sweden... | reverse complement strand
CGACTGCCCGAACGGCGAGCCGACCTACCCGACGCCGACCTTCCGCATGCAGCCGTGCTTCCCGCCGGTGTGGGATACGGGGCAGGCGATCTACGCGCTGGCGGAGGCCGGCATCCCGGCGAACGACCCGCGGATGGTGAAGGCCGCAGACTGGATCCTGAGCAAGGAAGTGCGCACCAAGGGCGACTGGGCCGAGAAGGTCAAGAATGTAGAACCCGGTGGATGGTACTTCGAGTTTCACAACGAGTTTTACCCGGATATTGATGATACGGCACAGGTTCTGCTGGCATTGAAGGCTGTGGAAAACCCGCGCGAGGCGTATCAGCATGCGGCCTGCGAGCGCGCCCTGAACTGGCTGATGGCGATGCAGTGCAAGAACGGTGGATGGGCGAGCTTCGACCGCGACAACACCAAGATGATCTTCGAGCACATCCCGTTTGCCGATCACAATGCCATGCTGGATCCACCGACGGTGGACATCACCGGGCGCATTCTGGAGATGCTGGCGGCGTACGGCTACACGCAGCGCGATGCGCGGGTGAAGAAGGCGATGGACTGGGTGCTGAAGTCGCAGGAGCCGGACGGAAGCTGGTTTGGCCGCTGGGGCGTCAATTACCTGTACGGCACGTTCCTGGTGCTGCGCGGTCTGGAGGCGCAGGGCGTGTGGAACCATGAGCCGCCGATCCAGAATGCGGCCGAGTGGATACGCATGTTCCAGAACGCCGACGGCGGCTGGGGCGAGACCTGCGAGACATACGACGACCCGAACAAGCGCGGCATTGGGCCGAGCACGGCGTCGCAGACGGCATGGGCATTGCTGGGATTGCTGGCTGCCGGTGATACGCGGTCGGATTCGGTGGCCAAGGGCGTGCGCTGGCTGATCGAGAAGCAGCATGAGGACGGCAGCTGGGACGAGCTGGTTCCCGGGCGCAACGGCGAGTCGCACTATACGGGGACGGGATTTCCGCGGGTGTTTTATCTGGGGTACCACCTGTACAAGCAGTACTTCCCGCTGCTGGCGCTTACGACGTACAAGAAGGCGATAGAGGCAGGGGTTAGGGGCTAGGGATTAGGGGTTAGAGAAGCAGGTTCTTCGCTCCGCTCAGAATGACAATAGATTTTGGGAACGACAAGTTTTGTTGCAGAACGACAAATAAGTTTTGAGGTGAATTAAATGGCAGTTCCAATTTCACAGGCATGGACGGTAGCAAGCTACGTGCTGACGCAGAAGATAAAGGGCCGCAAACGGTATCCGCTGGTGCTGATGCTGGAGCCGCTCTTCCGCTGCAATCTGGCGTGCGCGGGCTGCGGCAAGATCCAGTATCCGGCGCACATTTTGAAGACGGAGCTTTCGCCCGAGGAGTGCTGGGCGGCGGCGGAGGAGTGCGGCGCGCCGATGGTCTCGATCCCGGGCGGCGAGCCGCTGCTGCATCCGCAGATGCCGGAGATCGTGGCCGGGCTGGTGGCGCGGAAGAAGTACGTCTACATGTGCACGAATGCGCTGCTGCTGAAGGAGAAGCTGCACCTGTTCACGCCGAGCAAGTACCTGTCTTTTTCCGTGCATCTTGACGGGCAGAAGGAACACCATGACTTCGCCGTGTGCCGCGAGGGCGGGCATGAGATTGCGATGGGGGGCATCAAGGCAGCGGTGGCTGCGGGCTTCCGCGTGACGACGAATACGACGCTCTTTGACGGCGCCGACCCGAACAGCGTGCGCGATCACTTTGATGAGCTGATGGCGTCGGGCGTGGAGAGCATGATGGTGTCTCCTGGGTACACGTATGACAAGGCGCCGGACCAGCAGCACTTCCTGGGCAAGGCGAAGTCGCGCCGGCTGTTCCGCGCGATCCTTTCCAACCGCAAGAAGAGCTGGGAGTTCAATACGCACCCGCTGTTTGCCGAGTACCTGATGGGCAAGCGCAACTTTGAGTGCACCCCGTGGGGCATGCCGACGTACAACATCTTCGGCTGGCAGAAGCCGTGCTATCTGCTGCAGGATGGCTACGCCGATACGTTCAACGAGATGATGGAGTCGACGGCGTGGGAGAACTACGGCGCGAAGAGCGGCAATCCGAAGTGCGCGAACTGCATGGTGCATTCGGGGCATGAGGCTTCGGCGGTGGATTACAACTTCAGTTCCTTAAAAGGATTTTTGACGACGGCGAAGAAGTACATGTTCCCTTCGACCTATGAGGATGCGGGAGCGACGAAGCTGCTGAATGAGTGGAAGCCGGCGGTGCATGCGCCGCTGGTGCAGATCGCGGAGCAGCAGGCGAGCAGCCTGCAGGAAGTGGCGGGGGACTAATGACGACCGAGACTCAGGAAGCAGTGAAGATAGCGACGGTGAATCCGGATGAGCAGGAGCACGCAGCCGGATTCGCACACGAGTTCCTTGAAGGCTGGGTGCCGGCGCTAGCCACCGACGAAGAGATTCGTGTGGCGCTGGAGAAGGCGTTCGACTATCGCGGAGACATTACGGTGACGAAGAAGGACGGCACGACGCTCGAGGGCTATCTCTTTGACCGGCAGACGGGCAAGGGGCTGGCGGATTCGTTCGTGCGGCTGCTGCCTTCGACGGGGCCGGTGGGCGGCGCGACGGGCGCGCGTACGAAGATCGTCATCGCATACGCTGATATCGCCGCACTGGCGTTCACCGGGCGCGATAACGCCGCAGGCAAGACGTTTGAGGCGTGGGTGAAGAAGTACTGGGAGAAGAAGGCTGCCGGCGAGAAGAATATTCAGATCGAGCCGGAGAAGCTGGATTAAGCAGGGAACAGGGATTAGGGAATAGGGATCAGAAAACACAGGCGGGCTTCGGCTCGCCTGTTGCGTGTGTGGTCCTGGCCGGACGGGCGGGAGCGCTTCGCGCGCAAGATTGTGGCGCCAATAGCTTAGTGAGATTCTTCCACGTTCGCTACGCTCAGTGTCAGAATGACAAAGTTTAGAAGTATGGGTAGAGAAGCAGATTCCGGCTTTCGCCGGAATGACAAACAATAAAAGGTAGTGGCACGGTGAAGGCATTCATTACGGGAGCGACGGGGTTTGTGGGGAGCCATGTGGCGCGGGCTTATGCGGCGCAGGGAGCGGAGCTGCGGCTGCTAACGCGGAGCTCGTCGAACACGGCGGCGCTTGAGGGGTTGTACGCGGATGTGGTGGTTGGCGATCTGCGCGATGCGGCTTCGCTGCGTTCGGCGCTGGCGGGGTGCGATGCGCTGGTGCATGTGGCGGCGGATTACCGGCTTTGGGTGACGGATCCGGATGCGATGTATGCGGCGAATGTTGAGGGCACGCGGGAGTTGCTGAAGCTGGCGCGCGAGGTTGGGGTGCAGCGGGTGGTGGTGACGTCGAGCGTGGCGACGATGGGGTTTGATGCGGCGGGGACGATTGTGGACGAAGAGACGCCGGTGTCGTTGGCGCAGATGATCGGGCATTACAAGCGGTCGAAATACCTTGGAGAACAAGCCGCGATTGAGGCGGCGCGGGCGGGGCAGCATGTGATGATCCTGAACCCGACGACGCCAGTGGGAACGGATGATGCGAAGCCGACGCCGAGCGGGCGCATCATCGTGGATTTTCTCAATAAGAATTTTCCGGCGTATGTGGATACGGGTTTGAACCTTGTCGATGTGGGCGAGGTGGCGCGGATGCATGTGGTGGCGCTGGAGCGCGGGACGCCGGGTGAGCGGTACATCCTGGGCGGAGAGAATCTGACGCTGAAAGCGATTCTGGATAAGATGGCGGCGATCTCGGGGCTGCCGTCGCCGACGATGAAGGTGCCGCATGCGGTGGCGATGGCGTTTGCGTTCTTTGATGAGACGTTTACGGGGAAGCTGCTTAAGAAAGAGCCGCGGGCGACTGTGGAAGCGGTGCGGATGGGGAAGAAGAAGATGTTTGCTTCGTCCGCAAAAGCCGAGCGGGAGCTGGGATTGCAGATGCTGCCGGTGGATGGCGCGCTGCGGGCGGCGATGGAGTGGTTTGTGGCGCATGGGTATGCGCCGGCATATGACGGAGTAAAAGCGTGAGCAGGATTGCGATCATTGCGGCGATGCCGGGCGAGTTGAAGCCGCTGGTGAAGGGCTGGAAGAGCGTGCCGACGGGGCAGCGCTTTGTTTACAAGTGGACAGGACGCATCTGTGAGTATGAGGTTGTTGCTGTTTGTGCAGGGATGGGTAAGGATGCGGTGACGCGCGCATTTGCTGCAGCAGAGACTGAAGGGTCATTTGATGCCGTATTGTCGGTTGGTTGGGCCGGAGCGCTGCGTGAAGGAGAGCATGTTGGCGTTTCCGGCTACTTCTACATTCCTAATATCGTGGTGGACGCACAGACGGGTGAGCGATTTGTACTAGCTGATCGAAGCAAAGCTTCTGTAGATGAAGAACATGACGTAGTTCTAGTAACAGCTGCGCATGTAGCTGATGAACCTGAAAAACGCAGGCTGGCTGCGACGTATAACGGTACGCTCGTTGATATGGAATCTGCGACGGTAGTCAGGCTGGCACAGATGCGAGGCATCCCGGTGTGTTGCATGAAAGTAATTACAGATGAGGTCACGGCAAAACTCCCGAACATCAATCCGTTCATCAATGCGATGGGGCAGATGGAGATGGGGAGATTCATTGCACATGTGCTCCTACGGCCTCGTTTCTGGCCTGCTTTGATGCGATTGGGTAAAGCAAGTTCCGCTGGTGCTGATTCTCTTGCAAGCGCAGTGACGAATTTTCTTATCTGCCCTGCTCCGAGAGATATTAAAGAGATCAACCGAACAGGTAATATTCCGGATTGGTAGAGATGAGCGAGATGCGTTTCGTCTGCATGTGGCGCTGCGGAAAAAGTTACGGTAGCACGGGCTGAGTGAGATTCTTCCCCTTCGGCTACGCTCAGTGTCAGAATGACAAGGATCAAGGGTTATGGCTAACGAAGAAAAATTACCGAAGACGATGCGGGCGGCGGTTTATCGCGGCGTGGATGATGTGCGCATTGAGACGGTGCCGGTGCCGGAGATCGGTGCGGGTGAGGTGCTGGTGAAGATCCATACCTGCGGCATCTGCGGGACGGATTTGAAGAAGATTCATACGGGGTCGCACACGGCGCCGCGGATATTCGGGCATGAGATGGCGGGAACGGTTGCGGCGGTGGGCGCGGGCGTTGCGGATTTTAAGGTGGGGGATCGCGTGATGGCGTTCCACCATATTCCGTGCGGTGCGTGCTACTACTGCCGGAAGCAGACGTTTGCGCAGTGCGAGACGTATAAGAAGGTGGGCTGCACGGCGGGGTTTGAGCCGGCTGGGGGCGGGTTTGCGGAGTACATCCGCGTGATGGACTGGATCGTGAAGCGGGGTCTGGTGAAGATTCCGGATGACGTGCCGTTCGAGCAGGCGGCGTGGATCGAGCCGGTGAATACGTGCTTCAAGGCGGTGAAGCTGCTCGCGCTGAAGCCGGATGAGACGGTGCTGGTGATCGGGCAGGGGCCGATTGGGATTTTGCTCGCTGCGCTGGCGGCGCGGACGGGGGCGACGGTGTTTACTTCGGATAATTATCCCGAGCGGCATGCGGTTGCAGCGCGGTTTGGGCTGAAACATCCGCTCGACGCTCGTGGTGATGTGGTGGCGGCGTGCAAGGCGGCGACGGAGGGTCGCGGCGCGGATGTGGCGCTGGTGGCTGTGGGCGTGGATGCGGTCATCAAGACGGCGATGGATGCGGTGCGGCCGGGCGGGCGCGTGATGCTGTTTGCGAGTACGCAGCATGGTGAGGCACCATTCGATCCGGCGGCGGTGTGCATGGATGAGAAGACGCTGATGGGGTCGTACTCGGCTTCGGCTGCGATACAGGATGAGGGTGTGGAGCTGGTCTTCAGCGGCTATCGCAATGGGTTCGATCTGACGAAGCTGATCTCGCACCGGTTTTCGCTGGAGGATGCGGTGAAGGGGATCGAGCTGGCTTCGCATCCGGTGGCGGATTCGATGAAGATCGTTATCCAACCCTGCTGCGCGCAGGGCGAATAGCGCTTCGCGCGGCTCCCGCTGGTCGCAGAGGCAAAAGCAGGTTCTTCGCTGCGCTCAGAATGACAGAATGTTTAGGCAAAGTGAGAAGATAATCAGATGGCTGAGATGACGGCTGCTGTGCTGCATGGCAAAGAAGATCTGCGGGTGGAGCGCGTGCCGGTGCCGGTGGCCGGCGCGGGTGAGGTGGTGCTGCGCGTGGGCGCGGCGCTGACCTGCGGGACGGACCTGAAGGTCTACCGGCGCGGGTACCATGCGGCGATGGGCAAGCCGCCGATGCTCTTTGGGCATGAGGTGGCGGGCGTTGTGGACGAGGTTGGCGCGGGTGTGACGACGTTCAAGCGCGGAGACCGCGTGGTGGCGCTGAACTCGGCGCCTTGCGATGCGTGTTTTTTCTGCATGCATGGGCAGCAGAATCTTTGCGAGGACCTGCTCTTCAACAATGGAGCGTATGCGGAGTACATTCGCATTCCGGCGCGGATCGTTGAGAAGAATATGCTGGCGGTGCCTGCGGGGATGGCGTTCGAGCATGCGGCGCTGACGGAGCCGCTGGCTTGCGTGATCCGCGGATTGGAAGAGAGCGGCGCGAAGGCGGGCGGTACGATGATCGTGATCGGCGCGGGGCCGATTGGGCTGATGTTTATTCATGCGGCGGCGCTGGCAGGCGTACATGTGATTGCGGTGGTGAAGCGCGATGACCAGGTGGCGGCTGCGAAGTTGTTTGGCGCGGCTGCGGTGGTGCAGACGGCTATTTCAGGTGAGGTAGTGGCTGCGGCGCGGGCGTTGACGCCTGTGGGACGCGGCGCGGATGTGGTGATCGAAGCGGTGGCAACTCCGGCGACGTGGGAGTGGGCGGTGGAGATGGTGCGCAAGGGCGGCGTGGTGAACTTCTTCGGCGGGCCGCCGAGCGGGACGAAGGTTGCGCTGGATACGAACCGGCTGCACTACGGCGACATCACGCTGAAGGCGAGCTTTCATCACACTCCGGCGACGTGCAGGACAGCGTTTGCGCTGCTGCAGAGCGGGCGATTCCAGTGCGCCGAGTATCTGACGGGACGGGCGCGGCTGAGCGATGTGCCTGCAGTGTTTGCGGGGATGATGACGCGCAGCGCGGACGGCAAGGTGGATATTAAGACGGTGATACTTCCGTGAGCACACATCTCATCGACGATGCGTTGACGGGCGCGCCAGAGGCGTACCGTACGCCGGCGGTGCGTCCGACGCTGGCGGAGGCGCAGGCTTGGTGCAAGGAGCTTGCGGAGACGCACTACGAGAACTTTCACGTGGCCACGTGGTTTCTGCCGGCGAAGCTGCGGCCGCACTTCCAGGTGATCTATGCGTACTGCCGCGTGGCAGACGATCTGGGCGATGAAGTGGGCGATGCGGCGCTCTCGACGGCGCTGCTGCAGAGCTGGCGCGCGATGCTGGATGAGTGCTATGACGCGCCGGAGCGTTCGCGGCATCCGGTGTTCGTTGCGTTGGCGGAGACGGTGCGGGAGTGCGCGATCCCGCGCGAGCCGTTTGCGGATCTGCTGGTGGCGTTCACGCGCGATCAGACGAAGACGCGGTATGAGTCGATTGCGGAGCTGGAGGATTACGCGCGCTACTCGGCGAACCCGGTGGGGCGGCTGGTGCTGTATACGGCGGGTGCGAATGATCCGCGGCTATTTGCGCTCTCGGACAAGGTTTGTACCGGGCTGCAGCTGGCGAATCTCTGGCAGGATGTGGCGGAGGATTTTGCGGCGGGGCGCATCTACATCCCGGCGGAAGAGATGCGGCGCTTTGGCGTGGATGAACAAGACATCAAGACGCAGCGCTATACGCGGGAGTATCGCGCGATGATGAAGCACCTGGTGGAGTACACGCGCGCGCTGTTCGCGGCTGGCAAGCCGATCTGCAAGCTGGTGGATAGCGACGTGGCGGCGACGCTGGCCTTGTTTATCACGGGCGGCGAGGCGATCCTGGATGCGATTGCGCGGCAGGAGTACAACACGCTGGAACGGCGGCCATTTTTATCGAAGACCACGAAGGTGCGCCTGCTGGCGAAGGCGCTGTGGGGCAAGGTGTTTGCATGAGCATGACCACACAGCAGGCGTATGCGGCGTGCCGCGTGATCGCGAAGCGCGAGGCGAAGAATTTTTATTATGCGTTTGTCGCGTTGCCGAAGCACAAGAGCGATGCCATGTGCGCAGTGTATGCGTTCATGCGCAAGGCGGACGATCTTGCGGATGATGAGACCATGTTCCTGCTGGACCGGCGGGATGCCATGGCCGCATGGCTGAATGCGTGGCGCGTAGCGCGTGCGGGCGGAGCGACGGACGACCCGGTCTTTATCGCGCTGAACGATACGCAGCGGCGGTTTGCGATCCCGGATGAGCTGCTGGAGCAACTGGTGCAGGGCACGACGATGGACCTGTATCCAGCTGGGGATGCAGCTGCGATGCAAACTTATACGACGTTCGACGATCTCTATCGTTATTGCTACCTGGTGGCATCGGTGGTTGGGCTGGTCTGCATACGCATCTTCGGCTACAGCGACGCGCGTGCGGAGAAGCTGGCCGAGGAGACGGGTGTTGCGTTCCAGCTGACGAACATTCTGCGCGACGTGAAGGAAGATGTGGAGCGCGGGCGGATCTATGTTCCGCGCGAGATGATGGTCCAGTTTGACGTAAGAGTGGAACGGATACAGGCGCTCGCGGCCGGCGCGGAGATCGAGAGAAACGAACGGGCGATGCTGTGCGCGCTGAGCAAGCGGGCGTGGGGCTACTATGCCGCGGCGGATGAGCTGCTGCCGCTGATCGATAAAGACAGCCGCGCTGCGCTGGCGGTGCTGGTGGAGATATACAGCGGGCTGTTGAAGCGGATCGATGGGCGCGTGGGCGATGTGTTCTCGAAGCGTGCGAGCGTGCCGACGGTGGTGAAGTTGGGAATCCTGGCGCGCGGTATGTGGAAGAGCTTCTGGAACCGGGTGTTTTCATGAGCGCGGACGTGATTGTTGTCGGCGCGGGCGCGGCCGGGTTGGCTGCGGCGAGTGCGTTGACGGCGAATGGCGTAGCGGTGACGGTGCTGGAGCGCAAGCCTTATGTGGGCGGGCGCGCGTATTCGTATGAGCATCCTGCATTGCAGGAAGTGGTGGATTGCCAGCATGTGCTGCTGGGCTGCTGCACGAATCTAGTGCATCTGCTTGCCGCATCGGGCGCGAGCGACGCGGTGCGCTGGTACGACGAGCTCACATTTCTGGAGACGAATGGCAATGTGAGCCGCATTGCGCCGGGAGGGATGCCGGCGCCGATGCATGCGAGCATGAGTTTTCTGAAGGCACCGATGCTGAGCATCGCGGACAAGGCTGGCATTGCGCGCGGGCTGCTGGAGTTTATGCGCGGCTATCCGCAGGACGACAGCGAGTCTGCGGCGGTGTGGCTGAAGCGGACGGGGCAGACGGAGCGGGCGATCAAGCACTTCTGGGAGCCGGTGCTGGTGGGCGCGCTGAATGACACGTTTGCGAACTGTTCGACGAAGTACGCAGGGCAGGTCTTTCACGAGGCTTTCCTGAAGTCGGCAGAGGGTGGCAGGCTTGGGATTCCGCGTGTGCCGCTGGGAGAGATGTATGGCGCTGTGGCCGATGCGGTGACGGCGCGCGGTGCGGAGATCGTGCTGCGTGCGAGTGTGGAGGGATTGACGCAGGATGGCTCCGGCTGGGTCGTGCGCGCGGGGGATGTGGAGTACCGGGCGGAGTCGGTGGTGCTGGCGCTGCCGTTTGAGCAGATGCAGAAGTTGCTGCCGCAACTGCCGGACGATGCGGCGTGTGCGGAGTTGGCGGAGAAGCTCACGCACTTTGTGCATGCGCCGATCACGACGGTGCATCTGTGGTGGGACCGGGCGATCACGGAGCTGGACCATGCGGTGCTGCTGGATACGGGCATCCAGTGGATGTTCAACAAATCGAAGATTCGCGGGAAGACGGGCGAGCACTATGTGGAGCTGGTGATCAGTGCGTCGGCGCAGGAGTTGCATGAGGAGCGTGAGGAGATTGTGCAGTCGGCATTGCGCGAGCTGGCGATGTTCTTCCCGAAGGTGCGTGAGGCGAAGCTGCTGAAGAGCGGCGTGCTGAAGGAGGCGCGGGCGACGTTCTCCGTGCTGCCGGGGCTGGATCAGTATCGCCCGGAGGTGCGGACGGCGTGGCAGGGGCTTTATCTGGCAGGGGACTGGACGCGGACGGGGTGGCCATCGACGATGGAGTCCGGCGTGCGCAGCGGGTACCTGGCAGCGGAGGCGATTGCGGATAGGAAGTTCCTGCAGCCGGAGCTGCCGGCGGCGGGGCTGATGTGCTGGATTGCAAAGGCTTCAACGTAGCGATTGGCATACCATGTTGTTGGCGCGTCTTTTGAAGCGCGCGGGAGAGAGCTGTGGCCTACGACGACCTGCGGGAGTGGATTAAGAAGCTCGATAAATCGGGTGAGCTGAAGCGCGTGCGCGAGGAGGTTGATCCGATCCTGGAGATGGCGGAGATTGCCGATCGTGCGGCGAAGTCCGGGCGTGGAACGGCAAAGGCGGGTGGGCCGGCGCTGCTGTTTGAGAATGTGAAGGGCTATCCCGGCGCGACGGTGCTGATGAACCAGTTTGGCAGCGAGCGGCGGATGAAGCTGGCGCTCGAAGTGGATTCGCTGGACGAGATCGCTGCGCGCATTGAAGAGCTGATGCATCCGAAGACGCCAACGGGCATTCTGGACAAGATCAAGATGCTGCCGAAGCTGGCTGAAGTGGGCGGATTCTTTCCGAAGATCATCGATGCAAAGAATGCGCCTTGCAAAGAAGTAATTTTGCGCGGGGCGGATGTGGATGTGCTGAAGTTTCCCGTGCTGCAGTGCTGGCCGGGCGATGGCGGTCGGTTCATTACGCTGCCGTGCGTGGTCACGCGAGACCAGAAAAATAATAAGCGCAACATGGGCATGTACCGCATGCAGGTGTATGACGGGCAGACGACGGGCATGCACTGGCAGCGGCAGAAGGTGGCTGCGGAGCATCTGCGTGATGC
>Ga0302314_10020184_pt1 | contig 11034 bp, 8 predicted proteins | sample III_Palsa_N2_3_FD_200533 | JGI IMG/M metagenome (GOLD analysis project Ga0302314, IMG submission 200533) | Peat permafrost microbial communities from Stordalen Mire near Abisko, Sweden - III_Palsa_N2_3 | ecosystem: Environmental > Terrestrial > Soil > Palsa > Peat permafrost | place: Sweden... | reverse complement strand
TTATCGAGCTCGTTGAAGTGCTCCCAGTTCGCCCACGCCGGCACCAGGTTGGAATTCGCGATCAACACGCGTGGTGCATCCTTGTGCGTCGGAAACACGCCGACCGGCTTACCCGACTGCACCAGCAGCGTTTCATCATCGTTCAATTCGCGCAGCGATTTCAGGATCGCATCGAAGCATTCCCAGTTGCGCGCGGCCCGACCAATGCCGCCGTACACCACCAGCTCCGCCGGGTTCTCCGCCACGTCCGGATCGAGGTTGTTCTGCAGCATGCGGAACGGCGCTTCACTGAGCCAGCTCTTGCAGGAAAGCTCGCTGCCGCGCGGCGCGCGGATGGTACGGGTGGTATCGATGCGGGTGGGGGCGGTCATTACTCAGGCTCCGGTGGGACAGACCCGAAGTATAGGTCAGACGATCGCGCGGAGCCGGCCTTCGGGCCGGGCATTCACCCGGGCGCTGGAGTCTTTTCCGGGGCCATCTGCGAAGAGATCTTTTTCGGGGCGCTCTGTCCCTGTGACCTGGACTGAAGTGCCAGAGCCGCCTGCATTCGCAGCAGAGTCTTGTGCGCTTGCGGGCTGGTGTCGAAATGCGCTGCATAATAGTTGATGGTGTCCTGCAATCCAGTTCGCGGCTGCTGTTCCTGAATTTCGGCGCGCAATGTCCAACCGTTCGGATTGTTCGGATAGGCCTGGATGACCCGGTTATCGGTATCCCATGCTTTATCCCATTCGTGGGTCCAATAGGCATACATTGCGCCCAATTCCAGCAACATGCCTTCATCTCCGGGATTCATCAAAAGCGCAGTGTGCATGTCCTGCTCGGCGTGTTTGTAGTCACCCAGCATTTCATAGGAAAAAGCCCGCGCCCTGATCGGGTCTTCATCCTGCGGCGCCAGCTTTACCATGTCGTCCGCTTCGTCCACGGCCCATTTTGACTCGTCGAAATTGCTCAAATTGAAGATTCGATGCAACCGCGCATCCGGAAGATCCGGGTCGAACCGCAGCGCTTCGGAGAAGTAGACGACCGACAGTTCCATGTGATGACTGGAGTCGGCGGCATAGGCGGCGTACAGCATGTCCTGCGCCGTGGACACCTGATCGAAAATGGCCGGATACGTGGCTAATTCGCCGACGGAATGGCAGTCGCAGTTGTTGACCTTGTCGTACGCGGGTTCCTTCGACAGCTGCAAGACCATCAACGGATTTTCGCGAACGTGCGTCTGAGCTCTGGCCGCCGTGTCGTTCATCTCAACCAATGAACCACCCCATTTCGGCTGAGCCAGCCACATCAGCGCGCCGTAAATCGAGAAATTTGCCGGGTCCATCTTCAATCCGCGACGGCCAGCGTCCATCGCATACGCGTTACCGAGTGACAGACCGCCGACATCAATCATTGCGGTGTAGGCCGGCGTGACTCTGGCATCCAGTGCGATAGCCTGACGCAGGTCGGTATCGGCCTGCTGCAACAAGCGATCCATGGATTCGACATTGCTAGCGGGCGTGTCCCGCATGTAACCGCTACCACGCGCTTTAAAGGCCATTTTTTCATACGCGAACCCACTGGCCGCATAAGCAAAGGCACTCTTCGGCGAGGCACGCTTCCACGCGTCCAGCACTTCGCGCTCCTCAAACGAACCATCAAAATCCTGATCGAACGTACGATCCAGCCGTCCCCGGGCATTCGGTTGCGTCAACTGCGCGTCGAGCATCTGCGCGAACCGCTGATCCGCTTCGGCTGCGTGTCCGTCCTGGATCAACGCCTGCAATTCATCGAACGACATCAACGGCTGCATGCGGTATTCGCAATACGCATTCACCGCAGCAGGCGTCCAGTGGCTGCCGGGAGGATTTGGATAGGCGAGGCAGCGCTGCAACGGGTCCTTGATCAACTCCGCTTGCTTGGCCGCGGCGAGAAATGCATAGACTTCCGCGTTCGTAAACAGATGACCTTTGCCGGTATACCCCGACGCGGATGTCGCCGACGCATTTTCGCGCGCCACCCGGGCCGCTTCTGCAATTCGCGCCGCTTTCAACGCCGCAACGGTATTGGAAATACTACTTTCGATCTGCCACGTCACCCCGCAAAGACCGAGCACAACGATTGCCACGATCAACCATCCACGTTGCGTCGACGTCATGCTTTGCCTCCCCCAGGCAGATATGCGGGAACGATATCACCGGTGCGCCGGGAATGTCAGCTGAGCGTCCAGCCATGATCGATGTCACAGGGACTGGATCAAACGGCAACACTGCGCTGATCAGCGGGGCTCGGAACGGTCATCGTCGCGGGAAACGCGGGCGCGGATTTTGCGAGCGCGTAGCGCATCGAATCGGCATACGAAAAACAGGACTGCGTTGACAGGTCGGTTCACGTCGATTTGTGGAAATCCCGTCGCTGCGCCCCATGTCTCCCAGAGCGGGCAAACAGGAGTTTGAGCGCCGTCCTATTGATGTCCGAAAACGGCGAGTCGCTTCGGCAAAGCGGTGCTAGCCTAGACGCATGACCGAACCATCTTCCCTGCCCGACACGTACGTCTGTGAACAGGCGCGGCTCAGCCGCGATGCACGTTTCGATGGCCTGTTTTTTACCGCCGTGAGCAGCACGGGCATCTACTGCCGACCGGTGTGTCCGGCACCGACGCCGAAACGCGAGAACGTGAAGTACTACACGAATGCGGCGGCGGCGGAAGCGGCGGGCTTCCGGCCATGTCTGCGCTGCCGCCCGGAACTCGCGCCGGGCAACGACCACTGGCAGCACGGTGATCATGTGGTGGCACGAGCGTTGAAGCTGATCGAACGCGGCATGCTGGAGGATGAATCGCTGGAAGCGCTCGCAGCGCGCGTCGGTGTCGGTGCGCGTCAGTTGCGTCGGTTGTTTGTGGACCGGATTGGTGCGCCGCCGATCAGCGTGCACACGACGCGTCGCCTGCTGTTCGCAAAGCAGCTGCTGACAGAGACGGCAATGCCGGTCACCGAGGTCGCGCTCGCGTCCGGCTTCCGCAGTTTGCGTCGGTTCAACGCGGCGTTCCTGCAGGCAAACCGCATCCCGCCGCGCGAACTGCGGCGGCATCCAAAAGCGGCTCCTGGCGCTGCGCTGGTGCTGCGGCTCAACTATCGCCCGCCCTATGATTTCGAGGCGCTGCTCGCGTTTCTTCGTGGCCGCGCCTTGCCCGGCGTGGAGCTCGTGGATGAGCACAGCTATGCACGGGTGTTTGGACCCGCTGATGCGCCAGGCTGGCTGCGCCTGAGCGCATGGCCGCATGGTGAACACGCATTGCGCCTGCAGCTGCAATGTCCGCAGCCAGCGCAACTGCTTGGCATCGTGACGAAGCTGCGGCGGATGTTCGATCTGGATGCAAATCCGCAGGCGATCGCGGAAACGTTCCGACAGGACGCGATCCTCGGCCCGTTGATCACGCGCCGCCCCGGCCTGCGCCTGCCGGGCGGCTGGGACGGCTTCGAGATCGCGGTGCGCGCGATCCTCGGCCAGCAGATCAGCGTGGCGGCAGCGCGCACGCTGGCGAGCCGGATCGTGCAGCGATGGGGCGTAGCGGTTCCACTGTCGCCGATACCCGGACTGGAGCGGCTGTTTCCAACCCCGGAGGCGCTCGCCCAGGCCGACTTGCGCGAGATAGGCCTGACAACAGCCCGCGCCGCGACCGTGCGTGGGATGGCGCAGGCTTTACTGGACGGTCGCGTGGATTTTCGCGCCGAGCAGACGCTGGAGGAGTTTGTATCGCGCTGGACCGCATTGCCCGGGATCGGTGAATGGACGGCCCATTACATGGCAATGCGCGCATTGAGCGATCCGGATGCGTTCCCCGCTGCGGATCTGATTTTGCGCCGCGAAGCGACAAAAGACGCCGCACCGCTCAGCACAAAGACACTGACCATGCGTGCGGAGGCATGGCGTCCATGGCGCGCGTATGCAGTGATCCATCTGTGGCGCGGCGTTTCAGACGCACCACAGCCGGTGCGCACTTCACGCACCCGGAAACCGGAGGGCGTCGCGTGACAAACCACCCCGAATTTCTTCATGACACCATCTACTACGATGACATGGACAGTCCGGCTGGCCGCTTGCGGCTGGTTGCAGGTCCCGACGGCCTGCGTGAAATCTGGTTCGAGCAGGGACGTCATCAAAAGGTCGCCGGACTGAACTGGATTCGCGCGACCGAACCGCTGGCGTTCGCCCGCATGCAGCTTGAGGAATATTTTGCAGGCGACCGGACGACGTTTGACCTTCCGCTACATCCATCGGGAACGCCGTTCCAGCTCGCCGTATGGCGGGAGTTGGCGCGGATCCCGTATGGCGTAACGATTAGCTACGGCGAACTGGCCCGACGCATCGAGCAGCCGCTCGCGGTGCGTGCGGTCGGTGCCGCGAACGGGCGCAATCCATTGCCGATCGTATTGCCCTGCCATCGCGTGATCGGCAGTGATGGCAGCCTGACCGGCTTCGGAGGAGGCCTGCCGACAAAGCGCTATCTACTCGCGCTGGAGCAGCGTGTCGCTCATGGCGATCTGTTCGCGAATGACGGCTAGGAACGCCACGGAAACTCGCAGAGCACGCAAGTAATCCATTGCCCTACTCGCGATCCCTGTAAAACCATTCGTCGCCCCTTCGAACCCTATCGTCATCCCTGCGAAGGCAGGGACCCAGCGCCCTTGCTTGTGCCTCTGCTCTTTCGAAACATGAAGCTACTGGGTCCCTGCCTTCGCAGGGATGACGATAGCTGACCGAGCGCGCGATTCTGCAGCGCGGTCACGAATTGACATCACGGAAATTCCTTGTATACACTGTATACATGAAGAAGCTGGGTACCGCCGAAAAGATTCTGCGCGAGGCGCACAAGCTGTTCGACCGCGAAGGCCCGGACGCGGTCAGCATGCGTCGCGTAGCCGAGGCTGTCGGCATCACGCCGATGGCAATTTATCGGCACTTTCCGAATCGCGAGGCGCTGCTCAAGCAGGTATCTGACGACAGCTTCAGGAAACTGGCGGCCGAGTGGCAGACGCGTTCGCAACATGCGGACATCACCCAACGTCTGATGGCATTGCTTGAACCGTATCTGGACTACGCGCTAGCCCATCCACATCTGTTCGACCACTCATTCTCGGTACGTCGTGAGGACGCACGACGCTATCCGGAGGATTTTCGCGCCGGCAAGTCGCCTACGTTCAACATCGGTGTCGAGGCGATTGCCGAGGGCATGCGTCAGGGTGTGTTGCGCAAGGATGACCCCTGGGCTGTGGCGATGTCGGCGACGGCCCACTCGCATGGACTGATCGCGCTGTATCGCGCTGGCCGCTTCAGTTACGACGAAGCACAATTTCGCCAGTTCTATCTTGAATCTCTCGGGAGACTGATCAATGGAATCAAGGCTTGAACGCATAGGAACGACGGCCGTGCTGATAGCGACGGCGCTGTCCGTCGCTGGCTGGTGGTTCGGCTATCAGATTCACCCGGTGTGGTGGGCGATGTGGTTGGCGCCGCTTCCGATGCTGTGGCTCGCGACTCGCGTGCGAGCGCGCATCGCGGCAGTCGCCTCCTTTGTCAGCCTGGCACTGGCTGGTCTCGTGCAGTGGCACTACATGCATACGCTGCTGGAACTGCCGTTGGCCGTGATCGGATTCTCGATATTTGCGCCGGCGCTGGGATTCATGTTCACGGTGCTGTTGTATCGGCGACTCGCAACACGCGGATACCTGCTTACGGCCGCATTCTCGGTACCGGTGCTATGGACGGCTGTCTTCTTCATCAATGCATCGCTGTCGCGCAACGGTACATGGAGCGATCTCGCCTATACGCAAATGGACGCGCTCGCCGCGATCCAGATTGCCGCGATCACCGGACTATGGGGCGTCGGCTTCGTGCTGCTGCTGGCGCCAGCGAGCGTGGCGGCAATCTTTGAGCGCACCGCGTCGCGCCCTGCGCGTTGGCGGATTGCCTTCGTGAGCGGCGGACTGATTGCTGCGTCGCTGCTCTACGGCGGCTGGCGTCTGCACAGCGCCGATCAAACTCCCGCCACGCGGGTGAAAATCGGACTGGTCGCACTGCAAGGCGCCGTTCACCCGTCGCTGGATACGCCGAAAGGCCGGGCATTTCTGCAACGTTATGTCACTGCCGTCGATGCGCTCGCCAGGAACGGTGTGCAGATGGTCGTGATGCCGGAAGTGACGATGACGGCGGCGGATCCTGCCATTCCCGAATTGATCCGCGTCGCGCAGCAGGATGGCATTACCCTGGTCACCAGCGTCGACTACAAACCCGCCGCCGGCCCAGAGCGCAATATGTCGATTGCATTCCATCCGCAAGATGGCACGCCGACGACGTACAACAAACATCATCTGATGGTGGGTTTCGAAGATCGTTTTACTCCGGGTGACAGCTATACCGTACTGGACACCGTACCGCGCGTGGGACTGCTGATTTGCAAGGACATGGATTTTCCGGCGACCGGCCGGGCGAACGCGGCAAGCGGCGCTCAGCTGCTGCTGGTCCCGGCATGGGACTTCTTTGCAGACGGCTGGTACCACAGCCGCATGGCCATCTTGCGTGGCGTGGAGAGTGGCCTGGCGATCGCTCGTTCCTCACGCGACGGCGCATTGACGTTGAGTGATGACCGCGGCCGTATCGTCGCTGAGGTGCCCAGCAATCTGAACGCGGACGCCAGCGTCGTCGGCACGTTGCCGGTACGCACGACGCATACGCTGTATGCGCAATGGGGCGACTGGTTTGGATGGCTCAACCTGTTCGCGCTGGTTGTATTGCTGGTGCTCGCCATCCTGCCCAGGCGTGCCCCCGCATAGGCCAGCGCTGCTAGGCACAAGGCGCAGTTATTTGTCGCAAAATAATGCGTATTCCGCGCAGGATTTTTGTCGCATGGCATGACTGAATTGGTCATGCAACTGCGCCATCATGGGGCTCTACCGATTTGGATCGTCTCCATGAAATGGTTGTCCCGCTTCTTGCTGTGCTCGCTCGTCACCATTGGCACTGGATGCGCCACCCGCCCCACCGCGCCAACGCACCCCGCTGAGCTAGCCAAGCCTGCTCCCCTGCTGCTGATCTCGATCGACGCCTACCGCTACGACTACATTGAACGCGGCTTCAGCCCAACGCTGGCGATGCTCGCGGAAACCGGCGTGCGGGCAGCGTCGATGCAGCCGTCATTTCCATCGCTGACGTTCCCGAATCACTACACCATCGTCACCGGCCTGCGTCCGGATCACCACGGCATCGTCAACAACACGATGTTCGATCCGGTGTTGGGCAAGTTTTCCCTGAGTAATCGCCAGGCGGTAAGCGACAGTCGATGGTGGGCCGCGGGCACGCCAATCTGGGAAACCGCTGATCAGTATGGCCTGCGCACCGCGACGCTATTCTGGCCGGGTACCGAGGCCGCCATCCATGGTCATCATCCGGACTACTGGAAGCCGTTCGATGAAAAGGTGACGCCGGATCAGCGGGTCGATCAGGTGCTGGCATGGCTGGATCTACCACCCGCCCAGCGTCCCACGTTTTTCACGCTGTATTTCGACGCGGTCGATCATGCCGGCCATACCTACGGCCCAGACTCGTCGCAGGTCAACGATGCGCTGCGCGACACCGACGCAGCGATGGCACGACTGGTCCAGGGGCTCAGGCAGCGCGGTCTGCTCGACCAGATCAACATGATCGTACTGGCCGATCACGGCATGGCCAGCAACCCGTTGCCCAACAGTGTGATGCTTGACCAGCTGATTCCGATCGATGCATTGCAGACGGTGAGCATGGGCATCCTGGCCGGCTTCAATCCCAAATCGGCCAGCACAACCGACCGCGCTCAATTCGCCGAGATCGAACAACAACTTGAACGACCGCAGCAGCACATGCAGTGCTGGGACAAGACGCGCGTACCGGCGCGATTCGTCTACGGCAGCAATTCTCGCGTACCGCAGCTGCTGTGCCTGGCCGACGTAGGCTGGCGCATCACGACCACCGATTACAACGCCAGCCATCAGGGCCACATCAGCATCGGTGAACATGGTTACGACAACGCCGACCCGCTGATGCAGGCGTTGTTCATCGCACACGGTCCGGCGTTTCGGGTCAATGCGAGAGTCGGCGCATTCCCGAATGTGGACGTCTATCCGCTGATGGCACACCTGCTCGATATTCCACCGGCCGCGAACGATGGCGACTACAACGCAGTGAAGGACATGCTAAAACCGACGGATCGCTGAGTCTCCCCACCCAACGTCAAGCAGGCTGGTTGCTCATGGCATGGCGCCCTTGCTCATCGGGGTGGGTGGCGTCGCCACGTTCACCAATGGCGGCAGCCGGTACAGCCGCCATGCCACCAGCAACCCGGCGAGCACCAGCGCGCTGACAAACGCCGCTACGCCGGTCCAGCCGTGCGCCGTAAAGAACAGGCCACCGCTCGCGCCGGCGATGCTCGAACCCATGTAGTAGGAAAACAGATACATCGACGATGCCTGCGCCTTCGCTGCGCCGGCACGCCGACCCACCCAGCTGCTGACGATGGAGTGTCCGCCGAAAAAACCGAACGTGATCGCCACGATGCCAAGCATGATCAGCGGCAACGGCCGCGTCATCGTCAGCAGCACACCGATCAGCATCAGCGCGAACGCCGTCCACAGCACTTTGCGCCGACCTCGCTGCCCGGCCAGATGACCCATCCAGGCCGAGCTGAACGTGCCGACCAGATAGATCCCGAAAATCAGCCCGACCACTGCCTGGCTCAGGCTGTACGGCGGCGCCAGCAACCGGTAGCCAAGATAGTTGTAGACGGTGACGAATGCGCCAAGCAGCAGAAAACCTTCGACGAACAGCCATGGCAAACCGGGGTCACGGAACATCCCGACGAAGCGGCGAAGCAAGGTGCGCCAGTGGATAGGCTGCGCCGTGAAATGCCGCGACGGCGGCAGCGCTCGCCAGAAGACAAGACCAGCCAGCACCCCGATCACGCCGACCGTCGCGATGCCAACCCGCCAGCCAACGAAATCAGTCAGCACACCCGTAATCAGGCGCCCACCCATGCCACCCACGGCGCTGCCGCTGATATAGAGGCCCATGCCCAGGCCGATCGATTCGACGTGCATCTCTTCACTGAGGTACGTCATCGCGACCGCCGGCAAGCCGCTGAGAGTCAAACCCAGCAGCGCGCGCACGACCAGCAACGCCGACCATGTCGGCATCAGCGCGGTTACCAGCACCAGCACAGCAGACGACAACAACGACGCGACCATCACCGATTTGCGCCCCCACGCATCCGACAGCGCACCGGCGAACAGCATCGCGACTGCCAGCACGCCAGTAGTCAGCGACAGCGACAGCGCGCTGGTCGCCGCACTCACTCCGTAGTCGTGGCTGAACACCGGCATCAGCGGTTGCACGCAGTACAACAGTCCGAATGTCGCAAAACCCGCCGCAAACAACGCGAGATTGGTTCGGCGAAACGCCGGAGTGCCGTGTCGAATGAAAACGTCCGACGCGTCACTCAGCGGTAACTGTGCAACATCCGATGCCGAGCCGCGATTCATATCCCTTCCCTGCCTTGCGATACCTGATGGCTGCAAGGATAGAGCGATCTTGCAAAACGATCGAGGAATCAGGCCGACAGCACGCTTACACCGTCCAGATGTCCTTGAACACGCGACTGAAGTTCAGGCCGAGCACCTTGTCCGTCACTCGTTCGCTGTAGCCGTGCTTCAGCAACGCATCGGCGACCCGCTCCAGTTTTCGCGGCGTGTTGATGTCGGGGATGTACGGCGGTCGATTCTCGCCGGGCGCGCTGACGCCGGCCTTTTTGCGGTCTTCTTCTTCCTTCTTCATCTCCTTCAGGTCGCTGTCGGTGACTTCGAAGAACATGGTATCGGTACCGATGCCGACATGATCTTCACCGCATACGTCGAGTGCGTGAATCATGTGCTGCATATAGTCTTCGAGCGTGGGCTGGCGGGTGTCGACGGTCAGGAACGGCAGCATGTATATGCCCATGACACCACCCTTCGCCGCCAACGCCTTCATTTCGCGATCCTCCTTGTTGCGGGGATGCGCGAACACACTGCGGCAGCCTGCGTGAGTGAAGACCGGCGGCTTGCTCGACATCGCGATGCCATCGGCCGTCGTGCGTACATTCGCGTGGCTCAGATCAAGCGCGACCCCGAGCGCATTCATCTTCGCGATGGCCTTGCGCCCCAATTCGGTGACGCCATCGGTATCTCCGTCCAGACAGCCACAGCCAAACGGGGTCTTGTGGTTATAGGTCAACTGCATGACCAGGACGTCGAGTTGCCGGAACATCTCGATGCGTTCGATCTTGTCCGCCAGCATGGACGCTGCCTCGAACGAGAAGATGACGGCGACCTTGTCCTCCTGCTTCGCCTGTTCCAGGTCGGTGTGCCGGGTCACCTTCATGAATTGGTCGGGGTATCGCTGGATCAGCGCCTGCGCAGCGGCGATGTCGGCAACGGCTTCCTCGAATGTCCCGTTGGCGCCGCCGAGCGTGCTCTTCAACGCCGTGATGCCGGAGTCGCGCACTCCCTGCAATTCCTTCTCGGTGTCCTGGTCGCAGCACAGGCTTCCGATCGAGGCAAGCGTGTTGCAGTCGAGTACGAACGCCTTGCGATAGAGATCGGCCGCTGTCGTTGCGCCCATGGCTGCTGCCTTGTGTGCGGAATCGGTGGGTTTCGCTGCGCTCGTCGCAGCGAATGCGTTGCGCGGAATCGACGGAAGCACCGCACCTAGCAGTGCGCCGCCGGAAAGAGCCAGAACTTGCCGGCGTGTCCAGAGTTCATTCATGGAGTAGCTCGCCTCAGGTTGCGCTGGGCGCCTTTGGGGGCGCCGACAGACAGGTTGGAAGACCAAACTTATCAGTGATAAGCTAGCACCCCGCCATCCAAGGTTCAAGCATGCGAACGACCGCTCCAGGCACGGCTCGAAAGCAGGCGTGCTCACCTACCGATGCACCTGCAGGTGGTCGTGTCGGACTCGCCCGCGAACTGCTCGTCGAGGCGGCGCTCGAGC
>Ga0302314_10020183_pt1 | contig 11034 bp, 7 predicted proteins | sample III_Palsa_N2_3_FD_200533 | JGI IMG/M metagenome (GOLD analysis project Ga0302314, IMG submission 200533) | Peat permafrost microbial communities from Stordalen Mire near Abisko, Sweden - III_Palsa_N2_3 | ecosystem: Environmental > Terrestrial > Soil > Palsa > Peat permafrost | place: Sweden... | reverse complement strand
ACAGCACCGAATAGAGAGCAGGACTCCACATGATCACGGCACCAGGGATCGCCATGGCGCTGGTCGCGGCTCTGAGCATGACTGCCGGCGGGGTCCTCCTCGCCGGCGGCCATGCCGCCGCGGTCCGCGTCCAGGGCGAGAATCAGCACCACACCTATCAAAGCCAGGTGCGCACCCTCGACGACTACGTCGAGCAGCTCACCGCCCGTGAGCACCTCGATCCCACCTCCTGGCTGATCCCCGAGAGTTTGGCCAAGACCTACCGCACCCGCGCGCAGCTGACCGGCGACTACGTCGATTACGGCCGCGCCCGCGATGCGATCACCCTTTCCTTCGCCATCGCGCCGCACGGCGCCGGCCCGTTCCTGGCCCGCGCCCAGCTCGATGCCACCATGCACTGCTGGGACCGCATCGAACCGGACCTGGTCCGCGTCGAGCATGCCGTCCCGCACGCTTTCGAGCAGGCCGCGGTCGATGCGCTGCGCGCCGAACGCGATTTCCAGTCCGGACGCTATCCCGAGGCCCTGGCCGGCTACCGCGCGGCGCTGCGCCTCGAGCACGCGCCGATGCGCTACTTCGCCCTGGCCGACGCCGAGAATGCGCTCGGCAACCACGTCGGCGCCGACCAGCTGCTCGACCAGGCCGAGAGCCTGCAGTCGCATCGCGACTACTTCTCGTGCGCCTTCATCCAGTTCCAGCGCGGCGTGATCTTCATGAACCGCGGCCTCCTCGACCAGGCGCAGGAGCGCTTCGGCTTCGCCGAGTCGGTGATGCCCGGTTGGTGGCGCGTGCAGGGCCGCCTGGCCGACCTGCAGGTGGCGCGCGGCGACATCACGGGGGCGACCGCCAGCTACATCACCCTGGTCGCCTCGACCGCGAACCCCGAATTCATGGACGACCTGGCGCGCATCGCCCCCGATCCGGTGACCCGCGAGCGCTACCGCGCCATGGCGCGCAGCGTCTACGACAGCGAGATCACCGACTATCCGGAGGCGGCCTGCGCGCATGCCCTGGACCATTTCCTCGATCTCGAGCATGAGCCGGCCCTGACCCTGAAGCTTGCCCTGCAGAACTACCAGCTGCGCCCCGGCGGCGAGGCCGCGACCAAGCTGGCGCGCGCCTACCTGCACTGCGGCCGCCTGCATGACGCCGTGCACCTGATCGAAGCGGTCCTGGCCACCCCCTGGGACATGCCGCTGCTGCATAAGACCGCGGCGGAGATCTTCACCGCCAGCGGCGATACGCAGCGCGCCGCGCACGAGCGGGCGCTGTGCACGCTGCCCTGAGCCGACTGCGCCTGCTGGCGCACCTGTGCGCGCTGGGGCATGGCGCCGCGCTGCAGCTGCGCCTGCTCATCCTCGGCCTGGCCTGCTCGACGGCGGCCTGGGCCCACAATCCGATCCTGGTCGATGCCACGGTCGCGGTCGACGGCACGCAGCTGCAGGTGGTGCTCGAGATCAAGCAGGCGGAGCTGCTCTTCGCCCAGCACGAACGCCGCTCCTTGTTCGTCGACACCGCCGACTTCCGCCGGCTCGAGCCCGCCATCAGCCAATGGCTGACCAGCCAGGTGCTGGTCGATGCCGACGGGCAGCTCCTGGCGCTGGCCTATGACGGCATCACCGACCCCGGGAGCGCCGAGCTGCCTGATCCCATGCAGCTGCGCCTGCACGCCACCCTGCCTGCGGGCGCGCACTGGCTGCACGTGCGCATGCTGCTCTTTGCCGACCTGGGCGGGAACCTGTCGATCATCGACAACGTCCATCTCGAGGCCGCCAACCAGCAGGGCGCCACGGTCAAGCCGGGCGAGACCGCGACCTTGGATCTAAGCGCCAGCCCCGCCACGCCACGCTCCCCCTCCGCACGGGTCGGGGACTTCATGGACTTCCTGCGCCTGGGCTTCTTCCACATCGTCCCCGACGGCACCGACCACATCCTCTTCGTGCTCGGGTTGTTCCTGCTCTCGCCGAAGCTCAAGCCGCTGCTGACCCAGGTCACGGCCTTCACCATCGCCCACTCCCTGACCCTCGGGCTGTCCCTGGCGGGCATCTTCAGCCTGCCCTCGCGCATCGTCGAGCCGATGATCGCCCTCTCGATCGCGGTGGTCGCCATCGAGAACCTCACCACCAAGGAGGTCAAGAGCTGGCGCTGGATGATCGTCTTCGGTTTCGGCCTGGTGCATGGCCTGGGCTTCGCCGGCGCGCTCAAGGACCTGCACCTGCCCAAGGGCTACGTGCTCAAGCCCCTGGTCGGCTTCAACTGCGGGGTGGAACTCGGGCAGCTGACCGTGATCGCCCTCGCCGCGGGCCTGACCTTCTGGTGCTGGCACAAGCCCTGGTACCGCAGCCGGGTGGTGACCCCGGCCAGCTGCCTGATCGCCGGGATCGGGCTGTTCTGGGCCATCCAGCGCGGCCTGGGCTACGGCATCTCGCCGTAGACGAGGACGCGGGCGCGACCGCGTCCGCTCCCAGCTGCGGCTAGAAGGTCAGGCCGTAGCCGCCGCTGAAGGACGAGGAGTCGCGCCAGAAGCCGACATCGAAGCGGAACAGCGAGGCGCGCTCGACCATGGCGCGCATGCCGATGCCGACCGACTCATGCGGTCGGGCATGGAGCAGCCCGCCGACATTCCCCGCCACCGAGCCGACATCGACAAAGGGCGCTACCCCGAGACGCTCGATGGCGATCAGGCGGGTCAGCCGCACGCCGCGCGCGAGGACCCAGACGCGGTATTCGAGGCTGCAATGCCAGGCCGCATGGTCGGTGAAGCGGTTCGCGACGTAGGCGCGCAGCGTGTCGTCGCCACCCAGCGACGGCAGGTCGAAGAATGGCAGGTTGCCGTAGGAGCCCTGCACGAAGCCGCCGATCGCCAGCACGTCGGTCGGCGGATCCTCCTCGTGCGGCTGGCCGTGGTCATGGAAGATGCCGCCGACCGGCACCACCGCGCTGCCGCGCGCGGTCAGGATCCCGCCCTCGTGGCTCGAGCTCGACAGGGGTGCTGCGTCCAGGGTCAGGCCGACATCCCAGCCATGGTAGGGATTGTGCTGGCTGTCGCGGGTGTCGTAGGCCAGTCCGATGGTCACCCACGCGCTGTCATTGCCATCGACCCCGGCGACCAGGGCCGGATAGACCGCATCGGTGCTCGGAGCACCCGTGACATGTCCGGTGGCGAGATTGTGGTGCTGCCACTGCCCGCCGAGCGTCAGCACGGTGTCATCACCAGCCCGCGGCAGGCTGTGCTGCCACTGCGCGCCCGCATACCCCTCCTCGTCGGTGAAGCTGGTCTGGTCGGACTTGGCGGTGTTCGGGCCGAAGCCATAGAAGCTGCGCGTCAGCACGCGGTTGTAGCCGATGTCGACGCGCTCCCAGGAGCGCTCCTCCTGCAGCACGCCGCCGTCAGGCAGGTCGCGGTGCGCCAGGAAGCGCTCCCAGTCGATCGAGAACTCGGTCTGCCCCAGGGTCGAGGTCGCGGCATTGATCGAGGCCAGCTCGCGGCGGCGCTGCTGGCGGAAATCGATGTCGGTGATCGAGACCCCGGCCCCCGCGCCGACCTCCTGGTCGTAGTAGACGAAGGGCCCGGCGAAGGCGGTCTGCAGGAAGCGCTCGAAGAAGTTGCCCGGCGGGATGCGCCCGGCCGGGATGAAGCGCCAGCGCTCGGGATCGGGCAGGTCGGCGGGCTTGAGGACCTCCGGGATCATGCCATTGGCAGTGATGCCCTTGAGCGGATCGAAGGGTGCGGCGGCCGGCGCCACCTGCGGGGCGGCAGCGCTTCCCGGCTGGGTGCTGGAGCCGCTGGACGCCGCATCCATGGCCTGCGCCGTGCCCGGCACGAACAGCAGCGGCAGGGGCAGCAGCACGAGCCAGCGCGCGGCGGACAGGGTCGGGACCGCACGCGGGAGCACGGCGCGATCATCACAGCCGAGCCAGCGCACACCAGGACCAAGCCGGTGTCATGGCACCCGGCGGTGGGGCCAGCGTTACCGCGCCCGTTCGCGCAGCCGGGCCCGACGCAGGGTGACGATCCCGAAGGCCATCAGCGCCAGGCCGACCACGCCCATGAGCGCCACCATGGCCCCGAGCCCGTACCCGCCCATGGCCAGCTGCGCGCCATAGAGGTCGACCACGACCCGCGTATTGCCACCCACGGCCGGGGCATTGCGCGCCAGGACCTTCACCGCCATGACCAGGATGATCATCCCGACCACGATCCGCATCCATGCCGAGAGCCTGCGCACCGGCGCATTCCAGGTGCATCCAGCGTCCTGGCAAGCGTCCGGCGGGAGCGTGCACGCTCCCGCGGAGCCTATTTGGTCGCGGAGGCCGTGGCCGAGGCGCCGCCCATCGCCGGATCGACCGGATCGGTCAGGATCTCGACGTGCAGGCCTTCGCTGAGGTACTCATTGGGATTGAGCACCACGCGATCGCCCTTGCTCAGGCCTGAGCTGATGCCGAGGTCCTTGCCGGTGTCGATGTCGATGAACACCGTCTGGAAGTGCAAGGTGTTGTCCTGCGTGACCACGCAGACCTGCGAACCGGCGGCCTTGAGCATCAGCGCATTGGCCGGGATCGTCACCAGGTGCTTGAGGTCCGGGATCGAGAACTCAACCGTGGCATACATGCCCGGCAGCAGCCGGCCGTCGCCATTGGGGATGGTGATCTCGCTCGACATGGTGTGCGCCGCCGGATCGAGGGCATCGGCCAGATGCGTGACGATGCCCGGGAAGCTGGTGCCGCCGTACTCGCGCACCGTGATCGCGGCCTTCTGCCCCACCTTGACGTTGGTCGCCTGGCTCTGGGGGACGTCGACGAAGATGCGGATCGGATTGACCTGGGAGACCTGGAAGAGCTGCTGCGCGGAACTGCCGGAGGTGACCAGGTTGCCGACCTCGACATAGCGCGCGGTGATCACGCCATCGAAAGGTGCGGACACCTGCTGGAAGGCGACCAGCTCATCGAGGTGCTGGACATTGGCCTGCGCGGCCACGACCTGGGCCTGCATCAGCTGCAGGTTGGCCTGGTCCTCGACATAGGCCGCCTGGGCATTGTCGATGTCCTGCTGCGCGGCCAGGGTCGGACCGAGGGTCTTCAGGCGCTGCACCGAGATCTTGGCGAGGTTCAAGCTGGCGCGCGCCTGCTCGACCTGGGCCCGGGCCTGGAGCACCGCGGCCTTGGCCTGGGCCAGCTGCGCGTCGACATCAGGCGCTGAGATCACGGCCAACGGCTCGCCCTTCTTCACCGTGTCGCCCAGATCCTTCTTCCAGCTGGTCACATAGCCGGTGGCGCGCGCGTACAAAAGCGTCTGCTGCATCGGCGTGATCGTGCCGGGCAGGTGCAGGACGGTGAGCGCCGGGGCGGCGGCGGCGGTGGCGATGCGCACGCGCAGCACGGTCTGCGCATCGGCGCCGGCCTGGGCCGAGACATCTTCCTGTTCGCGGTGGCGCGGCAAGTAGCCGAGCACGAAGAACCCCGCCATGGCGGCCACCAGCACGACCAGCACCAGGATCAGGATGCCGGATTTCGGGGTCCACGCCTTGGGGAGTTCCTCGTGATGCTCGGCCGGCTTGCCAGCCGCGTCGGGCTGCGCCGGCGGCTGCGGGCGGTCATGGGCTGAGTCAATCATGATGCGGTTCCTGGCCGGCGTGCGGCGCCGACATTGCGATCTTGGGGGTGGGCTGGCGGCGGCGCAGCACGCTGTAGAGCATCGGCACGAAGAACAGGGTGGTCAGCGTGGCCAAAAGCAGGCCGCCGATCACCGCGCGGCCGAGCGGCGCGTTCTGCTCACCGCCCTCGCTGAGTCCCAGCGACATCGGCAGCATGCCGATGATCATCGCCAGGGCGGTCATGACCACCGGGCGCAGGCGGGTGATGCCGGCCAGCAGCGACGCCTCATTCGAACCCAGCCCCTTTCCGGGATGGCCATCGCCTCGCTGGTCGTTGGCGAAGCTCACCATCAGGATCGAGTTCGCGGTCGCCACACCGATCGACATGATCGCGCCCATCAGGGCCGGCACGCTGATGTGGGTATTGGTCAGAAACAGCATCCACAGGATGCCCGAGAGCGCGCCGGGCAGGGCGCCGAGGATGATCAGCGGATCGAGCCAGGACTGGAAGTTGACGACCATCAGCAGGTAGACCAGCAGGATCGAGAAGCAGATGCCGATCTCGAGGCCATTGAAGGAGGTGCGCATGCTCATGATCTGGCCGCGGACCGTGATCACGGTGCCGGCCGGGAGCTTGGTGGAGCTCTTGACATCCTTGATGATCGCGTCGATGCGCTTGGCCACCGAGCCGAGGTCGGCGCGTTCGACATTGGCCAGCACGTCATAGGTGGTCAGCACGTTGTAGTGCGTGATGTTGATCGCCTGGGTGGTGCGGGTGATGGTCGAGACGTTGCCGAGGGTCTGCTGGCGGTTCGGACCGATGGTGCCGACCGGCATGTTGGAGAAGTCCTGCATGCCGGACATGCGGTACAGCGGGCTCTGCAGCGAGATGTTGTAGCTGATGCCGTGCGCGGCATCGAGGTAGAACTGCGGGCTGGTCTGCGCCGAGGAGCTCAGCGTGGTGAGGATCGAGCTCGAGACCGAGAGTTCGCTCAAGTTGGCATCGGCGGCCTTGATGCGGTCGACCTCGACGTTGATCGCAGGAGAACGCGGCGACTGCTGCAGGTGCACGTCGACCGCGCCCGGCACGGTCGTGAGCTTGGCGAGGATCTGGCGCGCGATCGCCTCGTTCTGCAGCGCGAAGGCGCCGCTGCCGCCGACCTGGACGTCGATCGGCGCGGACAGGCCGAAGTTGAGGATCTGCGCCGAGATGTCGGCCGGGGCGAAGAAGAAGGTCAGGGTCGGGAACGAGGAGCGCAGGTCGCGGCGCAGCAGGCTCTCGTAGTACTCGGTCGGGCGGTGCTTCTTCGACAGCGAGATGAGGATCTCGCCGTCGCCCTGCGAGTTCAGCGAGCCGTCGCTCAAGGAGAGGTTGATCGAGCTGTTGGGGATGCCGATGTTGTCGATCAGGCTGGCCAGCTCACTCGCAGGCACGAGGCGGCGGACATGGTCGGAAACCTGGCCGAAGTAGACTTCCGACTCCTCGATGCGCGTCCCGGCCGGGCAGCGCACGTGCAGGCGCATCTGGCCGGCGTCGGTGGTCGGGAAGAAGTCCTCGCCGATGAACGGGAACAGCGCCAGGCCGCTGCCGATCAGGATCAGGAAGGCCAGGCAGGTCCAGATGCGGTGCTCGAGGACCATGGCCAGGGTCCGTCCATACAGGCGCCGGCCGCCTTCGAAGACGCGGTTGAAGCGCCCATGCACCCACCAGATCGGATTGGTCTCATTGGGATCGATCGCGGCGTGGCCCTCGGCGGAGCTGTAGCGGCCGACTTCCGAGGGCAGCAGGAACTGGACCATGGTCGGCACTAGGGTCCGCGACAGGACATAGGAGGTCAGCATCGCGAAGACCACGGCCATGGCCAAGGGCGTGAACAGGTACTTGGCCGCACCGGTGATGAACACCACCGGCACGAAGACGATGCAGATGCACAGCGTCGAGACGAAGGCCGGCACCGCGATTTGCTGCGCGCCATCGACGATCGCCTGGGTCAGCGGCTTGCGCTGGCCGAGATTGCGGTGGATGTTCTCGATCGTCACCGTGGCGTCGTCGACCAGGATGCCGACCGCCAGGGCCAGGCCGCCGAGGGTCATGATGTTGATCGTCTCGCCCAGCGCGGCGAGCACGATTAGCGACACCATGATTGACAGCGGGATCGAAATGACGGTCACCAACGTCGAGCGCCAGCTGCCCAGGAAGAGCAGGATCATCAGTCCGGTCAGGCAGGCGGCGAGGATCGCTTCGAACATCACGCCCTGGATCGCCGCCCACACGAACTTCGACTGGTCCACGACCCAATTGATGTGCAGGCTCTTGGGCAGGGTCTTCATGACCTCCGGCACGGCCTTGAGCACGTCGGACACCAGCTGGATGGTCGAGGCGCCTTGACCCTTGAGCACCGGCAGCAGCACGCCGCGCTGGCCGTCGATGTGCACCATGGTGGTCTGCGGCAGGTAGCCGTCATGGACCCAGGCGATGTCCTTCACGTAGACGATCGTGCCATTGATGGTCTTCAGGGGGATGTTGTTGTAGTCGCCAATGGCCAGCGGACTGCCATTGGTGATGATGCTGTAGGTGTTCTGTCCGAAGCGCACGTAACCCGCCGGCAGGATCAGGCTCTGGCTGGCGAAGGCGCTGGAGACGTCGTTGGCGGACAGCCCGAAGGAGTACATCTTCGCGGGATCGAGGTCGACCATGATGGCGCGCTGCTTGCCGCCATAGGGATACGGCATCTGCGCGCCCTTGACCGAGACCAGGCCCTGGCGGAAGACGTTGAAGCCGAGGTCGAAGAGCGTCGCCTCGGGCAGGGTGGGCGAGCTCAGGGAGGCCTGCAGGACCGGCACGGTCGAGGCGTTGTACTGGATGATGAGCGGTGGCGTCGTGCCGGGCGGCAGGCCGCGCAGGATGGTCTGGCAGACCGCGGTGACCTGGGCGGTGGCGCCCTCGATCTTCACGCCCTCATAGAAGAACACCTTGATCACGCCGACACCCAGCAGCGACTGGCTCTCGGTGTGCTCGATGCCATTGACGGTGGTACCGAGGATGCGCTCCGTGGAGAAGACGATGCGCTTCTCCATGTCCTCCGGCGAGATGCCGGTGTAGTTCCACACCACCGAGATGACCGGAATGTTGATGTTCGGGAACATGTCGGTCGGCATGCGCAGGACCGATACCGTCCCGATCACGACGATCAGGATCGCCATGACCACGAAGGTATACGGACGCCGCAGAGCGAGCCAGACCAGCCACATAGCGAATTCGACCTTTCAGGGGATCAGGAGACGACGGGGCGCAGCGCCGTCGCGCCGTGGGTGCAGCCCGCCTGAATGGCGGCACGGCTCATTTCACCGTGCCGCAATGCAGACGGCTGGAATCCGGAGAGGGATCGGCAACGACCAGCGGCCACCAACCGACCAGGGAGCGGATCTGGAAACGGGCCGAGGCGTAGCTCAGCTGCGCGCCGATCAGGTTGACCTCGGCGCTGAAGAGTTCCGAATTGGCGTCCGAGACGTCAAGCTGGGTCGAGAGGCCCTGCTGGTACTTGGTCTTGACCTCGTCGGCGTTGACCTGCGCGACATGCACGCTGACCTGGGCCTGCGCGACGGAGGAGTTCTGCGTCGCGAGATTCGAGATGGCGGTGCACAAGTCGCGGTGCAGATCGACGCGGGCGCTGTGTTCGGATGCCGACGCCTCATCGCGCAGGGCCTTGTTGGCGTCGACCTGGCCGAGGCGCGAGCCGCCATCATAGAGCGTCCAGTTCGCGGTCACCGCCACCGACCACGACGGGAAGCTCGGCGAGGCATCGACCTGGTAGGGATTGTAGTGGCGGTCGGCGTAGCCGGCGAGCAGCCCGAAGGAGGGCAGGTAGAGGTTCTTCGCGGTCTGGATCGCCTCGTCCTCGATCTGGATCTGCAGCACGTTCGACTGCAGGTCGGGACGCGTGCGGGTCGCCAGGTCCTCCATCATCGGCTCATCGCCATTGGGCAGCTCGGCGGGCCTAGGATCGACCAGGGCGCCGGGCACCTCGTGCCCGACCAGGTCGCCCAGGCTCAGGCGCGCCGAGACCACCGCCTGCTGGTCGTTGGTGTAGGCGAGCTGGGCATTGGCGACGTCGAGCTCCGCGCGGGTCGCGTCATTGTAGCTCTTCAACCCGACCTTGGCGCTGGCTTCCGACTCGCGCAGGCTCTCCTTGGTGACGGCGAGGATCTGCATTGCTGCGGCGGTGTTGCGCTCGGAGGTGATCGCCTGCAGGTAGGACAGGGTGACCTCAAAGGCCAGCTGGCGGCGCAGGTCCTCGGAGAGGTACCGCTGCTGGTAGACGGCGATCTTGGCCCCGCGCAGGGCCGGGTAGGCCGCGGGATTGAACAACGTCATCGAGAGGTCGATCTCGCCGCCGATCGACTGCACCGGACCATGGCCCCACGGGTGGCTGCTGTAGGAGGTGTTGGTGTACGAGCCGTCGGCCGAGATGGTCGGCAGGACCAGGGCCTTGGCCTGGGTGCGCTCGGCGATGGCGAAGGACAGCCGCGCGGTGGCGATGGCGGTGGTATCGTTGAGCTTGGCAGAATCGGCGAGCGCCTGCTCCAGGGTGAAGGCCGGCCCGGTCGGCTGCGGGGCGGCGTTGGGCATCGCCGCGAGTGGCACCAGCGGATTCTCGACCGGAGCCGTGCCGGGCGCGGGAGCGGTGGCGGGCGGCGGTGGGGAGGTTGCGGTACCGGTCGCGGACGGCGGCAGGGGCGCTTCCCCAGGCTGCGCGGCGGGTGCGCCGGCCGGTGCCGGGGCGGGGCCGGGGACCGGAGCGGTGTCCTCGGCACGGGCAAGCGTTGGCACCAGCGAGGTCAGCAGCAGCAGGCAGGACGACAGCAGGGAGGTTTTCATGGGTGGTATCGTCAGCTCGTGAAGGGTCGTGGCGACGTCGCCGGGATCCGCGTCGATGGCTGGGAAAGCCACTGCGCTGGGAGCAGAAGTTGGTGCTCCGGGGCGCCTTGTCGAGCGGTCGCAACCGCCCAGCATGAGCCAAATCGCCTGCCAATGCGGGCGATTACCTACCCTGTGATAGAATCGCCGACCATGCTCCGCGCCGGATGATGGAAAAACGCAGTGAAATGGCTCCGCGAACATGGTGTTGTGGGCCGCAGGCTATGGTCACGGGATGACGAGAACGTGAAGGAAAAGTCCTAGTGGAATGTGAAGCGCCGCATGGGTATTATCCATCCCTTCACCATGACCGATGCCCACCGCCCTGTTCAGACCACCGCTGCCCGGGATATCAATTCTGGACACCAGCCAACCGCTGAGCGGCGGGCCCGGCTGACGGTCTTCGACGGCATCCCGCTGCCGACCAAGGCTGGTGGCAAAATCTATGGTCTCCCAATGAAATCACTTACGCTGCATGCTGAAGCATCCTCGCCGCACGCGACGCCGTTCGCCAGCCTCGCA
>Ga0302314_10020180_pt1 | contig 11035 bp, 8 predicted proteins | sample III_Palsa_N2_3_FD_200533 | JGI IMG/M metagenome (GOLD analysis project Ga0302314, IMG submission 200533) | Peat permafrost microbial communities from Stordalen Mire near Abisko, Sweden - III_Palsa_N2_3 | ecosystem: Environmental > Terrestrial > Soil > Palsa > Peat permafrost | place: Sweden... | reverse complement strand
AGGCGCTATCCATGATGGATAGGCAGGATATCGATCAGATTGCCCTGCGACTTGTGTCGTTGGTTCCGCCAGGACTGGCACAGGCGCAACAGGATTTGCGCGCCAACTTCCAGGATGTTCTGGCGCAGGGATTGCGCCGCCTCGATCTGGTCACTCGCGAAGAATTCGACGTCCAGACCCAGTTGCTGGCGCGCACACGCGCGAAGGTCGACGAATTGGAGCGACGCGTGGCCGAACTTGAGGCCGTCGTGGCTGCCCGCGAGAGCTAGTACAACCCACCTCCTGGGAGCCGCCCTCGATCCGTCACCTCACCCCGAGAACGATCGGGGGCGGTTATTTTATCCAGCACTGCCGATGGAGTCGCTTGATGTTTGTGCATATCAGCGACTCCTTCATGGATCGGCGGCCTTTGGCCGCATGAGTCTTGCTGTCACCCTCAGTCGCGCCCAGGAAGGTATCGCTGCTCCCCAGGTCGTAGTGGAAGTCCACTTGTCCGGTGGTCTACCGGCGACGAATATCGTCGGCCTGCCGGAGGCGGCGGTGCGCGAGGCGCGCGATCGCGTACGCGTAGCGATCCAGAGCACCGCCTTCGAATATCCCAACCGGCGCGTCACGGTGAATCTGGCGCCCGCCGAATTGCCCAAGGACGGTGGCCGTTTCGACCTGGCGATCGCGTTGGGCATCCTTGCGGCGAGTGGGCAGGTGCCGCGCGAGAAACTGGACGACTGCGAATTTCTTGGTGAGTTGGCACTGACCGGTGCGCTACGCGGCGTGCCTGGCGTGCTGCCGGCACTGCTACGCGCACGGGCATGTGGTCGACGTGTGGTCATACCACGCGAAAATGCCACCGAGGCCGCGCTGGTATCGGAAGTCGACGTGCGGGTGGCTGACACGCTGGCCGAGGTATGTGCCTGGCTGCGCGGTGCGCAAGAGCTGTCGATACCGGTAGGCGTTGCAAGCGACGGTGGCGTGGACAATGGCCCGGATTTGTCCGATGTGCGCGGCCAGCTGCAGGCCCGACGCGCACTGGAGATCACCGCTGCCGGTGGCCATCATCTATTGCTGATCGGGCCTCCAGGGACCGGCAAGACCATGCTGGCCGAACGCCTGCCGGGGATCCTGCCGCCGCTTTCCGAGTCGGAGGCGCTGGAAACCTGCGTCGTACTGTCGATAGCCGGACAACCTACCGATCTGGCGCAATGGCGGCGACGACCGTTCAGGGCGCCCCACCACACCGCCTCGGCAGTCGCACTGGTGGGCGGCGGTTCCACCCCGCGGCCGGGCGAGATTTCGCTGGCGCACAACGGCGTGCTGTTTCTGGATGAATTGCCGGAGTTCAGCCGGCACGTGCTGGAAGTGCTGCGCGAACCCATGGAATCGGGTCACATCGTCATCTCGCGAGCGGCCCGGCAGTCGACATTTCCCGCGCAGTTCCAGATGGTGGCGGCGATGAATCCATGCCCCTGCGGTTACGCTGGCGACTTGCGTCAACGCTGCCAGTGCACACCGGATCAGATCCGGCGTTATCGCTCGCGGATTTCCGGGCCGCTGCTCGATCGCATCGATCTTTGCGTGGAAGTGCCGCAGGTACCACTGGCCAGCCTCGGCGCACCGCGAGGCGTTCACGACGAGGACTCGGCTACGGTACGCGCGCGGGTGCTCAAGGCGCGGCGGCAATCGTTGATGCGCGCGGGAAGACCCAACGCGGAAATCAGTACGCGCGAACTGGAACGCGATTGTGCATTGGGGCCGGCCGAACGCCGCTGGTTCGAATCCGCGCTGGAGCGGCTGGGTTTGTCCGCCCGTGCCTATCACCGCGTCTTGCGCGTTGCGCGCACGATCGCCGACATCGACGGTGGCGCCGCCCTGCTGGATCAATCGCATCTGGCCGAAGCGCTGCAATATCGCCGGACGGGAGCCTGACGTAGGTTGGGGTGAGCGCAGCGATGCCCAACAGGAAGCCGTGATTGTTGGGCATCGCTGCGCTTACCCCAACCTACTTGTGGACGTGTACCTCTGCGCATGCTCCGATAGCGCTTCGATATGGCCCAGGGGATGTGATGACGATCGAACTTGGCCTGATGCTCGCCGGCATGTTGATGATCGGCTTTCTGGCGCAATGGCTGGCGTGGCGGGTAAAGCTGCCGGCGATCCTGTTTTTGCTGCTGGCCGGGATCCTGCTGGGGCCGGTCAGTGGCGTGCTCGATCCCGACAAGCTGCTGGGCGGATTGTTGTTTCCCATCGTGTCGCTGGCGGTGGCGCTGATCCTTTTCGAGGGCAGCCTGACGCTGCGCTTCCATGAATTGCCGGGGATCGGCCATGTGGTGCGCGGGTTGGTCAGCTACGGTGCGGTGACGGCGCTGCTGCTGTTGGCTTTGGCCGCCCACATCGTCGCCGGTTTGAGCTGGTCGATTGCCTTGCTGTTCGGCGCGCTGGCGTGCGTGACCGGCCCAACCGTGATCGCACCGATGTTGCGCACGTTGCGGCCGAACGCACGCATCGCCAACACCTTGCGCTGGGAAGGCATCGTGATCGACCCGCTCGGCGCGTTGTTCGCGGTGCTGATCTTCGAAGCGATCGTGTCGCGGCAGGAAGGTCATACTATCGGCATTTTCATCGCCACGATCGGTTGCGGCTCGGTGATCGGCGCGCTGGCAGCGGTGCTGGTGGGATATCTGCTGCGTCGTCAGATGATCCCCGAATACCTGCAGAACTACGCCGTGCTGGCGGCGGTGCTGCTTGCCTTCAGCGTCTCCAATGGGATCACGCACGAGTCCGGTTTGCTGGCGGTGACCATCATGGGTATCGCATTGGGCAACATGCGCGGCGTGCACATCGATGACATCCTCGATTTCAAGGAAAGCCTCACCACGGTGCTGGTGTCGGTGCTGTTCATTTTGCTCGCCGCCCGACTGCACTGGCCATTGCCGAATGGAATGCTGCTTGCCGGCATCACATTGTTCGTCATTGCCCAGTTGATCGTGCGGCCGGTGACCGTGCTGTTGGCCAGTCTGGGCAGCGGCTTGACCTGGCGCGAACGCGCGTTGATCGGCTGGGTGGCGCCGCGTGGCATCGTGGCAGCTTCCGTATCGGCACTGTTCGCCCTGCGCCTGGATGCGTTGGGCGTCAGCGGCGGAGACGCCTTGGTGCCGCTGGTGTTTATCCTGATCATCGGCACGGTGGTCTTTCAGAGTGCGACCGCGCGACCGCTGGCCAAATGGTTGAAGGTGGCTGAACCGGAACCGCGCGGTCTGCTGATCTTCGGCTCCGATCACGTGGCGCGTGCGATTGCTGGCGCGTTGAATGAGGCAGGCTTCCACGTGCTGCTGGCCGATGACGACTGGGAAGGCATCCGCCTGGCCCGGATGGAAGGGCTCAGCACGTTTTTCGGCAACCCTACGTCACCGCACAGCGAGCGCCATCTGGATCTCACCGGTATCGGACGACTGTTGGCGCTGTCCACCCATCGCGAGCGCAACTCGCTGGCCTGCGTGCATTACCGGCAGGAGTTCGGGCGCGAGAAGGTGTATCGACTGCGCAATCTGACGCCGCAGGAAAACACCGATCGTGCGGCGCTGTCCGGCAATCTGCTGGCACCGCCTTTGTTCCAGGAGGAGATGACGCACGGCCGCTTTGCCGAAATGCTCGGACAGGGTTGGCGAATCAAATCCACCCGGCTCAGCACGACATTCGACTGGCCGCACTTCATCGAGCAATACGGCTCCAACACTGTGCTGATGTTCGGTGTGGAGGAAAAGGGCGCGCTGCGCGTTGCGTCGGCCAAGCGCGAACTGGAACCAAAGCCAGGCTGGCTGGTGATCGCGCTGGTCCCGCCAGCGCCGTAGCGTAGGTTGGGGTGAGCGCAGCGAAGCCCAACAATTACCTCAAGGTATCCCGTGAGGCCGTTGGGCTTCGCGTTGCTCACCCCAACCTACGAAGCGTTACGCGGCCGAGACGTGACGCGCTGCGAACTGCGCTTCTTCGGTGGAGCCGCTCAACGCCGTGGTCGAGGACTGACCTTGCTGGATCGCCTGGGTCACTTGATCGAAGTAGCCGGTGCCTACTTCGCGCTGATGCTTCACCGCCGTAAAGCCACGCTCGGCGGCGGCGAATTCCTTTTCCTGCAGTTCGACGAACGCGCTCATCTGTCGACGCGCGTAGCCGTGGGCGAGGTCGAACATGCCGTAGTTCAAGCTGTGGAAACCCGCTAGCGTGATGAACTGGAACTTGTAGCCCATCGCGCCGAGTTCCTTCTGGAACGTTGCGATGGTGGCGTCGTCCAGGTTTTTCTTCCAGTTGAAGCTGGGCGAGCAGTTGTACGCGAGCAGTTTGCCGGGGAATTTCGCGTGGATCGCCTCGGCAAATTTGCGCGCGTCATCCAGATTCGGCTTGCTGGTCTCGCACCAGATCAAATCGGCATAGGGCGCATAAGCGAGGCCGCGGCTGATCGCCTGGTCAAGACCTGGCCGCACCTTGTAGAAGCCTTCCACCGTGCGCTCGCCAGTGATGAACGGCTGATCGTTCACGTCGATATCGGACGTCAGCAAATCGGCAGCGTCGGCATCGGTACGCGCGACCAGCAAGGTCGGCACGCCACACACGTCGGCGGCCAGGCGCGCGGCGTTCAACTTGTCCACGGCTTCGCGGGTCGGCACCAGCACTTTGCCGCCCATGTGGCCACACTTCTTCACTGAGGCCAGCTGATCCTCGAAATGCACACCGGCCGCGCCGGCCTCGATCATTGCCTTCATCAGCTCGAACGCATTCAGCACGCCGCCAAAACCGGCCTCGGCATCGGCCACGATCGGTACCAGCCAGTCGGTATCGTCCTTGCCCTCCGCGTGGTGCAGTTGATCCGCGCGCAGCAAGGTGTTGTTGATTTTCTTGACGACCAGTGGCACCGAGTTGGCGGGATACAGCGACTGATCGGGATACATCTCGCCGGCAACGTTCGCATCGGCGGCGACCTGCCAGCCGCTGAGGTAGATCGCCTGCAGGCCGGCCTTCACCTGCTGCATCGCCTGGTTGCCGGTAAGCGCGCCGAGGGCGTTGACGAAGTCTTCCTTGTGCAGCGATTTCCACAGTCGCTCGGCGCCACGACGGGCAAGCGAATGCTCGATCGCGACGGTGCCGCGTAGCCGTACGACGTCGTCCGCACTGTAGTTGCGCTGGATGCCGGCCCAACGGGTATTGTTTTTCCAGTCCAGCGAGATTTGTTCGGCGGTGGGCAAGGTGTTCTTCATGGTGTGGCTCCGTGGAAACTAAGGTCGGGGCGAAGACAATCAGGCGAGCTGGTCGTAAGCGGGCAGGGTGAGAAAATCGCCCAGTTGATCGGCATGGGTCATTGCGGAGAGCAACGCGGCTGCTGCGTCGGCGCGTGCGGCGCCGGACAGGTCGCTGTCACGAAGGCGGTGGACGTGCGCGGCGAGCGCGTGATCGAACAGCGCGAAATCGATAGGTGCGTGGTCGGGGAATTCCAGGCCACCGTGATGCAGCCATTGCCACAGCTGCGCGCGTGCAATCTCGGCGGTCGCCGCGTCTTCCATCAGATGATGGATCGGCACACAGCCAAGGCCGTCCAGCCAGGCGGCGGTGTAGCGCAGGGATACTTCGACGTTGTTGTCGAAGCCGGCGCGACTGATCGTGCCGGCGCACGGCGCGATCAGCTGATCGCGCGTCACCTGCACGTCTTCCCGCAGCACATCGAGCTGGTTCGGCGCTGGCATGTACTGATCGAAAATCGCCTGCGCCACCGGCACCAGTGCGGGATGCGCGACCCAGGTGCCATCGTGGCCGGCCTGTACTTCACGCAGCTTGTCCGCGCGCACCTTGGCCAGCGCAGCATCGTTCGCTGCATCGTCGCCCTTGATCGGGATCTGCGCGGCCATGCCACCCATCGCGAACGCGCCGCGGCGATGACAGGTCTGGATCAGCAGCTCCGAATAATTCTTCAGGAACGGCACGGTCATCAATACCTGGCCGCGCTCCGGCAGCAACCGGTCGCGATGACTGCGCAGCGTTTTCAGGTACGAGAAGATGTAGTCCCAGCGACCGCAATTGAGGCCCACGATACGGCCGCGCAAAGCGTGCAGAATTTCGTGCATCTGGAACGCGGCCGGCAGTGTCTCGATCAGCACGGTGGCCTTCATGCCATTCGGCGGCAGGCCCAACTCGGCTTCCGCCAGCGCCATGACGTCATCCCACAACGCGGCTTCTTCCATCGCCTGCAACTTGGGCAAATAGAAGTACGGACCACAGTCGCGCGCGAGCAGTGCCTGGGCGTTGTGGAAAACGAACAGGCCGAAGTCGACCAGTGCGCCGGCCATCGGTTCGCCGTCAACGCTGAAGTGCTTGTCGACCAGATGCCAGCCGCGCGGGCGCACCACCAGGGCCGCCGGATTGTCGTGCACCCGATAGTGCTTGCCTTCGGGCGTAGTGAATTCGATGGTGCCGTTGACGGCATCGCGCAGATTGATCTGGCCATCCATCTGGTTCGCGAAGGTGGGCGCCGAGGAGTCCTCGAAATCAGCCATGAAGACCTTCGCGCCGGAATTCAGCGCGTTGATGATCATCTTGCGCTCGACCGGGCCGGTGATCTCGACGCGACGATCCTGCAGCGCAGCCGGAATCGGCGCCACGCGCCAGTCGGACTCGCGGATGGCCGCGGTGTCGGTCCGGAAATCCGGCAGTGCGCCGGCGTCGTAGCGTGCTTGTTGTTCGCGACGGGTCTGCAGCAGGCGCTGCCGCGAGGCATCGAATTGGCGATGGAGCTGGGTAAGAAACGCTAGCGCCGCGGGGGTCAGGATGTGCTCGTAACGCGTACGGTCGGCCTGAATCTCAAGGGCGTTGGCGTTCAATGCACCGGTATCGAGGATCTCCCTGGGTACTGCCATGACTGCGCTCCGTTCTCTTCGTTGGAGGCTCGAAGCTACGTTGGAGCGGCATGTTTGACAAAGTGAATGTTTTAATCATTACTATGAGCATTGCCAATACATACGCCAACGTATTGAATTATCGCCATGAAAAAGCCCGTCCCAGCGCTGAACAAAACAAAAACAAAGCGCCAGCGAGCCCCAAAAGGGCTGGCCAATGCAGACGCTGGGGGGGAAGGCGGGCGCTATTACTACAAAGGCAATCGGCACAAACAGCTGCGCGCATTTGTGACCGTGGTGAAACTGGGCACGCTGACCCGCGCGGCCGAGGCGTTATATCTGTCGCAGCCGACGATAAGCCTGCAGCTGCAGGCACTTGAGCGCGAACTGGGGGCAAATCTGGTCGAGCGCCGCCGGCGCCGCATCAACCTCACCAATGCCGGCGAGGCGCTGTATGAGCTGGCGCGCCCGCTGGTCGAAGGCTGGGAAACGCTCGATCGCGACTTCCAGGCACGGGTGCAGGGTTTGCAGGGCGGCCGGCTGACGATCGCCGCCGGCACGTCGACGATCCAGTATCTGTTGCCCGAGCTGGTGCGCCGCTATCGCGAGCAGTTTCCCGCCGTGCAGTTGCAGCTGGAGAATGTCACCGGCAAGGATGGCCTGGCTCTGCTGCGGGCGGACCAGGCGGACTTCGCGGTCGGCTCGATGCTGGACGTGCCGAACGATATCGCCTGGGCGCCGGTGCATCACTACGATCCGATGCTGATCATGCCGACGGATCACCCGCTGGCAACCAGGGAAAAGATCACGTTGGAGGATCTTTCGCCTTACGGGTTGATCCTGCCGCCGCAACGACTGTCGACTTACCGCATGGTGGACCTGATGTTCCAGCAGCGTCAGGTGCCGTACCAGGTCGCGCTCGAGGTCGGCGGTTGGGATGTGATCAAGGAATACGTGGCGATGGGGATGGGTATCTCGATCGTCACCGGTATCTGTATCACCCAGGCCGACCTCGGACGTCTGGCCGTCCGCAACATGAAGCAATATTTTCCCCAGCGCAGTTACGGGGTAGTGATGCGCAAGGGCAAATTCCTCAGCGCGGAAGCGCGGGCCTTCATCGATCTGATCCGTCCCGGACTGCTGACCCACCGCGATTACGACGAGTCGGGTCATTCGCAGCGCTGAGGCGCCGACGGGTTTTTAAGAATGCCCACTCAAGGCGAGCAGACGCGCCCCAACCTACGTAGTGGGTCAAGAGCTACCCCGGCCCTCCCTTGCGAGCAGGGGAGGGAGCAAAGCGTGAAGCCGCCCGCTCGGACTCAAACGTCGTGATACTTGCCTTTGAACGGTGCGTAGAACGCACGCAGGCGAATCATGTCGGCGTCCATGTCGGCGCTGGTTTCAAACAGGGGGCCGACGCCGATGGTCCGGTTCGCGTAGTTGAAGTACGCCGGCACGATCGGCACGCCGGCGTCGCGGGCGATGTGCCAGAAACCGCTGCGCCAGCGCGCCACGTGTTTTCGCGTGCCCTCCGGCGCAATGCCGAGCCACAGCACATCACGCTGGCGGAACTGATCGATCATCTGTTCGACCACGCCCTTGGCGGCGCTGCGATCGATCGGCATGCCGCCCAGTTTGCGCAGCAAGCTGCCGAGTGGCCCCGTAAACAATTCCTGCTTGGCCATGAAGTGCACGTCAGCGCCGATGCCAGCCTTCATCAGCAGTCCCCAGATACCGTCCCACCAGGACGAATGCGGCGCGGCAATCAATACGGCCTTGGCCACATCGGGGAATTCACCGACCAGGCTCCAGCCGCACAGGCGCAGGATCGCGCGGCAGATACGACGCCGCAGTCCATCGCGAAGCTGCGGCATGCGCGGAGGCAGCAGCTTCGGTGTCGGGATGCGTCCGCTCATTCGACGTCCGGCTTGCGCGAACGGCTCTGCTTGATCTTGCCGCGCTGCTGCTTGCCCACCAGGCGACGTTCTTTCGACGCACGTGTCGGCCGCGTAGCTACGCGTTTCTTCGGTGGAACCAGCACACCACGGATGATTTCAATCAATCGCTCGCGCACGTCGTCGCGGTTGCGCGCCTGGTCGCGGAAACGACGCGCCTGGATGACCAGGACGCCTTCGCCAGTCAGTCGACGATCGCGTCGAGCGAGCAGCCGTGTGCGAATTTCGTCGGGCAGTGATGGCGAGTTGAGCACGTCGAAACGCAATTCGACCGCGCTCTCGGTGCGATTCACATGCTGGCCGCCCGGGCCATCGGCGCGCAGAAATCGCTCCACGAGCTCGGACTCGGGCAAGGTAATGGTGGGGCTGACGATCAACATGGTCGAAGTGTAGGGGGAAGCAGGGGCGAGAGACGAGTAGCGGGTAACGAGGGCATCCAATGCCAGGCTATCGCCGAAGATGGCAGCTGGCTCGATATTGCGCTCTCGCTATTCTGCCCTCGTTTCCTGTCCCTCGTTCGGCAATGACCATTCGAAGCGCGCAAGCAGCGCCGTGTAAGACGCATCCAGCGGCGCCTCGATCATCATCCGCGCACCGCTGACGGGATGCGCGAAGCTCAGTCGCCACGCATGCAGCAGCATTCGATGACAATGGAAATATTGCTTGTAAAGGCGGTTGTGGTCGCCGCGTCCATGCTGGCAATCGCCGATGACCGGATGATGGATATGCGCCAGGTGCTTGCGTATCTGTCGAAATCGACCGCTCTCCGGCTCGGCCGACACCAGCGCATAGCGCTGCTGCGGGTAGCGGCCCAGTTCGATCGGCACCTCGATCGTGGCCAGTCGCTGATAATGCGTGCGCGCCTCGCGTCGTGGTCCGGTCTCGCGCGAACCTGGCAGCGGATAGTCGATCAGTCCTGCATCAGGCTCGGGCCAGCCGCGCACGACGGCAAGGTATTGCTTGCGCACGGCGCGGCCCATGAACTGCTCACCGAGTGCGGCCGCGATTTCGCTGGATCGTGCGATCAGCAGCACGCCACTGGTGGCGCGATCAAGCCGGTGCGCCAGGTAGACGATGCCGCCGACCTGCTCGCGCAACTGATCGATCAGAAACTCCTCGGCATTGCCCACCATCTTCGAGCGATGCACAGCCAGGCCCGCGGGCTTGTTCACCGCGATAAGTGCGTCGTCCTGGTAGAGAATCTCGAGCATGCCTGGCGTTGGAATAGTCGGAAAGCAGAAATAACTGTGGAAGTGAATTCAGGAGGCCTTGAGAAGCTGCCCCTGGTCATCCCTGCGAAGGCAGGGACCCAGTGCTATGCATGTCGAGGGCCTTACGTCGCTGGATCCCTGCCTTCGCAGGGATGAATGGTTGGCCAACGGATCTATTCAGCGAGAACGTGGCCAGCCCGTCGCAAACGCCAGCAGGCCGGCGCATGCCACCAACAGCGGCGGCCAGATGCCGTGCTGTGGAGTGAGTGTCCACAGCAGCGTGGCGCCGATCAGCAATGAACTGCCGAGCAGGCTGCAGGAGAGCAGCTTGTGTTGACGTTGAGCCTGCTCGCGCAGCAACTTGAGCGCCTGCGGGTCGCTTACCGCGCGTTGTTCGCCGCGCCCGATCTGGCGCAGCGCATCGCGTACCAGCTCGGGGATCTGCGGCGCGCTGTGCAGCCATTCGGGCAGCCGCTTGCGCACATCACGCAACGTGCGCAATGGGCTGTAGCGCTCGCGCAGGATGCGCTTGAGCACAGGGTGTGCGACGGCCCAGATGTCGATCTCGGGGTCGAGCATGCGGCCGACGCCCTCGATATTCAGCAAGGTCTTCTGCAGCAGGATCAGCTGCGGCTGCAACGTCAGTTCGAACCGGCGCGCCGTCTGGAACAGTTTCACCACCAGTTCGGCCAGCGAGATCTGCGACAGCGGACGCGTGAAGTACGGCTCGCACACCGTGCGCACCGCGGCTTCCAGTTCGTCCAGGCGCACATCGGCTGGCATCCATCCAGCGGCGACATGCAGTTGCGCAATCCGCGCATAGTCGCGCTCGAACAAGGCGATGAAGTTCTGCGCCAGCCAGTACTGATCAGTCTCCGGCAGCGAACCCATGATGCCGAAATCGAGCGCGATGAAGCGGGGCTCGGCGATGCATGACGGATCCACCCAGATATTGCCGGGGTGTGCGTCGGCATGGAAAAAATTGTCGCGAAACACC
>Ga0302314_10020179_pt1 | contig 11035 bp, 12 predicted proteins | sample III_Palsa_N2_3_FD_200533 | JGI IMG/M metagenome (GOLD analysis project Ga0302314, IMG submission 200533) | Peat permafrost microbial communities from Stordalen Mire near Abisko, Sweden - III_Palsa_N2_3 | ecosystem: Environmental > Terrestrial > Soil > Palsa > Peat permafrost | place: Sweden... | reverse complement strand
AGGACCTGCAGGACATCATCAACCAGTACGGCGGCGAAATGCCCCAGACCTGGGGCGTGCCGGTTGAAGAGATCCAGCGCGGCATCAAGCACGGCGTGCGCAAGATCAACATCGACACCGACAACCGGATGGCGATGACCGGCCAGATCCGCCGCGTCCTCACCGAAAACCCCGGCGAGTTCGATCCGCGCAAGTACCTCAAGCCCGCCATGGACGCCATGCGCGCGGTCTGCAAGCAGCGCTTCGAGGAGTTCGGCACGGCTGGCCACGCGGGCCAGATCAAGGTGGTCCCGCTGTCCGCCATGGCCAAGCGCTATGCCGCGGGCGAACTGGCCCCGAAGTTCGGGGTCAGCAAGGCGGCGGCGGAGTAGGCCCGCTCAATCGAAACTTGGCGCGAAGTCGCCGTGCCACCTCGGCGATCGGGCGCGTCTTTCCCTCCCTGATCTGCTGATCTCCGAGTTCGAGGATTTTCAGCAAGGCCTGGGCTTCCGCTTTGTGCTTGTCTATGTTCTCGGCGATAGCTGCGATCCCTCTTGCGCGCCGAAATGATCACGCCGTCTTGCCCGAACAGCAAGGCGCCAAGCCTTGTTGGGACAGCTTAAAGTCCTGGTGAGATTGGAGCTCTGGCGACCGTCGAACTCAAGGACGCGGCGCCGCGCCGCGAAGCGGTCGGCCTTTGGCCGATCCTTGACTTCGATGGACGCCAGAGCAGACTCGCCTCCAAGGATTTAAGCCCCTGTCTTTCGCGCCGACTTGAAGGCGTCAGGGCGTCAGCCGTGCGGGCTTGCTGGGATTACCGCGCCCAGTCTTGCGCCGACGGAGGGGGCCAGCGCCGGTTGGCGATCTGGCTCTCAACATGCTCACTCCTCATGCGCCCGCGCCATCAATGTCGCGACTAGCCCCACCACCGCCGCGAGCGACAGCCACGCCCCCGGCATGGCCTTGTCGCCGGTGTTCTTGATCAGGGCCGTGGCGATGGCGGCCGAAAAGCCGCCGACGGCTGTCGCAAGGCTGTAGGCTAAGGAGAAGCCAGCCGCGCGGAGCTTGAGCGGGATCATCTCGGTCAGAAAGACCACCATCGCGCCATTATAGCTCGCGTAGAGCACCGACAGCCAAAGCTCCACGGTGAGGAACGCGCCAAATGACGGGGCAGTGACCAGCCAGCGCATGGCGGGGTAGGCCGTGAACAGCATCAGGACCGTGCAGGCGTATAGAAGGGGCTTGCGGCCTACCCGGTCCGACACCGCGCCCATCACCGGCAGCAGGATCAGGTTCGACAGGCCAACGCATAGCGTGACCGTAAAGCCGACCACTGGCGACAGGCGCAACACCACCGTCCCAAAGGTCGGGGTGTAGTTGGTGATCATGTAGAAGGAGACTGTGGTCATGATGACCAGCATCATGCCGACGCCGACGACGCGGGTATGGGTCAGAAGCGAGCGCCAGACCTCCGCCAACTCCGGCCGGTGGGCCTGCTTTTCGAACGCCTCGGTCTCCTGCATCGAACGACGCATGTAGAACAGCACGGGCACGATCAGGCAGCCGATCAGCAGCGGGATACGCCAGCCCCAGGCGTTCATCTCGCCCTTGCCCAGCAGGTGATTGAGCGTCAGGCCGATGATGGCGGCCACCACCACAGCCACCTGCTGGCTGGCGGACTGCCAGGCGACGTAGAAGCCCTTGCGCCCCGGCGGGGCGATCTCGGACAGATAGACCGACACCCCGCCCAGCTCCATGCCGGCGGAAAAGCCCTGCAGCAGCCGGCCGGCCAGCACGATCAGCGGCGCGGCGACGCCAATGGTCTTGTAGTCCGGCGTCAAGGCCAGGGAGACGACACCCACCGCCATCAGGGTCAGCGTCAGCAACAGGCCGGCGCGGCGGCCGTGCTTGTCGGCATAGGCGCCGAGGATCACGGCCCCCAGCGGCCGCATCAAAAACCCGGCGCCGAAGGTCATGAAGGCGAGCAAAAGCCGGGTGACGGGATCCCCCGTCGGGAAGAAGGCGGCGCCGATGGCTTCGGCGTAGTAGCCGAACACCATGAAGTCATACATCTCCAGGAAGTTGCCGCTGGAGACGCGGAACACGGACCAGAAACCGGTCTCGGAGTGCTTGCCGGCCGTGGCCACGTCAGTCGTCAACGCTTGCTACCCCCGAGATGACCGCCCGGCGGGTGGCCATGGCGAATCCTATAGAGCCTTCCTATCTAACGCCGCGCCCAATCAAAAGGAGACCAAGCCATGATCGAAGCTAGACCTTTCGCCAATCTCGGCGGCGCCGATCATGGCTGGCTGAAAGCCAAACACCACTTCTCCTTCGCCAACTACTATGATTCCAAGCGTATGAGCTGGGGCGCCCTGCGCGTCTGGAATGACGACGAGATCGCGCCGCAGTCCGGCTTTCCCCCGCACCCGCACGAGGACATGGAAATCATCACCTATGTCCGTGATGGGGCGATCACCCACCAGGACAGCCTGGGCAACACTGGCCGCACGGGCGCGGGCGACGTACAGGTGATGTCGGCGGGCTCCGGCGTGCGGCACGCCGAGTACAATCTGGAATCCGAGCTGACCCGGCTGTTCCAGATCTGGATCGAGCCGGATGCGCGCGGCGGCGCGCCCTCCTGGGGCGCCAAGCCGTTCCCGAAAGGCGACCGCTCGGGCAGGTTCGTCACCCTGGCCTCGGGCCGTCCCGGCGACGAGGACGCCCTGCCGATCCGCGCCGACGCGCGGGTGGTGGGCGCGACGATCAAGGCTGGTGAGAGCCTGACCTATGACATCGAGCCGGGCCGGCGGGCCTATCTGGTCGCCGCCGTGGGCACGGTGGACGTGAACGGCCTGCGCCTCGGCCCCCGCGACGGCGCCGCCGCGGCCGATGAAGCCAAACTGACCATCCAGGCGGTCGAGGACGCCGAAGTGGTGCTGGTGGATTCGCTGTAGAAGGAAGAATCAACCACGGAGGGCACGGAGGGAGTACAACCCCGGAAGAGCGGTGATTAGTTGATCGCGGGCGAAGCCCGCATGCGATCACCTTCACCGGCCTGCGAGGCTGACCTGAACTCCGTGCCCTCCGTGTGCTCCGTGGTTGAATCCCTTGCCTACTTCACCGCCGGGGCCGTCTCTCGCATCAGCAGGGCCGCCACGACGCCCACCGCCGAGGCCGCCATCAGCCACCAGGCGGGCCAGAGGACGTCGCCGGTCTGGTGGATCAGCCAGGTCACCATGGGTTGGGTGATCCCGCCCATCACAGCCACCGCGCAGGCGTAGAGCATGGCCAGCGAGGTCCCCCGCACCGGCTTGGGCAGGGACTCGGTCACGCTCACCAGCCCCGCCGCCGCGGCGGCTTGGCCAAGGGCGCTGAGCACCAGGGTGGCCAGCAACAGGCTTGGCGCGTCGCGGTGGGCGGCGGCGAAGGCGAAGGCCGGCCAGGTGGCGAGCAGCAGCAGAAGCCGTGGCCACAGCATCAGCGGCTTGCGGCCGAACCGGTCCGACAGCGCGCCGGCGCTCAGGCTGAAGACGATGGTCGACAGGCCGTTCACCACCGGTGCGGCGAAGGAGATGTTCGCCTTCATATGCAGGATGGAGCCTGCATAGGTGGTCATGAAGTTCAGGATGTAGAACTGCACCGTCGAGGAGACGACGATCATCATGCCCAGGATGATCACCCGCCATTGGGTGCGGGTCGGGCCGGCGTGCAGATCATTGTGAGGCTCGGCCTCATGCAGGGTCTCGGGCAGGTCGCGGCGGATCAGGATGCCGATGGGCAGCAAGATCGCGCCAGCCAGGAAGGCGATCCGCCAGCCCCAGTCGGTGACGGCGTCTGTTCCCAGCGCACGGGTCAGGCCCAGACCGAGCATGCCCGCGACCAGGGTCGCCACGCCCTGGGTGGCGTACTGCCAGGCGCCGGTGAAACCGCGCCGGCCGGGCGGGGCCGCCTCGACCAGATAGGTGGTGGCGACGCCAATCTCGCCGCCCACCGATAAGCCCTGGATCAGCCGGGTCGCGACCACGATCACCGGCGCGATCCAGCCGATCTGGGCATAGGTGGGTGTCAAGGCCATCATCAGCATCGTGACGCCCATCATCGTGAAGGACAGCATCATCGCCGGTTTGCGCCCGGCCTTGTCGGCCATCAGGCCCAGCAACAGGGCGCCGAGGGGCCTCGTCAGGAAGCCGGCGCCGAAGGTCGATAGCGAGATCATCAGGCTGATGAAGGGCGTCTTGGCCGGAAAGAAGGCGTGGCCAATCGCCGCCGCGAAGAAGGCATAGGTCAGAAAGTCGTAACATTCCAACGCATTGCCAACCACGGCCGCCGTCATGTGGCGGCGTTTGAAGGGGGTGGTTTCAGGCATGGAAACACCCGCGGGGATGAGCGCTTTGCGTCACCCGAAATCGTCCACGAACGCGATCGCCCGCGCGATCACCTCCGAATCCTGGGCGATCAGGCGGTGGCCGAGGCCATCCAGCGGGAACAGCGCCGACCCCGGCCAGCGGGCGGCCATCTCCTGGGAGTTGGCGAAGGGACAGACCTCGTCGTCCATCGAGTGCAGGATCAGCGCCTTGGCGGTCATTGAGGGGATGTCCGCCTCGATCAGGGCCTGGCCGCCAGCGCGGCCCTGCCATTCGGCGGCCATGAGCTCGGCGGCGCGGTCGACCACCTCCGGGTCGGCGCCGCGCTCCAGCTGCTTGTCCTTCCAGCGCCTGTTCCAGGTCTCGTCGTCCCGCCCCTTGGTGCGTGGCATGGGCGAGGCGATCATCACCGCCTTGTCCACGCTCAGGCCGTGCGCCAGGGCGTAGATGGTGGAGGGGCAGCCGAACGAGTGGGCGATGACGGAATCGATCGGCCCCAGCGCCTTGGCCACGGCGACGATCGCCTCGCCGGCCGCGTCGACGGAGTGCGCCTCCGACGGCGAAAAGCCGTGGCCGGGCAGGTCGAGCACCACCACGGCGCGGAAGATGTCCGTGCAGGCGTCGATCATCGGGCTCCACAGGGCGTTGTCGTCCTCCCAACCGTGTACGAGCAGGCAGGCCGGGCCATCGCCCAGCCGCCAGGCCATCACCGGGCCGTTGGGCGTGTCGACCTGAAGGTCCTGGGCGTCGGCCAGCCGGCGGGCCAGCCGCGGCCGCACCCGGCGCTTGGGCTTGGCGGCTTCTTCGAGCAAGGCCATGGCCTCGGCGTCCAAGGCGGGATCGCTTAAATCCGTCATCGATTCAAATGTCCTGATAGGCAGCGTTCAAATACGGCCAAGTTGGCCTAATCCGCTCAGCGGCGCCAGCGGTTGACCCTAATTCCTCCCCCGATGGGGGAGGGGGACCGCGAAGCGGTGGAGGGGGCCTGGCCGCTACGCCGGCGTAGCGGTGAGGCCCCTCAGTCCCTTCGGGACAGAGCTCCCCCAGCGGGGGAGCAATTAGCTCTTCGCGCCCTTCCCCAACGCCTCCAGCCGCGCCACGCGGGCCTCGAGTTCGGCCACGCGCGCTTCCAACCCGCCATCGTCAGGAACCGGCGTCGAGACGCCCGCGTGTAGGGCGATCTCCGCCGGCGTCGCGCCCAGCATCTCGGCGAAGACCGCGACCTCGGCGGCGGAGAGCTCGCGCTGATCCTTGAACACCAGGGCCAGATCGCCGGGGCTCATGCCGCTGGCGCCGGCCAGCGCTTCACGGCTCAACAGCCTTTCATCCAGTCGGGCGTTGAACCAGTGGGCGTCGAAAAATAGCGCCATCTCACCCCTCCGGCTGGCCCGGGACTTGCTTGCCATCAGGGCTCGTATCGCCCGTTTACCGGAAGCCGCCCATGTCCGTCCTGGCCTCGTTTGTCGTCAAAGCCATCGACCTGGCGGTCGTGACCCTGATCTTCACCGCCCTAACCTGACCAAGTCTAACCTGATCAGTTATCGCGGAAGTCGATCTCGCGGCGCGAGGCGACGATGGTGACGATGAAGCCGGCCAGCACGTCCAGCAGCACCATCAGGGTGAGCAGGAAGAAGGCCGAGGTCGCAAAGGCCGGGAACAGCAGGAACTCAACCAGGCAGGCGATGAACAGGATCATCGACAGCGAGTGGTTGATGATGGCGATCTGGCGGCTAGTGGTGGATTTCAGCAGCTCGATGAACAGCACCACCAGGGCGCCGGCCAGCAGCAGGTCGGCAAGGCTTACCGGCCATTGGGCTCTGGAGGCGGTGCGGATGGTGAAAAGCTGCGCCGACATCCGCTCTGGCGCGCCGTCGCCGCCAAAGCCGCCGCCCACGGCGAGGACCAGCAGGTTGTAGGCCAGCACCGGCAGGGCGAGCAGCGGAAACGCGGCGAACATGCTTAAAGCCCCCCTCAAGGCGCGGGTCACAGACGCCAAGCTTAAAGCCTAGCTCAGTTTAACCGAAGTGCACAAAGCGCCGCGCGTCAGACGCGATACTTGGCGATCAGTCGATCGATGATCTGGGCCAGGGCGCCCTCGTCCAGCGGCTTGCCGAGATAGGCGTCGTAACCGATGTCGGCCGGCAGCCGGGCTTCCGGCAGGCCGCTGATCAGCACCACCGGGATCATCGGACAGGCGCGGGCGCGAACATAGCGGATCAGGGCGTCGCCCCCCATCTTCGGCATCATGAAATCGGTGACCAGAATGTCCGGCGAGAAGGTTTGCAGAACCCCAATCGCCTCTTCGCCATCCACCGCATCGCGGACCGTATGGCCAAGGTCGGACAATTCATCGACGAGCGCCAAGGCGGTGAAGGCCTCGTCTTCGACAACCAGTACGCTCGCCATGTTTCACCCAACGCAACCGTGCGCCACCGACCTACTGTACGCGTCTTTTTGCTGCGCCGAAATGTCGCGGCTCCAAGATAATCACGGTGATCGGTCGGTTACCCGGAAACACGAATCCACCCGATTTCGTGCTATCAATCTGGTGCGGTTGGATCCTCAGATTGGCGTGGCGTAGTGAAATCCAGCATTGAAATTGTCGACGTCGGCGCCCGGGACGGGTTGCAGAACGAGGCCGCCATCCTCAGCGTCGAGGAGCGGGTGGACTTCATCGCCCGGATGGAGGCCTGCGGCGTGCGGCGCGTCGAGGCGGTGTCCTTCGTCAATCCCAAGCGGGTGCCGCAGATGGCCGGCGCCGAAGAGATCATGGCCGCCCTGCCGCATGTGGCCGGCCGCTCGCGCATCGGCCTGGTGCTGAACGAGCGCGGCTGGGACCGGGCGGTGGCCTCGGGCGTGGACGAGGCCAATGTGGTGGTCTGCGCCTCCGATGGTTTCGGCATCCGCAACCAGGGCGCCAGCGTGACCGAGCAGGTGGCGGCCATGGCCGCGATCGCCGCGCGCCAGGCGGCCGAGGGCGGCCCGCCGCTGTCGATGACCATTTCGGTGGCCTTCGGCTGTCCCTTCGACGGCGAGGTGTCCGAGGACCAGGTGGTCGCCATCGCCCGCGAGGCGGCGGCGGCCGGCATCGGCGAGATCGCGCTGGGCGACACCATCGGGGTGGCCGACCCGTGGACCGTCCGCAAGCGGCTGGAGGCGGTGCGCAAGGCCGCGCCCGACGCACGCTTGCGGCTGCACTTCCACAACACCCGCAACACCGGCCTGGCCAACGCCTATGCCGGGCTGGAGGGCGACGTCGATGTGCTGGACGCCAGCTGCGGCGGCATCGGCGGCTGCCCCTTCGCGCCAGACGCCACCGGGAATATCGCCACCGAAGACCTGGTCTATATGCTGGATCGCGCCGGGGTGGAGACGGGGCTGGACCTGGGCAAGCTGATCGAAACCGGCAAGTGGGTCGCCGAAAAACTCGGCAAGGCCCCGCCGAGCGCGTTGACCAGGGCGGGCGTGTTTCCGAAGGGATAGGCTCAGAAAGAATATCTCATGCCAAGTTTGGCAATATTGACGTTCTGGCCGTCTATAAAGAAGTGATCGTAACGGTAGGCTGGTAAGAGAGCCCAGTGTCGAGACATGCGGATGTTGATACCAGCTTCCAACAGCCCCTCGTTTCCTCCGCTCCACCCTCCATTGCTCGTGAACGTCGTCCCATTCGTGCTGACGAAATGCCCAGTCGTTCGATGGTTTTCGTTTCCGCCGTAGCCCACTCCTAGGTAAGGGGAGAATCGCGAGGCGACCGTCGGAAAATCGTAAAAGGCGTTTAACGTCCACGTCATTCGATCGACCGCCGCACCAGATTGGCGATCGAAGGTTCGACCGTTGAGATTTAGGAAATACAGATTGTTGACGGAGGGTTGAAGTGTGCTGACCCCAAAGTTCGAATATCCGATCTCACCTTCCACTCGCACCTGCGGTATAATGCGATAGCCAATGGCGAGATTTTCCACCGGACCGGGACTGTAAGAGAACCTCTGTGTTCCCTTCGCTGTAACTGGGGTCAATATAAAGGTGGGTGGGCGCGCCACTACAACTACATTGTTACCGCTTATTGAAGCGGCTGATCGGGAAACCGGGACGCTCACAAGCTTGGAGAACGTCGTTTCATCAGTGTAGTTTTGAAGGAAAAATCCGCCGATCGATCCCGAGATATACCACCGGTTATCTGCATGCGCGGCCGGGGCAATCCAACCCATCGCCACCACACAGCCCGCAGCCAAGGTTGGATAAATACGCATGATCGCACCCCACTAACGCCTGCGACCGTCCAATAATGGCCAAACCTAAGATCGTCTAGGGCGTTTTCAGCGACAGGGAGTTCTCTCGGTTGTGGAGCCGCGCCCAACGGGCGCGTGCCGAAGCACGCAAAGGTCGCTCACCACTGCGACGCCCCATCCTTCTCATAGTCATCCCGCCGCCGCAGCCAATTCGGATAGGCCGCATCGTTGCGGCCTTCTGGGGTGATGTCCAGATATTGGTTGGTTCCCACGAGCGCGTCGAGGCCGCGAGCATAGGTGGAATAGGTGTGGAACACCTCGCCCGTCTCGTTCTTGCGGAACACGCTGACGCCGGGCAGCTCCTTGTCGATGTAGCGGGGGTCGGTTGTGATGGTGCCGAAGTTGTAATCGACCTGGCCGGCCGCGATTTGATCGTCCGTGAAGGTGAAGCGGAAATCACGGTTGAAGTCGGTATTCTGGGCCGACACCCACTCGAAACGAAAGCCCATGCGCGCCTTGTAGGCGAGGAGCTTGTCCAGCGCGGCGCCGGAGACGGCGACGATGCTCACGTCGTGCTGCTCCAGATGCGGCGCCGGCCCGTCGATATGCTCGGCCTGGAAGGTGCAGCCCGGACAGGCGGCTGCCCAGTCGGCGCCATACATCAGGTGGTGCACGATGAGCTGGCTGCGGCCGCCGAACAGCTCGGCCAGGGTCTTGGGACCGTCCGGCGTGTCGAACACATAGGCCTTGTCGACCTTCACCCAGGGCAGGGCCCCGCCGCTCGACCGCCAGGGCGTCGCCCTCGCGCATATGGGCCTTTTCCTTCGCCAGCAGCGCCCTGCGCGCGGCGAGCCATTCGTCCTGGGGCACCACCGTGGAGGGCCGCATGACCGGGCTCCTAGCCTGAGATCCACCGATCGTGCCATGCGGCGGGAAACCGGCAATAATCCCCCTACTTCACCACTGTGCAGCCATAGCCCTCGGTGTATTTCGCCGCGCTGGTGAAGATGAACAGGCGGGTGCGGACGACGCTGTGGCCGGGGTGGGCGCCGTGGTGGATGGTGACCTGGAACTTGTCGATATCCGGCTCGAACTCGGCCCGGCACGACGCGTCGGAGCGGCCGGTGTCGAACACGCAGGAGCAGATCTGTTTGGCCAGATAGGTCCCGCCGATCTGCGCGTAGGGGCGGGCCATGAAATAGGCGATGCCGAGGCCGGCGATAATCACCACCACAAGGCCGCCAGCGATCCATCGCATCAGTCCGGGTATACCCAAGGCCGCCGTCTCCCCCTAAGCTGGCCCCTCACTAAACGATCCGGGGGGATGGACGCCATGCAGCGTCGCCAGTTCGCCATTGGTATGGGAAGCGCGGCGCTTGGCGCAAGCCTGGGCGGCCTCGCGCGCGCGGATGCCCAAGGGATCGGGGCGCCCGCGGTTCAGCAGGCCTGGGCGGCGGCGATGGGGCCGCTGGCGCCCAAACTCGGCCGTACCGACGCCCTGCTGGTGCAGCGCAATGGCCAGACGGTGTTCGAGGCCTATGGCAAGGATCATGGCCCGACCGTGCGCCACATCTCCTGGTCCATGGCCAAGTCGATCACCCACGCCCTGGTGGGTTGCGCGGTGGCGCAGGGCCAGGTGGATATCGACAAGCCGCTGATCCTGGACCCGCGCCTGACCCTGCGCGCCCTGATAACCCTCACCGACGGGCTGAAGTGGAATGACAGCGGCCCCAGCGTGGTGACGGCCGACGCGACCCGGCTGCTGTACGGCCCTGGCAGGATGGACGGGGCGGCCTATGTCGTCGCCAAGCCGCAGGAAGCTCGGCCGGGGACGCGTTGGAACTACTCCACCGGCGCGTTCCAGCTGGCCGCCGCCGAACTCTGCGCCCGCCTCTTCCCGCAGGCGACCCGGCCCGATGATCGGCGCGCCGCCATGGCCGGCTGGATGCGCACCAGCCTGTTCGAGCCGGTCGGCATGACCAGCGCCATCGCCGAATTCGATCCGGCGGGGACCTTCTATGGCGGCTCCCTGGTCTATGCGACGGCCCGCGACTACGCCCGGTTCGGCGAATTCTACCGCGCCGACGGCATGGCGGCCGGCCGCCGCATCCTCCCAGAGGGCTGGGTCAAGTTCGCCCGCACGCCGACCCGCTCGCCCATCTACGGCGCCGGCTTCTGGCTGGAGGCCAAGGCCCGCAGCCCGGATCGCTCCCTGATGGATGGCAAGGGGCCGCTGGACGGCTTCGCCGCCGAAGGCCATGCCGGCCAGATCATCCTCATTGTCCCGTCCAAGGCGCTGACCGTGGTGCGCCTCGGATTGATGGAGGAGACGGACGCCAACTGGGCGGCGCTGGGAGACTGGATCGCGCCGATCGCCAACGCCTTCCCCGACGCATAAGCTTCCCGGTCCCGCGACGCCTAGGGCGCCGACGTCGGCTCCATGGACAGCGCCGCCGCCTC
>Ga0302314_10020177_pt1 | contig 11036 bp, 14 predicted proteins | sample III_Palsa_N2_3_FD_200533 | JGI IMG/M metagenome (GOLD analysis project Ga0302314, IMG submission 200533) | Peat permafrost microbial communities from Stordalen Mire near Abisko, Sweden - III_Palsa_N2_3 | ecosystem: Environmental > Terrestrial > Soil > Palsa > Peat permafrost | place: Sweden... | reverse complement strand
AGTCTGCCTCCCCCGGGGTGCGGAAATGGTGCAGGACCGGATACACCGTGGTGCGTAGCACGCGGCCGGTGCGCGGGAGTTGATCCAACAGCAGGGCATCGCGCTCCGATCGGGTGCGGGCACGTACGCCGAACAAGATCTCGGCGCCGGCATTCATCAGCCGCAGCCACGACACATCGGGTCGACGAGCCAACACGGCTGCCACCGCCCGTACCGCTTGCGGCTGCACCTCAAGGCGCACCAGCTGACCGCGGTCGGCGGGATCCGGCGCGGGCAACATCAGCACCCGGACCACTCCGGCGTCGCGCAGCCTGCGGTATCGCCGTGCCGCGGTCTGTTCGGACACGCCGAGCACCTCGGCGATCAGCCGAAACGACGCCCGCGCGTTGACGCCGAGAGCATGCAGCAGCTGACGATCCGCGCCGTCCAGGACCGGTGTATCTGCGCCACGGTTGAGTATTTCCCGCATAGATCAGATTATGACGCTAGTTTCCGTCGTTTTAGAAACATTCTGTAGCGCTTTCCAGACCACACCTGCAGGCTGATCACCATCACACATGAGCACGCAGCGCAGCCGAAAGGACCATCAAATGCGCGAACCAGCAAGTCGGACAACATATCTGGTGACCGGAGCGACCGGGAACATCGGGAGCCGCGTCGTCGAACGGCTGCTACGCCGCGGCGAACGCCCGAGGGTACTTGTGCGGGACGCGGCCAAGGGGGCGCGGCGATACGGCGATCGGGTCGACGTTCGAGTCGGTGACTTCGACGACTCCGCATCGCTGTCGCGCGCAGTCGACGGCGTCGACGTGGTTTTCCTGGTCACCGCAGGCGCCGACCTTGCCGAGAAGGACAAACGCGCGGCAGATGTCGCAAAGTCCGCCGGCGTCAGGCTGCTGGCGAAGCTGTCCACCGATGACGTCGCCCACGGCGTCGGCACCGGTGTGTGGCACCGCGAAGGCGAAGCCGCCATCCGCGACAGCGGGATCGGATTCGTCTTCGTGCAGCCGTCGGGCTTCATGGACAACTTCCTGAATTGGGCAGACGCGATCAAAGCCGACGGGGTGGTCCGCTGCGCCGACGGGGTGGTCCGCTGCGCCGCCGGCGAAGGCACCATCCCGTTCATCCATTCCGACGACATCGCCGACGTGGCGATCGCGGCGATGACGGAGCCCCACTACGCAGGGCAGTCACTGCCCATCACCGGCCTCGAAGCACTGAGCTTTGCCGACATGACCGCAAAAGTCGGTGCGGCCGTCGGGCGAGACCTGCGCTTCGAGCCGCGATCCGAAGACGAGGAACGCCGCGCACAGGCCGCGTGGGGCAGCCCGCAAGCCGTGATCGAAGCCCGCCTGTCGATCTTCCGAGCAATTCGGGAAGGCCGGCTGGCGGCGGTCAGCGACAACGTGACAAAGATCCTGGGCCGCGAACCGATCTCGTTCGATCAATGGGCACAACAAAACGCGGCCGCGTTCGTCTGACCTAGACGCGCCTGCGCTCCCGTTCGCCGGCCAGCTCAGCGCTGACCACGTCATAGGCCATCGACTGGCCGAACCCGCGTCGCGCCAGCATCGCCACCAGCCGGCGGGTCACCCGGATGTTGTCGTCGCTGAGGTTTTCCCGCCGAAGCTTCTTGCGGACCAGTTGTTCGGCGCGGCCACGCTCGGCAGCGGGGTTGATACCGCCGAGCACCGCGGTGATCACGTCTTTGCCGACGCCCTTAGTGTCCAGCTCAGCGGCCAACGCACGCTTGCCTTTTCCCGCGTTCGCCTGCCGCGAGTGCACCCACTGTTCGGCGAACCCGGCGTCGTCCACCAGCCCGACGCCGGCCAGCCGATCCAGCACCCGGGTACTGACATCGTCGGGGTATCCGCGCTTGGCCAGCTGACCGGCCAGCTCGGCGCGGGTGCGCGCCCTCGCGGTGAGCAGGCGCAGGCACAGCGCCCGCGCCTGCTCTTCGCGAGATGGCTCAGAAGTCGACGGGGGCGGGCAAGACGCTGTCATCGGTCAACTCGTCAGTAACTACCGCGCCGATACCGAGCTTTTCCTTGATCTTCTTCTCGATCTCGTTGGCCACGTCAGCGTTTTCAATCAGGAAGTTGCGGGCGTTCTCCTTGCCCTGACCGAGCTGCTCGCCCTCGTAGGTGAACCAGGATCCGGATTTGCGGATGAAGCCGTGGTCCACACCCATGTCAATCAGCGAGCCTTCCCGGCTGATGCCCTTGCCGTAGAGGATGTCGAACTCGGCCTGTTTGAACGGCGGCGACACCTTGTTCTTGACGACCTTGACCCGGGTGCGGTTACCGACTGCATCGGTACCGTCCTTGAGTGTCTCGATGCGCCGAACATCCAAACGCACCGACGAGTAGAACTTCAAAGCCTTTCCACCCGTTGTCGTTTCGGGCGAGCCGAACATCACTCCGATCTTCTCGCGAAGCTGGTTGATGAAGATCGCCGTGGTGCCCGAATTGCTCAGCGCACCGGTGATTTTCCGCAGCGCCTGACTCATCAGCCGGGCCTGCAGTCCGACATGGCTGTCGCCCATCTCGCCTTCGATCTCTGCGCGCGGCACCAGCGCGGCCACCGAGTCGATGACCAGAACGTCCAGCGCACCCGAGCGGATCAGCATGTCGGCGATCTCCAGCGCCTGCTCGCCGGTATCCGGTTGGCTGACCAGCAGCGAATCGGTGTCCACACCCAGCTTCTGGGCGTAGTCGGGATCCAGCGCGTGCTCGGCGTCGATGAACGCCGCGATGCCGCCTGCGGCCTGGGCGTTGGCCACCGCGTGCAGTGCGACAGTGGTCTTACCGGAGGACTCCGGGCCGTAGATCTCCACGATGCGGCCGCGGGGCAGGCCGCCGATGCCCAGGGCGACGTCCAGCGCGATCGACCCGGTCGGGATGACCGAGATCGGTACGCGCACTTCGTCACCGAGGCGCATCACCGAACCTTTGCCGTGATTCTTCTCGATCTGGGCCAGCGCTAATTCGAGGGCCTTTTCGCGGTCTGGGGCTTGTGCCATGGTGCTACCTCCCGGTGTAGTCGTGGTTCGGTTGACCGATGTTGGTCAGTTGGCCGCGACGTTAAAGCAGCCCACCGACAAGTCGGCATCTGTCGAACGATCACCACAGTAACGAACACGTGTTCGAATGCAAGGAGGCGCGCCGCCAGCGTGTCCGGGGTCCGATCACCACTGTTCGCGGGGAACGTCGAAGTCGACGCACAGCGCCCGCCACACATCGCGCGGGTCCACGCCGTCCTCGATCGCCTGCGCGCCGGTGCGGCCGTCGAAGCCGGTCAGCACGTGATCAGCCAGCACCGAGGCGCCATAGGTGACGCCGAAGCGCAAGGTGACTCGCTCGTGAAACTCCGTCAGGCGCACGCCGACCAAGTTACCCAGCGCGGGCCAGCGCCTCGTGACAGACCTGCACCGGGTCGGTGACCTCGGCCGCGCCGGCCGCGGCCCGCCGGGCGGCGTCGCGGTAGCTCGGCGTCGCCAGCACGTCACCGGCGGCGCCGGCCAGTGCATCGCCGGTCAACGGCCGCACCAGTCGCCCACTGCCTTGACGTGCCACCCGATTGGCGATCTCCCACTGATCGCCTCCGCCGGGGACCACCACCAGCGGAACGCCGGCCAGCAGCGTCTTGGCCACCATGCCGTGTCCCCCGCCGCAGATCACCAGGTCGGCATGCGCGAGGAGTTCGTCTTGGCGGCCCAGCCCGACCACCGCCCACGGCGGCACCGTCAGATCCGGGCCGTTCAGTCGCGACACCACCACTCGTGCACCCGCGGGCAAACTGGCTCCGGGTATCAGGCAGTCCAGGGCGGTCTCGGCCATCCCCTGCGTCCCGGTCAGCGCCGTCGACGGCGCGACCAGCACCACCGGCCCCGAGCCCGGCGGGATCGACAACACCTGTTCGGTCGGCTCGAAGTGCAGCGGACCCACCAGCACGGCTTCGGCCGGCCAGTCCGGGCGCGGAACCTCCAGGGCAGGCAGCGTCGCGATGAGCCGGCGCAGCGGGCCGGGATCGTCAGCGGGCAAACCGATTTCGACGCGGGCCTGCGCACGCTGACGCAGGCCGGCCCGCCAGGATCGCGCGGTCAGGGCGCGCATCGTGGCGTCCCGCAGCCGGCCCCGGATGCCGGTGCCGGGCGCCAGTCCGCTGCCCAACGGTGGCAGCGCCTTCGACGGCCGGTACAGCGGATGCGGGTTGAGTTCGACCCACGGGATCCCCAGCAGCTCCGCAGCCATCCCGCCGCACGCGGTGATGACGTCGGACACCACCAGATCCAGGTCCATCGCTTGCAGCTGTACACGATTCAGCACGGCCATCCGGGCGGCGCGCTGGTGAAGCTTGGCGCCGGAGTCCAGGTCGTCGTCGTCCGCGGTGGGGTCCAGCCCGGTCAGTTCGACGGCGTCGACGCCGGCGGCGCGAGCGGTGTCGAGCCATTCGGTGCCGGTCAACAGCGTCGGTATATCGCCGGCCGCCAGGAACTGTTGACACAGCGCGATGGCCGGAAACGAGTGCCCGGGGTCTGGCCCGGCCACCACCGCGACGCGCATCGCCCCACCCTGCCACAGGAACTCGACGCAGCTTCCTCGTTAGGCTGGTGGTCATGACCGAGCTGACTCTCGAGAACACCCGCACCGTCGAGGTGTTCCTACATGCGCTGCAGGACGCGGACCTCGAAACCGCAGGCGCCGCATTGGCCGTCGATCTGGTGTACCAGAACGTCGGTCTGCCGACCATCCACGGCCGCAACAAGGCGATCAAGCTGTTCAGCTCGTTGGGCGGCGCCACTGCGTTCGAGGTGAAAATCCACCGCATCGCCGCCGACGGCGCCGCGGTGCTCACCGAACGCACCGACGCGCTGATCTTCGGCCCGCTACGGCTGCAGTTCTGGGTCTGCGGTGTATTCGAGGTCCACGACGGACAAATCACCCTGTGGCGGGACTACTTCGACTTCTTCGACATGTTCAAGGCGACCCTGCGTGGCCTGGCCGGTTTAGTGGTGCCCGCTCTGCGGGCGTCGTTCTGATCGGGCAGGGCACCGCGATGAGCGACAGCGACGTGCGCCGGCGGCCCAGCGCGTGGCAGTACATCCGGTACTGCTGCGGGGGCCGGTTACCTGACTCGATGCGAGATTGGGTGCGCCACGATTTGGCGGGTAAGGGCGCGACGGGCCGGATGATGCGCCGCGTCGCCGTGCCGGCGGTTCTGGTGCTGGCGCCGTTCTGGCTGATCCCGACGACACTGGACGTCCACCTGGGCATGACGCTGCCCATTCTGATCCCGTTCGTGTATTTCTCGCACGCGCTCAACAAGGTGTGGCGCCGCCACATGCTGCAGGTGCACAACCTCGACCCGGATCTGGCAGACGAGCGCCGTCGTCAACGCGACGCCCACATCCACCAAGCCTACGTCGAACGCTACGGCCCCAGGCCCGAGTCGAACCCGCACAGCACCGACATTTAGCGGCCGCCTGGCGACGATGCGGGTCGAGTATCGGGGCGAGTAGTCCGCTGGTTGCTCGAACGCTGATACGAGTGTCCAAACGAGTAGTGCGCTACTCGTTTGGTTTGGGACGGGCAATGACAGCATCGGTTTTCAGCCCGCGATAACGATTACCGCCAACCGCAGCAGGGCTCTGCTGATCGAGCTGATTCGTCGCGTGTGCGAGTCGGCAGGCGCAGATTGCGTTGCTCAGACACTGCGTACCCGAAACGAGGAGTCATGATGAAGAATTCGCCACCTGAGAACGATGGCGCGATCGACGGGGCCACAGCGCAGGCTGCTTCGCGTCACCTACAGTTGGCCAAGCCGACAAATCCCGCAGTGTGCGGCGATGAGCGGGGCGTACCGCCGACATCGGGGAAGGCCCACGGCCCGAATCACGACGACCCCCCGAATCACAACGACCCTAGGCTCACCATCGTCGCTTGGTGAGTTTCGCGAGAGCCCCCCTGATTGGGTCGTGCCGCGGTCGGATCCTAATAGCTGGCCCGCGGGAGCCCGCCAAGTTCGTCGAAAGCCTGCGACCAGCCGACCAGACGATCGGTCGCGTCGGCCAGTTCGTCGCGATAGCGCTGCCGTGACAACACCGGTGCGGCGCCGCGATCTCCGTTCGCTGACGAGACCAATTGTGCTACTGCGGTGACCATTTCGTTGTACTGACGCACGCCGGCACTCAGCTGCGCGGTGAACGCGTTGATGGTGGGCGCCAGGTACGACCGTGACTGCGGAGTGCCGTGGACCGCCCGCTCCATCGACATCACCTCGGCCGCGGTGGCCGCCATGGCGGTCGAGCTCTTGTTGGCCGCCGCAGTCAGGTCACGAATCTCGTTGGTGGGCAACATGTTGCCTCGCTCCATGACGCCGAGCAACGAAAAGAATCCCCGTTCGGAGGCTCCCAGCGCCGACATCGCCGACCGTGCCGCCGAACTCGGCGGGGGCAGGCGTCGGCTACTAGTCGGCCGCTGCACAGGCAGTGGCTCTGACCGCAACCAGTGGTGGCGAATCAGGAGCAGCGTCGCAATCATCGCCTGCACGACCGCGACCCCGCCGGTGATCTCCAGCAGCAACGCAAACCAGCCCCACGCCGCCAGAATCGCGGTCACCACACCCCAGAAGACGCAACCCGCGGCGAATATCAGGCCCCACCGCAGCGCACGGCGGCGTCGACGCAGCAGCTTTTCCCGCGGATCGATGGCGGCGCTGATCTTCCGCGCCACCACGTCGGAAAGCGCGCTGGCCGTGTCGAGACCGCGCATCAGCAAGGACCGCCACAGGACGCCGCGACCGGACCCCACCGACATTCGTTCGCTCGTCCCCTACTGGCCGATGGGCTTCTCGACCGGCGTGGCGCTCGGGGCCGCCGCAGGGGCGGCGGGTATGGCCGCGTGATCACCCGTCGCCGCGCCGGCCGACCCGCCGGCCGGCAACGCCTCGCCGCGCATCGATGCGCGGATCTGCTCCAACCGCGAGTGGCCGGCCATCTCCACGCCGGCCTGCTCGACCTCGATCATCCGGCCCTGCACCGAACCCTGAGCCAGCTCGGCTTGGCCCAGCGCGTTTGCGTAACGGCGCTCGATCTTGTCGCGCACCTCGTCGAGGTTCGGCGTTGTGCCGGGCGCGGCGATCTCGCTCATCGACCGCAGTGACTTGCTGACCTGCTCTTGCATCTTGGCCTGCTCGAGCTGGCTGAGCAGCTTGGTCCGCTCGGAGATCTTCTGCTGAAGCACCATCGCGTTCTGCTCGACGGCCTTCTTGGCCTGCCCGGCGGCGCTAAGCGCCTGGTCGTGCAATGCCTTGAGGTCTTCCACGCTCTGCTCGGACGTCACCAGCTGGGCCGCGAACGCCTCCGCGGCGTTGTTGTATTCAGTCGCCTTGGCGGCGTCTCCTGCGGCGGTGGCCTGGTCGGCGAGCGTCACCGCCTGCCGGACGTTGACCTGCAGCTTCTCGATATCGGCCAGTTGACGGTTGAGACGCATCTCGAGCTGACGCTGGTTGCCGATCACCTGCGCGGCTTGCTGGGTCAGCGCCTGGTGCTGACGCTGCGCTTCTTCGATGGCCTGCTGGATCTGCACCTTGGGGTCGGCGTGTTCGTCGATCTTCGCGTTGAACAACGCCATGACGTACTTCCACGCTTTGACGAACGGATTGGCCATTGATTAGCTCCGCCTTCGTGTGTCGATGCCTGCCGGGTGGACTAATTCGCTCACCCTGACGCTCAATTTAACGGTTTCCCGCCGTTTGCCACACCCTTGCCGGCCCGGGTCAGGCGACGGCCATGGAGACAACCGGCGGAATGACGACCTTGGTGCTGGCATCGATATTGGTCGCCATGGACGCGGTGGCCATTCTGGGGTCCTGGGGCGCCAATTGCTCACTCGCTTCGACGAGCAGCCGCGACAGCGACACATCCAGCGCGTCGCAGATCGCGCTGAGCAGCTCACTGGATGCTTCCTTGCGACCGCGCTCGACCTCGGACAAGTATCCCAGGCTGACCCGCGCGGCGTCGGACACCTGGCGCAGAGTCCGGCCTTGTTCGGTGCGGGCCCGACGCAGCACGTCGCCGAGGACCTCGCGCAGCAATGACGGCATCGCGCTCTCCTTACGTCCGGTCAGCTTGATTCTTCATTAGGTCAACGCCGGCCGCGCGGTCATTGGTTCCCGGGCGGGTCTAATTGCCCGACTCAGGCGGCCGCGACCAGCGCCCGCAGCCTGATGATCGACTCGCGGACCGCCGAGCTGCGGATTTCCCAGCGCGTGCCGGTGAAGTGCAACTCGACCACCTCGATGGCGCCGCTTTCCCCCGGCCCGGCCAGGCCCATGAACACCGTGCCCACCGCATGCCCGCCGTGCGGCTCGGGTCCGGCGACGCCGGTCAGCCCGACACCCCAGGTGGCATCGCAGCGTTGGCGTGCGCCGACGGCCAGGGCCCGGGCGGTCGGGCCAGCGACCGGGCCGACCTCCTCGAGGATCTGCGGCGCGACGCCGGCCAAGGCGATCTTGGTGTGCTCGGTGTAGGTGATCAGGCCGCCACGCAGTACCTCGCTGGCGCCCGGCACGCCCGCGAGGGTGGCGGCGAGCAGCCCGGCGGTCAGCGACTCGGCGGTAGCGACGCTCTGCCTGCGAACCGTCAGGTCGGCGACCAGGCCGCGCGCATCGTCAGTCAGCAGCGGGTCGTCCACGGGCATCCCTTGCGGCCGAGGCGATGTAGTCCATGCCCGTGACCACGGTCAGCACGATCGCGGCCGCCATCACCACCCACGCGGCGACCAGCCACGATCCCGATATCGGCAGGACGAACAATCCGATCGCGACGGCCTGTACGAGGGTTTTGAGTTTGCCGCCGCGACTGGCCGGGATGACGCCATGGCGCAGCATGACAAACCGCAACACGGTGATCCCGACCTCGCGGGCGAGGATGACCACCGTCACCCACCAGTGCAGGTCGCCGAGCATGGACAGCCCGATCAACGCCGCACCGATGAGGGTCTTATCCGCGATTGGGTCGGCCATCGTGCCGAACTCGGTCACCATGCCGTAGTTGCGCGCCAGCGCGCCGTCAAAGCGATCGGTGATGACGGCGACCGCGAAAACGACGAAAGCGACGATGCGGCTGGCGGTTTCGTGGCCGTTTCCGGCAAACAACGCCAGCAGGAAGACAGGGACGAGCACCAGCCGCAACAGCGTGAGCATGTTGGCGAGGTTGGTGACGCGGACGCGCGGGACTACTGGACCTGTTTGAGGCTGCCCCGACACGGGATCAGAATATCCGTTGTCGCGCCGCTGGGCCTATGACCCGCTCCTGCGCATCGCGCTGCGCGTCCCCCTCGCCGCTGCGCGGCTGGTGGCGCCCCCACTGCATCGTCACGGACGGGCCCGAAACCGATACTCTGCACCCGTGAACGCAGCGAGCGGTCCACCGGCCATTCGGCCGGCGATCCGGCGCGCGCGAACGTCTGACGTCTCGGCGATCAAGCGGCTCGTCGACACCTACGCGGGCCGGATCTTGCTGGAAAAGAACCTGGTCACGCTGTATGAGGCCGTCCAGGAGTTCTGGGTGGCCGAGCACGAGGACGAGGTGGTCGGCTGCGGCGCGTTGCACGTCCTGTGGGCCGATCTGGGCGAAGTCCGCACGGTGGCCGTCGCACCCTCGATGACCGGACAGGGCATCGGCCACGCCATCGTCGACCGGCTACTGGAGGTGTCCCGCGACCTGGAGCTGCAGCGGCTTTTCGTGTTGACGTTTGAGACCGAGTTCTTTGGCAAGCACGGCTTCACCGAGATCGAGGGCACCCCGGTCACAGCCGAGGTGTTCGAGGAGATGTGCCGCTCCTACGACATCGGCGTCGCCGAATTCCTGGACCTCAGCTACGTCAAGCCAAACACTCTGGGCAACTCGCGGATGCTGCTGGTGCTGTAATTCCCGCGAGCAGACGCATAAGCCCGCGACACGCCGATCAGTTGGGTGCTTTTGCGTCTGCTCAGCGAGCTATTCGTCGACCTCGTCGGCCTCGTCGACGTCGCCGCCAGTCCCGGTTCCGCGGATAGACGCCAGGGTGGCGGCCAGCTCGTCCGGCTTGACCTGGACGTCGCGGGCTTTTGATCCTTCGCTGGGGCCGACGATCCCCCGGGTCTCCATCAGGTCCATCAACCGGCCGGCTTTGGCGAATCCGACTCGAAGTTTGCGCTGCAACATCGAGGTGGAGCCGAACTGGCTGGACACCACCAGCTCGACGGCTTGCAGGAACACGTCCATGTCGTCGCCGATGTCAGGGTCGACATCCGTTCGTTCCCCAGTGGGCTTGGCCGTGGTGACGCCCTCGGTGTATTCGGGTTCGGCCTGCTCTTTGCAGGCGGCGACAACGGCCTGGATCTCCTCGTCGGTGATGTAGGCGCCCTGCAGCCGGATCGGCTTGCCCGCCCCCATCGGCAGGAACAGGGCGTCGCCCATCCCGATGAGCTTTTCCGCACCCGCCTGGTCGAGGATCACCCGGCTGTCGATGAGCGACGAGGTCGCGAAGGCCAGGCGGGAGGGCACGTTGGTCTTGATCAGTCCGGTGACCACGTCGACCGACGGGCGCTGGGTGGCCAGCACCAGGTGGATGCCGGCGGCGCGGGCCTTCTGGGTGATCCGCACGATGGCGTCCTCGACGTCACGCGGCGCGGTCATCATCAGGTCGGCCAGCTCGTCGACGATCGCGAGCACATACGGGTACGGCCGGTAAACCCGCTGACTGCCCAGCGGCGCGGTGATCTCGCCGGATCGCACCTTGGCGTTGAAGTCGTCGATGTGGCGCACCCGGGACGCCTGCATGTCTTGGTAGCGCTGCTCCATCTCCTCGACCAGCCACGCCAGCGCGGCCGCGGCCTTCTTCGGCTGGGTGATGATCGGCGTGATCAGGTGAGGAATGCCTTCGTAGGGCGTCAGTTCCACCATCTTCGGGTCGATCAGGATCATCCTGACCTCTTCCGGAGTACACCGGGTGAGCAGCGACACCAGCATGGAGTTGACGAAGCTGGAC
>Ga0302314_10020175_pt1 | contig 11036 bp, 9 predicted proteins | sample III_Palsa_N2_3_FD_200533 | JGI IMG/M metagenome (GOLD analysis project Ga0302314, IMG submission 200533) | Peat permafrost microbial communities from Stordalen Mire near Abisko, Sweden - III_Palsa_N2_3 | ecosystem: Environmental > Terrestrial > Soil > Palsa > Peat permafrost | place: Sweden... | reverse complement strand
CGCGGAGGTGGTGCGGCCCCACTCGAAGTCGGCGGTGAGCGCGGTGCCGGAGGCCGGGATGGCGTACCACTGGGAGCTGGTCAGCGCCGGGCAGTCGGCGGAGGACCAGACATGGGAGTTGCCGCCGGTGCTGACCACCACGACCGCGGACTTGGCCCCCAGGTCGGTCCGGCAGGCCGCGCCGCTGGTGTTGCTGATCCCCAGCTGGAAGACCGGCCACTGGGTCGCCCCGTAGCTCTGCTCGGTGCTGGTCAGCGTCAGCTCCAGGTCGGCCGCCTGGCAGACCGGCAGCGCCATGGTGCCGGCCGTGTTGGCGCCGTTGCCGCCGCTGCCGCCACCGGTGGCGCCGCCCCCGGTGACCGTGACCGGCTGCGGGCTCCCGGTCCCGCCGCCGGTCGGGGAACCGGCCGAGGCGCCCGCCGAGGGGCTGCGGCTGCCGGACGGGCCGCCGACCGTGCCGTCGTTCGACCCGCCGCCGGTGGGGCCCGGAGTGATCGACTGCGCGGGGCCGGTCCTGCCGGTGTCCGCGAGCGGCTTCTTCGTCCCGCCGCCGCCGAAGAGCAGCCACCCGATCAGGGCGACCACGGCCGCGAGGACGACCAGCGCGACGAAGCGCCGCCGCCAGTAGATGGACGAGGGCAGCGGCCCGACGGGATTGCGCAAAGAAGGCACGAGCAAACCTTACGAGAGATCAACCCCCGGTCAGAGCAACACCGCCGTACCGGTGGACCCTTCTTTCACATCATCGGCCTGATCGTCCGACTGAATGGTTTCACGGGACCATTCCGGTGACACCGGGGTGACCGGGTGTGTGCGACCATCGACATCGCCATGAACACGAACACCGCACTCCACCGCGAGATCCTCGCCTGGTACGCCGCCAACGCCCGCGAACTCCCCTGGCGGGAGCCCGAGGCCGGAGCCTGGGCGGTGATGGTGAGTGAGTTCATGCTCCAGCAGACCCCGGTGAAACGGGTCCTGCCGATGTACGCGACCTGGATGGAGCGCTGGCCGACCCCGGCCGCGCTGGCCGCCGAGCCCCCGGGCGAGGCGGTCCGGGCCTGGGGCCGGCTCGGCTACCCGCGCCGCGCCCTGCGGCTGCACGCCGCGGCGACCGCGATGGTGGAGCGCCACGGCGGCGAGGTCCCCACCGACCACGCCGAGCTGCTCGCCCTGCCCGGCGTCGGCGAGTACACCGCCGCCGCCGTCGCCTCCTTCGCCCACCGGCAGCGCCACCCGGTGCTGGACACCAATGTCCGCCGGGTCTTCGCCCGGCTGGTCGACGGCGTCGAGTTCCCGCCGACGGCGACCACCGCCGCCGAGCGCCGCACCGCTACCGCGCTGCTGCCCGAGGCCGACGAGACCGCGGCGACCTGGGCGGTCGCGGTGATGGAGCTCGGTGCCCTGGTCTGCACCGCCCGCTCGCCCGACTGCGGGCACTGCCCGGTCGCCCGGCGCTGCGCCTGGCGGCTGGCCGGCAGCCCCGCCCACCAGGGGCCGGCCCGGCGCGGCCAGACCTACGAGGGCACCGACCGCCAGGTGCGCGGCAAGCTGCTCGCGGTGCTCCGGGCGACCCGTTCGACGGTGCCCCAGGAGGCGCTGGACGCGGTCTGGCCGGACGCCGTCCAGCGGGCCCGCGCACTGGACGGGCTGGTCGCCGACGGGCTGGTGGAACCGGTCGCTCCGGGCGTCTACCGACTGCCCGGACACGCGCCCGGCTCCTGAGCGGTGCGCTGAACTGCGCCGCGCCCGATCAACCTACTTGCCGACCGGCTAGTTTCGTCGCCAGGCGCACGGTAAGCTCAGACTCGAACACCTCATCTTCAAAGTTCACAGGCGGAGCGATGACGACCCAGACACCTCGCGGGGACACCCGGGCGCGCATTATCGACGTCGCCCTGGAACTCTTCGCCGAGCACGGGTACGAGAAGACCTCACTGCGGGAGATCGCCGACCGCCTCGGGGTCACCAAGGCCGCCCTGTACTACCACTTCCGCACCAAGGAGGACATCCTCGCCGGGATCGTGGACACCATGTCCGCGCCGATCGACGAGGCCATCGCCTGGGGCCTGGACCAGCCCTACAGCCCCGCGCTGCGGGACGAGATCCTGCGGCGCTTCGCCGAGGGCATGTCCGACCGGCAGCGGCTGCTGCGCTTCTTCCACGAGAACCAGCCGACCATCCGCGAGCTCAGCGTCGGCACCCGGTTCAAGGAGCGCATGATCGCCCTGACCCAGCTGCTGCAGGGGCCGGACCCCAGCTTCGAGGACCGGGTCCGCGCGGCGATGTCGCTGATGGTGATCAACGTCACCCACTTCGTGGCCGAGGCGTGCTCGACCGAGTCGCAGAACAGCATCGAGCTGCCCACTCCGGAGGAGCGCCAGGAGATCGCCCTCCGGGTCGCGCTGGACGTCGCCGAGACCATCGGCAAGGAGGCGCAGCCGGTCGGCAAGCCCGCCGCGCACTGACCCGGGGCGCACCGCCCCGGCCCCGGTCCGACGTGAGCTGCCCCACTCCCGGCGCAGCCCCGGTACCCCTCGCCGCCGCTGCCGTGCGAGGCTGGAATGTCTGCAAGGCCGAACGCTCCCTCCTCTCGAACAGGAGCGCACCGTGACCCTCCAGCTCAAATCCGGCACGTCCTGGGCCGACACCTACGCCCGCTGCGTCTTGGCCGCCCCCGAGGCCTTCGCCGCCGACCGGCTGCTCAACCTGGTCCGCGGCGACTGGCAGGCCGTCGGCGTCCCCGGCGAGCACACCACCCCGGTCGACGGCAGCGCGATCCCCGGTCCGCCGCGCGTGGGCATCGACGAGGCGACGGCGGCGGTCGAGTTCGCCATCGCCGAGCACCGCACCTGGTCGAAGACCCCGCTGGACGAGCGCGCGGCGCGGGTCTCCGCCGCCGTGGACGCCCTGGCCGACCAGCGCGACCTGCTCGCCCTGCTGCTGGTCTGGGAGATCGGCAAGCCCTGGCGGCTGGCCTGCGCCGACGTCGACCGGGCGCTGGACGGCGTGCGCTGGTACCTGGCCAACATCGGCCGGCAGCTCGGCGCCGACGGGGCCGAGCCCCGGCAGCCGCTGCCCGGACCGGTCTCCAACATCGCCAGCTGGAACTACCCGATGAGCGTCCAGGTCCACGCGGAGCTGGTGCAGCTGCTGGCCGGGAACGCCGTCATCGCCAAGACGCCGTCCCAGGGCGGCTTCCACTGCCTGACCCTGGCCCATGCGCTGATGCGCCGCGCGGGGCTGCCGGTCACCCTGCTCTCCGGCATGGGCTCGCAGATCGCGGACGCGCTGATCCGCTCCCCCGGCCTGGGCGCGCTGGCCTTCGTCGGCGGGCGGGCCAACGGCCGTCGCGCGGCGACCTCGCTGGCCGACCTGAACCGGCGCCACTTCCTGGAGCAGGAGGGGCTGAACACCTGGGGCGTCTGGGACTTCAGCGACTGGCCGACCCTGGCCGGGCACCTGCGCAAGGGCTTCGAGTACGCCAAGCAGCGCTGCACCGCCTACCCGCGCTACGTGGTCCAGCGCCGGCTCTTCCCGGCCTTCCTGGAGACCTACCTGGCGGTCGTCGGCGACCTGCGCTTCGGCCACCCGCTCGCGGTGGACGGGTCCGACCCGGACGCCGCCTTCCCGGAGCTGGACTTCGGCCCGGTCATCCACGCCGCCAAGGCCGCCGAGCTCGGCCGCCGCTTCGACGAGGCGGTGACCGGTCGCGCCGTCCCGCTGCACCGGGGGACGCTCGCCGACGGCGTCTTCCTGGACGGCCAGGACACCGGCGCCTACCTGGCCCCGGCCTGCCTGCTGGAACCGCCCAGCAGTTGGTCGCTGCACCACTCGGAGCCCTTCGGGCCGCTGGACTCGATCGTGCTGGTCGACACCGAGTCGGAGCTGCTCGCGGCGATGAACGCGGGCAACGGCTCGCTGGTCGCCAGCATCGCCACCGACGACGCCGGGTTCGCCGAGCGGATCTCCCCCGACCTGCTGGCCTTCAAGGTCGGCGTCAACCGGCCCCGTTCGCGCGGCGACCGGGAGGAGGTCTTCGGCGGCCTCGGCGCCTCCTGGAAGGGCGCGTTCGTCGGCGGCGACCTGCTGGTGCAGGCCGTGACCCAGGGCCCCGAGGGCGCCGAGGAGCGCCTGTACGGCAACTTCCCGCACTACTCGCTCTACCCGCCGCGCTGACCGGCGAACCCGCCCGCCCCGGGGTGCGAACCGCCCCCGACCGACCTGTTGACCCGTCAGTAACTTCGTGTGACGCTCCTGGTGTGCCCCCTGCACAGCCACCGCAACGCACACGTCGAGGAGCGCGTCCATGTCCACCCACGATCTCTACGCCAACCCGGTCACCGACGGTCTCTGGACGGTCCCCGCCTCCGGCTCCGCCCGCTTCAACTGGGAGTACGACGACGGCCGCGAGCGGCTGCTGGCGCTGTACCAGAAGGGCAAGGACAAGCAGTGGGACGCGGTCAAGCGGATCGACTGGTCGCTGGAGGTCGACCCCTACGACCCGCTCGGTCTCCCCGACGAAGCGCTGACGATCTACGGCACCCCGTACTGGGCCAAGTTCAGCGAGCAGAACCGCGCCGACCTCCGCCGGCACTACGCCTCCTGGCAGTTCAGCCAGTTCCTGCACGGGGAACAGGGCGCGATGGTCTGCGCCGCGAGGATCGTCGAGTCGGTCCCGGACCTGGACGCGAAGTTCTACTCGGCGACCCAGACCATGGACGAGGCCCGCCACGCCGAGCTCTACTCGCGCTTCCTGCACACCAAGATCGGCATGCTCTACCCGATCAACGACAACCTCCAGTCGCTGCTCGGCGACACCCTCCGGGACTCGCGCTGGGACATGCCGTACCTCGGGATGCAGGTGCTGATCGAGGGCCTGGCCCTGGCCGCCTTCGGGATGCTCCGCGACACCACCACCAAGCCGCTGCCCAAGCAACTGCTCGCCTACGTCATGCAGGACGAGGCCCGGCACGTCGCCTTCGGCCGGATGGCGCTGCGCGACTACTACGCCCAGCTGACCAGTGCCGAACTGGCCGAGCGCGAGGAGTTCGTGATCGAGGGCTGCTACCTGATGCGGGACCGGCTGCGCGGCGTCGAGGTGCTGGAGAACTTCGGCATCCCGCTTGCCGACGCCGAGGAGCTCAGCGAGAACAGCGAGTACCTCAGCTTCTTCCGGAAGCTGCTGTTCTCCCGAATAGTGCCCTGCGTCAAGGACATCGGCCTCTGGGGGCCGCGGCTCCAGCAAGCGTACGTCGACATGGGGGTCTTCGAACTCGGCGACTCCAACCTCGACCTGCTGATGCAGCAGGACGAGGAGATCGCGGAGCAGTTGGACGCGCAGCGCTTCGCGGCCGAGGAGGGGGCCAGGATCGCCGAGGTCGAGGAGGCCATCGCCGCCGGCGCGGAGACGGACTGACCTTCGGCCACCGAACCCGGGTGTCGGAGGGGTAGGGCAGGATGGCGGCATGGATGATCTCCGCTACCTCGAACTCGTCCGCGCCGACAGCGACCTGCTGCTCGCGGCCGTTCGCTCCGCCCCCGCCTCCGGTGTGCCGTCCTGCCCGGAGTGGACCGCGCTCGACCTGCTCCGCCATGTCGGGGAGGTCTACGAACACAAGCTGGTCTGCATGGAGTTGGACCGCGACCCGAAGGACGGCGAGTGCGAACCCGCGCCCGAGGAGCTGGAGCCGCTGGCGGACTGGTTCACCGGTCGGCGCGACGCCCTGCTGGCCCGGCTCGCCGAGCACGGACCGGCGCAGCCCTCGTACACCTGGTTCCCGCCCAACCAGACCGTGGGCTTCTGGTTCCGGCGGATGGCCCTGGAGACCGCCGTCCACCGGATCGACGCCGAGCTGGCGGCCGGCCTGACCACGCCGGTGGACCCGGAGTTGGCCGCCGACGGTGTCGACGAGGTGGTGGGCTTCCTGGCCCACGACTTCGGCGACCGGAGTGAGCTGGCCCTAGGCGCCGACCGGACGGTGGAGCTGCGCTGCGCCGACCGCCGCTGGGCGCTCACCCTGCGGACCGACAAGCTGGAGCACGCGGCGGAGGGCACCGCGGCGGACGCCTCGGTCACCGGCGACCCGGCCGACCTGTTCCTCCACATCTGGAACCGGCCGGTCACCTGGGTCTCCTCGGTCGTCGAGGCGGGCGACCCGGAGGTCCTGTCGGCGCTGCGGACCCGCCTCCAGGAGGAGTCGCAGTAGCGGGGCGGGCCTACTCCGGCCGGCCGGCCGTGCCGGCAGTGCGCCGCCGCCACTGCCGGACCCCGGCCCCGCCCGACTCCCAGCGCTCGCAGAAGTCCTCCATGGCACGGCGCTTGGCCGCCATCACGGCGCGGCGCAGCGGCCATGGAGGCGGCGGGGCGCCGTCGCCCCGGTAGAAGTGCCGCATTGGTGCAGCCGTGCCGGAGCGGCACCGTGGCAGTCATCGGCGCCGCCCCGCCCTCAGCCGACCGGACCGGCGAACAGCTCCAGATGACCGCAGTTGGGGCAGCGGAAGACGTCCATCTGGTGGTTGGGCCGCCCCATCCGCTTCGCTCCGCCCAGCGCGCCGCGCTCGATCGCGCCCGCGATCCAGCGGGCGTCACCGCGCCCACTGGGGGCGTTGTCCGCGATGAAGCCCGGCTGCAGGCCGACGGTGCCGCAGTAGGTGCAGCGGAGGGTGTTGGTCATCCCGGCAGTCTAGGCACCGGCGCGACGCCGGTCCGGGTCCTGCCGGCGCCTGTTACCCCAGCGTTAGCCGGGGCGGGGGATGCTGGCCGGGTCATGTCCGGGTCATGTCCGGGTCACTGTCCCGGGGGTCACCACGCCGTTCGCGCCGGGACGGCTGTTCCGCCGGTCCGGGGGGCTGTCGACGGCGCGAACGACCGGGCCGCGTACCGTTGACGAGCTCGGGACGCGGACGCGGCCCCGTCCACCGAATGATCGTCCCTCTTGGCCGCCCCCGCGGTGACCAACCGCCTGGAACCGGCCGTTGAACCTGATGATCCGCACCGCCCCGCCGCACCGCCCCGGCCGCCTCGCCCCGGCCGGGGCCGCACCGCCCGCCGCTCCGGGCGCCCTGCTGCGGCAGGTGGTCACGCTGCCGCCGCCGGGGCCGCCGGCCACCGCCGGGCCGGGACGCCGGGCCGCCGGTCCGGGGCTCCGCGCCCGGGCCCGGCGCTCGCCCGGTGCCTGGCTGCGGCGTCCGGTCGTCGCGGCGGTGCTGCTCGCGGCGGTCGTCCAGGCGGCGTGGGCGCTCTTCTTCGCGACCGACGGCGGCGACCTCGCCGCCCAGTACGCCTGGACGCAGTTCGCCTCCGCCCATCCCGGCTCGGCCTACGACCTCGCCTGGTACGGCGGGATGCACCCGGTCAACTACAGCGTGCTCACCCCCTACCTGATGTCCTGGCTGGGAGTCAGGACCACCGGTGTCCTCGCCGGGACGATCGGAGCCGCACTGCTGGCCCGGCTGCTGGAGCGCTCCGGCATCCACCGGCCGCTGCTGCCCGCGCTGGCCGGCGCGGCGGCGCTGGCCGGCGACATCGTCTCCGGGCGGATCACCTTCGGGATCGGGGCGCTGTTCGCGCTCGCGGCCGTGCTGGTCGTCCACGAGCAGCGCGGGACACCGGGGGCGCGGATCGCGGCGGCCGGCCTGCTCGGGGTACTGGCCACCCTCGCCAGCCCGGTGGACGGACTGTTCCTGCTGGTCGCCGCCCCGGCGCTGTTCCTCACCGGCCGCCGGAAGGCCGCCTGGGCGCTGGCCGTCGGACCACCGCTGGTGGTCGGCACCACGACGCTGCTGTTCCCGTTCTACGGCGTCCAGCCGTACGACCTCGCCGAGCTGGCACCGGTACTGGCGACCGCCCTGCCGATCGCCCTCTGGGCGCCGCGCTCCTGGCCCGCCGTCAGGGTCGGCGCCTGGACCTATGTGCTGGGCAATGTCCTCACCCTGCTGATCCCCTCCCCCATCGGCAGCAATGTCGAGCGGCTCTCGCTGCTCTTCGCCGCGCCGCTGCTGCTGGCCGCCGCCCGGGTGTCGCGCGGCCGGCGCGCCACCGCCCTGTGGCTCGCCTTCGCCGTCGCCCTGAGCTGGCAGACCGTCCAGCCGGTGGTCGACCTCGTCGGCGCGGCGCCGGCCACCGGCTGGGCCCGGTACGCCGAGCCCCTGGGGACCGAGCTGGACCGGCTGGGGGCGGACCGGGCCCGGGTCGAGGTGGTCGGCGCCGACTCCCATGTCGAGTCCTCCACCCTGACGCCCTACGTCGAGCTGGCGCGCGGCTGGAACCGGCAGGTGGACCTGGCCCGCAACCCGCTCTTCTACGCCGGGCGGCTCACCCCCGCCGCGTACCGCGCCTGGCTGCGCAACTGGGCGGTGGGCTACGTCGTGCTGCCCAGGGCGACGGAGGACTACGGCTCCGCGGCCGAGGGCCGACTCGTCGCCGCCGGCGTGTCCTGGCTGCAGCCGGTCTGGCGGGACGCGCACTGGGCGGTCTACCGGGTGACCGGCGCGGTCCCGCTGGTCTCCGCTCCGGCCACGGTGGTCAGGGCGGGCGAGGCCCAACTGACGCTCCGGGTACCGGCCCCGGGAACCACGGTGATCCGGGTCGTCTGGTCGCCCTGGCTCTCGGTGCTCGACGGCGGCGCGGGCTGCCTCGCCCCGGACGGCGCCTGGACCCGGCTGACGACCAGGACCGCGGGCACCTTCCGGATCGGCGCCGAGTACACCCTCCCGCGCGGCACCCCGTGCGCCGGGGCCGCCCGCTGACACCGGGTCCGCCGCCCTCGGCGGCGGCTAGCCCTGGGCAGGCGTGCTGGTCCACTTGTAGTAGGCCGACCGCTGGTCCGGACACAGCGTCTGGACCACGCTGAGCTCGATCTCCCCGGCCTCGCCGCGCGAGTAGCCGGAGGACTCCAGCGCGGAGTACGCCTGGTCCATCTTCCCGGCCTTCATCAGCTTGCAGGTGGAGTCACCGACCTCGGCGAGCTGTCCGTCCGAGTGCTGGGCGTGACCGGTCCCGTCCTGGGAGAAGAGGCCGCGGACCGAGGTGACGTAGGACTTCTGCTGCGCGGTGAGCGGGGCCGTCGACGAGCCGCTGGAGCACGCGGTCGCCACCACGGGCAGCAGCAGAGCTGCGCCGAGAACCACTCCGAACCGTACGCCCTGCCGCATCGCGATCCCCCCGGATTCGGTCCTGCACCAACCGCCGCCCAAGCATGACCGGGACCGTTCGCTTCGTCAACTATCCATGTCGAGACGGGGATTGGCCGCCATAGCCGCCATGCGGCCCCGCTGCGGCCCCGCTGCGGTCAGCCGAGCAGCACCAGCCGGGCCACCGCGCAGGCGACCGGGTGCACCGCGAGCCCCGCCGGCGCGGCCCGCCCCGTTGCCGGCCGAGGTGCCGCAGCCGCCCGTGGCGAAGAGCAGCCCGCGCGGGAGGAGCAGATCGACTCCCGCCCGCGACCACCGTCCTCCGGCCCCCGTACTCCCCCCTCGGACCCCCGTCCCGACACCGCCCGCCTCAGATCCGGTTCGGCGGTGCGGCTTATGAGTTGACTACGCTGCGCGGGCGATCGTGATGATCTCCCTGCTCTCCGGCGTGACCGGTCCGCGCTCCCAATCCCCGTACTGAGCCTCGACCTCGAATCCGGCCCCGGCCAGGAGCGCGTTCAACGGCCCGACGTCCAGGAACCGCAGGCCACCGGTGTCCTCCCGCAACACCGTGCCGTCGGCCAGGGAGGTGACCTCGGTGGTGTCGACGATGTCACCGCGGACCTCGATCCGGTACTGGATACGCAGCACGCGTCCGTCGGAGAAGGCGATGTCTCCGGAGTCGCCCACCGCCCACTGCTCCCAGGCCCGAGCCTGCGGGTGCCGGGTCTCGAAGGCGAAGCGACCGCCGTTCCGCAGGGCGTTCCGGATCCCGGCGAGGGAGATCCGGACCTCCTCGTCGGAGAGCAGGCACTGGAAGGCATGGCCGGTCATCGTGGCCAGGTCGAACTCCCCGTGCCAGGCAATGTCGGCGGCCCTCCCCTCGACCCACTCGACATCGGCGCGCCGCCGCGCCCGTCCGAGGGCCGCCGCGTCGGGATCGATGCCCGCAAGACGGCCGATGTGGCCACGAACCCGGGCCTGGTGCAGCATCTGCCCGGTCCCGCAGCCGACGTCCAGCGTCGATCCGACTGCTGTCACCAGGCCGTTGTAGAACCGGTCGCTCGGCCATCGGTCGGGGTTCCAGGGATTCGTCAGATCGTAAAGTTCCGCGACATCGTCATCGGTGAAGTCCACCCGGGCATGGTCCCGATGACCGCGACACCGGTCAACGGAGAATCGCACCCCGTGGGGTGAGCCGGGGTGTTGTCGGGGCCGGTGGGGCCCTCCGGGTCAGGGGCGGGCGTAGTAGTTGGGGACGCCCATGATCCAGAGGCTGGCGACCTTGACGTAGGCGCCGGTGCGGGGAGCCTCGATCATCCGGTCGTCGCCGATGTAGAGGGCGACGTGGTAGATGTCCTGCGGGCTGCCGTCGTGGGACCAGAAGACCAGGTCGCCGGGGCGCAGCTGACCGTAGCTCAACGGGCGGGAGCGGGCGTACTGGTCGGCCGCGTAGTGGGGCAGTTCGACGCCGGCGCGCTGCCAGGCGCGCATGGTCAGGCCCGAGCAGTCGAAGCTGTCGGGTCCGGCCCCGCCCCAGACGTAGGGCAGGCCGAGTTGGGCGCGGGCGAAGGAGACCGCTGCCCCGGGGTCGACCGGCCCGCTCGACCGGGCCGGACCGGCGGCTGCGTCCGAGTCGGACGGACGCCCCGACTGGGCCGGGGCGGCGGCGTGCAGCGCCGTCTGGCGCGCGGCCTCGGCCGAGGCTCCGGCCGCAGCCTCGGTCAGAGCCTGCTCCCGTTGCCCGGCCAGCTCGACCGAGACCTGCTCGGCGGCGGCGAGCTGCGCCAGCAGGGACGTGCTCCGGGCGGCGAGCGCCGCCAGCTCGACCCGCTGCGCCGCGAGCCGGTCCGCCACCTGCTGCTGGGCCTGCGCCACGACCGCCGCCGCCCGCTGCGCCG
>Ga0302314_10020173_pt1 | contig 11037 bp, 8 predicted proteins | sample III_Palsa_N2_3_FD_200533 | JGI IMG/M metagenome (GOLD analysis project Ga0302314, IMG submission 200533) | Peat permafrost microbial communities from Stordalen Mire near Abisko, Sweden - III_Palsa_N2_3 | ecosystem: Environmental > Terrestrial > Soil > Palsa > Peat permafrost | place: Sweden... | reverse complement strand
CCGGCTCGACCGCACCAGGCCAGGGCTCGAGCACGATCGGCGGCAGCAGTTCCGGACAGTCGGGCTTCGGCAGCAGCTCATCCGGTGCGCTGGGCGGTTCTTCGAGCGGCCTCGGTTCAACCGGCGCAACCGGCTCGACCAGCGGGCTCGGCACGCCTTCGCTGCTCGGCGGCAATCAGGGGCAATCGGGCAGCAGCGCCTTCGGCTCGCCGTCATCGAGCAGCGACAGCGCCTCGACCGAATCGCTCTCGGCCTCGACCCAGCAGAGCGGCGGTCAGACCAACGCCATCCGCATCATCCCGAACAAGCAGAACAACGCCCTGCTGGTCTTTGCGACTCCGGAGGAGGAGAGCACGATCGAGTCGATGTTGCACAAGATCGACATCATTCCGCTTCAGGTCCGCATCGACGCCGTCATCGCCGAGGTCGATCTCAACGATGCACTGCAATACGGCACGCAGTTCTACTTCCAGAACAAGTCCTTGACGGGAGCGCTGAGTCAGGCGGCGACGACCAGTTTTCCCACCGTCAGCAACTTCGCCAACTTCACCAATTTTTCCGGCTTTTCCCTCGGGAACGGTGGCGACGTCCGGTTTGTGCTGCAAGCGCTGCAGAGCGTCACCAATGTCCGCGTTCTCTCCTCGCCGCAATTGATGGTTCTGGACAACCAGACGGCCAAACTCCTGGTCGGCAATTCCGTCCCCTACAATACCGGGTCGATCGAGACCGGCGTCTCGACCGGAACCACCGGCGTCGCCGCCGCCCCGACGGTCAGCTACCAGCAGACGGGCGTGATCATGGAGATCCTGCCGCATGTCAACAGCAGCGGCCTCGTCACGCTCGACGTCGCCCAAGAGGTCAGCTCCGTCACGCCCGAGACCGTCAATACGGCGACGCCAACCTTCAGCGACCGCAAGGTCACGACGCGCGTGGTCGTCCAGGATGGCCAGACCGTCGGCATCGCCGGGCTGATTCAGGACCAGGTTTCCAACGGCAATGGCGGCATCCCCTATCTCAAGGACATTCCCATCCTGGGTGCGGCCTTCAGCGACCAGAACAATACCCGGTCGCGCACCGAGTTGCTGGTCATGATCACGCCGCATGTGGTCAAGGATCAGCGCGATGCCCGCTCGCTGACCGAGGATCTGCGGGAAACATTGACCCATGCCGGCCTCGTGCCGCAGCAGCTGCAAGCCCTGCCGCTCAGCGGGTCGAGCAACCCGAATGGTGACCTGACGCAATGACGGCACGCCGCGCCCGATCGGCCCGCGCCCCGGGCAATCGGCGCGGCTTTGCCCTGCTCATCGTGTTGTGGACGCTGGTGCTGCTCAGCCTGCTGGTCACGCATCTGAGTGCCACCGGGCGCAGCGAGGCGCGGATTGCGTCCAATTACGCCAGCAATGCCCAGGCCGAGGCCCAGGCCGATGGTGCCGTGTTCGAGGCCGCCTTCCATGTCATCAACGGCGAGTGGGCACCCGACGGCAAGGATCGGCAATTGCAGCTGGCCAAGGGCGTGGTCGGGCTGCGGCTGCTGAGCGAGTCCGGCAAGGTCAATCCCAACATCGCCTCGACCGATCTGATGGCCTCGCTGTTGCGGGTGCTGGGCGAGGATCCCGGCCAGGCCAGTGCCCTCGCCTCGGCCATCGCCGATTGGCGCGAGCCCGGCGACCAGCCCCGCCCCGACGGCGCCAAGGCGCCGCAATACCGCGCCGCCGGCCTCGATCACGGCCCACCCGGCTCGCCCTTCGAAAGCCTGGACGAGTTGGGCCGGGTGCTCGGCATGACGCCGCAACTGCTGGCGGCGCTGCGACCGCATCTGACCCTGTTCCAGTTCGGCGACCCCGATCCCAGCATCGCCGACCCGGTCGTGCTCCAGGCAATGAAGCAGATGCCCGGCCAGGTCGGCCAGCCGATCTTCCCGCCGGGCCTGACCGCCGGGCTGCAGACCATGACCATCATCGCCGAGGCCCATAGCAATTCCGGCGGCCTGTTCACCCGCCGCGCCGTTCTCCGGGTCGGTCCGGCCTTCGAACGCGGCTTCCAGATCCTGGTCTGGGACGGGCCGGGCGGTTAGGCAGCTCCCGTCACACAGGTAGACGCCGGCCCCCATAGCAAGCAAGCCTCCGGGCCGCCGCCGCGGATCGCGCGCCCCTCCTCCCGACCTCCCGCGAGGGGAGGACAAGATTTTCGAGAGCCGGTGCGAAATGTGCGAATGCCGTAACCCGCCAAGCGGGCGATGGTTTGCTGCCGTCTCGTGCTGCTTCCGGCGCTGGCGGGATCGAGCTGCCTATCTGAGCGTTGCACCGAATGCCCTAGTATCGTCATGATCTCAACCGATGCTCGCGACGAGCGCGCCAGCTGGCGCAGCACGGCGCGGAAACGGACGAAATCCCCAAGGTGCGCCATCGGAATGTTGCGGCCGGAACGGGTGTTTCGGCCTGACGGGCGGGAGCGAGACGAGCATGGCGAACCGGTTCCGGCTGGCATGGCGCTGCGCGTTCGTCCTTGCCATCGGGTTTTCGACAAGCGATGCGCCGGGTGCTGAGCACAAGCCTGGCGACAGCTTCAGCGACTGCGCGCAATGCCCGGAACTGGTCGTCATCCCGGCCGGCAGCTTTATCATGGGATCGTCGCCGGATGAGACTGCGCGAGAATCCGTTCCGGCGCGGGACGCCGCCTGGGAGCGGCCGCAGCATAGCGTTACCATCGCGCATGCCTTCGCGATCGGGAAATATCCGGTGACCTTCGCGCAATGGGGCGCCTGCGTCGATGCCGGCGGCTGCAACACCTACCGGACGGCCGAGAGGATCACGCCCAAGGGCGAAGCGCCAGTGGCGGAGGTCAGCTGGAACGACGCCCAGGCCTATATCGCCTGGCTCAACAGCCTGATCCAGCCGCAGGGTACGGTCAGCCCCTATGCCTTGCCGAGCGAGGCGGAATGGGAATATGCGGCGCGGGCCGGCACCAAGACGGCGCGCTGGTGGGGTGACGACAATGGCCTCGATGGCGACCACCCGCGCGCCGAGGACCGGAATTTCGGCAATGGGCCGGTGGGCGCCTATCCGCCCAATCCCTTCGGGCTTTACGACATGCTGGGCGGCGTTTGGCAGTGGGTGGCGGATTGCTGGGTCGACAGCTACGCTGCGGCACCGCGCGACGGCAGCGCCCGAAGCGACGGCAATTGCAGCGAGCGCGTCATTCGCGGCGGCTCGACGTTCAGCAACTGGCGCTCGACCTGGCGCTCCGCCGCACGGAGCTGGCGCCTGATTTCACTGCGCACCGAGCGGGTCGGTTTCCGCGTGGTCCGGAGGCTGCCATGACCGTTTTCTCCGGCACCCTACGAATGCTCGCGGTCGTAATCGCGCTGAGCCCGGCGTTTGCCGGCCCGGCGAGAGGCGACGACGATTCACGAAGTCCGGCCGAATCGTCGCATGCCTGTGAGGATATGACGGGCTTCTGGCCGCTCTGGCGCGCGCTCTCGGCGCAATCGAAACCGGCGCCGACGCCTGCCGACACGACGTTCTTCCCGCGCCGCGAGATCCTGGCGGCATTGCATACCGTGCCGCTGGCCGGGCCGTTGCCGTCGCCGGGCCCCGAATCGATGGAGTATTACCGGCCACGGTCGCCCTATGCGGCGCCGCAAGACGTGTGGCATCAGACCTTGCCCTATGCCAAGGCCGCCGAGGCTTACGAAAAAGGCGACTTCGCCGAGGCCATAACGCAGTTCGACGCGATCGTCCAAGCCGGGAGATCGCCCGCCGCAGGCCCTTCGCTCTACCGCGCGGCGGCAGCCTATACCGCGGCACGGGCAGCCTTCGCCCTCGGCAATTTCGAGGATGGCGTTACCCGGATCGACCGGATCCTCGCCGACCCCGGTCTGGACGAATTCTGGCAGCCGGCCTGGAACCTCGTGGCACTGATGCGCTATTCGACCGATGCCGCACCGCTCGCCGCGGCCGAGATGGCGCAGATCAGCCGCGTCCTCGCCCTGCCGACGGCAAAGCTGTGCGCCGGCCTGCCGCCCTCCGACGGCGACGCGGCCGGGACCATCGGCAAGGCCGCTGTGAAGGCAGCGGTGGCGGATTTCTACCTGGTGCAGCCGCAATCCTATCGGGGGTCCCGGGAACTCCAGCAGCCGGGCTTCGACTACGCCCGGCAGGATCCCGTGATCGACGCTCTCGCCCATTCGCCCGCATATCCGGTCTTCGAGCCCGGCGGCCTGAGCGACGATTACCTGAGCAGCTATCCGCTGCCCCGCGGGTTGCGCAGCCCGACCTGGCCGGCACTGCCGGGTGCGGCAACGACGGAGCCGGCCAGCCGTGCCGGCTGGCGGGCAACCGGCAATCCGCTCTGGGCGCTGGCGCTGGGCTATGAGGGGACGGAGCAGGATTTGCCGGCCCTGTCGGACGCCATCCTCGCGGCCCGGTCCTGGCCGGATTTGTCGGATCGCGCGCGGGCCAGCTTGGTCTGTGCCTTGAGCGCCTATCGCGCCCGGATTTTGCTGCGCCTGGGCCAGGAAGCCGAAGCCGTAGCCGCGCTGGCCGTGCCCACGGAAAAGGAGCGGGCGGCGATCGCCAAGGACCCGCCGGACCTCGTCCGCGGCGCCTTCGAATCGCTGGTGAATGGCGGAACGCGCTATCTGCTGGCGCATCATCAACAGGCAACCGCCCGGCATTGGGCGATCGCGGCGGCGACCGCCTTGCATTGGCCGGTCTCGGAGCCGTTGAAGCCGTTGCTCGTCAACGACCCCGGTGAGTTCTACCACCACAAGGTGCTGGGTCTGATCTCAGCCGAGGGCGAGGTCAGGATCGGGCCCTGGCGCCGCATGTTCGACAGCTGGTCATCGGCCCGGATGATCGGCTTCGCCCACCGCGACGATGTGGCACCGGCCGACCGAAGGGCGCTGGTCGGCGCCGCCTGGATTCGCGCCTATGCGCTGCGGCACTGGGAGGACGTCTTCGCCTGGTTGCCGGATCTGCGCCGGGCCTATCCGATGCTGGGGCCGGATATCGATCTCATCGACCATGCCTGGCTGCCATCGGACAAGCAGCACCTCGCCCTCCGCCTCGCCTTGCGGGCACCCGGTTTGATCGCCCTGCCCTCCTGGAGCCGGCCCCCCTTCAGCCCGCAGCCGACCAGTCTTGTCTACGACACGACCCGTCCGATCGACATCCTGTCCGTCGATCCGTTCAACCCGAGCGACGGCAATTGGTGGTGCACGCCCGATGTCGAAGAGACCATCAGCACAAACCAAACCGAGCTCCTGGAAACGATTGAAGCGGATATCGAAGCGGCCGAACCGAAGCCCGCCGAAGGCGATGAGGCGGCGGATGACTGGGAAGCGCGTCGCAACAGCCGCGCCACCCGCTATGCCGCGGACATCCCGCTGCTGCGGATCGGCGATGGCGAGGAACTCCAGGCGCTGGCCAAGGCGGGCTCCTCGGCACAGCGTTTCGCCGAGGACGCCGTCGCCTGGGGCCATGACCGGGGCTGGTTCGATGCCTGGTTCGGCAACGACACCTATTTGCCGGAAACTCTGCATCTTGCGGTACAGGCGACGCGCATCGGCTGCCGCAGCCCGGCCGACAACTCGACCTGGTCGCGGGCCGCCTTCAAGATGCTGCATCGGCGCTATCCGAACTCCGAATGGGCCAAGCAGACGCCCTATTGGTACGGCATCATTCAGTGACGCGCCCGCCTGGCTCGGGCATCCAAGGAGTGGCAATTCGTGACGGATCGCTTCCAAGCCCTCGCCCGGCAGCTTCTGGCCGATCATGACGGCGGAGTCCGGTTTCAGTCTTTCGCCGCAGCCCATGGTATCGGCGATCTGGAAGCGGCCTATCAAACGCAGGACGCGCTGGTCGATCTCATGGCCCGGCGAACCGGTGCCGTTCCGGTCGGCTACAAGATCGGCCTGACCTCGGCCCGGATGCAGGCCATGTGCGGCGTCGCCCGTCCGATTGCCGGCATCGTGCTGTCCGACCGCGTGCAGCCGAGCGGCTGCCGGCTCGATCGGGCCGCGTATGGCCGGCTCGGCATCGAATTCGAGATCGCCGTCCGCCTGGCGCGCGATCTCTTGGCAACGGCGGCACCCTTTGCAATGGCCGACATTACCGCGGCAGTCGATGCCGTCGCCCCGGCCATTGAGATCGTCGATGATCGGGCCGCCGATTACGGGGCGATCGATCCGCTGTCGCTGGTCGCCGATAACTCCTGGAATGCCGGGATCATCCTCGGCACCTTCGAACAGCACTGGCCGGATCTGCCGGCGCTCATCGGTACCGTCACCCGCAACGGCGTGAAGCTCGACCAAGGAACCGGCGCCGACGTGCTCGGCCATCCCTTTGCCCCGCTGGTCTGGCTCGCCAATCACCAGGCCGAGCGCGGGCGTGGCCTAGCCGCCGGCGCGATCGTGATGACCGGCAGCATCGTCACCACCAAATTTCCGGCCGGCGGCGAAAGCTACCGCTTCGACCTCGCCGGTCTCGGCAGCGTCGAGGTTGCGATCAACTGATCGCAGCGATATTCATCAAGAATGCCCGCTAATGACTCCATATGCGTTGCATATTTGTTACATCACTACGCATTATTGCCAAATTCCCGCCTCTAGTTCAAATGGACTATGCCAACGCCGCTCGGTTGAGCGACCCTGCCGACCAAGATGAGCGGGCCGGCGCCATGGGATGCGTCGGCCTCATAAAAGGGGAGGCAGGTCATGCACAGAGGATTGATTGGGCGGCTCGCCGTCTGGGTATGGTTTTTCACCTTTATCGCCGGCACCGCCCAGGCGGCCGGGGCGAGGCCGGATTGGCCCGGCCCGACCGACCAGATCAAGCATGTATTCGTGATCATCCTCGAGAATGAAGGCTTCGCGGCCGCCTTCGGTCCGAAGTCGCCGGCCACCTATCTCTCCCAGACCCTGCCGACCCAGGGTGTCCTGCTCGAGCAATATTACAGCACCGGCCATGTCAGCCTGGACAATTACATCTCGATGATCAGCGGCCAGGCCGCGACCCTCCAGACCCGGACCGATTGTCCGATCTATCAGGACTACACGCTGACCGGGGTCACAGCGGACGGCCAGGCCATCGGCTCCGGCTGCGTCTATCCCGCCACGATCCAGACCCTACCCGATCAGCTCGCCGGCGCCGGCCTGACCTGGCGGGGCTATATGGAGGATATGGGCAACGACCCGCAACGTGAATCCAGCACCTGCGGCCATCCCGTCCTTGGCACCCAGGATATGACGCAAATCGCGGAGGCGCCGTCGGCAACCGTTCCGCTCGGCGATCAATACGCCTCGCGCCACGATCCCTTCGTCTATTTCCACTCGATCATCGATTCACCCAACTGCCAGAAAAACGTTGTCGCCCTGCCCCAGCTGGCCAGCGACCTGGCATCGGAAGCGACCACGCCGAACCTCGTCTTCGTGACGCCAAACCTGTGCAATGACGGCCATGACGCACCATGCAAGAACGGCCAGCCGGGCGGGCTCGTCTCGGCCGATCAGTTCCTGCGCAAATGGGTGCCGATGATCATGGCCTCGCCCGCCTATCAGGGTGGATTGCTCATCGTCACCTTCGACGAGGCCGATCTCGATATCGAGGAGGGCAGCGCCGGCGTGTTGGTCACGGCACCGGGCACGACCTGCTGCAGCCAACAGCCCGGTCCCAATCTCGGTCCCTTCCCCGAGAGCACGCAGGAGACGGGCTACACACTCACCTTCGGCAGCTTCGGCGGCGACCAGATCGGTGCCGTTCTGCTCTCGCCATTCCTGCAGCCCGGATCCGTCTCCGACACGCCGTTCAATCACTACTCGATGCTGCGATCGATCGAAGACATCTTCGCCCTCGGTCATCTGGGCTATGCCGGATCGCCCGGCCTGATCGGGTTCTTCGGCTGCGCCTCGACCGATATCAAGCCGTCGCCGCCGCAGCCCTCGAGCGAGGGCTGCTCCTCCGTGACCCAGCGCGCCTTCCCGCTCAAACGGTGATCGGCGCGATATGCTTGGGGAAAGGAAGGAGGAGGCCGCGCGGCTTCCTCCTGTCAGGTAGGACCAGGCGGCGCCGAACCCGCTAGCTGGCTTCGTGCGCCGGCCGCCATTGCGTCGGCCAGGATTCGCCGACATCTTCGAGATGAACCAGGATCGCCGGGGCCTCCAGCCGAATCCCGACCCGGCCTGAGAAGATCAGCTCGATGGCACCGTCGGCCGGCTGGATCGTCAGCAGCGACAGGATCCGGTCGCTCTCCTGCAGCTCGAAGCCACGCTTGCGCACCGCGGTGACGCCGCTGAAGGTGACGCCGCAGGTGACGCGCGCCAGTTCGGGCCCGGGCGTCTCCCAGCCGAAGCGGTTGGCGACGAGGACAAAGCTCTGCGCCTCGGGCAGATAGGCGATGTCCCCGACCAGCACCAGCGCGTCCTGCAGGCAGGAGGCGATGATCACCAGATCCTCGGGGTCGACCGCCTTGAGGCGCAACGCTTCGGCCATCATCCTTCTCCCGTGATCCGCTCGATCTCGGCGCCACAGGCGGCGAGCTTGGCTTCGAGGCGCTCATAGCCGCGGTCGAGGTGGTAGACGCGGTTGATCACTGTGTCGCCGCTGGCCGCCAGCCCAGCCAGGACCATCGAGACCGAGGCGCGCAGATCGGTCGCCATGACCTGCGCCCCGGTCAGCTTCTTGACGCCGCGGACCAGGGCCGAGGCGCCATGGATATTGATATTGGCGCCCATGCGGACCAGCTCGGGCACGTGCATGAAGCGGTTCTCGAAGATCGTCTCGGTGATCATGGCAGCACCGTCGGCAATGCTCATCAGCGCCATCATCTGCGCCTGCAGATCGGTCGGGAAGCCCGGGAACGGCTCGGTCATGACATCGGTGCCGGCGACATGCGGCCGGCCCCAGCCATTGGAGCCGGTGACGCGGATGCCGTTCGGGATCTCGGTGACCCGGACGCCGGCCGAATTCAGCACGGTGCCGACCGCCGAAAGGAGGCCCAGCGAGGTGCCGGTCAGGCGGACATCGCCGCCGGTGATCGCGGCCGCCATCATATAGGTGCCAGTCTCGATCCGGTCGGCGATGACGTGATGGGTAGCACCATGCAACCGGTCGCGGCCCCGGATGGTGATGCGGTCGGTGCCGGCACCCGTGATCTCGGCGCCCATGGCATTGAGGCAGGCGGCGAGATCGATGATCTCGGGCTCGCGCGCGGCATTGACCAGCACCGTCTCGCCCTCGGCCAGGCAGGCCGCCATCATCAGATTCTCGGTGGCGCCGACCGAGACGAAGGGGAAGACGATCTCGCCGCCCCTGAGGCCCTTGGGCGCCTTGGCCTCGATATAGCCCTGGTCGATCTCGATCTCGGCGCCAAGCGCCTGCAGGCCCTTGATGTGAAGGTCGACCGGACGGGCGCCGATGGCGCAGCCGCCGGGCAGCGAGACCCGGGCGACGCCGCAGCGCGCGACCAGCGGGCCCAGCACCAGCACCGAGGCCCGCATCTTGCGGACCAGGTCATAGGGCGCCTCGGTCGAGGCGATGCGGCCGGCCCTGAGGCTCAGGCAATGCTCGTCCTGCCCATCGACGCGGCTCTGCTCGACGCCATGCTGGTCCAGGAGATTTCCCATGGAAGCCATGTCGGCGAGCTGCGGCAGATTGCACAGCACCAGCGCCTCGTCGGTCAGCAGGCTCGCCGCCATCAGCGGCAGACCGGCATTCTTGGATCCGCCGATCGGGATCTCGCCTTCCAGCACGGCACCGCCGCGAATTCTAATCCGGTCCATCTAAGATCCTGAAACTCTCGAACTGGGCGACACTTCCGGCATTGCCATGGCGTGGTTGGCCGCGCGTTGCAAAGGGAAAATGCGGACCGACGACAGGATCGCCACGATCGCAAGGGCTTCGCTCACGGTAGCAACGCGGCGCGCCGGATCCGGATCCCATGCGGGCATCGAATTGCGACCCCGACTCGCCGGCTCACGCCGCCATGATCGAGCTGGCTGGAATGTCGATGCCGCACTGAATGGAGATCCAGGCATTGTCGCCCTCCTCGACCAGGCTGGCCAGGACATATTCGGCTTGCGGGGCTGGTGAGGGCAGGTCGAGGGCGCGCGAATAGAGCATCGATTGCAGGGTGCGCCGACCCACGACCGCGCCGCCGGGACCGTACTCGGTCTCGTTGAACAGGAAGGGATCCATGCTGTAGTCGCTGGGCGACCAGTGCCGGCCGAACAGCGTGCCGTCGGTCAGCTGGAATTGCGGGTGGCCGATCATCGGCAGGATCTGCGAGACCTCATAGGCGCGCGGATAATTCGGATCGTCCGACCCGAACTCGATCGGCTTGCCATAATAGGGATTGACCCAGAGGAACCACTCATCCTCGGTCGCCGGGTAGACGAGGTCGATCTCGCGGAAGAACCGGCATTCGGCGATCTCGCCTTGCCCGTCCAGCTCGATCTGGAAATGCCCCCATTGGCCGTCGACCTGCGGCACATAAAGCCGGGTCAGCTGCAGGTCGCCGCAATCGACATGGCTCACATTGCCGATATTGGTCTTGATATCGGCGGCATCGATCTCGGGCGCGCCGATATGAGTGGCGTCATCGGAGAGCAGGAACGGGATCGCCGAGAGCGACAGGAACATGCCCGGGCGGAACATGTCGCGAGGGGCCGGATCGCCGACGATCTTGCGGCGGATCATCTGGCTCAGCAGCGTCAGGGACTGCATCGACTCACATCCTTGTATCGGGAAATTCGAATCAGGCGGCGCGGCGGCGCATCACCACGACGACCACCCCGATCGCGGCGGCGGCGAGCAGCAGATCGAGCCAGAAATGCGAGGAGGGCGCCGACGGCGGATGGGTCACATCGACATCGGCATCGGTGGCACTGCGCGAGACGACGTTTTCGGCCGCCAGCGCCACCGAAGGATCGGCGCCGGGTGGCAAGTAGTTCGGATCGCGAGGCGCGTTCTGGGCTTCGAGTGCCGCGACGTGCTGGTCGATGGTGGCCAGTTGCTGGCGCAGCTCCGCGTTCTGCTGCGC
>Ga0302314_10020172_pt1 | contig 11037 bp, 9 predicted proteins | sample III_Palsa_N2_3_FD_200533 | JGI IMG/M metagenome (GOLD analysis project Ga0302314, IMG submission 200533) | Peat permafrost microbial communities from Stordalen Mire near Abisko, Sweden - III_Palsa_N2_3 | ecosystem: Environmental > Terrestrial > Soil > Palsa > Peat permafrost | place: Sweden... | reverse complement strand
GCACGATTGGCGAGCCAGGCCGGCGAACCCACCATAAGAATGCAGACAGCGCCCATCACCACCGCCAATCCGGCCTGGGTGATCCAGAACAGTCGCCACTGATCGTGGAAGACGTGCATGATCGACAAGGCCATGATCGGCCCGGCGATGCCACCGACGGACGCGGACGCGAAATAGATGCCGAACGGCAGGCCCCGGTGCTTGAACGCCGCCGCCAGCACATAGGTGCCGGGGATCAGCGCCATCATCTGATAGCCGACCCCGCAGAGCGCGGTTCCGAGGAAATAGACCAGTGGCCCATGGGTGACGCCCAGGCAGCCGAAGCCGGTCGCCATGACCGCCGTGCCCAGGGTCAGGGTTGCGCGCACGCCGACGCGTCGGATCAGGAAGGCCGGAATATAGGAAGAGGCGCCCGTGCACGCCCCCAGGAGGGTGAATCCCAGCCCGGCGATTGTCCAGCTCCAGTGTTCCTCCCGCACCATGTTCGGCAAGACCACGCCGAGCGAGGAATAGGTCGAGGCGTTGATGAGGAAAAACACCAGGCTGAAAGCCGCGACCATCAACCAAGGGCGCCATTCAGCTTTAGGCATCGCCGTCCTTCATAACCGAGGGGTTGAATGGCGCTAGAACCGACGGACAGCCGTCGAACGAGGTCTCGTTGCTTGCAGGACCGTCAATTGGATCGACGTTCGTGCGCTACGGTCATCAAGTCAGACGCGTCCGTCAAGCGCCATCTGAAATTTCACACACCATGTTATCCACGCTCGTGATTTGATCAATCCAGCGACACGGGGCGCCTAGGGGCTCATCACCCCATTGCAGGTCCCCGGCCATGTCGCGCCACAGAACTGCGCAAACCGCCGCTCAAATTGTCATGCGCGCTGAGGCAAGACCGCCCGCCGATCCCTATGTAGTCTAATGTGCTGGGTCTGAAGTTCGCCTGTAGAACGGATCGAGCGCGGAGCGAACTTCAGACCCAAAAAGCACACTAGAATTCAAACACTTCCAGTATGGCTTATGATTCAGAAATTCGCGCAGCGCTTGCCATCATCTACGGGCGGATTCTGAATCGCCACACTAGACCGACCATCCGGAGCTGATCGATGAGCGATGTGACCGCCGAGGCCACTCTTCCGACCTTGTTCATCCCCCACGGCGGCGGCCCCTGCTTCTTCATGGAGTGGTCACCGGCGCATACCTGGGACCGGATGGCCGCCTGGCTGGAGACCCTGGTCTCGTCCATGAAGGTCAAGCCCAAGGCGATCCTGGTGATTTCAGGGCATTGGGAGGAGACGGACTTCACCGTCGGCTCATCGCCAAAACCGCCGCTGATCTATGATTACTCCAACTTTCCGCCGCATACCTACCAGCTTCGGTTCGATGCGCCCGGCTCGCCGGCGCTGGCGCAGCGGGTGCGCGACCTGCTCGAGGGCGCCGGCATCCCGTCCGGCGAAGACAGCCAGCGGGGCTATGACCACGGTGTCTTCATCCCGCTCAAGGTTGCTCTGCCCGAGGCCGATATCCCGGTGGTGCAACTTTCGTTGAAGCATAACCTGGATCCGGAACAGCATTTGGCCGCGGGACGGGCGCTGAGGCCGCTAAGGGATGAGGGTGTGCTGATCCTTGGCAGCGGCATGAGTTGGCACAACATGCAGGGCTTCAACCCTCGCTACACGGGCGCCTCGGAGGTCTTCGACGCCTGGCTCAGCGAGGCGATCGCCGACCCGGACAAGCGCGACGAGGCGCTCAACCATTGGACCGCGGCGCCCCATGCCCGCGCCGCCCATCCGCGCGAGGAGCATCTCGCGCCGCTGTTCGTCGCCGCCGGCGCTGCCGAAGGTGAGTCTGGCCGCCGTATCTTCTCCGATATCGCGATGGACGTCCGTCTGTCCGCCTTCGCCTTCGGAGACGCCGGCTGAGCTAGATCGTTGGCCAGGTCGTCTGGATCGGCAGGCCCGTCCGCGCGAGCAGGGCGGTCCCGGCCTGGCGGGCGTCGGCGAGGATCTTGTCTTCGTCAACGAAGGTTGCGCGACCCGCATCAAGGACCCGAACGCCATCGATCCAGACGCTGTGCACCCCGCCTGGCGGCGCGGCGAACGCCAGTTGCAGCACGGGGTCAAACAAGGCGCCGCCCCAGTCGGGCAACCAAGTGTCGTGCAGCACCAGGTCCGCCTTCTTTCGGACCTCCAGCGAACCAATCGCGTGGGACATGCCCATGCCCTTAGCCCCGTTCAGCGTCGCAAGCTCCAGGACAGCGGAGGCCGGGAACAGGTCTTCATCGCGCCGGGCGTCGCGGAAAACGCCCGCCATCAGCCGCGCCGAGGAGAGGATGTCGGTCGCCGCTCCATCCGTACCGAGCATGATGTTGACACCCCGGGCGGCCATCTCCGGAAACAGTCCAATCTGGGTCACGCCGTAAGCGCCCAGAAGCGCAGCCTGCGGGCAGTGGATGGCGTTGGTCCCCGACAGAGCCAGGAGCGCGAGTTCGCTGTAATCCAGATCCGCCAGATGCGTCAGGGCCAGATGTTCACCGAGGACGCCCAAATCGGCGAGATGCTCCAGCGGACGACGACCATAACGCTCAAGATACCGCTCCGCTTCGGAGGGGTGCGGACTCATGTGTGCGGACACCCGAAGACCGTGCTGCGCGGCCAGCGCCGTGGCGGCGCGCCAGACGTCGTCCGAATTTGTCGAGTGGCCGACCAGGATCGGCCAGGCCGCCAGCCTCGCATCGTCCCGGTCGGGATAGCGGGCGATCTCGGATTCAAGCACCGCGATGGCGTCAGCCGAAGCCTTGGCCTGATCCGCATCTGGGTCGTAGACGCGTCCTTCGACCCATTCGCCGACGCGCCCGCGTATGCCGGTTTCGGCAAGGCCTTCCATGACTGCGTCGAGGTGAACGACCGTTCCGGCTTCCATGAAGCAGGTGGTTCCGTGGCGCATCATGGCCAGGGCCGCGCACTGGGCGGAAAGACGTTCGTCCTGCGGCGTCTGGGCGCGAAACAACGGAATGACCCAGCGGGACAACTTGTCGGCAAAGCTTTCGCCCGGCGCGCCGCGAATGAACCCACGCGTGATCGGATCGCCGGTGATGTGAATATGGCCGTCGACGAAACCGGGCGTCATGACGAACCGCCGCCCGTCCAGGACCTCCTTGGCGCTGACCTCACGCTCGAGCGCCGCCCGCTTGCCGACGGCGACGATGCGGTCGCCACGCAGGGCCAGGGCGCCGTCGGCGATGACATGGCGCTCCGCGTTCATGGTGATGAGCGTCGCGCCAGCGATCAGGAGATCGGCGGTGATGGGCGCGACAGTCAGGCGGCCTCTCTTTGCAGCCCGGCCTCCGCAGTGGGGCGACGGAATACGGGTGGCTTCATGAACCAGGTGGCGGCAAGCATGATGGCCGCGGTCGCGCCGCAGAGCAAAAAAAGGCCCACGAAACCGCCAAATGTGTCGCGGGCCCAGCCTCCGACCGCCGGTCCCAAGGCGGCCGAGGTGCTCATCAGGGCCATGATCGAATAGAGCCTGAGGTTGGGGGCCTTGCCGAAATAGGTGATCAGCAACATCGTCGAAGCGATGAAGGTCAGGCCGAAGCCAATACCCATGCCGACCGCATAGACCAGCATCAGCGCATAGCCTCGCGCCTCCGCCAACCCGGCCATGCCCAAAGTCAGGGCGAACAGGGCGATCAGCATCAGGGTCTTCGGCTTGATTTTTTCGCCGGCGATGCCGCCGATCAGCGATACGCCTGCGCCGATCAACGCCTCCAGGCTGAGCATGCCAGCCGCGATTTTCGGATCGATCCCGCGCTCGGTCAGATGCTCGACCGCGAACCCGTGCGCGGTGGTGTTGATCAGCAGGTACATGGTGTAGCCGGCGACGATGACATAATACTGCCAGGTCGCCAGCGCGCGGCGGACGGTCCAGTCGTGCAGGCCCTCGATCAGCTCGACAGGATTCAGCTGTTCGGGCGGGATCGAGGGACCAGTCTCAGGCTCCCTCCGTCCGGCCGTGGCGGCCGAGGCGAACGCGCCGGACAGGGCGGCCAGGATCACGAACACCACCCAATATCCGCGCCAGCCATTCGTCACGGCGCGGACGGCGATATAGATTATCGGCCCCGCCACGCCACCCAGCGCGCCGATGGTGAAATAGGCGCCAAGCACGGTCGACCGGCGCTGGAACAGTCCCGTGAGCACATGGGTGCCGACCACGGTTCCGCAAATCGCGAAGGCGGTGCCGACCACGACGGTCCCGGTCAGATAGGATGCGACCGAATGGGTTTTCGCCAACATCGCAAAGCCGCCCGCGAGCAGGACAGTCCCTATGATCAGTGTGCTGGGAACGCCGATCCGCCGGATCAGTATCGCCGGTATGAAGCTGGCCAGACCGCAGCCGACGCCCAGCAGGGTGTAGCCCATGCCAGCCTGCCGCCAATTCCAGTGCAGCTCCCGCACCATTGAGGGGAGGACAACGCCCATCGAGCTGAAGGTGCCGGCGGATACCACGAAGAAGAGCAGGCTCAGCGCTGAAAACGTAACCCAGGGATGCGCACGCAACGTGAACATGGACGTTATTCCGACGACGGCCAACGGGCGGGGAGCCTAGGCCGCATGGGTCGCCTGATCGATGACGGGCGAGGATTCGGGCATCGGAGGGACGACCCTAAAATTTCAGATCACATCTAGACCTGTACCGGGAGGCGCGGGAGAAGGCCGCCACACCATAGTACATTTCAGTCAAATCCACCGATCGCCTGCTTCTTGGTCAGGCGACCGAAGCGGGCGCAAAGCAATCTGGCAGTTCAGGCCTCAGGCGGCGGCGTTGGCTTCGATCATGGACCGGATGTCCTGTGTTGAACAAACGTCGGCGAAGTTCAGGCGGAGATTCAGCAACGCGGCGTTGTGCTCCATGTCCGTCAGAGTCGCGGTCGCATCGGAGACGACGATCACCTTGAAGCCCGCCAGATTGGCTTCCCGCGCGGTGGTCTCGCAGCAGCAATTGGTCAGCGTGCCGGTGATCAGGACCATCTCGGTCCCCAGCGCCTCGAGGGTCCGCCGCAGGTTTCCGGCCGGGCAGGAGAGGGCGCCGTAGCGATACTTGTCGATGACGATGTCGCCTGCCGCCACCTCCATCGCCGAATAGAGGGCATGGCCTGGCGCGCCGGCCTGCAGCGCCGCAATTCCTTCGGCGACGCCCGGCTTGGCCGGGTCGTACTGCCAGCGCGGCGGCGCGCAGGGACCGTCGTGGGTGTGGGTCTGCCGGGTCCAGATCACAGGCGCTCCGATTGAGCGCATAGCCGCAGACAGAGCGTTCACGGCGCCGACGATATCGCGAGCATGCCGGTTGCCGTAAATCTGGTTATCGTCCAGGAACACAGCCTGCATGTCGACATTGATCAACGCGGTTTTGCCTCGCTCCAGCATCGGAAAGCTGTTCAGGACACGACCGCGCCTTATGGCCCATTGGGGCAATCGGGTTACATGCATCGCGTGGTTTCCAACCGGATGGGGCGCTAAGGATCCGCCATGAGTGTCTGCGTTGTCGGTTCGCTGAACTTCGACATCATTTGCCGCGTGGACCATCTCCCGACGCCGGGCGAGACTGTGACCGGCTCCAGCCTGTCGCGCCTACCCGGCGGAAAGGGCGCCAACCAGGCGGCCGCCGCTGCGCGCGCCGGCGCCAAGACCGTCTTCATCGGCGCCGTCGGTCGCGATGAGCCGGGAGACATCGTGGTCGCGGCCCTTATGGATCGCGGCGTCGATGTGTCCGGCGTGAAGGTGTTCGACCACATCGCCTCCGGGCACGCCTTCATCTCAGTGGCCGAGTCCGGCGAGAACAGCATCGTGCTGGCGCCCGGCGCAAATGCGGCGCTTACGCCGGAACATGTGATCCAGGCCGCCTCTGCCGGGCATGCGGTGCTGCTGGCGCAACTCGAATGCCCCCTTGAAACCGTGGCAGCGGCCTTCCAGGCCGCGCCCGGCGCGATCAAGATACTGAACGCCGCCCCGGCCCTCGAAGGCTGCCGCGCGCTGCTCCCGCTGATCGACATCCTGATCGTCAATGAGTCCGAGCTGGCCCTCCTGGCCGGCGCCGGCGACCTTAGGCAGATCGACGACATCTCGGCCGCGGCGCGCGGCCTGATGGCGAGGCCGGATCAGGTCGTGGTGGTCAGCCTTGGCGCCGCCGGGGCCGTCGCCGTGCTGGCCGAGCGCATTGAGTTGATCGAAGGCCGGCCCGCCAAGGCGATCGACACCACCGGCGCCGGCGACTGTTTTTGCGGCGTGCTGGCGGCGAAGCTTGCCGAGGGCGCCGGCCTGCGTGAGGCGATGGTGTGGGCCAACACCGCCGCCAGCCTCTCGGTCGAACGGCCCGGCGCCCTGCCGGCGATGCCGACGCGTGAGGAGATCGAGGCCGCGCTGGGCGCCTGAAGCTTCCTCATCGATCCGCATTTTCCGCAGTGGGAACGGGGCAATCATCGCGCGCCCTTCCGATACTCCCGCGGCGATAGGCCGTATTGTTCGCGGAACGCACGACTGAAGTGGGCGGAGCCGTTGAATCCCCAGCGGAAGCAGATGTTCGACAGCGAGTTGTCAGTATAGCGCGGATTGATCATATCCAGCCGGCAGCGCTCCAGCCGGCGAAGGCGCAGATAGTGGGTGAAACTCTCTCCGGCGCTGGCGAACAGCTTCTGCAGGTAGCGCGGCGAGACGCCTTCGGTTTCGGCCACCTGGCCGAGGGTCAGGTCGGGAGCGCCCAGAAGGGTTTCGATGGTCTGGCGGATGCGGTGCAGGTGGGCCTCGCGGGCGCCTGTCGCGCCGCGGGCTTGCGACGGTTCGTCGACCAGGGCCGCGGCAAGGAACTCGGTCACCGCCAGCTCCACCGGCCGCAACTGGTCGGCGGTGAGGTCGTCGAGCCGCTCGGCGACGGCGCGGAGTAGGCTGGAGAAGACCTGGTTGATCGCCTCCTCGGCGGGCAGGCGGCCAACCCGCAGCGCGCGCGGTTTCACCAGCCGGTGGTCCAGCGCCACGCGGGGAACAGTGATAAACAGCAGCCGAAAACGCGTCTTGAATCTCAACGAGGCGGCGACGCCGGTGGGGCCAAAGATGATGTCTCCCGGCGCGACCGGCGCCTCTCGCTCACCGTCGGACAGCACCGCCGCGCCATCCAGCAACACCGCCAACCAGACCGCCGCGGGCTGGTCCGGGTTGCGGCCGGAGATTTCCTGCGCGCCGGCGGAAACCCTGGAGAACTCCATGCCGATGGGAGACACCAAGCAGGTGACGGAGGCCGAGCCGCCGTCGTCCTCGGGCGCGGCCTCGACGGGAAGGCGCAACCGCACCATCGCCTCACGCCACGCCAGCCGCCGCTCGTGGCGTGGAAAGACGTCCGTGGTGAACTGCCAGGCCTTCACCTAACCGGGCGCTTCGCGGGCGGGGAAGATCGAGCGCGGAACGCGCACATGCACCCCCTGCCTGCCGTCGACCACCTGGGTCACGGCAAAGTCGGTCGCCACGCTCATCAATGAATAGGCGTCGTTGCGCGAAAGGCCCACGTGGTCGGTGAGCAGGCCCAGCATCTCCAGCGAGGCGTCGCGCATGGCCACGTTCAGATCCTCATTGAAGCCGTGGACGATCCAGTATTTCGGCGTCTCGAGCAATGGGCTGGGGATGGTAAAATCCTTCCGCAGCACAATCTGGAACAGCACGTTCAGCGACGCCTCGATGGCGGTGCCGCTGAGCTCGCCGTCGCCCTGGCTCACGTGCGGATCGCCGATGGAGAACAGGCCGCCGTCGACCTGCACCGGATAATACATGGTCGCGCCGGCGCCGATCCGCCAGTTGTCGATGTTTCCGCCGTGCAGTCCCGGCGGGATGGTGGAGACGCGCCCGGAGACGTCCGGCGCCACGCCCGCCGTGCCGAGGTGCGGCCTGGCCGGCACGCGCACGCCCTTCAGCGCCGGCTGGCGGTCACAGACGGGGCAGTGGGTGACAGTCCCCGGCGTCAGATAGACGCCGGGAAAGTCGTAGGCGTAGAGCGCCTCGGCGTGATTGGCGTTGGCGTCGAGCTGATAGATGGTCACCCGCTCCTTCTCGCCGAACTCCTTGTAGAGATAGCCCCAATTGGCCGCGAGGTTGGACCCGTAGGCGCAGCGCGGCGTCATGTTCAGGTAGCGAACCTCGAGGATGTCGCCGGGCTTGGCGCCCTCCACGAAGATCGGGCCGGTCATGATGTGGACGCCGGGGTTGCGGTCGGTGGCCGGCACCTTGTCGAAGATGGCGGTGACGCCTTCGTCCATCATCAGCTCCGGCGCGTCGCCCGCGTGGTGGGTGATCGCCTCGGCCTGGATCAGATCGCCGCTCTTTACGGTCAGCACCGGCGCCAGGCTGGCGTCAAAGTAGCCCCAGTGGATGGTCTCGGGCGTCGCGACCAGATGGTGCAGGGCGCCTGGAACCACGTCCGGCCGCGCCTGGCCGCTCTCACAGATGAACGGCATGCTCGGCTCCCTGCTTGACGGCCGTTTCGCGCCAGCGCAACCAGGTCTGCTGGTAGCGCGTCGTCAGCCATTGATTGAATTGTCCCTGCGCGCCCTCCTGCCAGGAGTAGCGTCCGCGCGTGGCGAAGCGAGACCGCAGGCCCTGCTGCACCAGCCCGTCCACATGCATGTCCTGGGCGATAATCTTGCCCGCGGCGCTCATGATCATGTCCAGCCGATGCTCGAAGCCTTCGGCCTGCATCGCGCCGGGGGCCACCAGCACCCCGGTGTCCTGCTCAAGCGACTCCGGTCCGGTGGCGCGCAGGATCAGGTAGATGACGAGATCGTTGGTCAGCACCAGCGACAAGGTCGGCGGCACATTGGCGAAGGTCATCCGGTTGCGATCGACGTCGCTGAGCCCCGGAAAGATCGGCAGAACCGCCTTCTGCGTTGCGTTGAAGCTGGCGTCCGCATGCAGGGTGCCATTGAAGCGAAGAAAGCCCGCATCGCCCGGATCGGCGTCGGGGAAGGTCGCCAACTCGCTGGGCACAAAGTCGTGCAGCGGGCCCCGGTGCAGCTTGCTGGCGTGATAGCCGTCGTTGTTGTTCTCGAACATCACCTTCCAGTTCCAGGCGAACGAGCCGGTCATGGGCGGCAGGCCTTCGGCCTTTGCCAGATCATAGGGGGCGATGGCGTCGGCGACCTTGGCCAGACGTGGAGCCAGCGGGGCGGCATCGTCGTCGAAATTGATGAAGATGAAGCCCAGCCAGACCTCGACCTTGAAGCTCGGCAGACGGATCGCGCTCTTGTCGAACCCGCAGGTCCGCTCCATCGCCGGCGCGTTGATCAGGGCGCCGTCGAGGCCATAGACCCAGTGGTGATAGGGGCAGACGAAGCCGCGCGTATTGCCGCGGCCTTCCGCCACCAGCATGGCGCGGTGCTGGCAGACCGATGACATGGCGTTGATCTCGCCGGCGCGGGTTCGGGCGACCACGATCGGCTCGCCGACGATCTGAGTGGTGAAATAGTCGCCGGGCTGCTTGACCCAGTCCTCTCGGCCCACGCACAGCCATTCGTGATTGAACAGCGCTTCGGTTTCGAAGGCGTAGAAGGCGGCGTCCGTGTAGCAGGCGGGCGGCAGCGTCTCAGCCCGGTCCAGGCCGACCACCGACGAAGACATGCTGTCGAAGAAGGCGTCGCTGAGGATTGGTGTGGGCACGGTCGGACCTCGCTCGGCGCCATTACTGCATCAAACGCTAACGCCGCCAACAGTGCGCGGTCTTGCACCAGCGCGCACGAGGAGTTGGATGGGATCGTCATTCGGTGTCCCGAGGCGCGCGAATTAGGCGCCGGATCGAACTGGGCGATTAAGGCGTGAACAGCACGGGCCAGCCGGTCAATAATCGCGTGCGCGCTGGGGCAAGACGTCCAGTTACCCGACGACTACACTTAAGTCATATTCAAAACCCGAGCCCGCCCCATGACCGTCGCCGTTCTCCCCAAGACCTGCGAGCTGCGCCCCGGCTTCGGCGCCGAGATTCTCGACGTCGATCTTGCCCACGCTGATGACGCGACCCTGGATGCGGTGGTCGACGCCTTCAACCGCCACGGCGCGGTCATGGCGCGCGGCCAGACCATGACGCCGGATGACCTGGAAAGGTTTCTCGCCCGCTTCGGCGAGCTCGAGGACCACACCCTGGTGGAAAACACGCTGCCCGGGCATCCAAAAGTCTATGTGCTGTCCAACCGGATCGTCGATGGCAAGCCGATCGGCGCGCACAACGACGGCATCGGCTGGCATACCGACCTAAGCTATCGGGCCGAGCCGGCGATGTGCACCATGCTCTATGCCGTCGAGGTGCCGGCCGAGGGCTCGGACACCCTGCTGGCGGACGGCTGCGCGGCCTGGAATGCCCTGCCCCCGGAGCGGCAGGCGGCTTTGAACGGTCTCATGCTGCACCATAGCTGGGAGTTCTTCATGAAGACGCGGGATTACAACCGCCAAGAAGAGCTCGATCCGGCGCTGCTGGCCGACAATCCCGACGTGATCCATCCCCTGGTGCGCAGCCATCCTTCGGACGGCCGCAAGGCGCTTTGGCCTTCCACCGGCACGGTGAAGGAGATCGTCGGCATGCCTAACCCCGAGGGCTTGGCGCTGGTCGAAGAAATGCTGGAGTTCGCCACCCAGCCGCGCTTCGTCTATCGCCACAAATGGCAGGTCGGCGATCTGCTGGTGTGGGATAACCGTTGCACGCTCCACACAGGCACCCTCTACGACGACCAGAAATATGTCCGCGAGATGCACCGCCTTTGGGCCAAGGGCGACCGGCCGTACTGACACCGACCTGCGCTGTAGCGCGCCGTTTCGACAACCTCTAGGAGCGGCGCGATGACCTCCCGCACATGGCTTATCACCGGCGTCAGCTCGGGCCTCGGTCGCGAAATCGCCAAGGCCGCGCTGGCGACGGGCGATACGGTCGCCGGCAGTATACGCAGCGAGACAGACCGCGCCGCGTTCGACGCTCTGGCGCCCGGCCGCGCCATCGGTCTGATCATGGACC
>Ga0302314_10020171_pt1 | contig 11038 bp, 11 predicted proteins | sample III_Palsa_N2_3_FD_200533 | JGI IMG/M metagenome (GOLD analysis project Ga0302314, IMG submission 200533) | Peat permafrost microbial communities from Stordalen Mire near Abisko, Sweden - III_Palsa_N2_3 | ecosystem: Environmental > Terrestrial > Soil > Palsa > Peat permafrost | place: Sweden... | reverse complement strand
CAGGATCTTCGGATCGGTGCGCTCGGAATGGACGATGCCGGAGCCGGCGGTCATCCAGTTCACCTCGCCCGGCCGGATCGCCTGGGTGAAGCCGAGGTTGTCGCGGTGCACGATCTCCCCCTCGAACAGATAGGTGACGGTGGAGAGGCCGATATGCGGGTGCGGGCGCACGGTGATGCCGTGCTCGGGCTCGAACATGGCCGGGCCCATGTGGTCCAGGAAGATGAACGGCCCCACCATCCGGTGCTTTGCGTAGGGCAGGATCCGCTCCACCTCGAACCCGCCGAGATCGCGCTTCCGACCATCGATGACCAGTTCGATCATTTATCGTTTTGGCGCAGGCGGTTTAGACGCAGTGACAGCAGACCGGGGCGGCAGTGCCGAAACACCGCGCGGTGGGTTTTTAGGGCCGTTGTGAGAGGGTGAAATGCCGTGATCAAACGTCATTCGAGCCTGTGAGGTTTTACCATCCATCATTGCTCTCCAGTTTCATCGCTGATCAGCTCTACCCAATGATAATCTTCTGGTCTGAATAGCGCACCCTTGCTCGAAGGAATTTTTTCGAGGAACGCTCCATGATCGTCGAGCTGCCATAGCTCCTCAATATAGATATGACCTGATTGCGGCGCCAAGGTCGTATAAGATCTGTCACCGACATAGCCGCCGACCAGCCCGCCGTCATGGAGGTGCACGATGATCCAAGCGGGCTCGCGTCGGGTGAAAAACTCGTCCCATGCGAAGCGATGGCCGCCCATAAGCCAACCCCGTCGCGCGCCAATTCTTTGAAACCTCCTCAGTAAGATCGGCCAGACAACGGGGCCGACCAAAAAGATGACGACGCTCAGCGGCCATGCAAGCCACGCATTCGCATGTGGGTCGCCAACGACGCGGACGAGAACCCAAATGGGCCCGCCCAAAAATCCGGCGTTGATCACCGAGTAGCCAAAAGAATCCAGAATGAGTTCGGGGGCCTTGAGGTCATCTCCGGGATGAACCAACCGATCGATCTTGATCGAAACAAAACCTGGCAAGAACAACGCGACCAACACAATCAGCTGGCCGATCGTCAGTTTCGCAACGTCGGCCAAGTCCACAGCCCAAATCTCCGGCTAGACGTGGGGGGAGACGAGGCCGAGGGGCACGGCGGTGGAGTTCTTCACATTGCGGATCACGATGCGGCTTTCCACCTCGGACACCAGGCCGAGGGAGAGCAGCTTCTCGCGCAGGAAATCGTCGAAGGCGTGCATGTCGCGGGTGACGATGCGCAGCACATAGTCCATGCCGCCGGTCACCGTGGCGCATTGGGCGACCTCGGGCAGGTTCACCACCGCCGCCTCGAAGGCGTTGAGGTTCTCCTTGCTGGGCATGTTCAGCTTCACCTCGGCGTAGACCTCGAAGGAGAGGCCGAGCTTCTCGCCGTTCAGCAGGGTCACCCGCCGCTCGATCACGCCCACGTCCTCCAGCCGCTTGATGCGCCGCCAGCAGGGGGAGGAGCTCAGCCCCACCTGCTCGGCGATCTCCGCCACCGAGAGACCGGCGTCGTACTGGATCAGATCGAGGATCTTGGCGTCGATGGCGTCAAGAATTTCGGGCAAGGAAGGCTCCTGGTCGCGTGGTCAAATCCAATCGCCCACTGTGGCGTTTGGGGCATGATTTCGCGATTCAGGGCGAAATATCCGCGTGCAGGATTGCAAATGCGGGCGGCAAATGAAAGGCCCGGCAAGATTTATCCGGCTGGGGCGCCCGGCCTCAGCGGCCGTAGCCGGCGGAGGCGAGCTGCCGGTCGGAGAAGACGGCGGCCTGCGACGGCGCCACGAAGCTGACGTAGGCGACGCCGACGAGGGCGAGCAGGGCGATGGCGAGCGTCAGAAGGCGCATGGTCGTCTCCCGGAACCGGAGGTTGGATCGGAGCAAGATACGTGCCAGCCGCCCGTTGGTTCCCGCGCCGCGATCGCGGGCTCAGGCGGGCAGGCGCACCGCGGCGCGGAGGCCCCCGAGCGGGCTCTGATCCAGCGTCACGTCGCCCCCATGCCCACGGGCCACGTCGCGGGCGATGGCGAGGCCGAGGCCTACGCCCTTGATGTTCTGGTTCCGCGCCTCGTCGAGGCGGGAGAAGGGGCGAAACGCCTCCTCGTAGCGGTCGGGGGCGATGCCGGGGCCGTCGTCGTCCACCAGGATCTCGACCCCGCCCGCAGCCCTGGCGCTGGCCGATACGGCCACCCGCCTGCCGTGGGTGGCGGCGTTCATCACGAGGTTGGAGAGGGCGCGGCGGAAGGCGATGGGGCGCACATTCGCCTCCAGCCCCTCGGCGGAGCGCACGTCGACGCTGGCGCCGGCGCGCACGGCGCTCGCGACCACCGCGTCGATCATCGTGCGCACGTCCACGGTGGAGACCGCCTCGCCCCCCTGGCCCTTGGCGAAGGCGAGGTACTCGTCGATCATGTGCTCCATCTCGCTGAGGTCCTGCTTGATGGAGTCGATGCGGGCCGACGGCGGCGCCAGCGCGGCCTCCAGCTTCAGGCGGGTGAGGGGGGTGCGCAGGTCGTGGCTGACGGAGGCCAGCAGGATGGTGCGCTGGTCGATGTGGCGCTGGATGCGGCTCTTCATGTTGAGGAAGGCCTGGCCAGCCTGGCGCACCTCGCGCGCCCCGTGCGGCTTGAAGCGCTGGTCGTCGCCCTTGCCGAAGGCGTCGGCGGCCTCGGCCAGCCGCTCGATGGCGCGCACCTGATTGCGGATGAAGAGGATGGCCACCCCGGTCAGCATCAGCGTCGCCACCGTCAGCCACAGGATGAAGATGTGCCCCCGTGCGGCGAAGGCCCGGTCCCGGGGCGCGATGATGCGCAGCACCCCGCCTTTCACCTTCACGCGGATGTCGATGTAGGCGGGGTAGCGGGTGCTGTCGATGAAGAAGGGCTCGGAGATGTGGTCGTCCACCGCGGTCCGGAGCGCCGCGTCGAAGGCCGGGAACAGGGTGCGATGGTTGGCGACGGGCAGGACGGCGTTCGGCGACAGGACGATGGAGAGGGACTGGTAGCGCTCCGCCTGCTCGGCCAGGCTGGCCACCGTGCGCGGGGTCGGACTGGCCTCGTAGAGCGAGACGTCCCAGGCGATGTCGCCGGCGAGGCTCTCGGACAGCTGGCCCGTCACCGTGCGCCAGTGGGCCTCGAAGAAGCCCCAGGTGACGGCGATCTGCATCACCACGATGGGCAGGAGGATGATCAGGAGGGACCGGCCGAACAGGGAGGTCGGCACGAACCGCTTCAGGAAGCGCGGCGTGAGCACGCGCCTGAACCGGCGGAGGAAGCGCCAGGGATTCATCAGTCGGGCGCGAGCATGTAGCCGACCCCGCGCACGGTCTGCAGGTAGCGCGGGTTCTTCGGGTCGGCCTCGATCTTGCGGCGCAGGCGCGTGACCGCGACGTCGATGGCGCGGGCGGAGGCGTCCACCGAGGCGTCGCTGATCTCGCTGGCGAGGTCGAAGCGGTCGATGGGCTTGTCCCGGCTCTGGGCCAGCCGCTTCAGGAGCTTGGCCTCGCCCTCGGTGAGGCGAACGGGAACGTCGCCCTCATAGAGCTCGCAGCGGTCGAGGTCGAAAGCGAAGGCGCCCAGCGACACCCGTCCGCGCTCCACGCCTCGCCCCTGGGTGCGGCGCAGGATCGCCTCGATGCGCAGCAAGAGCTCCTGCGGCTCGAAGGGCTTGGAGAGGTAGTCGTCGGCGCCGACGCTGAGCCCGCCGATGCGGTCCTCCGCCTCCCCCTTGGCGGTGAGCATCAGCACCGGCGTCTCGCCGCGGTCGCGCACCCAGCGGGTGAGGGACAGGCCGTCCTCGCCCGGCATCATCACATCGAACACCGCCAGGTCGAAGGTCATGTCGGCCATCAGCCTGCGGGCGCGGGCGGCGTCGGGCGCGGCGGTGACGCGAAAGCCCGCCCGCGTCAGGAACTCCCGAAGGAGGTCGCGGATGCGGTCGTCGTCGTCGACCACGAGGAGGTGGCGGGCGGTGCTCATGCCGCGCCTCCGACTCGCCGGGCGGCCCGCGGTCCGGCGACGGCGGCCAGGATGCGCCGCGCGCCCAGCACCGCGTCCAGCCCCCCGTCCCGGAAGGCCAGCGACAGGTGGCCGCGCATCCGCTCGGCCACGCGGGCCTCGAAAGCGGCGCCGGCGTCGGTCAGGCGGGTGGGGCGGCGGCGGGCGTCCTCGTCGTTGGCGACGGTCTCGGCGTAGCCGGCCTCGATCAGGTCCTTCAGCACCCGGCTCGCGCCCTGCTTGGACAGGCCCGTGAGCCGCGCCAGGTCCTGCACGCCGATGCCGGGGCGCCGCTTCAGCAGGAAGGCGGCGCGGAAGTGGCCCCGGCCCAGCCGGTGCGGCTCGCCCTCCAGCGCCGGGTCGGCGGCCATCCAAAGGGCGGCCTCAGCCAGCAGGAACTGTTCGAGCGCGCCGTCGAGCTCCTCGGGCCTGAGGATCAGGCGGGGGTCCGCGGCGGGAAAGGCGGGCGTGGCGTTCAGGACGGAAACCTCCTCGGGGCCGTTGACGCAAAGCCGCTCGACGCGTCAAAAGCAAGGCGCGCGACGACGGGACCCGCCGGACGCCCAACCAATCCACAGGTGAGACCTTGGCCGGACCCAGCATACCCTTCGACGATCGTGACGGCTGGATCTGGCTGGACGGCGAGTTCGTGGCCTGGCGCGAGGCGAAGATCCACGTGCTGACCCATGCGCTCCACTACGCCTCCAGCGTGTTCGAGGGCGAACGGCTCTATGGCGGCGAGATCTTCAAGCTGACGCAGCACACCAAGCGCCTTTTCCGGTCGGCCGAACTGCTGGACATGCAGATCCCCTTCACGGTGGACGAGATCGACGAGGCCTGCAAGCAGACCTGCGCCAAGATGGGGCTCACGGACGGTTACGTCCGTCCCTTCGCCTGGCGCGGGGCGGAGGTGATGGGCGTCGCCTCCAAGGGCTCCAAGGTGCACGTCTCGGTCGCCGCCTGGGAATGGCCGAGCTACTTCGACCCCGAGGAGAAGAAGAAGGGCATCCGCATCACCTGGTCCAAGTGGAAGCGGCCCTCGCCGGAGACCATCCCCTCGGAGGCCAAGGCGGCGGGCCTCTATATGATCTGCACCCTCTCCAAGGACGCGGCCGAGCAGGCCGGCTATTCGGACGCCCTGATGCTGGATTACCGCGGCTATGTGGCCGAATGCACGGGGGCCAACATCTTTTTCGTCAAGGACGGGGTGATCCACACCCCCAAGCCCGACTGCTTCCTGAACGGCATCACTCGCCTGACCCTGGTCGATCTGGCGCGCTGGCGCGGGTTCGAGGTGGTGGAGCGCCACATCCTGCCCGAGGAGCTCTCAACCTTCTCCGAATGCTTCATCACCGGCTCGGCGGCGGAGGTGACGCCGGTGTCCGAGATCGGCGACAACCGCTTCACCCCGGGCAACATCTCCCTCTCCCTGATGGACGATTACGCCAAGCTGGTGCGGCGCGAGCTGACGATGGCGTAAGGGCGGAGGCTTATCCGCCGCACGGGTCGCCTCCCCTGCGCAGCGGGGGAGGCAATGAGCGCTACTTCTGCAGCTGCACGAAGGGCGTGGCGCCTGAGGTCACCTGGGGCAGGCGGCCGTCCCACTTCTCAATGGCGCGCAGCTGCAGCACCGCGGGGTTGGAGCGGAGCACGTCGCCTTGCACCTGGATGGCCTTGGCTTCGCCTTCCGCAGCGGCGATGCGCTGCTGCGCCTCGGCCTGGACGGTGGCGACCTGGGCCTGGGCGGCGAGAGCGTGCTGCTCGTTGGCGATCTTGTTGTTGATCTGGGTCAGGACCACGTCCGGCACCCTGACGTTGCCGGCCCAGAACAGCTTCTCGACGTTCAGGCCGTACGGCGCGAAATAGGCGGCCACGTCGGTCTGCACGGTGTTGAGCAGCTCCTGCTTCCTCGGGCCGTAGATCTCCTCCACCCCCATGGCCGCGGCCCGGTTGACGAGGGCGTTGCGGATGGCGTTGCGCAGCGGCCCGGAGATGATCCCCTGCGCGTCCGTGCGGTATTTCTGGAACAGCTTGGGGGCCAGGATGGTGCTGACCGAATAGCTGACGGCGATGTCGGCGGAGAGGCCAAGGCCGTTCTTGTCCTGGAAGTTGAACTCCTCGTCGTTGGACGAGCCCTCGGTGCCGCTCCTGGTATAGGTGTAGGTGTTGGTGAACACCGGATACTCATAGATGTTGGTGCCGAAGGGGGTGAAGTAGGTGCCGACCCCCAGCGCCTGATTGGAGACCCCGGCGTCGGAGCCGTACTGGTTCACCTTGATGCCCACGTGGCCGGGCTTCACCTGCCCGCACCCGGCGAGCGCCAGGGTCGAGGCCGCCACGATCATCAGCTTCTTCATCTAGATCTCGATGTTGTAGGGCCGCGCGCGCGGGAGGGCGCGGCGGGCGAGGTTGAACCGCTTCAGGTCGATCCAGAGCTGGAACGCCAGCCACAGGGCGGCGGCGAGGGCGACGACAAGGCAGACGATGGCGCCGACCAGCGCGAGATCCTCGTGCCGGTTGATCAGGTCCGGGGCCAGGATGCGCAGGGCGACGAAGTCGACCGCGGCGACCAGGATCACCTTCCAGCCGACGTCGAGGGTGAATCGCTGCGCCAGTCGAACCCTCGCGCGCGTGGCGCCGTCGAGATCAGCCGGCTCCTGCCCGCCGTTCAACATGGTGTCGAGACCTCAGCCCTGAATGACGGCTCCCATATCACCCCGCCCAGCGAAGCTGTAGTCAAATTTCCCCTATGGCGCGCGCAGCGCCCGGGCTGCGCCCCGCACATACTCCCAGCCGGTCCAGAGGGTCAGGAGGGCTGCGACGGCGAGGAGCGCATGGGCCCCCGTGCGGGCAGGGCTCCCGTCCGGGGTGATCGCCGCCAGCATCTCGAGGGACAGGGCGACGAGCTGCACTGTGGTCTTCCATTTGGCCAGCATCGTCACCGGCAGCTTGATCCCTCTCGGCGCCAGGCCTTCGCGCATGCCGGAGACGAACATCTCGCGAAACAGGATCACGAACCCCGGGATGGCGATGGCGCCGCTCGGCTCCAGCACCACCAGGCCGAGGATGGCCGCGGCGATGGCGATCTTGTCGGCGATGGGGTCCAGGATCACGCCCCAGGGCGAGGTGGCGTTCAGCTTCCGGGCCAGATAGCCGTCGAAGTAGTCGGTGATCGCGGCCACGGCGAAGATGACGAAGCTGGCGATCAGGAGGACGGTCCGCGTGTGCTCGTCCGGCGCGGCGGACTGCCCCGGAAACACGCCCGCGGTCCAGGCCAGGATGAAGAAGACCAGCGACGCCAGCCCGATCCGGGCGATGGTCAGGGCGTTTGGAATCCCCTTGATCCAGCCGCCCCGCCGTTCGCTCGTCCCGTGGCCCGCCATCTGTCGCCCTTCCCGTGTCCCAGTCACCCTAACGCGCGAGCGCGGCCTTTAGGCGGTGGTGACCCCCAGAACGGTGAGGAGGGAGGCGTTGTTCAGCGTGGCGAACACCTGCGCGGAGGCCTGCAGGGCGGTCTGCGCCAGCTGCAGGTTGGTGGCGGCGGTGGCGGCGTCCGCGTCGGTCAGGTCGCCGAGCGTGTTCTTGAGGGCGCTCTGCTGGGCGGTGAGCGAGGTCTGGGACGCGGCCACCTGCTGCTGCACCACGCCGTTGGCGGCGACGGCGTTGTTGGCCGAGGCGTAGGCGCTGTTCAGGGTGGAGACGACGCCCTGCAGGAAGGTGGTCTGCGCCGTGGTCAGCGTGCCCGTGAGGGGGCCGTTGGGCCCGGCCGAATAGGCCTGGATGGTCTGCAGGGCGGTGAACAGCGGCGTGCCCACGTCGCTGGCCAGGACGCCCGTGGTGACGGTGGTGTTGTCGTCGAGCCGGCTGACGGTCTGGGTCTGGTTGTTGGTGAAGACCCCCGCCGCCCCGCCCGATCCGGTCAGGTCCGACAGGGACGAGGCGTCGACCGGCGCCGTGGAAGTGTTGGTGCCGGCGAACAGATACTGGCCGTTGTACTGGGTGTTCAGCGCGCTGGTGGCGGTGTTCAGCTGGCTTTGCAGCGTGGTCATCAGGGCCGTGCCGTCGCCGTTGGCCAGGGCTTCGGTGACGGCGTTGCTGGCGTTCTGCGTGGCGGTGGCGACGCTGGCGAGGGCCTGGTCCTGCGCCGTGAGCTTGTCGGAAAGGGCCGAGCCGTTGGCCTGGTAGGTGGTCAGGCGCGCCTGCAGGCTGCGCGAGGCGGTGAGGGCGTCGGCCTGGGAGGCGTAGCCCGACAGGTCGTCGGCGAGCTTGCCGGTGGTGACCTGCTGCTCGGCGGTCGCCTGGGCGGTCTGGGCGCTCATGATGCTGAGCAGCACCGACTGGTAGCTGGATGTGGAGGAGATGCGGTCCATGGCTCAGCCCTAGTTTCCGGTCATGCCGAGGAGGGTGGTGTAGAGGTCGTTCGCCGCCTGGACCATGCGCGCCGAGGCGTTGTAGGCCTGCTGGTAGGTGGTGAGGTTGATCAGCTCCTGGTCGATCGAGACGCTTTCGACTGAGGAGAGCTGCGAGGTGGCGTTGGTCGACACCGTGGCGGCGGCCGTCTTGGCGCTGTCGGCGGCGGCGGCCTTGTTGCCGATCACCGAGCTGATGGTGGCGGCGTAGTTGGAGAGGGTCGAGGTCTGCGCCGACACGCCGCTCACCGCCGGGAACTTGAGGCTCGCCAGGCCGGCCTGCCCGAGCGCGTCGGCTCCGGAGGCGTCGCCGCTGGCCAGGGCCGCCGTGCCCGCCGCGGCCGAGAGGTCGAGCTTGGCCACGGCGAGGTTGCCCGGGTCGGCGGCGATGTCGCTGCGCACGGTGTAAGTGGCGGCCGCGCTGCTGCGGGTGGCCGCGCCGATGCCGAACAGCTGGCTGACCGAGGTCCCCGTCGCCGTGTTGGCGGTGTTGTCCGCGACGACCGACAGGGAGGTTCCGGGGGTGTTGGGGGTGAAGGTGAGGGCGCCGTTCCCGTCGAGGGAGAAGGAGCCGTAGGTGCCCACCCCGCTGCTGTTGCTGTTCAGGGCGGTGACGAGGTCGGCCATGGTGCCGCCCGCCGGGGTGGTCACCGTCACGTCCTGCAGCTTGGCGCCGGCGGCGGTGGAGAGGCGCAGGGTCAGGGTCTGGCCGGCCGGATAGCCGGACGGGTCGGTGGCGCTGAGGCCGGTGTTGTAATTGGTCGTGGCGGCCGAGGAGACCAGGTTGTTGAGGCCGAAGAACTGGGAGAAGCCTTCGCCCGCATTGGTCGCCGGCGTGGTGGCGTCGTCCTGGATGGCGATGCCGTCGGTGGCGGAGTTGGAGGCCAGGCTCAGCACGCCGTTGGTGTAGCTGGCCGTCGCCCCGGTGGAGGACATGGCGCTGTTCAGGGTGGTCAGGAAGTTGGCGCCGGTGAAGCTGACCGCCGCGCCGCCGTCCACGCTGATGGTCCCCGCCGTCGGCGGGGTGCCTGAGCCGGTGGCGAAATTGATGGCGACGGTGTGGTCCACCGCCTCGGTGGAGGTGTTGACCAGCGCGATGGTGGTCTTGCCGCTGAAGCCGGAGATGGCCGAGGGCAGGTCGATGCCCGTGCTCTCCCCGGTCATGGTGGTCGGCGGCGGCACGGACGAATAGGCGTTGTGGATGGCGTTCAGCTCGGTGGCCGCGCCGCTGGTCAGGGACGCGAGCTGGCTCGACAGGGCCGGAAGGTCCACATTGTTGAGCTGCAGCAGGCCGCCGATCTCGCCGGAGCTGATCTTGCCGTCAAAGCTGGAGGTCGTCCCGGCCGTGTTGGTGATCGACAGGGTGCTGGTTGGGTTGCTGCCGGTGTAGGTGAGCTGGGACGCGCCCGACTGGCCCACCAGGGACGTGCCGTCCGTCGACAGCACCGTGACGCCGCCCTGGCTGTTCTGGCTGACCTTCACGTCCATCAGCGAGGAGAGCTGGGTCACGAGCTGGCTCTGCTGGTTCTGCGACCCTGTGATGTCGGCCCCGGTGACGGATCCCTGGGAGATCGTCTTGTTGAGCGCGTCGATCTGTTTCAGCAGGCTGTTGACCGTGCCGACGTCCGTGCCGATCTGCTGGCTCGCCTGTGTTCCGAGCGCCTGCAGGCTGCTGGAGATGGAGCTCGACTGGTTGAAGAACTGCGACACCGTCGAGACGGCGGCGGCGTTGGCCGTGCTCGACGGGTTCGCCGCCAGGGTGGAGAAGGCCGAGAAGACGCTGTCGAGGTTGGAGAAGAGCGATCCTGTGGCGCTCGGGTCTCCGAACAGGGTCTCGGCCTGGTCCATCGACCCCGCCACGGCGGAGGCGGCGCTGGAGCTGGCGTTGGCGGAATAGCTGGCGCTCTCCAGGTAGGTGTTGGTGATGCGCTTGATGTCGGCCACCGTGACGCCGGCGCCCTGGGTGCCCGCCGTCAGCGACGTCTGATCCACCACCTTGCGCACATAGCCCGTGGTGTTGACGTTGGCGACGTTATCGGAAACGACCGTCAGTCCGGTCTGCGCCGTCTGTAGGCCGGACGAGGCGTTGCCGAGGATGCTGTTGATCGAGCTCATGCGCGGCCGCCTTTGCTGGGGCCGCCGACGCGGAGTTCGGCCCGCAACCTGGGCAAAGGCGGGCGGGCGCCCGGCGTATTTTGCCGGGAGCTCTGTGCAGGCCTCAACTGTAACTCATTGATTTTCATAGGCTCGCCTTTACGCGCACCGGGCTTGGTTAATCCCGGTCGCAAAAGCGGCGCCAGAGCCGGCGCCCGGCAGGTTTGTCTTCCCGAACCCGCCGATGGTCGGCAAGAAACGCCTCGGCGGCTGGCGGTTCGGTCAAGGCGGTGATTCGGCTTAAGTGAAGTGAATCAATGAATTAACCACGATTTCTCGAGTGGCGCGGCTGTTGCTGAGGAGGATGGGTCGATGCGCGTCGTTGCGTGTCGTCCCCGACCGAGGACCGCCCCTGGCATGCAAGCCCTGTCCGCCATCACCGCGCTGAGCGCCGCCCTTCCCGGCGCGACAGCGGCGTCCTCGGCGAACGACGTGGCCTCCGCGGGGGGC
>Ga0302314_10020169_pt1 | contig 11039 bp, 8 predicted proteins | sample III_Palsa_N2_3_FD_200533 | JGI IMG/M metagenome (GOLD analysis project Ga0302314, IMG submission 200533) | Peat permafrost microbial communities from Stordalen Mire near Abisko, Sweden - III_Palsa_N2_3 | ecosystem: Environmental > Terrestrial > Soil > Palsa > Peat permafrost | place: Sweden... | reverse complement strand
GGCGCCTCGTTCGAGACGGCGCCGTTCGGCCGGGCGAAGTTCCGCTTCTCGAGCTACGGCGACCTGTCCACCCCGTCGTGGGACCTCAACACATCGGGAAACATCTGGCACGAGTCCTGCGACAACTCCTGGTACGCGGTGACCGCCATCGAGAACCCGGGCGACGGCAAGGGCGCGCCGCTCTTCCACCTGCTCAACGGCGACCTGTGCTACGCCAACCTGGACGTCGACAACGCGCCGGGCGTGTGGCGCGACTTCGGTAACAACATCGCGCGCAGCGCGGCGAACCGGCCGTGGATGCCGGCGCTTGGCAATCACGAGTGTGAATTCGGCGTCGACACGCTGGCCGGCCAGCCGGGTAACGCGCCCGGCGGGATCGCGGCGCAGGGCGCGGCGGGGTACCACTGGAACGGCCCGTACGGCTTCGGCCACTACCTGAGCCGGTTCCTGCTGCCCGACAACGGCCTGGTCAACTGGGACGGCAACCGGCTGCGCGGGAACTTCTACACGTTCGGTGTCGGCACCGTGAAGTTCATCTCGCTCGACGCCGACGACGTCATCTACCAGGACGGCGCCGCCAACTACGTGATCGACAAGCCGAACACCGCACCGGAGACCACCACCACCGGCGCCGAGATCCCGAACGGCACCACCAACTACACCCGCTTCTACACCGGCGACCTGAAGCTCAACGCGGCGGACAACTCCCTGGTGCCCGACTACGCCTCCGGCACGCCCAACCTGCAGACGCTGTGGCTTGAGTCCACGCTGGCCGAGGCTCGCCGTGATCCGTCGGTTGACATGATCGTGGTGTACATGCACCAGGTCCCGATGTCCACCTCCACCTCCGGCAACGGCTCCGACCTCGCCATCCGCCAGGCCTGGCTGCCGCTGTTCGACAAGTACGAGGTTGACCTGGTGTTCCACGGTCACGAGCACGACTACGAGCGGACCTACCCGGTCCGCGGCTACGAGCCAGGCGAGTTCGGCACGGTCGTCGCCCCTAACCCGGGCCAGACGCTGGGCGAGAAGGTCGACACCCGGCGCCCGGCGGTGGTGACGACGGAGCCGTACGAGCACAACGGCATCCCGGCCTGGAACACCTCAGAAGGCACGGTCTACCTGGTTCTCGGCGGCGGCGGCACCAACGGCCCGACCAACTCCTACGGCACCGACACCACCGATGACCTGCCGCAGGCCAAGGTCATCACCACGAGGAACGAGGTCGTCGGATCCGGGGCGACCGGGTTCGTAAAGAACGGCGCCGACTCGGTGGAGGACGCGCCCTGGTCGGCGGCGATCAACCCGACCGACGCCTACGGCTACTCGATCTTCGACGTTGACCCGGGCGAGCGGCCAGGCGAGACGACCATCACCTTCCAGTACTTCGCGATCCCCGCGGTGAGCAACGAAGCGGGCACCGCCCACGATGGCACGACCACGCTGCCGACGGCACCGACAGAGACGTTCGTCTTCGGCCGGAAGGTGGGCCGCAGATAACTGGGTCGCAGGTAACGCCGCAGGGAACAAGGTAGGCGCCGCTAGCGGAGCGGCTGCCTCCCCGCCGGGTATCGGGGAGGAAGCCGCTCCGTCAGTGCTCGTGGACGATCTGCGTCACTGTTCGTGGACTCCGTCAGTGCTCGTGGACGATGATGCCGCGCACGTTCTTGCCGTTGAGCAGGTCGTCGTAGCCTTCGTTCACCTCCTCGAGTCGGTACGTCCTTGTGATGATCTCGTCGAGCTTGATGTCACCCGACTGGTAGAGCCCGAGGATCTTCGGTATGTCGGTGGTCGGGTTGCAGTCGCCGAATAGGCTCCCCACCACGCTCTTGCGGAACAGGGTCAGGATCGTTCCCGGCAGCTGGATGGTCGGCGCGAAGAGCTTGTTAAGCCCGGTGATCACGACGATGCCGCCCTTGCCGACCGCGGTGAACCCGGCGGTCACGACCTCGGCATCGACCAGGCCGACGGTAATGATCGCGGAGTCCGCGCCCTGGCCGCGGGTCAGCGACGTGATCACGTCCTGCGCCTCCGCCGCGGTGGCGAACGCGTGCGTCGCGCCAAGCTCCATGGCCTTCGCCCGCTTGTTCTCAAGCGGGTCGATCGCGACGACGTACTTCGCGCCTGCGTAGCTGGCGCCCTGCACCGCGTTGATGCCGATGCCGCCCACGCCGTAGACGGCGACCGTGTCCCCGGCCCGAACCTTCGCGGTGTTCACGGCGGAGCCGAAGCCCGTCGGGACACCACAGCCCACGAGCACCGCCTTATCGAGCGGCAGGTCGTCGTCGACCTTGACGGCGGAGTTCTGGTGGATGACGCCGTACTGGCTGAACGTGCCGAGCATGCACATCGCGCCGTACTGGCCGCGCGGGCCGCTGATCGGGAACCGCTCACCCGGCAGGTAACCCTCCAGGATGGTGGCGCCCATGTCGCAGATCGACTGGCGCCCGGTCGCGCAGTAGCGGCAGGTACCGCAGTTGGGGATGAACGAGCACACCACATGGTCGCCCGGGGCCACCCGGGTCACCCCCGGCCCGACCTCCTCGACGATCCCCGCGCCCTCGTGCCCGAGCACCATCGGCAGCCGTGCCTCGAGATCACCGTGCGAGATGTGCACGTCCGAGTGGCACAGCCCGGCATAGGTGTAACGGATCAGTACCTCGCCGGCGCGAGGCCCGTCGAGGTCGAGTTCCTCGATCTCGATTGGCTTGCCGGCTTCGTAGACGACCGCGGCTGTTGTCTTCATTGACGCTCCTTCCGGTCTGCGTGCACCTTCTACCATGACACGCAGCGGGACAGGGAGCTAGAGGGCTAGGCGGCGGGAGAGGTCGGAGGCCAGGGTGCCGCGTGGGGCGAGGTCGGCGCGGAGTTTGCGGAAGTCGGGGAGGCGGGGGTACATCTGCTCGAGGGTCGCCGCGCTCACCCGGGAGTCCTTGGCTAGGTAGACGCGACCGCCGTTGGCCACCACCAGCTCGTCGAGCTGGTCCATCAGCGGGCCGAGGCCGGGGGTGCGGGCCGGGAAGTCGAGTGCGAGCGTCCAGCCGGGAGCGGGGAACGACAGCAGGCCGGGGTCGGCCTCGCCAAAGCGCTTGAGCACGGTCACGAACGACGGTGCGGGGTGGCGGGCGACCATCTCGAGCGAGCGGCGGACCGCGTCTTGCGCGCCGAACGGGATCACGTACTGGTACTGGCGGAACCCGCCGGGGCCGTAGACCCGGTTCCAGTTCCTTATCCCGTCGAGCGGGTGGAAGAACTGGCTGATGGTCTGTAGCTCACCCTCGCGGAGCCTGGGCGCCTTGCGGTACCAGGCCTCGTTGGCGAGCCTGATCGAGTAGCGGTTCATCAGGCCGGGCGGGAAGACGTTGGGTACGCCGATCCGAGCGCGCGGGTCGAAGGCGAACGGGTGTTCCTGCTGGCTCGGCGATAGGGCGGCGAGCGGCGCGAAGTCGCCGCTGGTGATGATCGACCTGCCGAGGGACTTGCCGGTGGCCAGGTCGTCGGTCCAGGCGACGGTGTAGCCGTACTTCTTGTCGTGGGTGGCGAGCACCCCCATCGTCTCGTCGATGTCCGCGGTCTTCACCGTGTCCACCGCGACAAGCGATGACTCGACCCGCTTGAGCCTGACCGTCGCCCTGGTGATGAACCCGGTCAGGCCCATGCCGCCGGCCGTCGCCCAGAAGAGCTCGGGGTCGTCCTCTGGTGTCACGGTCACCGGCTCGCCGCCGGGCAGCAGCAGGTCGAGCGAGGTCACGTGGCGGGCGAAGGACCCCGCCACGTGGTGGTTCTTGCCGTGTACGTCGGCCGCGATCGCGCCGCCGATCGTCACCTGCCTGGTGCCAGGGGAAACAGGCACGAACCAGCCGTGTGGCAGCCCGGCGACCATGAGCTGTTCGAGGCTCACGCCCGCCTCGCAGACCGCGACACCGGTCGCCTGGTCGAGGCTGAGGATCTTGTTCAGCCTGGCGGTGGACACGACCACGCCGCCCGCCGACTGCGCGGCGTTGTTGTAGCTGCGGCCAAGCCCGCGCGCGATCACGGCGGTGCCGCGGCCGGCGCTCAGCCTGAGCAGGCCCGCCGCCTCCGCGCCTGACGCCGGGGTGGCGAGCTCCGCCGTGCTTGGCGCGATCCGGCCCCAGCCGGTCAGGGTGACGGTCTTCGTCGCAACTGGACCGGCAGACGCGGCTTGACTGGTAAACGCGGCTGGACTGGTAAACGCGGCTGGACTGGTAAAGGCGGCACTGTCCGACATGACACGGATCCTATTCGCTTCATATCGCTGTCACATGGCGGTTCTATAGTGCTCGCGTGCGCCAGGTCCTTCCTCTCGTCCGCGTCGGCATCGCCATGGCGATCGTGATCCCGGCGACGGCGTGCACCTCCGGCCCCACGAGTTCCGTGGTTTCCCTCGGTCACACGACGGCGGCCACGGGTGCCGCCAGCGCGACGTCCCGGCCGAGCCCCACGCCGTCTCGCTCCCCCACGCCCAAGCCCACGCCGAAACCGAAGCCCAAGCCGCGCGTTATCCGGTCCACGGTGCGGACCGCGGACGGCGCCGTGATCACGGTGGCCACCTTCCGCGGACCCGTCACGTACGTGCTGCATAACGGGAGCGAGGACCCCGGCTACGCGGCATCGTCGAAGGGCGTCAAGGCGGGGCCGGCCATCGGCAGCACCGAGCGCAGGCACCTGCTCGCGGCATTCAACGGCGGGTTCAAGCTTGCCGCGGCGGCGGGCGGCTACGAGCAGGAGGGCAAGATAGTCAGCCCGCTGCTCAAGGGATACGCGAGCTTCATCATCGACACCGATGGCAGGGCGCGGATCGCGCTGTGGGGATACGGCGCCCCGGCCAAGGGCGAGAAGATCTACAGCGTCAGGCAGAACCTGGGACTGCTCGTCACCGGCGGCAAGCCGGTCTCGACGGCGGTCAACTGGTGGGACTGGGGTGGCACCGTCGGCGGGTCCGCCGTGGCGCGCAGCGCGCTCGGCATGGACTCTTCCGGTGACATCATCTACGCCGCGTCCATGTCCGCCGTGCCCGAGGACCTCGCGGTCGCGCTGGCGGACAAGGGCGCGCGGATCGGCATGGAGCTTGACATCAACCCAGACTGGGTCCAGCTCGACATCGCCTCGCATCCCGGCGGCTCGCTGCGCACCGCGGTCCCCGGCCAGTGGCGCCCCGCCGACCAGTTCATCCTGGGCTGGACCAGGGATTTCTTCACCGTGCTTGCGAACTCGTGATCAACGCCCTGCCTTGGCGGTTCGCCGCTCAGAAGGAATCCACGAACTTGGCCAGGGAGCTTGCGGCACTATGCAATCCGTTAAGCCAGTCATGAGCGTCATGGGCCGATGCAGTGGGCTTGGTGACAACGTGGTACATGACGAAAACCACGAGACAGATCATCAGGATCCGCGGTGCGAACTTCAACATCTGATTACCCCCAGCGCGCTCTTAATGCTCCGGATAAAGCCGCACGGGGGGATCCACGCCGCCGCCCCGTAAGGATCAACTCACGAGCCGACGCCATGGCGTCACTCGGATACTACCGGCTGTGAAATCTCAGGCCGAAGCCGGGTCGAGTTCTCCACCCGTGGGTTGAGGCGGCGAAGTCAACTCACGAGCCGATGGCATGGCGCCCGCAACTACGTAATGCTGTGTCCTGGCGACAGCCACTTCCGACGTTAACGGCCACTTTCCCACTTTAAGGAGTCACCCAGGTGTCAGCCCAGACCACCCGGCGCGGCAGTCGCGCCCAGCGAACTCCAGACGACCGCTTCGCGACCGCACTGCGCCGGCTGCGCTGGCCGGTGGTGATCGTCTGGCTGATCCTGATCGTGGCCCTCGATCCGCTGTCGAGCAGCCTGTCCAAGGCGACCAACGACACCGCTTCCGCCTACCTGCCATCGTCCGCCGCCTCGACGAAGGTCGCACTGCTGCAGGAGGCTCAGCGCGGCCCCGGCCAGCCGGAGACCAACGCCGCGATCGTGGTGTTCGCCCGCGGCACCGGCCCGACGGCGGCGGACCTGACCGCGGCGGACCTGACCGCGGTCGCCGCGGCGCGCACCGCCGTGGCGGGCCTGATCGGCCACGTCGCCGGCCTCGCCGCGCCGGGTACCGCGGTGCCGTCGCCCGACGGCAAGGCCGTGGAGTTCACCGCCAACATCACCGGCCAGGCCAGCCAGGGCGGCATCGACCGCGACGCCGTGCAGGCGATCCGCGCGGCGATCGCCGCGCCGACCAGCCGGGCGGGCGACGGCCTGGTGGCCGCCGTGACCGGCACGGCCGCCGTGAACGCGGACACTAGCGGGGGCAACGCCCAGACCGAGCTGCTGCTCACGGCGCTGATAGTGGTGGCGGTCATCTTGCTGATCGTGTACCGGAGCCCGGTGCTGTGGCTGCTGCCGCTCGTCGGCTCGATCGCGGCGATCGTCAGCGCGCAGGCCGCCGCCCACGGCCTGGCCAACGCCGGGCTCACGGTGAGCACGCTGTCGGCCGACATCCTCATCGTGCTCGTCTTCGGCGCGGCCAGCGACTACGCGCTGCTGCTGGTGCACCGCTACCGGGAGGAACTGCGGCACCACGCCACCACGGAGGCCGCGATGGCGGTCACGCTGCGCCGGACGCTGCCGACCCTGCTCGCCTCCGCCGCCACGGTCACCTGCGCGATGCTCTGCCTGCTGATCGCGGACTCTGCCTCGCTGCACGGCCTCGGGCCGGTCGGCGCGGTCGGCATCGTCGCCGCGCTGCTCGCCCAGATCACCTTCCTGCCCGCGCTGCTGCTCGTCATCGGGCGGGCCGCCTTCTGGCCGCGCATACCGCGGGACGGCGCGGCCGGCCGGGAGGACTCCCGCGTCTGGGCGGGCATCGCCACGCGGGTCGCCACGCGCCCGCTGACCACCGCGCTCATCGTGGTGGTGCTGCTCGGCGCGGCCTGCGCCGGCCTGGCGTCGCTGCGGATCGACAACAACCCGGTGGACAACGTGAAGGGCAACCCCGGCAGCGTGGTCGGCCAGCAGCTGATCGACGCGCATTACCCGGCGGGCGCGATCGCGCCGCTCGAACTGCTCGCACCGCCGGGGGTGGCCCCCGCCGCCGCCACCGCGGCGCGGGCCACGCCGGGCATCGCCGATGTGCTCAAGACCGCGCCCATCCCGGGGTATGACAGCTACTCGGTTGTGCTCACCGGCGCTCCTTACGGCTCCGCCGGGACCGCCGCGATCGTGAGCCTGCGGCAGCGACTCGGCGACGACGCGCCTGGCTCGCTGGTCGGCGGCTTCCCCGCGATACAGTACGACGCCGCGCAGGCGGCCGGCCGGGACACCCTGGTGATCATCCCGCTCGTGCTCGTCGTGATCCTCATCGTCATCGGCCTGCTCCTGCAGGCGGTCGTCGCGCCGCTCGTGCTCGTGCTCACCACCGCGCTCAGCTTCGCCGCCTCGTTCGGGCTGTCCAGCCTGCTGTGGCGGTACGGGTTCGGCTACCACGGCGTGCAGTCGGTGATCCCGATCTACATCTTCATCTTCCTCGTCGCCCTCGGGGTCGACTACAACATCTTCCTCAGCGCCAGGATCAGGGAGGAATCCCGCACCCTGGGCACCAAGGAAGGCACCCTGCGCGGGGTCGGCGTCACCGGCGGCGTGATCACCGCGGCCGGCATCGTGCTCGCCGGGACCTTCGCCGCGCTCACCCAGATCCCGGCGGTCTCCATCGCCGAGGTCGGCACCGCCGTGGCGCTCGGCGTGCTGCTCGACACGCTCGTGGTGCGCACCGTGCTCGTCCCCGCCAGCCTGCTGACGATCGGCGAGCACGTCTGGTGGCCCTCTCGGCGGGGCGGGCGGCATGTGCGGATGGTGGCGGAGTTACGGGTCCGTTCGGGATGATCGGGCCTTGGCTCTGTTATTTGAACGATCGCAGGCGAAGGCTGTTGGAGACGACGAACACCGAGCTGAACGCCATCGCGGCGGCCGCGATCATCGGGTTGAGCAGGCCGGACGCGGCCAGCGGCAGGGCCGCCACGTTGTAGGCGAACGCCCAGCAGAGGTTCGCCTTGATCGTCGTCAGGGTGCGTCTCGACAGGGCGATCGCGTCGGGGACCGCGCGCAGGTCGCCGCTGACCAGGGTCAGGTCGGCGGCCTCGATCGCCGCGTCCGTGCCGGTCCCCATCGCCAGGCCCAGGTCGGCCTGGGCCAGCGCGGCGGCGTCGTTCACGCCGTCGCCGACCATGGCCACGGTCCGGTTCTTGGCCTGGAGCCGCTTGATCGCGTCTAGCTTTCCGCTCGGCAGCACACCCGCGATCACGTCGTCGATGCCGACGGCCGCTGCGACGGCGCGCGCGGCCCGCTCGTTGTCGCCGGTCAGCAGCACCGGGTGCAGGCCCATGGCGCGCAGCCTCGCGATCGCCGCTCGTGAGGTGGGCTTGATCGTGTCGGCCACCACGAGCACGCCGCGGACCTGGCCGTCCCAGGCGACGAAGGTGGACGTCTGGCCGTTGCGTTCGGCCTGGTCGGCGCGTTCCGCAAGCGTTGGGGGTATGGCAAGCGACCAGTCGTCGGTCAGCCAGGTCCGGTTGCCCGCGAGGACGGCATGCCCGTCGACCACGCCGGAGACGCCAAGACCGGGGTAGGCGGAGAAGTCGGTCAGCGACCCACCGAAGGCAGCGGAGCTGGTCAGGCGGGTGCGGGCGCCGACGGTGATCGCGGCGCCGATTGGGTGCTCGGAGGCGGACTCCACGGCGGCGGCGAGCTGGAGCAGTTCCGTTTCTGACACGCCGGGCGCGACGGTGACGTCGGTCAGCGTCATCTTGCCGGTGGTGATCGTGCCCGTCTTGTCGAGCACCACGGTGTCCACGCGGCGGGTGCTCTCGAGCACCTCCGGCCCCTTGATCACGATGCCGAGCTGCGCGCCCCGGCCGGTGCCGACGAGTATCGCGGTCGGGGTGGCCAGGCCCATCGCGCATGGGCAGGCGATGATCAGGACCGCCACGGCGGCGGTGAACGCCGTGTCCGCCGGGTGACCCGTGGCCAGCCAGCCGACAAGCGTGGCGGTGGCGATCGCGAGCACCACGGGGACGAAGACGGCGGAAACGCGATCGGCCAGGCGCTGCACCGGCGCCTTGCCCGCCTGCGCCCGCGTCACCAGGTGGGCGAACTGCGCGAGCTGGGTGTCCGCGCCGACGCGCGTGGCGCGGACCACGAGCCGACCGCCGACGTTCACGCAACCGCCGGTCACCGCGTCGCCCTGGCCGACCTCGACCGGCACGGGCTCGCCGGTGAGCATCGAGGTGTCCACCGCCGAGCTTCCCGCGATGACGGAGCCATCGGCGGCAATCTTCCCCCCCGGCCTGACCACGAACTCGTCGCCGACGAGGAGCGCTTCGATGGGAACGCTTATCTCTGCGCCATCGCGGAGCACCGTGGCCTGTTTCGCGCCCAGGTCGAGCAGTGCCCGCAGTGCCGCGCCCGCGGTTCGTTTCGCCCGCGCTTCCAGGTGCCTGCCGAGCAGGATCAGCGCGGTGATCGCGGCGGCGACCTCGAGGTAGGTGGCGTGGCCGGCTCCGGCTCCGGCGAAGAACAGCGCGTACAGCGACCACAAGTAGGCGGCCGACACCCCGAGGGATACGAGCGTGTCCATGGTCGCGGCGCCGTGCCGCGCGTTGATCGCCGCGGCGCGGTAGAACGGCCACGCGCCCCAGGTCGCCACCGGGGTCGCGAGGGCGAGCGACACCCACTGCCAGCCGCGGAATTGCAGGGCGGGGACCATGGCGAGCAGCACGACGGGAGCGGCGAGCGCCAGCGACACGAGCAGGCGGCGACGAAGCGGCGTCGCGTCTGCATTTGCGCCTGGGGCTGCGCCTGCGGCTGCGTCTCCGGTTGCGGCTGTGCTTGTGCTTGTGCTTGTGCTTGCGCCGCGCCTCGCGGGCAGTGCGGCGGTGTACCCGGTCCGCTCCACCACCGCGATGAGGTCGGCGACCGTGAGCGCGTCGGGGAAGGAGACCTGCGCGGTCTCGGTCGCGAGGTTGACGGTCGCCGTGACGCCGTCCAGCCTGTTCAGCTTCCGCTCGATGCGCGTCGCGCAGGACGCGCAGGTCATACCGCCGATGACCAGATCCGTGCTGCTCATCAGGCTAGGTGGTAGTCGCCGGCCTCGTAGAGGGCCGCCTTGAGTTCCTGCGAGGTGAGCGGGGCGTCGCTTGTCACGGTGACGGCGGACTCACCGCCGGGCACGAGCGCTACGGTCACCGCGCTGACCCCGTCTAGGTCCTCGATCTCGCTGGTGACGGCGCGAACGCAGTGCTCGCAGGTCATCCCCGTCACCTGGTAGGTCATCGCTGTCATGGTGCTACTCCCGTCTCCGTCGTCAGGACTTAACCAGGCGGGCGATCGCCTCGGATGCCTCGCGGACCTTCGCGTTAGCGACGTCACCGCCCTCCGCCGCCGCCTGAGCGACGCAGTGCCCGAGGTGATCCTCAAGCAGGCCTAGCGCGACCGACTGGAGCGCGCTCGTCACCGCGGACACCTGGGTCAGGATGTCGATGCAGTATTTGTCGTCGTCAACCATCTTCTGCAGGCCGCGGACCTGGCCCTCGATCCGGCGTAGCCGAGTAAGGTATCTGTCCTTGTCGGGCGTATATCCGTGCATGTCCCACCTCCGCACCGCTCACTGCGACGATACCATACCCCCGCAGGGTATCAATCTGGGGGTGACCGCCCTACCGGCTCTGGTCAAATGACGCGAAAGGGGCGTTTTTGTCTTGAGCTATGCGCCACATAAGGCGTTGCCCTGCCCCGAAATCGATAGTGCTGAAGATTTGGCCGGTGATGGCCGGTCAAATCTTCAGCACTAGTTCGATCTTGGTGTGTTTATCTGGATAAATCCGGCAGAGGGGCGGTGCCTTGGGAGGGCGGTGCCTTGGGAGGGCGGTGCCTTGGGAGGGCGGTGCCTTGGGAGGGCGGTGCCTTGGGGGCGGTGCTAGCGGATGCCGGTGTGGGTGGGTGTGTCGGTGCGGGCTGGGGTGTCGGTGCGGTGTTTGCGGGCGAGACGC
>Ga0302314_10020168_pt1 | contig 11039 bp, 11 predicted proteins | sample III_Palsa_N2_3_FD_200533 | JGI IMG/M metagenome (GOLD analysis project Ga0302314, IMG submission 200533) | Peat permafrost microbial communities from Stordalen Mire near Abisko, Sweden - III_Palsa_N2_3 | ecosystem: Environmental > Terrestrial > Soil > Palsa > Peat permafrost | place: Sweden... | reverse complement strand
ACGGCTACCCGGTGACCTGCAAGGACGGCAAGTACGAGATCGTGCAGGGCCTGTCGGTCGACGAGTTCTCGCGCGGCAAGATGACCGCCACCGAAACCGAGCTGCGTGAAGAGCGCGCCGCGATCGAAGATCTGCTGAAGTAAGTAGCAACGCCAGCACGATCCTCCTGCTTGTAGCGGGATCCGGTCATGAATGACCGGATCCCGCGCAAGGAAGTCCATCGAAGGCCACTCTGGAGGTTGTCATGAGAAATTGGCAGCGTGTTGCAATGTTAGTGCTGGCCTTGGGCACCGCTGGTGCGGCCCAGGCCTTTACCATCTCGGCCAAGTCCGAGAATCCCTTGGTCACGGAAGATGCGTTGCGCAATGCGACGCAGCAGGTGGCGGCCGAAATCGGCAACCGCATTCCGGACAGTCCCGACGTCAAGGTCACCGTCCTCACCCGCGCCGTGCCGAGCAAACAGGCGCAGGGGCGCTATGTCTACCTGCAGCGCATCGAATTGCGCCGGGCCTTCAACGCCGGGGCGCCGTATCCCTACGCCGGCTGGCTGCCGATCGAAACCGAGGAGCGCTACGGCGTCGGCAGCGAGGCCGAAGTGCGGGCCGCCCTGGATCAGGCACTGCGCGCCTTTTTCACCGAACTGAAACCGGTGGACCCTAACGTGGGCTTCAAATAAGCAGCCCACACCGCAGCACCGCCACACGGGATCAATGGAAATCTATCACTGCCTCGACGGCCAGCCGCCGATCCTGCACAACCGGCTGGAGCGCATGCCGGTCGAGGGCTATATCTGGCTCGACTTCCTGCGCTCCGAGGCGCAGGGCTGGGAGAGCTGGCCGAAGACCCTGCTCGGCGTCGAGATCGACCACAGCCAGGTGATCGACTCGCTGACGCCCGATCACAGCTCGTACTTCGACGGCACCGAAGACTACGACATGCTGATCTTCGAGGGCCTCGGTCCGCAGGACAATCCCTTCCCGCTGCAGACGCGCAGCGCCGCCTTCTTCCTGTTCGACCGCCTGCTGATCACGGTGCGCGCGGAGGACAATCTCAGCTTCCAGATGGTCAAGCAGAAGCTCAAGGGCATGAAGGCCAAGGCGCCGCCCAGCGTGCTGTGCCTGGCCCACCTGGTGCTCGACACCATGGTCGACCGCTTCCTGCGCGTGCGCGAATTCCTCGACCTGCGCCTGACCGAGCTGCAGGAGGAGCTGCTCAACCCCGACAACCGGATGGACGACTGGCACGCCCTGCTCGAGGCGCGGCGCGTGGTGCGCCGCCTGGAAGGACTCAGCGCGGATCAGCTCGAGGCGCTGGATTCCTGGCGCCGCGGCTCCGCTCTGGACTGGGACGACAGCCGCGCGCAGCTGCGCATGCGCGACCTGCGCGAGCACGTCAGCCGGGTGCGCGATCACTCGCATTACCTGGAGCACGACCTGGAAGCGGCGGTGGAGCTGCACTTCGCCATGGTCAGCCATCGCACCAACGAGATCATGAAGGTGTTCACCGTGCTGGCGGTGGTGTTCATGCCGCTGACCCTGCTCACCGGCGTCTGGGGCATGAACTTCAAGCACATGCCCGAGCTGGATTGGGACTACGGCTACTACTACGCCCTGGGCCTGATCGTGATGGTCGGCGTCGGCATGTTCTGGTGGTTCCGGCGCAGCAAGTTTTTCTGATTGTTTCCTGTAGGTCGGTTCAAGGGCGCTTGCGCCCGGAGCCGACAGGCTCCGTCGGGGCGATGTCGGCTCCGCTGCGCTTGAGCCGACCTACGTCTGTGGTAGTCGTAGGGCGGCCTGTGGCCGCCGCAGCGCCGCGACCGGATCAGTCGCAGCGTGGGCCGTGCCCGCCGTATCCGCCCTCGACGCAGACAGCCGGCGGCCACAGGCCGCCCTACAAAATCTTCGTCAGCCGCGCGTAATAAAACCCGTCGAAAGCCCCGCCCGGCGCAATGCGCCGCCCGATGGGACGCGCCTCACCCCACGCTGCTTCAATCGGCGCCTCGCGCGCATCGGCATGCGCGCCGACGAACTCCGTCAGCACATTCTCGCCCTCGGCTTTCAGCACCGAGCAGGTGGCGTAGACCAGAATCCCGCCGGGCGCCAGCAGCGGCCACAGCGCGCGCAGCAGGCGCTGCTGCAACTCGGCCATGCGCGGGATGTCGGTGTCGCGGCGCAGCCACTTGATATCCGGATGGCGCCGGATCACGCCGGTGCCGGAGCAGGGCGCATCGAGCAGGATGCGGTCGAAGGGCTTGCCGTCCCACCACACCGTGGGCTTGGCCGCGTCGGCCACTTCGAAGCGCGCCAGCACGTTCGAGCGCAGCAGGTTCTCGGCCACCCGCGCCAGCCGCGACAGGTCGCTGTCCAGCGCCAGCAGCTTGAGGCCATCCACCCGTTCCAGCAGGTGCACCGCCTTGCCGCCCGGCGCGCTGCAGGCATCCAGCACGCGCTGGCCCGGTTGCGCATCGATCAGGTCGGCGGCGAGTTGCGCCGCTGCATCCTGCACCGAGGCGCGGCCGCTGATGAAGCCCGGAATCTCGTCCACCGATACGGCACTGACGAAACGCACGGCGTCCTCCGCCTCGGGCACCGCTTCGGCGGCAATGCCGGCGGCGGCCAGCTCCGCCAGATAGGCGTCGCGGCTGACCTGGCGGCGGTTGACGCGCAGGGTCAGCGGCCCGGCCTCGTTGCCGCCGGCCAGCACCGTGCGCCAGCTGTCGGACCAGTCCGCCTTGATCGTGTCCACCAGCCAGTCCGGATAGGACTGGCGCACCCCGGCGGTGACCGGCAAGGCGCCGTCGATCGCCGCCTGCTCGCGCTGGTAGCGCCGCAGCACCGCATTGACCAGCCCCTTGGCCCAGCCCTTGTCCATTACCGCGGCGGCGGCCACGGTTTCGCCCACCGCGGCGTGCGGCGGCACCCGCATCGAGCGCAGCTGGTACAGGCCGCAGGCCAGCAGCGCCTGCACTTCCGGCTCGTCCTTCAGCGGCTTCTGCAGCAGCGAGCCGGTCAGCGTCAGCAGCAGGCGGTACTCGCGCACCACGCCGTAGGCGATGGCCCGCAGCAGCGAACTGTCCGGCCCGCTCAGGCCGGGACTCTGCGCCACCAGCGCGTCGTCGAGGCTGGTGCCTTTGAGTACCGCGGCGACCGTCAGTGCGGCGCGCGCGCGGACATTGGGAGGAGTGCTGGGTGCGGGAGGTGTGGACAAGAGAGTGATTCGAAGGTGCGTGGAAGCGTAAGCCCTGGCAGCAGGCGCGGGGGCAGGGCCTGCACAGGTTCTGCACCAAGTTGTGCGGATTTTACATGGCATTTCCCGCAAGGCTGCAAGCGCGCTGGCGAGACTGCGTGCAGCTCTCCGGAAAAACACCATGCCAGCCGATCGACTCTCCCTGCCGGATCCCGGCCCCGCGGCACCTGCGCCGCGCGCATTGCTGCGCCACTTCCATGCACTGCTGCTGGTCTCGTTCTGCGTCTTCGACCTGGTCGCCCTGTCCCGCTTCGCCGATACCTGCGGCGCACTGGATCTGTGGCCGCTGGCGGCCCTGCTCGGCCTGCTGCTGTGGTCCCTGACCAGCGAGCAGTTGCCGGGCAGCGGCGCCAATCTGCGCTATGTCTTTGCCTTGCTCGCAGTGGGCGCCGGGCTGCGCGCCCTTGCCGCGCTGGCGCCGCTGCCGCGCCTGCATGCGGTGCCGCTGGCGATCGAGACCTACGCCGCCGCTACCCTGGCCGGCGTGCATCCGCGGCAGCGCGTCTGGTCCTCGCGCGGTACCGCCATGCTGCACGCCCTGTCGCTGCCGACGGAAACCCTGTTGCAGCGCTCGCTCGGCTACGGGCTGCAGCATGCGTCCTGAGCCAGGCCGCATGCGCCACTACGATGTGCTGGTGATCGGCGCCAGCTTCGCCGGCCTGGCCTGTGCGCGTCGCGCCGCGGAGCTGGGCTTGAAAGTCGGCGTGCTGGAGCGGCAGGCCTGGCCCGGACGCAGCGTGCACACCACCGGCCTGCTGGTGCGCGAGGCCGATGTCCTGCTCGGCGCGCCCACCGGACTGACCCGCCGCATCACCGGCGTGCGTCTCTACACGCCTACGCTGCGCCACGTCGACCTCGATGCGCCCGGCTATTACTTCGCCGCCACCGATATGCCGGCTCTGCTGCCCTGGTACGCCGGCCAGGCCTGGGCGGCCGGCGCCGAGCTGCATTTCGGCAGCGCCTTCCGCGAGGCACGCCGCGACGGCGACCGCGTGCTGGTCAACGGCGGTGAATGCACCGCGCGCTTCCTGGTTGGAGCGGATGGCGCCCGCTCGGCGGTCGCGCGATGTTTCGGCCTCGGCCGCAACCGGCAGTTCCTGCTCGGCGTCGAAGCCGAATTCCGCAACCTGCCGCTGGCGGTGGATCGCCTGCACTGCTTCGTCGACAGCGCCCTGGCCCCAGGCTACATCGGCTGGATGTTTCAGGGCGTCAATGGCATCACCCAGGTCGGTCTGGCGTGCAAGCGGCCGCACAAGCCCGATCTTGGCGCCCTGCTCAGGCGGCTGGCGCCGCTGGCCGATTTCGGACGGGCCGAGCTGGTGGAGAAGCGCGGCGGGCTGATTCCGGTTGGCGGCTGCGTCGCGCCGGCCGCTGCCGAGCGGGTGCTGCTGCTCGGCGATGCGGCGGGACTGGTATCGCCGCTGACGGCGGGTGGCATCCATCTGGCGCTTGAATCGGGCTTGCGCGGCGCGGAATTGATCGCGGAGCGCCTCGGCCAATCGGCGCCCTCGCGGCGCCCCTTGAGGTCGGTGGAACTGCGCCACCCGCGCTTTTTCTGGAAGCTGCTGCTGCGCCGGCTGCTGGAGCTGAACCTGCCGAACCGCTGGCTGGAACGTCTGCTGCTCAATGGCTTGAGCCTGCGCATCGCCCGGCTCATCTACTTCTACCGCAAGGGGCTCAAGGGCTGGGCAGGCTGGCGGGTGCTGCTGCGCCGCTGATCAGGCGAAGGTCTTGCCGGTCACCGACCAGCCGCGCAGCGCCTGCGCCGCATCGAGTGCCTTGCCGCCGGGCCGTTGCAGCTCGGTCACCAGCAGCTCGCCCGCGCCACAGGCGATGCGCAGGCCGGCGGCGTCCGCCGCGACGACGGTGCCGGGCGCCGCAGCGGTCGAGCCGCCCTGCGCGCGCGCGTTCCAGAAGCGGATGCGCTCGCCGTCCAGCTCGCTCCAGGCTACCGGCGCCGGGTTGAAGGCGCGCACCCGGCGTGCCAATTCTTCGGCTGGGCGCGACCAGTCGATGCGCGCCTCTTCCTTGGACAGTTTTTTGGCGTAGGTCATGCCCTCGGCCGGTTGTGCCTGCTGCGGCAGCTCGCCGCGCTGCAGGCGAGCCAGCGCTTCGACGATGAGGCGGCCGCCGATCGGGGCGAGATCGTCGTGCAATTGCGCGGCGGTCATGGCCGCCGTCAATGGCAGTCGCTCCACCAGCAGCATCGGGCCGGTGTCGAGCCCGGCGTCCATGCGCATGATGGTGATGCCGGTTTCGCTGTCCCCGGCTTCCACCGCGCGGGCGATCGGTGCCGCGCCGCGCCAGCGCGGCAGCAGCGAGGCGTGGATGTTGATGCAGCCGTGCAGGGGAATATCCAGCACCGCCTGCGGCAGCAGCAGGCCGTAGGCCACCACCACCATCACTTCGGGCGCCAGTTCGCGCAGCACGGCCTGGGCTTCGGCGTGGAGTTTCAGCGGCTTATGCACGGCCAGGCCCAACGCCTCGGCGCGCAGCGCCACCGGCGCGGCCTGCAGCTTGCGGCCGCGGCCGGCGGGGCGGTCGGGCTGGGTGAAGACGCCGGCGATGTCGTGGCCGGCCTGGTGCAGCGCGTCCAGCGCGGGCACAGCGAATTCGGGAGTGCCGGCGAAGACGAGCTTCACGGAGTCAGTGGCCAGTGATTAGTGGTTAGTGATTAGTAAAAAGCGCCAAAGCTAAAGCTGTTAACTGGCCACTAATCACTGACCACTAGCCACTGCTTTTAACAGCTTCTTCTTGATCCGCTCGCGCTTCAGGCTGGACAGGTAGTCGATGTAGAGCTTGCCGTCGAGATGGTCGATTTCGTGCTGGATGCACTGCGCCATCAGGCCCTCGGCTTCCAGTTCGTAAGGCTGGCCGTGGCGGTCCAGGGCGCGCAATTTGACCTTGTTGAAGCGCTGGATCTTGTCGCGGATGTCGGGCACGGAGAGGCAGCCTTCCTCCATCTCCTGGCGGTCGTCGCCGCCCAGCACCTCGGGGTTGATCATCACGATCGGCTGGTCGTGCTCGTCCGAGCAGTCCATCACCGACAGGCGCAGCTGCACCCCCACCTGGTTGGCGGCCAGGCCGACGCCGGGCGCGGCGTACATGGTTTCGAACATGTCGTCGATCAGCTGCTGCAGCTTCTGGTCGAACTGCTGCACCGGCGCGGTCTTCTTGCGCAGCCGAGGATCGGGGTGATGGAGGATGGGCAAAAGGGCCATGGCAACGGGTTTACGGCTTAACTTGCGAAATTACTACTGGACTGGCGGGCAACCGTGCGTCACTGCTCAAGTTTGTGCCAAAATCGGCCAGCTGATATACCGCTTGTTAAGAGGGTTGCAGAATAAGGGAGCTGTGACATGGGGAAGTATAGCGCCTCACTGGTTCAATTTGGCCTGATGCCGGGCGCGCGAAGCGTGGCCGCCGGGCTGCTGCTGGCGCTGCTGGCCGGCTGCGCCGACGACGAGGCGGTCTCGCAGACCGACCATGCGGCCGTGCCGCCGCCGGTCGCGGCGGAGCCGGTTCCGGCGGACGATTCCGTCAGCGGGGTGGACGACATCGACCAGGCCACGGCCGCCGCCGGCGACCTGTCGCTGCGCCACGACGCGCCGCTGCATTACACGGTCAAGCCGGGCGATACCCTGTGGGGCATCGCCAACTACTACCTGAGCGATGCCTGGCAGTGGCCGCAGCTCTGGTACACCAACGGCCAGATCAAGAACCCGCATCTGATCTACCCGGGCGAAATCCTCACCCTGGTGATGGTCAACGGCCGTCCGCGCCTGACCCTGGCCGAGGACCGGCTGCATCCGCGCATCCGCGAATTGCCGCTGGATCAGGCCATCCCGGCGATTCCGATCGACGCGGTACGCGAGTTCCTGCGCGGCCCGCGCCTGGTGACCAAGGCCGAAGCCGAGAAGGCGCCCTACGTGGTCGAGTTCGCCGACGAAAGCCTCATCGCCGGCCAGAACAACAACGTCTACGTCAAGAACCTGCCCAACAACGGCATCGCCAGCTGGTCGCTGGTCAAGGTCGGCAGCGCCTACACCGATCCGGATACGCATGAAGTGTTGGGCTACGAGGCGATCCCCACCGGCGAAGCCGACCTGCGCGAATACGGCAAGCCGGCGGAGATGCGCCTGACCCGCTCGCCGCAGGAAGTGGAGATCGGCAACCGCCTGCTGCCGCTGGAAGCGGAGAGCTTCAAGGCCGACTTCTATCCGCACCCGCCGGCGCAGCCGGTGGATGGCCGCATTCTCAGCGTCTACGGCGGCCTGACGCAGATCGCCCAGTACGACATCGTGGCGATCAACCGCGGCAGCCGCGATGGCCTCGACCCCGGCACCATGCTGGGCATCTACCAGCAGGGCCAGAAGGTGCCGGACCCCTACGGCGACGGCAAGATCCAGTTGCCGGAGCAGAAGGCCGGCCTGCTGATGGTGTTCAAGGTCACGCCGCGGCTCAGCTACGGCCTGGTGCTGAAGGAGACCCGCGCGGCCCATCAGTACGACAAGGTGCACAGCCCCTCGGCCACGCGGCACTGATTGCGGCGGCTGTGGACCAGGCGCAACTGCGCGGCTGGCTGGCCCTGATCCGCGTTCCCGGGCTGGGGCCCGGACGCGCGCGGCGCCTGCTGGAGCGTTTCGGCGAACCCGCCGCGGTGCTCGATGCGGGAGTCCCCGCCTGGCAGGCCGCCGGCCTGTCCGAGGCCCTGTGCAAGGGGCTGGCCCAGCCGGACTGGGCCGGTGTGGATCTGGATCTGGCCTGGCTGGCGGAATCAGTGTCTGCCGCGCCGGCCGCGGCCCGCTCCCTCATCACCTTCCGCGATCCCCGCTTCCCGCCGCTGCTGGCCGAAATCGCGCAGGCGCCGCTGGCCCTGTTCGCCATGGGGGACCCGGATCTGCTGCGCCTGCCGCAGCTGGCGGTGGTCGGCGCCCGCACCGCTTCGGCGCAGGGCATGGAAAACGCCCAGGCCTTCGCCGCCGAGCTGGCCCGGCGCGGCCTCACCATCACCAGCGGGCTGGCCCTGGGCATCGACTCCGCCGCCCACCGCGGCGCCCTGGCCGCCGACGGCCTGACCATCGCCGTGTGCGGCAACGGCCTGGACCGGGTCTACCCGGCGCGCAACCGCGAGCTGGCCCATGCCATCGCCGCGCGCGGCCTGCTGCTGTCCGAATTCCCGGTCGGCGTGCCGCCGCTGCCGGAGCACTTTCCGCGCCGTAACCGCATCATCAGCGGCCTGGCGCTGGGGGTGCTGGTGGTGGAGGCGGCGCGCGAATCCGGCTCCCTCATCACAGCCCGCCTGGCCGGCGAGCAGGGCCGCGAGGTGTTCGCCATCCCCGGCTCGATCCACAACCCGCTGGCGCGCGGCAGCCACGCCCTGATCCGCGAGGGCGCCAAGCTGGTGGAAACGGTGGACGACATCCTCAGCGAGCTGGCACCGCAACTGCCCGCCGCGCGCGCCAGATTGGGGGTCGGCGCGGCGGCCGGCACGAATCCTGCTGAATCGAACGGTGAATCCGCTGGCGAGTCCGTCGGCGACCCGGACCAGGCGCGGGTGTTGCAGGCCCTGGGGTTCGAGACGCTGGCGCTGGATCATCTGGTAGGGCGGCTGGGCCTGCCGGTGGAGCGGATTTCGGCGGCTTTGCTGACGCTGGAGCTGGCGGGTCAGGTGTCGGCGGGGCCGGGTGACACCTTCACGCGGCTGCAACGCACTTGAGCTAAACAGCATCTAGTGGAAAGATAGAGGCCAGATGCAGATAAAAAGGGCTTGATCGGGGTTTTAGGCGGGGCGGCAGACGCGGCTTGTTCGCGCTTGTTTCACCCTTATAATGGCTAAACCTGATAACGCGCCGGCCCAATTCCGGCGCGAATGAGATGAAAGAAACCCTTCTCGATGTACTGATGTACCTCTTCGAGAACTACCACGATGGTGAGTTCTCGGACTCCGACAACCAGGAAACCCTGCGTGTCGAGCTGGCAGCCGCCGGTTTCCCCGAAGAAGAAGTAGGTCATGCTTTTGCCTGGCTCGACGGCTTGGCGAGTCAACGCAATGCGCCGGCCCTGGCCGGACGCACCGATGCGCTGCGCATTTATGCGCCGCAGGAGCAGGAGCGCCTGTCGGCCGAGTGTCGCGGTTTCCTGCTCTATCTGGAACAGCTCGGCATCCTCAACTCGGAAAGCCGCGAGCTGGTGATCGAGCGCCTGCTCGCGCTGGAAGAGGAAGTCGACCTCGAGCGCGTCAAGTGGGTCTGCCTGCTGGTGCTGATCAACCAGCCGGGCGAGGAAGAAGCCGCGGTGCACCTGGAAGACATGGTGTATTACCAGGGCGAGTTCCTGCACTAGGCCCGTCCTGGGGAAGACCGGGCCATCCCTGGCCCGGACTGTTCATATAAGCCTGTTCACTGGGAAGGGTGAATGTCCCTGACGCCGTCGGATGACTGGCAGCCGCTGGAAACCTTCCCGACCCATCTGGCGGCGGAAATCGCCGCCGGCGTGCTGCGCGCCGACTCGCTGCCGGTGCGCATCGAATCCTACGGCGTCGTTCCGGGTCTGGAGCAGGGCAGCAGCTTGCTGGTTCCCGCTGCGCTGATGCACCGCGCGCGCTGGTTGATGGCGCAGGCCAGGGTCAGCGATTCCGAGCTGGACCGGCTCGCCCTGGAAGCGTCGCCGGACCCCTGAAGGTTCCGCAATTCGGGCCGGCGGGGGCAGGCCGGGCCGAATTTTTTTCATCCTGTTTCAATCGTTTTCTTCCCAGAGGGACTGGCTCCGGCGCGGCTTCGCCGCCGCGGCCGGCGCTGGACAGGCCGCGGTGTCGCTTGTATAAGCTGACGCCCCACGCGCTATAAAACGCGAAATCCGGGTAGCAATGAGCAAACATCTGGTCATCGTCGAGTCGCCTGCCAAGGCCAAGACGATCAAGAAATATTTGGGCAAGGACTACGAAGTCCTGGCCTCGTACGGTCACGTGCGCGATCTGGTGCCGAAGGACGGCGCCGTCGACACCGCGCGCGGCTTCGAGATGAAGTACCAGCTGATCGAGCGTAACGAGAAGCACGTCCGCGCCATCGCCGCCGAGCTGAAGCATTCCGACGACCTGATTCTCGCCACCGATCCGGATCGCGAGGGTGAGGCCATTGCCTGGCACCTGTCCGAGTACCTGAAGGAAAAAGGCCTGCTCAAGGACAAGCCGGTGCAGCGCGTGGTGTTCTACGAGATCACGCCGCGCGAGGTGGCCCAGGCCATCGCCAATCCGCGCGAAGTGTCGCTCGACCTGGTCAACGCCCAGCAGGCGCGCCGCGCCCTGGATTACCTGGTCGGCTTCAATCTTTCGCCGCTGCTGTGGCGCAAGGTCGCGCCCGGCCTTTCCGCCGGCCGCGTGCAGAGCCCGGCGCTGCGCCTGATCTGCGAGCGCGAGGCGGAGATCCGCGCCTTCGTGCCGCAGGAATACTGGACCCTGGAAGCGCGCAGCGAGAAGGAGCAGCAAGTCTTCAGCGCGCGCCTGCTCGAGTACAACGGCGTCAAGGTGGAGCAGTTCACCCTGGGCAACGAGGGCGCGGCCAGCGCCGCGCACGCGGCGATCGAGAAGGCCGCCGCCGGCGAGCTGCTGGTGGCCAAGGTCGAGAAGAAGCAGCGCAAGCGTTCTCCCGGGCCGCCGTTCACCACTTCGACCCTGCAGCAGGACGCCAACCGCAAGCTCGGCTTCACCGCCAGCCGCACCATGCGCACCGCGCAGCAGCTGTATGAAGGCGTGGAGATCGAAGGCCAGGCGGTCGGCCTCATCACTTATATGC
>Ga0302314_10020167_pt1 | contig 11040 bp, 10 predicted proteins | sample III_Palsa_N2_3_FD_200533 | JGI IMG/M metagenome (GOLD analysis project Ga0302314, IMG submission 200533) | Peat permafrost microbial communities from Stordalen Mire near Abisko, Sweden - III_Palsa_N2_3 | ecosystem: Environmental > Terrestrial > Soil > Palsa > Peat permafrost | place: Sweden... | reverse complement strand
ACCGTTGTCGAATTTGGACAATCGTGGTTGAGTGAGAGGTATGCACCTGCCTGACCCGTTCCGGGCACGGGTCATCGCTCGACTCGTCCCCATCGTCGTCCTGGCCGCCGTGGTCGCCTCAGCCTGTACAGGTGCTGCCGGGCCGGCGGAAGGGGCCGGCCGGAGCTTGGCCCACGGTGGACGGACCGCACCCCGGGACGCTGCGGACCCGGGCTGGACGACGTTCGACCAGAACGGGCTGCGCACCGGTGTCGACGCCTCGGGCGCCTCGTTCTCCCCGGCGACGCCCGCCTGGACCTCTCCCGTGCTCGACGGATCCCTCTTCGGGCAGCCCCTGCTGGACACCGGCCGGGTGTTTGCAGCCACCGAGAACGACACCGTCTACGCCCTGGCAGCCAATACCGGCTCCATCCTGTGGTCGACCCACGTCGGCACGCCACTCAACCCTTCGACCGTGCCCGGTCTGTGCGGCGACATCCACCCGACGATCGGGATCACCTCGACACCGGTGATCGATACCGCCCGCAGCGAGATCTTCGTGGTGGCCACCGAGCAGGTTCGGGGCGGTGCCTCCCACCACCTCGTAGGTCTCGACATCTATACCGGGGCGGTGCTCCTCAACGAGGTGGTGGACCCGGCAGGAGTGGCCTTGCCGGCATTCGAGCTTCAGCGGACGTCGCTGGCGCTCACCGACGGGCGGGTGATCATCGGATTCGGAGGCAATGACGGCGACTGCGAGCCCTACCACGGCCTGGTCGTGTCCGCCCCCGAGAACGGGTCGCCACCCTCGGTGTTTACCGTGGCCGACCTCCCCGGCGACAGCCAGGGCGCCGTGTGGATGGGCGGGGCCGCCCCCTCCGTCGACGCGCAGGGAAACATCTGGGTGGCCACCGGCAACAGCGCGTTTCACACTGCGGGCGATCAGTACGACGACAGCGACGGGGTCCTCGAACTCTCCCCGACGGCCTCGTTGATCGCCTCGTTCGCACCCACCACGTGGGCCAGCGACAACGCCTCCGATTTCGACCTCGGGTCGGGGGCACCGGCGCTCCTCCCGAACGGACTGGTATTCGAGGTGGGCAAGTCCCGGACCGCGTACGTGCTCCGCCAGTCGTCGCCCGGCGGCGTCGGGGGCCAGGTGGCCGACACTCCGGGGTTCTGCGGCAACGTCGCCGACGGTGGGTCGGCCGACCTCAACGGGACACTCTTCGTGCCCTGTTCGGATGGCCTGCGAGCCGTTAAGCCGACCACGTCGGCCCCGGTGGCGCTGTGGCGGACGACCAGTGGGGCGCACGGCTCGCCGATCGTGGCCGGCGGGCTGGTCTGGTCGGTATCCGGTGGCAACCTCTACGCACTCGATCCGGCCAACGGAGCCACCGTGCAGCAGTTCGCCATCGGTTCGAGCAACAGCTCGTTCCCATCACCGGCGGCTGACGACGGCCTGCTTGTCGCACCGTCCGCCGACCAGCTCCACGCATTCATGGGGCCGGCAGGGCTCCCGGGTCCACCTGCTCCGAGTCCGCCGACGCCGGGCTACTGGGAGGTCGCGGCCGACGGGGGCGTGTTCTCCTTCGGTTCAGCACCATTCTTCGGCTCAGCCGGCGCGCTGCATCTGGCCCGGCCGGTCGTCGGCATGGCCTCCACCCCCGACCACAGGGGCTACTGGCTGGTGGCGTCCGACGGCGGCATCTTCGCCTATGGCGATGCCGGGTTCTACGGATCGACCGGAGGACTGCGCCTGAACGCCCCGATGGTCGGAATGGCCTCCACGCCGGATGGGCACGGGTACTGGCTGGTGGCGTCCGACGGTGGGGTCTTCGCCTTCGGTGATGCCAGGTTCGCCGGATCGACCGGTGGTCAACACCTGAATGCCGCGGTGGTCGGCATCGCCGCCGGCCCCGATAACGACGGGTACTGGCTGGTGGCGTCCGACGGCGGGGTATTCGCCTTCGGCTCCGCCCCGTTCGACGGCTCCGCCGCTGACCTGACCCTCACCCGTCCGATCGTGGGTATGGCCGCGTCCTCGGGAGCGCGCGGGTACTGGCTCGTGGCGTCCGACGGCGGCGTCTTCTCCTTCGGAGGCGCGGGTTTCCACGGATCGATGGGGGGCCAGCCACTGGTGCGGCCCATCGTGGGTATGGCGTCGTCCGCTTCGGGGGCGGGCTACTGGCTGAACGCATCCGACGGTGGAGTCTTCTCATTCGGTGACGCCCCTTTCGAGGGATCGACCGGCGGGCTCGCACTGGTGGCGCCGATGGTGGGCATGGCGTCCGGGCCGTCACCCACCTGAGTCCTGTCGGGTACCCTCCGGTACCCGGTCCGCCCGCCCCGGGCGCAGAAAGTAGAATGCGTTCTAGATTTACGGTCGCGCCGGCACGACCGGACGCCCACGTCGGCATCACTGCGCTCAGGCGCACGAGGGGGACTTGGCAGATGACGCCCGCCCCGGAGGGAGCAGCACCATGATCGAGACCGAGCACCTGAAGTATGAGGTGATCGGCACGACGGCCGTCGTGACGATGAACCGCCCCGAGGCGAAGAACTCACTGTCGGGACCGATGCTGGTGGGAATGGTCGACGCGTGGACGGAGATCGACGCCAACGACGACATCCGGTGCGCCATTCTGACCGGTGCCGAGGGAACGTTCTGCTCGGGAATGGATCTGAAGTCGATGTCCGGCCCGGGTAACGAGGAGGTGTCGGCCCGGATGGCCGCCGACCCGGACCTTCACTGGAAGGCCCTGCTCCGCCACCACCAGCTACGCAAGCCGCTGATCGCCGCCGTCGAGGGTTACGCGGTGGCCGGCGGGACCGAGATCCTCCAGGGGACCGACATACGGGTGGCCGGCGAGAGTGCGACCTTCGGCTTGTTCGAGGCGAAGCGGGGTCTGTACCCCCTCGGTGGCTCGGTTGTCCGCCTGGTCCGCCAGATTCCTTACACGGTGGCCATGGACCTCCTGCTGACGGCGCGAGGCATGAGTGCGGCCGAGGCCAAGGACGTCGGCCTGATCGGTCACGTGGTTCCCGACGGCACGGCGCTGGACAAAGCCCTCGAGATCGCCGAGGTCATCGGGTCGAACGGTCCCTTGGCCGTGGAGGCGATCAAGGCCTCTCTGCGGGCAACCGACGGAATGTCGGAAGCCGACGCGTTGGCCGTCGACCTCGAGATCGGGTGGCCCATCTTCTCCACTGCCGACGCGGCCGAGGGCATGCGGGCCTTCGCCGAGAAGCGCCCCCCGGTGTATACGCGCACATGAGCAGCTTCGCGGGGGATGGCCGGCTGATCTCGCTCCCCGACGACCACCCGGACTCCGCCCGGATGCGTCTGGCCCGGGCGCTGCGGCCCCTGATCGCCATGACCGTGTCAGGCACGCCGGACGACGCTGCGCTCGAAGACGCGGCCGACACCGTGGAGCGGGTGACGGCCGACCTCACCGCCCGGGCCGGTTCCGGCCGCCGCCGGCGCCAGGAGCCCGAAAAGGGACGACCGGCCGTTGACTATCTTCCGACCAGCCCCATCGCCGGCGTCCTCAACCCGGTAGCACCGCCGATCAAGATCGAGGTGGTCGACGGTGAGGGCGGCGTTCCCGAGATCCGGGGCACGGCGTGGTTCGACTACCCCTACGAGGGTCCGCCGAACTGCGTGCACGGCGGGGTGATCGCGGCCACCTTCGACGAGCTGCTCGGTGCCGCCAACATCGTGGCAGGGAGTCCGGGAATGACCGGAACCCTGAACGTGCGCTACCGGAAGCCGACGCCCTTGCGGGTGGATCTCCGGCTCGAAGCCCGGTTCCTCGACATCGACGGGCGAAAGATCCGCACCTGGGGCGGTATGTATCACGGGGATGTGCTGACCGCCGAGGCCGACGGCCTGTTCATCGAAGTGATCCCCCGCCAGATGCTGGCCATCGCCGAACAGAATGCCGAAGGTCAGGACGACGCACTCCTACGGGCCATGCGACAGGCGGTCGACGCCATCGATCCCCTCGCCGGCCCGGAAACCGACTGATCGACGGCGCCAACGTGACGAGCGTCGACCTGGGCGGTCCCGTAACGATCCGGGACGCGGTGTCTTCGGATGCGCCAGCCATCGCCGAAGTCCACGTCGAGTCGTGGCGGGCGGCGTACGCGGGACTCCTTCCGCAGATGGTGCTGGACGGGTTGTCGATCGCCCAACGCACCCGGCATTGGCGCCACGTCCTCGGTCCGGAATCACGGGACCGGGTGGTGGTGGCGGAACGCGACGGCGATGTCCTGGGATTCGCCAATGTAGGACCGTCACACGACGCCGACACCGGACCCACCACTGGCCAGCTGGGAACGATCTATCTCCGTTCCGACGCCTGGGGGACCGGGATCGGGCGGCAGGTCCACGACGCCGGGCTCGAGCGTCTGATGGCGGCCGGATACGACCGGGCGATCCTGTGGATGCTGTCGACCAACGCCCGGGCGTCCCGCTTCTACGAGCGCCAGGGTTGGCGGCTCGACGGACGCATACGGGTCCAGCAGTTCGGCGGCGCAGTGGTGATCGACTACCGCTGGGAAGGGCGACTTCCACTGGGCTGAGCGATCCGGCTGGGCTCAGCCACGGTCAGATCTTTTCGCGACCTTCCCAGTACGGATCGCGGAGCTTGCGCTTGTAGAGCTTGCCGTTCGGGTCCCGGGGCATCGAATCGGTGAAGTCGATCGACTTGGGCGTCTTGAACTTGGCCAGCCTGGTCGAGCAGTACTCGAGGATCTCGGCCGCCAGCTCGTCGGTCGGCTCCACGCCCTCGGCGGGCTCGATGACCGCCTTGATCTGTTCGCCCCAGTCATCGTGGGGGATGCCGAATACGGCCGCGTCGCCCACTTTCGGGAATCCGAGCAGCACGTTCTCGATCTCGGCCGGGTAGATGTTGGCGCCGCCCGAGATGATCATGTCGATCTTGCGGTCCCGAAGGAAGAGATAACCGTCTTCGTCGATCAGGCCGACGTCGCCCACGGTGAAGTATTTGCCGATCCGATTGCTCTTGGTCTTCTTCTCGTCCTTGTGGTACTCGAAATCACCCGTCTGCATCGACATGTACACGGTGCCGATCACATTCGGCTCCTCGATCTTGTTTTCCTCGTCGTCGAAGATGGCGATCTCGGAGATGGGCCAGGCCTTCCCGACGGTGCCCGGCTTGGCCAACCACTCCCGAGCGGTCACCAGGGTGCCTCCGCCCTCGGACGCCGCGTAGTACTCGTCGATGGCGTCTCCCCACCACTCGATCATCCGATGCTTGACGTCGATGGGACACGGGGCGGCGGCGTGGATCATGTGCCGCAGCGATGACACGTCGTACGTTGCACGGGTCTCCTCGGGCAGGGCCAGGAGCCGGTGGAACTGGGTGGGCACCATGTGCGAGGTGGTCACCCGGTACTTCTCGATGACGGCGAGCATCTCCTCGGGAAGCCACTTGTCCATGATCACGATGGTGTGTCCCAGGTGGATCGACGCGCCCGAGAAGCGCATGACCGCGGTGTGGTAGAGCGGAGAGCCGACGATATGGACGTTGTCGTCCTGGGGCTGGACGTTGAAGAGGAACAGGATTCCGCACTGGGCCAGCGCGGCCTCCTCGGGGCTCATGCCGCTGAGCTTGCGGAACACGCCCTTCGGGTTGCCGGTGGTGCCGGACGTGTAGTTCATGACGTCGCCGATGGTCCGGTCCTCGGGATCGGTCGTCGGCTGGGAGTGACGCAGGCGGGCGAAGGACCCGAAGCCCGCGATATCGCCCACGGCCAAGCAGATCGAAGAGGGAAGCTCGGCCTCTTCGGCGGCCTCGAGGGCCACGTCGGTGAATCGCTCGTGGGCTACGAAGGCCTTGGCCCCGGAGTCGGACAGGATGTAGGCCACTTCGGGGCCGATCAGGTGATGGTTGATGGGGACGAGGTACCAGCCGGCCTGCAGCGCGGCCAGGTACAGCTCGAACATCTCCACGCCGTTGGGGAGGAGGGTGGCGACGACGTCGCCGGGCTGGAGGTTCAGGCCGCGCAGGCCGTGCACCACCTGGTTGGCCCGCCCGAGCAACTCGGCCGAGGAGTACTCGGTGCCGTCCGGCGCCACCAGAGCCAGGTGCTCGGGATACTCGTGCGCCAGTGCCCAGAAGCCGAGATCGCCCATGTCGTCGTGTTCCCCCGTGTCGTCGTCGATGCCATGCCGTCGGTAGCCCGGTATGCCGGTCGCCCACCTGAGATCCGTCGCCCCCTTCGACCCGTGGACGGTACGACCGGTGACGGGGGCTGGGTGGCGCTGACCCGGTGGGGACGCTAGAACAGGTTCCAGTAGACGGTCAACCTCCCCGGGAGGTGCGCTCGACGAGCACCACGACCTGTGGACCGGGCACCCGTCGCCGCTGTCCTGAGGCCTCGGTAGCCCGGCGCCCTGACGGCGATCACGACCATCACCATGTTGAACATCACGACGATCAGAACGACGAGAAAGAGGAGCAACCTTCGATGACTGCATTCCTGGACGGCAAGGTCGTCGCCATAACCGGCGGCGGTGGAGGCATCGGGAGGGCCGTGGCCCTGGCCGCCGCGGCTGAGGGTGCGAGAGTCGTCGTGGCCGACATCGGAGTGTCGATGGCGGGCGAGGACCCGAAGAGCGAGGTGGCCGAGGCCGTGGTCGGCGAGATCGAGGCCGCTGGCGGCGAGGCCGTGGCCGTGGCCGAGAGCGTGACCACCCTGGCCGGCGGCGAACGGATCGTCGGGACCGGTGTGGAGCGCTGGGGCCGGATCGACGGCATCGTGGCGGTGGCCGGGATCCTGCGCGAGCGCATGCTCTTCAACATGGCCGAAGACGAGTGGGATGCCGTCATCGAGACCCACCTGAAGGGCCATTTCACCGTGTTCCGGGCTGCATCGGCCATCATGCGCAAGCAGGAGGGCGGCGGCTCCTTGGTGGCCTTCACCTCCGGTGCCTTCGCCGGAAGTGTGGCCCAGGCCAACTACGCGGCGGCCAAAGGGGGGATCGTCTCGCTGGTCCGGTCAGCGGCGGCCGGCCTCAACCGCTACGGGATCACCGCCAACGCCATCGCCCCGGTCGCCCGGACCCGGATGTCCGCCAACGTGCCGATGGATCTTGCCGAGATGGGCGACCCCGAGGACGTTGCGCCGATGGTCGTCTACCTGCTCTCCGACCGGGCCAAGCACGTGACCGGCCAGGTCTACACGTCGGTCGGCCCGAAGATCGCCGTGTGGAACCAGCCCCGTGAGGTCAGAGCGATGTACGCGGACGGCAGGTGGACGCCCGAGCAGATCGCCGAGCGGCTCGACTCGACCGTCGGACAGGAGCGGATGCCCCTGCTCGACCAGCTCGAGGCCTACCGCAAGGCGGCCGAGGCGAAGGCGGCGACTGAGACCACGGGCTGAACACCCGCAACCATCGCGGACGCCGGAGCTCCCGGTGTGCCGGGCTCGACGAGCCGTCCCGGGTCCTTCAGTCCTCGATCAGCTCGGACTCGGCCAGGACACAGAACTCGTTGCCCTCGGGGTCGGCCAGCACCACCCATGACTCGTTGCCGGTCTGGCCGATCGATGCCCGTGTCGCGCCCATCGTCTCCAGCCGCTCGACCTCCCGCTCGTGGTCGTCGGGGACGAGGTCGAGGTGGAGTCGATTCTTGCCGGTCGAGTGCTCCGGTACCCGCAAGATCAGCAGCGGTCGGACGGTCCCGCGGTCGGGATGGCCGACGCCCGGCTCGATCCAGATGTCACCGTCTTCGTCGACCCGCTGGATCCAATCGAGTGCCGCGCACCAGAACGCCGCCACTGCCTCGGGATCCACCGCGTCGATGGTCACCGTCTCGATGCGCAATCCCATGTGAGCCTCCCGTCGCCGAGGCCGAACCGGCGACCGATCGCAACGAGCCTAGGCGAGAAGGGACGTCCGGGCTGGCGGGGGCCGATCCTGATCCGACCGGTCAACGGGCCCGGCCGGCAGCCGTAACCGGCAACGGAACGGTCAGTCCACGTCCGCTGGATCGGACGTCCCGCCACCCGACGCGACAGGGGTGGCCTGTACCTCGACGTCCGCTTCCGAGCTGTCAGGATCTTCTGCAATGTCGGTGTCCGCCGGTTCGATGTCGGTAACCGGATCGGGCTTCGAATCGCGCCAGCGTCGGTACGGGCCGATGCGGGTGACCAGTAGGACGATCCCGACGACCGCCAGGGCGACGCCGGCGATCTGGACGAGGAGCGAGCCCAGCGCCCCGTCCTGGCCGTGCAGCCACCACAACTCGTCGAGATACCGCTCGATTCCCCACAGGAGCATGCCGACGCCGATGACGATTCCCGCCGGGGGCAGTGGGGAATCCGACGGTCGGATGGCCGAGCCGTCGGAGGCCACCGTCGGTGCCTTCGACCGCAGCCACCGTTCGACCAGGAGGAGGGTCCCGAAGATGGCGAAGTCCCCGATGGCCTGGAAGATCGGGACCGGTACCCTCCGCCCGGCTTCGCCGGCGTAGTACATGCAGTACCAGGAGCTGCAGCGTCCTCCGCCGCCCGAGACCATCAGCTGAGGACCCAGGAGTCGGCCCATGCCCCAGCACGCCATGAGCACCGGTGCCATCAGGTCGGCGAAGCGGAGCCCGGGCAGTTGGGGGCAGCGCCTCCGCTGGATGAGGATCGCCACCGGAACGGCCAGGATCAGGCCGCCGAACGAGGAAAGTCCGCCCTGCCAGATGGCGATGATCTGGGCGGGATGGGCGGTGTAGAAGGAGAGGTGCGAGAGCACCTGCATGGCCCGTGCCCCGACGATGGCGGCCACGATGACCCATACGAAGAGCCGGGTGACCCACTCCCACGGGTACCCCCGGTCGCGCAGCCGGCGTTCGGTGTAGCGGAGCCCGAACCAGAAGGTCAGGGCGAGCCCGATCCCGTAGGTGTGGACCTCGAGGAACCAGATGTGGAAGGCGACGGGGATCGGTCTCATGTGGAAGCTCCCGACCGGGTGGGGCAATCGCCCCGCCACCGGCCAGGCCTTCAGTATGCCCCAGGGGGCCGGTAGGGTGGCCTCGCCGACCCGTCCCGAGCCGTGGGACGACTACGGCGATGGTCCGCAGGTGGCGGCCACCGATCGAGTGAAGGGTTCCAGGTGACGCCATGGGTTCGTTGGCAGGCAAGGTGGCGGTGGTGACCGGCGGGGGATCGGGTATCGGTCTGGCGACGGCGACCCGGTTGGCGGCGGCTGGTGCGTCGGTGGCCGTGGTGGACCTTCACGGGGAGTCGGCCGAACGGGCCGCCTCCGAAATTGGCGGTCTGGCCCTCCAGGCCGATGTCGGACACTCCGACGAGTGGCCCGGAATCGTAGATGCGGTCACCCGGCGGTTCGGCGGCATCGACCTCGCCCATCTGAACGCCGGGATCACCACCGGGGAGGCCGACATCACCGCCGTCACCGACGAGATCTACCGGCGGGCCACCGGCGTCAATGTGGACGGGGTGTTCTTCGGCGTCCGGGCCGTGGTGCCGGCCATGGTCGAGCGGGGCGGTGGGTCGATCGTCGCCACCGCGTCGCTGGCGGGGCTGATCGGCTTCTCACCGGACCCGATCTACTGCCTCACCAAGCATGCCGTGGTCGGGCTGGTGCGCTCGCTCGAACCGCAGCTCGAGTCCAAGGGGATCACCATCAACGCCATCTGCCCGAGCATCGTGGACACGCCGCTGATCGCCGACATGCGCGAGCTGCTCGAAGAGAGTGGGTTCCCCCTCATCGACGTGGAGTCGGTATCGACCACGGTGGTCGACCTGCTGTCAGGAGATGCGACCGGTCAGGCCATGGTGATCCAGGCCGGCCGCGAGGCCATCCCGTTCCGGTTCGCCCGACCGCCCGGCCCACGAGCGGGCGGCTCCGTCGGCCAGATGCCGCCGAAGGAGTTCGCCGCCCACGACCAGACCTGAGTCCGACGATGCCGGTTGGAGCCCGGCGATCAGTTGGCCAGTGATGGCGGGATGAGCGCCCAACCCCGACGGCGGAGCTCTTCGACGAGCATCTCCTCGGGCACCTGCTCGAGCTGGCGGGCCAGGCGTTCGGCACGGGTGGCGGTTGCCTCGGTCGGAGCCCGACGCGGGACGACACGGGAGGGAGCCGCATCGGCTCCGTCGGCCGGTCCGCCATCGGACGCAGCCTGTTCCTCCGCGTCGGCCTCGAGCCGGGCGATCAGAGCGGCCGCCTCGTCCTGGGTGAATCGACCGCCGCCCTGGCGTTGGGTGAGGCCGAGTGGGCCGCGTGCATCTCGGAAGCTGGTGTGGCCGGCGTCGTCGAGGAGTGCGGTCAGCTCACGCAGCTGACGGGCGGTGGCCGGGGGTCCCGATGGTTGGCCGAAGCTCATCTGATGGGTCCGAGTGGCCCACTCCGGTTGAGTGACCGGAGGCGCCCGAAGCGGGCGTCGGTCGCCGGAGCGGAGGGCCCGGGCTCAGACCACCCGTCCGACGCCGGCGAGGCCGTCGGTGCGGACACCGGTGATCCAGACGCTGGCGCCGGTGTAAGGGGCTTCGATCATCGAGCCGCCGCCGACGTACATGGCCACGTGCTCACTGCCGCCGGGACCGTAGAAGAGGAGGTCGCCCGGTTCGATGTCGGCCATCGGGATATGGGTGGTGTCGGCGTACTGGGCCCCTGAGTAGTGGGGGAGGCTGATCCCGACCTGCGCATAGGCCCACATCACCAGCCCGGAGCAGTCGAACCCTGCCGGGGTCGTCCCCCCCCAGACGTAGGGCACGCCGATCTCGCGTTCGGCGGCCTCGACCGCACCGGCGGCTCCCGGCGACAGCGGCGGTGGCGGGGCCTCGATGGTGATCGTGACCGACGGACTACCGGGGTTGGTGCTCGTGTCGCCACTTCCACTGGACTGCTGGGCCACCGCTTGCGCGGCCTGAGCGGCCTTCGCCGCGGCGACCTTCTGGTTGAAGGCGGCCTGCGCGGCAGCCTTGGCGGCGGCAGCTGCGGCAGCCTGTTGCTGCGCCACCAGCTGTTGGATGTTGGCGTTGACGCTGTCGAGCGTCGTCTGGTCCTGAGCGGCG
>Ga0302314_10020166_pt1 | contig 11040 bp, 8 predicted proteins | sample III_Palsa_N2_3_FD_200533 | JGI IMG/M metagenome (GOLD analysis project Ga0302314, IMG submission 200533) | Peat permafrost microbial communities from Stordalen Mire near Abisko, Sweden - III_Palsa_N2_3 | ecosystem: Environmental > Terrestrial > Soil > Palsa > Peat permafrost | place: Sweden... | reverse complement strand
CCGCGCGGCGGCCTCGGGCGAGCTCTACTTCACCGGCGCCTTATTTAAGGGAACCGCCGATGCTCCCGCCGCTATCGAGGCGCGCATGGCCGAGATCACCGCCCGCCGCGAAGCCTCCCAGCCGATCCGCGAAAAGACCGGCGGCTCGACCTTCAAGAACCCGCCAGGGGACTCCTCCTGGCGCCTGGTCGACGCCGCGGGCTGGCGCGGCAAGCTGCACGGCGCGGCCAAGTTCTCCGAACAACACGCCAACTTCCTGATCAACACCGGCGAGGCGTCCGCGGCTGATCTGGAGGGGCTGGGCGACGCGGTGTGGGCGGACGTGAAGGCCAAGTTCGACGTTGAGCTGGAATGGGAAATCAAGCGGATCGGGCGGCGCTGAGGCTGCGCCGCCCGCCGCCCTGCATCACTTGGTCAGGTCGATGACCAGCGTCTGGCCGCGAAACGCGCGCCCGCCCTGGTTGGCCACAACATTGCCGATCAGCGTCAGGGTATGGTTGGCCGCGGCATAGGTGGCGTGGTCGGCGCGGCCGCCACCGCTGGACGATGCGTAAAAGACATGACCGCTGGCCACCAGGGTCATGCCGTTGTCGATATCGGTGCGGATTTCATCGGCCATGAGCCGATTGGCGCCTTGCACCGCTATAGCGTCGCCGACCCAGAGGGCGCGATGGCCCTGGCCGTCGATCACCCGCATCTGGTTGGCGGTAATGTCGATGGGCGCCGCCTTGGCGGCCGGCGCAGGCAGCGCGGGCTGCTGTTCCGCGGGTTGGGCGGCCCAGGCGGCGAAGCCCACGCTAGCGCACAGGACCGATAGCGCGCCCGCGCCGGCCCAACGGCGGGCGGGGCTGAAGGCTTTGCGTTTCAACATGGCTATTCTCTCCAACAGGGGATGTTCAGAGCGTGACGGCCAGTAGCAACCCAGGGGCAGTGGCCGGTTCGCCAACTGGGCCTTCACCAACACCTGGGCGTAGGCGCGCCGGATATCGGGGCGTTGCGTGACTACCGCCTCGTCGCAGGCCAGTTCCTGGTCGATGCGCATGAGATGGGCGGCCAGATGCATGAGCGGGTTGAACCAGCACAGGCACTGGGCCGCGCAGGACAGTCCGTTGAGCCGCGAGTCCTGCTGGCGGATATGGGTCTGTTCGTGGGCCAGGATGAGCTCCTGTTCCTCTGGGCTGAAGCGGGCGTGGAAGTCCCTGGGCGTGACGATCGCCGGCGCGATCAGGCCGATCACCGCCGGGCCCGCCGTCCCAAACCGCGCGGCGTGGGCGAACTTCAGCTGAAGCCGCGCCATGTACAGGGCGGTGACCAGCACGCCGGCCAGCCAGACGCCGACGAGCAGGGCGGGCATGTCCAGGTTCGCCCCGGTGGGCGAGGCGTTCGCGGCAGGCAGTTGAAACGCTGCGGTCGCGGCCGAGGCGAGGTCGGCGACGACGATCCGCCGCGCCGGCAAAAGCGCCGCCGCGCTCGCCAGGATTGGCAGCAGCCACAGACCATAGGCCACCCGCGCGCCAAAGGCTGCGCGGGCCGGCTTGCGCAGCGCCGCCACGGCCAGGATGGCGACGCCGCCGGCCAGGTTCACCCGCGCCAGTGCGCCCAGCACCTCAACCGGCGTCATGGTCGAGCTCCGCGATCAGGGCCTTGAGCTTTTCCAGATCCTCCACCGTCAGTTTGCGATGGGCGGCGAAGTGGGCGACCAGGGGGGCGAGCTGGCCCTCGAACAACCGGTCCAGCAGGCCCTGGCTCTCGGCCTGAACATAGTCGGCGCGGTCCAGCAGGGGCCGGTAGAGGAAGCGGCCGTCCGGCTCCCGCGCGCTGGAGATGGCGCCCTTGCGCAGCAGCCGGGTGATCATGACACGCACGGTATTGCGCGCCCGGCCATTGGCGGGACCCACCGCCGCGACGATCTCGTCCGGCGTCAGGGCGCCCCGACTCCAGAGCGCCTCCATGATTTGACTCTCAGCCGCGGAGATGTTCGCCATGTTATTCCCATAATCTGATAGTCAGACTACATCGATAACATTCGTTGTCAACCGGGCGCTCTAAGCGCCGCCGCGGCGGCCGGGTGCGGCCTTCGAGGCGCGCGCCAAGCGGCCCGGCTCAGGATGACGCAGGGGGTTGCTCTTTTCGTCCAATTCGCCAAAAGCGCCGTCAGGTTTCGGGGATTTAGTCACATGAGCGAGCGCCTCAAGGGCCATCACGTCGCTGTCCTGCTAGGCGGCCTGTCCTCCGAGCGTGAAGTCTCGCTGGTCTCCGGCGCGGCGTGCGCCAAGGCGCTTGAGGCGTCAGGCGCGAAGGTCTCCCGCGTCGACGCCGGTCGCGATCTCGCCCAGGTGCTGACAGCGCTCAAACCGGACGTCGTCTTCAACGCCCTGCACGGCGAATGGGGCGAGGACGGTTGCGTCCAGGGCGTGTTGGAGACGCTGGGGCTGCCCTACACCCATTGCGGGGTGCTGGCCTCGGCCCTGGCGATGGACAAGGCCAAGTCCAAGGCTGTGCTGGCGGCGGCCGGGGTCACCGTGCCCGGCGGCGGACTGTTCAATCGCCACGCCGCCGCCCGCGACCACGTCATGCCGCCGCCCTATGTGGTCAAGCCGAACGCCGAGGGTTCGTCCGTCGGGGTCTTCCTGGTGTTCGAGGGCGCCAACAGCCCGCCGCAGGAACTGATCGCGCCATCCTGGACCTATGGCGAGGAGGTAATGATCGAGCCCTATATCGCCGGCTTCGAACTGTCGGTGGCGGTGATGGACGGCAAGGCGCTGACGGTCACCGAGATTGTGCCGCGCACAGGCTTCTATGACTACGACGCCAAGTACGGGGAGGGGGGCTCGTCGCACGTTGTCCCGGCCCGGATTCCGGAGGAGGCGGCGCAGCGCGCCCTGCGCATGGCGGAGGCCGCGCACGCCGCGCTTGGTTGCCGAGGCGTTACCCGATCTGACTTCCGTTATGACGACATTAACAACCTTCTGGTCCTTTTAGAGGTCAACACCCAACCCGGCATGACGCCCACCTCCCTCGTTCCCGAGCAGGCGGCTCATCTCGGCGTTGGATTTGAAGATCTTGTTTGCTGGATCGTGGAGGATGCTTATGGCCGCGGCGCTTCGGGGAGGATCGCATAGTTCTGCGAAACCCCGCGCGCGGAAGCCTGTCCAGGCTTCCCGCGGCCCGAAAGCCAAGCCGCCGACCGGCTATGTGCCCGGCAAGCTGGGCGCCGTCACCGCCGTAGACCTGCCGCCGCATTTCACCCTGGCCATCGTCGGCGGCGTCATCGCTCTTTCCTTGATCGTGGGCCTGGCCACAGGACACCGGGCCGAGAAGATCGTCTCGGCCATCGGCACGGGCGTCGACCACGGCTTCGCCCGCATGGGTCTGAAGGTCGACAAGCTGACCGTGCTGGGCGCCAGCCCCGCGGCCGAGGCCGATATCTACGCCGCCGCCGACCTCCACAAGGACCAGCCGCTGATGGGCCTGGACCTGGAGCAGGTGCGGCGCAGGGTCGAACATGTGGGCTGGGTCAAGTCGGCCAAGGTGGTGCGGCTGTTTCCGGACACCATCGTCATCGCCGTGACCCAGCGCCAGACCCTGGCCGTCTGGCAGCACGCCGGCCACACCGTGGTGGTCGACAACGACGGAGCCGTGATCCCCGAAGCTGATCCGGGCCATTTCGCCGACCTGCCGCTGATCGTGGGGGTGGGGGCCAACGACGCCGCCGCCGCCATCCTGCCGATCGTGCGCGGCCATCCGAATGTCATGAACCGGCTCGAGGCGCTCGTGCGCGTCGATGGCCGGCGCTGGGATCTGTGGACGAGGGACGGCGGCATCATCCTGCTGCCGGTCGTGGGCGAAGAATCCGCCCTGACACATCTCGACCTGCTCGATCAGAAGTCGCGGATTCTGGAGCTGGGCTTTGAGCGGATCGACCTGCGCGATCCGGAACTAGTGGCCGTCAGGCCAAGGGGAAATCCGTCGCCGGCAGAATCGCCGGCGCCGGCGGGCGTCTGAGTTGGGACGACCTAGACAAGTTTGATCGGAGTTCGACTGAATGTCGAAGCTTGAAGATAAGCGTGAAGCTCGGGACGGCCTGAAGGCCTTGGCCGGCCGTCAGCCCATCGTCGCGGCCCTGGATCTGGGGGCCTCGAAGGTGACCTGCTTCATGATGAAGCCGGGCGGCATCAACCGCGAGGCCCGCACCCTGCAGACCGTGGGGGTCGGCCATGTGCAGTCGCGCGGGGTGCGCGGCGGCTCGATCGTCAACATGGACGACGCGGCGGACGCCATCGCCCTGGCGGTGGAGCGGGCGGAGAACATTGCGGGCGCCAGCGTCCAGGGCGTCACCGTCGCCACCGCGGGCGGCCAGCTGGCCAGCCATCGGGTGGCGGCCCAGGTCTCTCTCGGCGCCCGGCCCATCAGCGACAACGACCTGAACCGCGCCATCTCCTCGGCCCTGGCCAAGGTGAAGATGCCCGGCCGTCGGCCGATCCACCTTCTGCCCATGAGCTGGTCCGTGGACGCCCAGCGCGGGGTGCGCGATCCCCGCTCCATGTTCGGCCGCGCCCTGGGCCTCGAACTGCTGGTGGTCTCCATCAGCGAAACCGTGTTCCAGACCCTGGGCTACTGCGTCGAGCGCGCCCACCTGGAGTTCCACGGCGTGGTGGCCTCGCCCTTCGCCTCGGCCCTGGCGGCGCTCGAAGACGACGAAATGGACCTCGGCTGCATTTGCGTCGACATGGGCGGCGGCTCCACCTCGGTGGCGGTCTTCTCCAACGGCTACCTGGCCCATGTGGACAGCCTGGCGGTGGGGGGCGGCCATGTCACCGCCGACATCGCCCGGGGCCTGTCGACCTCCGTCGTCGGCGCCGAGCGGATCAAGACCCTGCACGGCTCTGCCATCGCCTCGGCCAACGAAGACCGCGAAATGATCGAGGCGCCCCCGCGCGGCGACGATCCTGGCGCCGGTCCCGTGGTGGCGCCGCGCTCCATGCTGAAGGGCATCATCGCTCCGCGCGTCGAAGAGACCCTGGAGCTGCTGCGCGACCGCCTGAAGGCGTCTGGCGCGCCGATCGAGCCGGGGGCGGGGATTGTGCTCACCGGCGGCGCCAGTCAGCTGGCCGGCGCCCGCGAAGTCGCGGTGCGGGTGTTCGACCGGCCGGTGCGTCTCGGCCGGCCCCGGCGGGTGCCGCATCTGGCCGACTCCGCGTCCGGTCCGGCCTTTTGCGCCGCGGCCGGCGTGCTGCAGCGGGCGGCCTTCGGGCCGAGGGAAGTGGTCTCCCTGCGCGCCCTGGCCGGCGCCAAGGCCCAGCAACTCGACTCGCGGTCGACGCCGCTCACCCGAGTCGCCGCCTGGCTGCGCGAGAACCTCTGAGCCTCCCGTCGCCTTTTTGACGCCGCCGAATCGTCCGTAGCCGGATGTCGCGGACCCCTGCGGGAATCCGCCGCATGACTCGCGCAAATGCTTAGTGAATCAAGAAATTTGCGTCTGTGGGTCGACGCTGAACCGACTCAGCTTATGCAGTTAACCATCGCTTAACGATGATGGGCGTTCAGTTAACGTCGATCCGTCGAAGGAGCCTGGCGGGCGGGTCGCCGGCTCCGGAAAACTCACGGACCTTAGGGACGCAGGGGTCATATGGCTATTCATCTTTCCGCGCCGCGCACCACAGAGTTGAAGCCGCGGATCGTCGTGTTCGGCGTCGGTGGCGCTGGCGGCAATGCGGTCAACAACATGATCGAAGCGGGGCTTGAGGGCGTCGAATTCGTAGTGGCGAACACCGACGCTCAGCAGCTCGCGTTTTCGAAGACCGACCGGCGCATCCAGCTTGGCGTGACGGTCACTCAGGGCCTCGGCGCAGGCGCTCATCCCGAGATCGGCATGTCCGCCGCCGAGGAGTCCGGTCTTGAGATCGGCGAGCACCTCGACGGCGCCCACATGGTCTTCATCACCGCCGGCATGGGCGGCGGCACCGGCACCGGCGCTGCCCCCATCATCGCCAAATGCGCGCGGGAGCGCGGCATCCTGACGGTGGGCGTGGTCACCAAACCCTTCACCTTCGAAGGCCGTCACCGCATGCGGCTGGCCGACGCGGGCATCGCCGAGCTGCAACGCTATGTCGACACCCTTATCGTCATCCCCAACCAGAACCTGTTCCGCATCGCCAATGAGCGGACCACCTTTGCCGAAGCCTTCGGCATGGCCGACCAGGTGCTGCATTCCGGCGTCCGCTCCATCACCGACCTGATGGTGCTGCCGGGCCTGATCAACCTCGACTTCGCCGACGTCCGCACGGTCATGACCGAGATGGGCAAGGCGATGATGGGCACGGGCGAGGCGACCGGCGAGGACCGGGCGCTGATGGCCTCCCAGAACGCCATCGCCAACCCGCTGCTGGACGAGGTCTCGCTCAAGGGCGCCAAGGCCGTGCTGGTGAACGTCACCGGCGGCCTGGACATGACTCTGCTGGAAGTGGACGAGGCGGCCAACGCCATCTCCGACCAGGTCGACCCGGAAGCCAACATCATCTTCGGCGCCGCCTTCGACCCGTCCCTGGACGGCAAGATCCGCGTCTCGGTGGTCGCCACCGGCATGGACGGCCAGTCGATCGCCCTGATCGAGCCCAAGGCCCCGCGCATCACCACCAACAACGCCGCGCCCCTGCTGATCAAGGACCTGCCGCCGCAACCCGTGCAGCAAGCCCAGCCGGCGCAACCGGTCCAGCCGACCTACGCCCGCACGCCTCAGCCCACCGCCCCGATCTTCTCGCGGTCGAGCGCTCCCGACGCCAGCACGCCCAGGCCATCGTCCCAAGCGGCTTCCTTCGGCGATCCCCGTCGCGGCGCCTATGAGACCCCGGTCGAGATGACCCCGCCAACGGCGCAGGCGCGCTTTGAGGCCGAGGAAGCCGAGCAGGGCGATCTGCTGGGCTCGTCGATCATCGAAGCGCCCCTGGTTGGTCACGCGGCCGATGAGATCGAGTCCGACGACTCGCCCATGTTCGTCGATCAGCATGCGAGCGAGGATCATCGCCAAAAGCGCAGTGGCCTGCTCAGCCTGTTTGGCGGCGGGCGTCCGCGGCACGAGCCGCCGCCGCCGCCCCTGCGTGACTATCGCAACGATCCGACGCCGGTGCTCCAAGCCCGCGCCGCGGCCACCGGCGCCCAGCCGGCGGCTCAGGCCGCGGCGGAAGAACACCCGGACTCCACCGAGGATCTGGAGATCCCGTCCTTCCTCCGCCGTCTCGCCAACTAGGCGAGCAAGGCCTTGATTTTCAAGGGTCTTGGCGAGTTACATTCGGAAACAGGAGTTGTCTTGCTGCATTGCGGCGCCGCCCCTATCCCGTAGCCTACAGTGATTGGGTCGGGGGCGGCCCATGCGTGCAGGAAGGACAGCCAGTGGCGTCTTCGCCGTTTTATCAGCATACCCTGGCCGGTCCGGCAATCTTCGCGGGCGTTGGCGTTCACTCCGGACAACATGTGCGCGTTTCGATCCGGCCAGCGCCGGCCGGCGCGGGGATCACCTTCGTCCGCACTGACGTCACCGATCGCGATAACCGTATTCCGGCGCGGGGCGACTTGGTGGTGCAGACCCAGCTCGGCACCGTGATCGGCAATGACGCGGGGGCCAAGGTCTCGACGGTCGAACATCTGATGGCCGCCTTCGCCGCCCTGGGCGTCGACAATGCGGTGGTCGAGCTCGACGGTCCGGAAGTGCCGATCATGGATGGCTCCGCCAGCCCCTTCGTCGACATCATCGACCGCGCCGGCCTTCGCCGCCAGGAAGCGGCCCGCAGCTATATCGAAATCCTGGAAACCATCGAGGTTACCGACCAGGACAAGAGCGCGAAACTGTCGCCGGCCGATCAGTTCGAGATGTCCTTCCAGGTCAAGTTCGACTCCAAGGCCATCGGCCACCAGTCGGTGGACGAGGTGCTGGACGAAGCCATGTTCCGGGCCGAATTCGCCGACTGCCGCACCTTTGGTTTCGTCGAGGAAGTCGACGCCCTGCGGGCCGCCGGCCTGGCCCGCGGCGGCTCCCTGGACAATGTCGTGGTGATCGAAGGCGACGACATCCTCAATCCCGAAGGCCTGCGCCGCGACAAGGAAATGGTGCGTCACAAGGCCATCGACGCCCTGGGCGATCTCTATCTGCTCGGCGCGCCGCTGCTGGGCCGTTTCGAGGGGATCTATTCCGGCCACGGGGTCAACAACGCCCTGGTGCGCGCCCTGCTCGAGACGCCCAAGGCCTGGCGCTGGACCACCTTGAACGAAACCCTGGCTCAGGCGGTCTGACGCCGCCCGCGCGACCAGCCGCCGCTGCTCCATCGCGCGGCCGGCATTTGCGTCCAGGGCGGCCTAGTGTAGAAGCCGGGGGGCACTCGTTTTATTCTGGCGCGGGGGCGTCTTTCCGAGGTGGTCTTCCGTGCTGACTAGGTCCTGGGCTCGTTCGCCCGCTCTGCTTCTGCTTGTTGCCGCCGCCGTCGGCCTGTCCGGCTGCGCCATGTTCGGCAAGGGCAAGAAGAAGGAGGCCGACAACGCCTATGTGGAGCGTCCGGTGGACCAGCTCTATCTGGCCGGCGCCAACCAGCTGGACCAGCACCACTGGAACGAATCCATCACCTATTTCAAGGAAGTGGAGCGCCAGCATCCCTATTCGGAGTGGTCGCGCCGCTCGATCATGATGCAGGCCTACGCCCACTATGAGGCCAACCAGTACGACGACGCCATTTCCGACGCCAACCGGTTCATCGACCTCTATCCCGGCCACGCGACCACGCCCTATGCCTACTACTTGAAGGCGGAGTGCTACTTCGAACAGATCGTCGACATCGGCCGCGACCAGGCCGCGACGGAGCAGGCGCTGACCAATATGCGCGAAGTGGCGCGCCGCTACCCCAAGACCGAATACGCTGAGGACGCGCGGCTGAAGATCGACATGATCAACGACCAGCTCGCTGGCCGCGAGATGAACGTCGGCCGCTGGTATCTGCGCAACGGCTACACCCTGTCGGCCATCGGCCGCTTCAAGACCGTCGTCGACAAGTACCAGACCACCAGCCAGACCCCCGAAGCCCTCTATCGGCTGACCGAAGCCTATCTGACCCTGGGCGTGGTCGGCGAGGCGAAGGAAAACGCTTCGGTGCTGGGCTACAACTTCCCGGGCGACCAGTGGTATGCCGACGCCTACCGGCTGCTGACGTCCAAGGGCTACCGGCCTGCGGTGGTCCCGTCCAACCAGCCTCATAACGGCCTTCTCCACGCCATGGCCCACCCGTTCGGCCTGGGCGAAGCGAGGGCGACCACCCCCGCCCCGCCGGCCGAACAGACCCCGGCCGTGCTGACGCCGTCGACCACCCAAACCCCCGATGCGCCAACCCAATCCCCCGCGCAGCCGCAAACCTCGACGAATTAAGCGCAACCCGCGTCCGGCCCGCTTGAGCCGGCGCGGATTCGCGGCGATCCTGCGCCCATGCTGATCGGGCTCTCCATCCGCGACGTGGTGCTGATCGACACCCTCGACCTGTCGATCGGTCCTGGCCTTACCGCGCTTACCGGCGAAACCGGCGCCGGCAAGTCGATCATCCTCGACGCCCTCGGCCTGGCCACCGGCGCCAGGGCTGACGCCGGCCTGGTGCGGCGGGGCGCGGCCCAGGCCCAGGCCACCGCCATCTTCGCCCCCTCCCGCGACCATCCCGTCTGGGCCTTCCTGGAAGACAAGGGGCTGAGCTTCGCCGTCGACGAGGATCTGGTGCTGCGCCGGCAGCTCAGCGCCGATGGCCGCAGCCGGGCCTTCGTCAACGATCAGGCGGCCAGCGTCGGCGTGCTGCGCGACCTGGGCGCCATGCTGCTGGAGGTGCACGGCCAGCACGAGACCGTGGGCCTGCTCGACGCCAAGACCCACCGATCCCTGCTGGACGCCTTTGGCGGCCTGCGTGCCGACGTCACCGCCTGCGGCGCGGCCTGGAGCGCCTGGCGGGCGGCGCGGGAGCAGGCAGAGGCCCTGCGCGCCGCGGCCGCCCGTTCGGCGGCCGACGCCGAGGAGCTGACCCTGCGCCTGGGCGAGCTGGACCGGCTCGACCCTCGCGAAGGCGAGGAGGCGACCCTGGCCGAACAGCGCGCCCTGCTGGGCGCCGCCGAGAAAACCCTGGCCGACATCTCCGCCGCCCGCGACGCCCTGGGGGAAGGCATGTCCGCCCGCCTGGGCCAGGCGCTGCGAGCGCTGGAGCGGGCGCGGGAGCGAACCCTGCAGGCCGGTGTCAGCGCCGAGGGCGACGCCGCCAAACGGATCGCCGCCGCCGCCGAGGCCCTGGACCGGGCGCTGATGGAATCCGACGAGGCGCTGGCGACCATGGACGCCGCCGCCGCCGCCTTCGATTTCGAACCGGGCCAGCTCGACGCCGCCGAGGAGCGACTGTTCGCCCTGCGCGGCATGGCCCGCAAGCTCCATGTCCTGGTGGAAGACCTGCCCGCCACCAGGCTGAAATTCGCCGAGGCCCTGCGCGGCCTGGAGAATTCCGAGGAGACGCTGAAGGCGGCGGACGCGGCCGCCGCCGCCGCCCGCGCCGCCTATCTCGCCGCCGCCCAGTCCCTGTCCGCCGCCCGCCGCGCCGCCGGCGACCGGCTGGCCAAGGCAGTGGACAGTGAGCTTGGCCCCCTGAAGCTGGACAAGGCCAGGTTCCGCGTCGGCATCGAGGCGCTGACGGACGACCGGGCCGGTCCCGCCGGCGCCGACAGGGTCGAGTTCGAGGTTTCCACCAATCCCGGCGCGCCCTTTGGCGGCTTGGGCGCCATCGCCTCGGGCGGGGAGCTGGCGCGGTTCGCCCTGGCGCTGAAGGCGGCGCTGGCGGGTCGGGTGGAGTCGGCCCAGCCACTGATGATCTTCGACGAGGTGGACCAGGGCGTCGGCGGCGCCGTGGCCGACGCCGTGGGTCTGCGGCTCAAGGGGTTGGCCCGCCAGGCCCAGGTTCTGGTGGTGACCCACAGCCCGCAGGTGGCCGCCCGCGCCGAGGCCCACTGGCGGGTGAAGAAGCTGGGCGATGGCGACAA
>Ga0302314_10020165_pt1 | contig 11041 bp, 7 predicted proteins | sample III_Palsa_N2_3_FD_200533 | JGI IMG/M metagenome (GOLD analysis project Ga0302314, IMG submission 200533) | Peat permafrost microbial communities from Stordalen Mire near Abisko, Sweden - III_Palsa_N2_3 | ecosystem: Environmental > Terrestrial > Soil > Palsa > Peat permafrost | place: Sweden... | reverse complement strand
GTTGATCTGGGCGATATTGCCCGGCTCGATCGGCAACGCCACGGCCCGCGCCATCATGCCGTCCAGGTCGACGCGGATCGGCGCGATCGGCCCGGGCTTGTCGGGGGCCGGTTTGCCGTGCTCGCCCTTGGCCTCTTCGGCGGTGAGGGGAGGGGAGGGCTTCGATCGCCCGGCCGCGTTCTGCGGCATGCCCGGGCCGTTGTCGGGCGCCGGGCCGCTGTCGGCCTCGTCGGACCGCGGCGACATCGGCGAGACCGTGTCGCGCGCCAACGGCAGGGCGTAGATCCCCGTCGACTTCAGGATCGCGAAATCGAACTCCGTGTCCGAAGGAACCGGGTTCTCGTGCCGGCTGGAGGTGAAGTACAGGTACTTGCCGTCCGGCGACCACACCGGGTTGAAGTCGATGCTGGCGCCGTCGCCCAGCCGCGTCGCGTGGCCGCTGGCGATCTCGTACAGGTAGAGGTCGCGCCGTCCGGTCTGGGTGGCTAGGCTGTATGCCAGCCAGCGCCCGTCCGGCGAGAACGACTGGTCGTGGATCTCGTTGAACTTGTCCTGGGCCACCTGGGTCGGCGCGCCGCCGGTCACGCCCACCAGCCACAGCTTGTGCGAACCGTCGCTGAACGCCAGCCGTTTGCCGTCCGGCGAGAACACCGGCCCATAAAGGTATCCTTCGGCGAACGTCGTCAGCACCCTTTCCGCGCCGCCTTCGGCCGGCCGGATGGCGATCTGCTGTCCGCCGCCGACGTCGGTGGAGTAGGCCACGAGCTTGCCGTCCGGCGACCAGGCCGGATGGTCCTCGTCGATCCCCGGGGTGCCGGTCAGGTCCCGCGTTGCGCCTTCCTCGGTCGGCACGCTGAAGATGTCGCCGCGCGCCGAGAACAGCGTGCGCTTGCCGTTGGGGGCCAGGGCGAAGTCCACCTGCTGGGCCGGGTCGACGGAGCGGATGGCGTCCTTGACCTGGAGGACATGGGGACGGGTGCGCGGATTGTCGTCCGGCACGCCGATCGGCACCTCGTGCAACTGCTCGCCCGGCAGGTCCAGGAAGTAGAGCTTGCCGCCCTGCTGGAAGGCGATGCCGCCATCGCCCAGGGCGGGGAAGTCGATGTCATAGTCGGTGAAATGGGTGACCTCGCGGGTCTGCTTGGTGTCCTGATCGTAGACCCAGATGTTCGCCCGCCGATGGCTGTCCTGGTCGGACAGGTAGTAGATCTTGCGGCCCACCCACATCGGCGAGGTGTTGGTTCCCGACCAGCTGGTTATCTGTTCGAGCTTCCTCGTATCGAAATCGTAGGTGAACACCTGCTGCGCGAGGCCGCCGTTGTACCGCTTCCAGGTGCGGAAATTCCGGAAGATGCGGTTGTAGGCGATGCTGTGCCCGTCGGGCCCGAACGTCGCCAGGCCCACGCCGCTGTCGATCGGCATCGGCGTCGGCAGGCCGCCCGTCACCGGAACCTTGTACATGTACTGGATCCAGCTGTTCCACTGGTCCCGCTTGGTCAGGAAGACCACCGACTTCGAATCCGGGGTCCAGGTGACCACCATGTTGTCCGGCCCGTGGCGTCCGCCGGTGCCCGCTTCGGTGGTGGGATGGTAGGTCAGCCGCCGCGCCGGCCCGCCGGCGGCCGGGATCACCCAGATGTCGGTGCCGGCCTTGCTGGCCTCGGTGTAGGCGATCCACCGGCCGTCGGGCGACACGCGGGGCATGAGGTCCTGGCCCTGGGCGCTGGTCAGCCGCTCCGCCGCCCCGCCCGTCTTCGCCACGGACCAGACGTTGCCGTCCGCCACGAACACGATCCGGTCGCCATAGGGCTGCGGAAACCGCGGCAGGGCGGCCGAAGCGCCCTGCGCCGCGAAGGCGGATGTGCAAACAAGGGCGAAAGCGAACGCAGACCGCACAAATCTCATGACCGGCAATTCCCCACGAGCCCTTCCGTGCGCGGGCTCTTTAGGGGAGCTACACGGCCTAACCAGAACAGTGTCACCTTAATCTTCCGTAATCGACACCCTTCGGCGGCGTCACGCGGCGGGGCTTCCCTTCGGCGGCGGGCCCATCAGCGCCGGCTGGAACAGCAGCGCGGAGACCAGGGTCCACAGCAGCGAGATCATCAGCAGCTTGCCCATGCTGGCGGTGCCGGGGTGGCGCGAGGCCCACAGGCTGCCGAAGCCGGTGGCCGTCGCCAGGGCGCTGAAGAAGATCGCGCGGCTGAGGCTCGACTGCAGCAGGTGCGCGCCGCCGCCGCGCCAGGCCATGACGAAATAGATGTGGAAGGCCACGCCGATCCCGAACAGCAGCGGCAGGGCGATGATGTTGGCGAAGTTGAGCGGCTGGTTCAGAGCCACGCAGCTGCCGAGGGTCAGCAGTCCGGTGAGCACGATCGGGGCCATGGTGATGGCCACGTCCCGCACCCGGCGCAGCACCGCGTACAGCAACAGGGTGATGGCCACGAACGACAAGGCGCCGGCCTCGGCGAAGGCGCCCGAGACGGCGCGCCCGCCTTCACGAAAATCCACCGCCGCCCCGTTGGCGTCCGGCACGATGCGCTGCACCGCGTCGATGAAGCGGTCCAGCACGGCGGTGTTGTTGGCGTCGCCGCGCGCCGTGAGGGAGACGCGCGCCCGGCCATCCGGCGCCAGCCAGTCGCGCTTGATGTCCGGGGGGATGTCGGCCACCGTGACGGCCTGGGCGCCCAGTGCCGTGCTTGTCTGCTCCAGCACGGTGGCGAGCGGGCGCATCAGCACCTCGCCGGCCTTGGCGCGGACAAGGGGCGGCGCGGCGGCAAGCCACTCGAAGTCGTCAGCCAACCTCGATGCGGGCCCGGCGGAGATGCGGGACGACGCTCCTGGGGAAGTCCCGGCGGCGGCGCGCAGGTCGCCGGCCGTCTTGCGCAGGGCGGCGACGGTCTCGGCGTCGGTCGGCGGCGGCTGGGTGACCAGGGGATTGAGCGTCAGGTCGAGCAGGCTCGCCGCGTCGGCGATGATCGGCAGCTTTTCGGTCTGATCGTCGGGGATGAAACTGGAGAGCGTGCGCGCCTGCGAGACCTCCGGGAGCCGCCCCAGGCGCCGCGCCAGCGCGTCGGCGGCGGCGAGGGACGGCGCGGTCACCTCGACGGTGTTCGGCGATTCGTCCGGGTCGGACATCAGATCGAGCAGGGTCGACACGGACTCTACCTTGGCGCTCTTCAGATGCAGGGTGTTGAAGTCGAAATGCAGCAGGGGCAGGGAGGCGGCGCAGGCGAGGCCGGCGACCACCGCCGTGCCGATGACGAGGCGTCGATGGCCGAGGATGGCGCCGTCGAGCCGCTCCAGGAACGCCGTCTCGTGCGGAGCCGCGCCGCCGGGGGCGCCGATCAGCCGGGTCACGGCGGGCAGCATGGTGAGGTTGAGGCCAAGCGCGATGAACATCCCCAGCCCCGCGATCACCCCCAGCTGCGAGACGCCGATGTAGGCGGTGGGCGCGAAGGCCAGGAAGCCGGTGGCGATCGCCGTCGCCGCGAGCGTCAGCGACCGGCCCATGCCGCGTCCGGACGCGACCAGGGCGTCGCGCAGCGGCAACCCCGCGCCACGCTCCGCGCGGAAGCGGACACTCAACTGGATGCCGAAGTCGATCCCGAGCCCGACGAATAGCGGGATGAAGGCGACCGAGATGGCGTTGAAGCGGTGGAAGATCAGCAGGCCGGCGGCGGCCGCGCAGACCAGGCCGACGAGCGTGGTGGCGACGATGGCGATGATCAGCCGGACGGACCGCACCGCTAACCACAGCATGATCAGGATCGCCGTCGCCGCCAGCGAGCCGATCAGGCCGGCGCGATCGGCCAGGGTCGCGAACTCCTCGTCCTCCAGCGGCACCGGGCCGGTCAATCGCACCCTGACGCCGTGGGCGGGATCGAGGCCCGCTTCCCGAGCGGCCTGGCGGACGAAGACGGTGGGCTTGTCGCCCGGCAGCAGGCTGCTGAAGTCGAGGACCGGGCTGGCGGCCACGATCCGCCGCAACTCGTGCCGGTCGACCGGCTTGTCGGAGATCAGCTCGCGCCAGGAGAAGAAAGCCGGCCGGCCGGCGCGCAGGGTGTCCAGCGTCCCGCCAAGCGCGGCGATCGGGCGGTTGAGGTCGGTGAGCGTCGCCTGCCCCGAGCTGACGCCCTGGAGCACGGTGGAGAGCGTGCCGGCCAGCCCGCGCAACGTGGGATCTGCGGCCAGCGGTCCCAGGAACGGCTGCGCCTTGATCAGCTGGTCCATCTGATCGCGGATTTCCGGGACGTCCTGGAAAAGCAGGCCCTCGCGCGCGAAATAGGGCCCGCCGTCGGGACGGTTGACGAAGCGGAAGAGGTCGGGGCGGGCCTGCAGGCGCTGAGTGAGGTCCGCCGCCCCCTCTTCCGCCAGCTCGGGCGTCGCGCCGTCGACGACCATGATGATCGGGTCGCCTTCGGGGCGGAACAGCCGGTTGAAGGTCGCCTCCTGCTGGCGCCACGGCAGCTTCCATGAGATCAGCTGGTCGGTGTCGCTGTTCAGGGAGAAGTGCGTCACCACGAACACGATGGCGACGGTGGCCAGCGCGACGCCGAACGCGACCACGAGGGCCGCGTGATCGGCGCTGAAGGCCACGAGGCGAGCGACGATCGGCGTCTTGGTGGAAGTCGTTTCGGCCGGGGCGTCCAAGGGCTCTCCAAGCCGTCCGGGAAAGGAACGGGCTTTTAGTCAATCGTGGCGCGGGACGCCAGAGTCGCGACGGCAACGTCCAGGACGGTGAAGCCTTTACATTGAACAGGGTCCCTGCGCCGGACTAAGGACCCCTTGACCGGAGAACCAGGTGCGCCGAGCCATGCCCTTCCCCCTTGCCGTGACGACGGGCGCTCTGGCGCTGGCCATACTCGCGCCCACGACGGCGACCGCCGGCGCGTCTCATCGGCCGGACCGCGGCGCGCCGGGCGACCCGTGGGAGAAGTTCAACCGGCGGATGTTCGCCTTTAACATGAAGATCGACCACGCCATTCTCGTTCCGCTGTCGCGCTTGACCAGCGGCCTGACGCCGGGACTGATCGGTCGGGCGATCCACAATTTCGTGGTCAACCTGCACGAACCGGTGGTGATCGTGAACGACCTGCTTCAGGCTAGGCCCGGGCCTGCCGTCCGCTCGGCGTTCCGCCTGCTCGTCAACAGCACGGCCGGAGGGTTGGGCGCCGTGGACGTAGCGAAAGCGCTTGGCGATCCGGCTCATAAGAACGGCTTCGGCGATACCCTCGGACGATGGGGCGCCTCTGCGGGCCCTTATCTGGTGGTTCCCGTGCTCGGCCCCTCGACCGTGCGCGACCTGTTCGGCTCGGTGGTCGATGACGCCACCGAGCCGATCCAGTTCATCAAATACCCCTACCGCACCGAGGTCGACTTCACGACCTCCATCCTCGGCGGCCTCAACGAGCGCGCCGAGCTTGGCCCGCAGTACGAGGCCCTGCTGGCCGGGGCGGCCGACCCCTACGCCACCCTGCGCTCCAGCTACCTGCAATCCCGGGAGGCCGAGATCCGCGGCGACAAGGCCCTCCCGCCCCTCCCAGACATCGAAGACGCCACGCCCCCACCTTCGGCCTCGACAGACGCTTCACCTCCCCCACAGGGGGAGCAGGACCGCGGAACGGTGGAGGGGGTTCCAGCTCCAGCGGCCTCGCCCAGCCCGCCGCCCTCCCCCCCGTCAGGGGTACTCCCCCCGCAAGGGGAAGAGAGCGCTCACCCGGGCGACACGCCTTCCGTTGGCGTGGGGGAGGGGAACGCCGAAGGGATGGAAGCTGGCTCCGCTTCCGAGGCCGCTTTCGACGAGACCAGGCTTTAGCCGGCTCCGTCTCCTGCGCCGCGCCAGTCGCTCCTGACCAGGCGGGCGCCTTCCAGGCCCTGCCAGGTCAACAGCGCCGGCACGCCGATTGCGATGTCGCGGGCGCGCTTGAGCAGCGACACGGCCAGGGAGAGCTCCGGGCCCAGCCCGAACAGCGGGCCCAACAGGGCGTAGGTGGCCTCCTGCACCCCGATTCCCATTGGCGCGACGAAGGCTGCGCTGCGCACCGCCCCCACCAGGCTCTCGATGGCCAGCACCGAGGCCAGTTCGATCCTGACTCCCGCCACGCGCAGCGCCAGCCAGACGCCGACGGCGCTGGCGACCCACGCGCTCAGATGGATGGCCACCGCGGCGCCGATTCTGGCCGGCCGCCGGTAGAGCGCGTCGATGGCCTCCACGACCTGGCCGGTGCGGGCGGCGGCGGCGGGCAGGAAGCGGTCGACGAGGCGCTGGACGAACCCGCCGCCGCGCCGCTGGAGGGTGATGAAGGCGACGGCGCCCAGGGCGGTGAGCCCTAGGCCGATCGCCGCCGCGCCGAACAGGTTCGCGTGGGTGGCGTGATCTCGCAGGCGCACGGCGAGGAGGCCGAGCCCGAGGCCGGTGAAGCCGAGCTGGGCGATCAGCTCGGTGGTGACATCGACGACCGTGGTCGAAAACGCCGTGGTTGGGGAAACCCCCCGCTCGATGGCGGCGCGCGCGCCGAGCACGAAGCCGCCCAGGTGGGAGAACGGCAGGAGCTCGCCAGCGGATTCGCGCACAAGCCGCGACCAGATGAAGATCGGCCATCGGCGGACCGGCTCGCGCCTGTCGAGCACGTACCAGGCCGAGCCCAGCAGCCCCAGGGGCAGCACCGAATAGCCGCAGAGCACGCCGAGGCCGCGCCAGCCGACCCGGGAAAGCGCCGCGAAGACGGCGCCGAACCCAATGTATCCAGCGATGGCCGTGGCGGCCGCGAGCCCGATGACGGCGGCGAGGATGACCCCAAATCGCATCGGCCACCCCTTAGAGCATCCGCGGGGCGTCCGGATAGGGCGCTGCTCTCTACGGCGCGAAGTCGAGAAATCCCCCTCGGCGGATGTTTGAGCGCTCGAGCCTCGCGGCGACCTCTGGTGAAACCAGGGCCGCCAGCTCTTCCGAGTAGCGATAGCCGGGCGTGGACCCAGGGTGGGCGTCGTGTACGGCCGGATGCGAGTAGATCTCGGTGACGCCGTCCGGCAGATGCTCGATCAGCCCGGCCAGCCGCGCCGGCGTCATCGCCCCGCTCCAGCGCAGCCCGAACACCTGGTCGGGGGTCATCACCCCGGCCCGCCGGAATCGCGCCCGCAGGCCGCGGGCCATGAGGTTCAGCGGCGTGGCGAGCGGATGGCGCGCGTGCGGCTCCACGGCCCGCAGGGGAGCGCTATGCTCGAACGGCACGCGAGCGGCCCGCAGGCCGTGGCGGGCGCCGATCCTCAGGATCAAGCCGGCGATGGTCGGATGGAAGTGGAAGTGCTTGTGGGCGTTGACGTGATCGAGCGTGAGGCCGGTCGCGGCGAACGCCTCGAACTGGGCGGCGATCTCGGCCGCCAGCTGCCGACGGGCGACCGGATCGAAGAACATCCTCGCCCCGGCCGCGGCCATGTCCTCGCGAAACAACCCCCGCCCGTCCACCAGGTGCGACACCTCCGCCGGCGGCAGAGTCGGGCGGCCGTTCACCAGCACCAGGTGCAGGCCCACCGCCAGCGAGGGCAGGGCCTTGGCCCGGGCCAAGGCGTCGGCGACCTCCGACGCACCGACCATCAGGCTGGTCGCGGTGAGCACCCCGTGTCGATGAGCGATTTCCACCGCCTCGTTGATGGCCAAGCTCGCGCCGAAGTCGTCGGCGGTGACGATCAGCCCCCTCGCGCGGGGTTTCATGGCCGCTCGAAGCGGCCGCCGCGACCCTCGCCCGCCGCAAAACGGGCCGCGCCGCCGGCCGTCTCGCCACTGGCCAGGGTGGCGAGGCCCAGCCGGGTCTCGTGGGCCGTGGCCTCTTCCCAGGTCAGGCTCCACTGGTCGAGGGCGGAGCGGCGGTCGTTGCGCAGGCAGGTCTGGGGAAACGCGGCGATCTCGCGGGCGAGGGCGATGGCGGCGGTCCTGGCCCCGCCGCGCGGGACCACGCGATTGGCGAGGCCGATGGCCAGAGCCTCGGCGGCGTCCACCGGGCGGCCGGTGAGGATCAGGTCCATCGCCCGGGAGGCGCCGATCAGCCGCGGCAGGCGCACGGTGCCCAGGTCCACCAGCGGGACGCCGAAGCGGCGGCAGAAGACGCCGAACACGGCCCCTTCGCCCACCACGCGCATGTCCGCCCACAACGCCATCTCCAGCCCGCCCGCCACGGCGTAGCCCTCGATGGCGGCGATCACCGGCTTGCCGAGCGCGAGCCGCGTGACGCCCATGGGCCCATAGTCGCCGCCCTCGGCGACCCGGTTGGCGCGCTGGCCGTCTGCCATGGCCTTGAGGTCGGCGCCGGCGCAGAACACGTCGTCAGTCCCGCTGAATACGGCCACGCTGGCCGCCGGGTCGGCGTCGAAGCGCTTGAAGGCGTCATAGAGGAGCTTGGCCGTCGGCCGGTCGACGGCGTTGCGCCGCTCAGGGCGCGTCAGGGTAACGACGGCGACCGGGCCCTCCAGGGCGTAGGTTACGGGTTCCATCGGCAATCACTCCGCACATCCCCGCGAAGGCGGAGACCCAGCGCTTTCCAGCCAGGCGAAGCTAGCCTCAGGCGGCCAGACTGCGCCGCTCCTTCAGGAACTCGAAGAACTCCACGCCCTCGCGCAGCCGCCGCTTCATCATGTCGTAGTCGCGGACCATCTCGCCGACGATCGCCCCGATCTTGCGGGGGCGGAAGTAGAAGCTCCTGTAGAAGGTCTCGACGCTTTCGAAGATCTCCTGGTGGCTGAGGTGCGGATAGTGCAGGGGCGCGATCTGCACCCCGTGCTCGTCGACCAGCTCGGCGTGCTCGGCGTCCAGCCAGCCGTTTTCCACCGCCTGGCGATAGAGGAAGGTGCCGGGATAGGGCGCGGCCAGCGACACCTGGATGGTGTGGGGATTGATCTTCGCCGCCCAGGCGGCGGTTTCCTTGAGCGTCTCGCGGGTTTCGCCCGGCAGGCCGGCGATGAAGGTGCCATGGATGACGATGCCGAGCTCATGGCAGTCGCGAGTGAACTTCTCGGCCACCTCGACGCGCATGCCCTTCTTGATGTTGTACAGGATCTGCTGATTGCCGCTCTCGTAGCCCACCAACAACAGGCGCAGGCCGCCGTCCTTCAGCTTCTTGAGGCTCTCGTAGGGGACATTGGCCTTGGCGTTGCACGACCAGGTGATGCCCAGCTTGCCCAGCTCCTTGGCGATCGCCTCGGCGCGCGGCAGGTTGTCGGTGAAGGTGTCGTCGTCGAAGAAGAACTCCTTGACCTGCGGGAAGGCTTTCTTCGCCCAGGCGATCTCCTCGATCACATGCTCGACGCTGCGCGTGCGGTAGCGGTGGCCACCAACGGTCTGCGGCCACAGGCAGAAGGTGCAGCGCGATTTGCAGCCGCGGCCGGTGTAGATCGAGATGTAGGGGTGCTTCATGAATCAGATGAAGTAGTTCTCGATCTTAAGGTCGCGCTTGTAGACTGGCGAGACGAACGGCAGGTCGTCCATGTTTTCCAGGATCGGCCGCTCGTCGTTGTGGACGATCACCCCGTCCTTGTTGCGGTAGGAGAGGCCCAGGATGTCGGCCCAGGGCTTGTCCTCCGCGACGTCGCGGATGGTGAAGTCGAATTCGTTGCGGGCGACGAAATCGATGCACGCGCCGCTCTTGAGGCTGCCGTCGGCGTCGACGGCCACCTTGGCGCCGATCATGCCGATCTTCAGGTTCGGGTTCTCGGCCTTCAGGGCTTCGGCGCACTTCACGTCCGAGGCGAACGAGGGGACCGAGGTGTGCATCACCACCAGGTCGAAGTCCTTGGCCAGCGGCAGGATGTCGGCCAGGGTCTGCTTGTGCGGCGGCGCGTCGATCAGCCGGCTCCCTTCCACCAGGGCGGCGGGCTGGGCCAGCCAGGTCGGGTACCAGAACGACTTGATTTCGCGCTTGGCCTGATAGCGCGAACCGGCGCCGCCGTCGAAGCCGTCGAAACTGGGAGCCTGGAGAAACAGGGTGCGAAGCATAAGTGTTTCAAACCTCAGGTATGGGAGAGGACGCCGTCCCGCCCCACGCGGAACCGTCCACCCTGCCAGCCGACGGTGTTGACCGTAAAACTGGCGACGAAGACGCCGAAGGATAGGACATCGCGCGCCGGAATCAGCCACCAGTGACCGGCCGGGACCCCCGTAATCAGGTCCATAGCGAATTTGCAGGCGATGCGCACCCCAAGGGCCGTCAAAATCAGCGTCAGGGCCAGCGCCGGCATCGGGTGAACAAGCAGGGCGCCGGCCACCAGGGCCAGCGGCAGCGGGTAGGTGATCAGGCTGCCGAGGTAGCCGGCCGGTTCGAGCTGCCGCACGGTGCGGCCCCAGCGCAATTCATGGTCGATCAGCTCGGCGCCGCTGGCCTCGATGCAGCGGTGCGAGACCACCATCCGCGGCACCGCGATCGCCAGGCCCCGTGCCCGCACGGCGCGGCCGATCTCGTAGTCGTCGGCGAGATGGTCGGCGAAAGCCTGCAGACCCCCGATCTCGGCCAAGGTGTCGGCGGTGAGGGCGATGGTGGACCCGAAGCACGGCCGCGCCAGTCCAAGGGTCAGACCCAGCACGGCGTTGGGGAGGAAGCCGTGGTTGATCGCCATCGCGCCCAGCCGCGACCACGGCGATCCGTCGTGTGCGCCCACGTAGAGACAGCTCACCGCGCCCACCCCGCGCGCCGCGAGGGCCGAGGTGACCTGGCGCAGATAGTCCGTCCCCACGACGATGTCCGCATCGCTCAGCACCAGGATCGGGTGCCGCGCGCGCGCGGCGATGTTGATCAGGTTCGAGACCTTGCGGTTGGCCCCGTGCTGGGCGGGATCGATGACCAGCTCGATGTCGGCGTCGGGACGCCTCGCCTGAAGCGCCCGCACCACCGTCACGGCTGGATCGAAGGGATCGCGCACGCCGAAGACGATCTGCACCGGCGCGCCATAGTCCTGGTCGCAGTAGCCTTCCAGGACCTCCCCCATGCCGGGATAGGCGCCGTGCAGGGGCTTGATCAGGGACACCGCCACCGGCGCCGGACTGACCGGCGCG
>Ga0302314_10020164_pt1 | contig 11041 bp, 4 predicted proteins | sample III_Palsa_N2_3_FD_200533 | JGI IMG/M metagenome (GOLD analysis project Ga0302314, IMG submission 200533) | Peat permafrost microbial communities from Stordalen Mire near Abisko, Sweden - III_Palsa_N2_3 | ecosystem: Environmental > Terrestrial > Soil > Palsa > Peat permafrost | place: Sweden... | reverse complement strand
GTAACCCGGCGGGCGCACTTGGCGCGGCTGTCGGGGCATTGCAGTGCCAAGGCCAGATAGCTCAGTGGTAGAGCGCGGCCCTGAAAAGGCCGGCGTCGGCGGTTCGATCCCGTCTCTGGCCACCATCTCCTCTTCCGAACATCGTCGAGGCATTCCTCCAACAATTTCCTAAGGCTTTTGAACGTGAATTGGAATTTTGATCTTCCTAGCGATCAGGGACTAATAGAACTACTTCGTCATCGTCATATGAAGCGGAAGATCTTCCGAGCTTCCACCTGCCGCCCACCGAAACTCGCCGGTTGGCATCCGCCAGGCGTGAGTTGTAACGTCAAAGATCGACAATATCCGCTTATCCATGGCGATCGATACAGTCTTTGCCTCTCCTGCTTGCAATGTCACGCGTTGCCAGCCGGCCAAACGCCTAAAGGACTCTCCGACTACCGGCGGCAGCACAACATACAACTCCGCTACTTCGGTTCCTCCACATGCTCCGGTGTTTTTCACTATAAAGCTAATGGACAGCGACTTCGCATTCACAGTCAAACCTGAATAGGCGAACGTAGTGTACGAAAGGCCAAATCCGTTCGAATCGGGGAGCTCGCCATCTCAAGACGCAGCTAAGGGCGATGATCAAGGCCGAAGTAGTTAGGTTCGCATCGCGCCCAGCTCTTGATCTGGAGGTAGAGGTGCACGAGCCATTCGCGTTCGACCGTGCCAGCCACTTCACCGACAGCAAACGCGCGGAACAAGGGACCAGAGTTGCCCGCGTTCGCCGGCAATGGACTCTATTTATTTTTTGACGGCACGCGCGGCGCGTTTGGCCAGGGCGATAGCGGAGGAGACGTTCGCGACGATGGGCGTGACCGTGGGTGCGGCAACGCCGATGAACTCGGTGAGGCTATTGTCGCCGGAGTTGGCTGTCCAAACGTTGCCGGAGGGGTCAACGGCAATGCCGAGTGGTGCATTGAGCGAACCGAAGCCGGTGGTGGGTGAGACCGCGATACCTGTGTTGGCGGCGAGTTCGCTGAGGCTTCCGGCGGTGGCGTTGTTGGTCACCCAGATCACGCCCTGGCCGTCGACAGCAACGCCGGCGGATTGGTTGAGTCCGCCCCCTGTGGCAACGCCACCCGTGAACGCAAAGGCTCCGTTGTGGTTGAAGGCGCCAACCGAGCTGGTCCCGTTGCCGGCGATCCAGACGGTATCGTAGGGGTCGATGGCCATGCCCAGCGTGCCTTGCAGCATCTGGTAGATCGAGGGCTGAGGATTGCCGTTGGCGTCGAAGCGCAGCACCTGCGCGGCGAGACCGGCGGTCTCGGAGAGGCCGCTGTTGCTGACCCAGACCTGGTTGTTGCTGTCGACGGCGATGCCCATGGGCATTGAGATGGGGTACGTGCCCGTGGTGATGGGGCTGAAGGCCGATGCCGTGCCGTTGGCGAGTATCTGCGTGATCGAGTTTCCATTGAAGTTAGCGACCCATGCATTGCCACCGCTGTCCATGGCGATGGCGACGGGAGCGTTGATGCCTCCAGAGGTATAGCCAGAGCCGGAAAGAACGTTGCCGTTGTTGTCGAGTTCGACGACGGAGTTGCCGGCGGTGTTGGCGATCCAGATGTTGTTGGATTGGTCGATGGCGATCGCCTGCGCACCGAGGATGCCGCCGCCGGTGTACCGCGCGATAGCAGCGATGGAATGAATGCCGTCAGCGCCGGAGTAAAGTTCCGTGATGGCGTTGGAGCCTGCGTTGGCGATCCAGAGGTTTCCCGTGCTATCGATGGCGAGGCCGTAGGGGCTGCTGATGTTAGGGCCGTTGAAGTTAAGGTTCGTGTAGTGGAACGAGAGCGTCCAGTCGTTGGGCGCCGTTGCCAGAACAGGCGCGAAGGGAGCTGTTGGCGGGATGAGGTCGATCAGGTTCGATGGAGAGAGGCCGGGATTTTTGGCGATAGCAAGCGCGACGGCGAGGGTGTTGGTGGGAGTGACGCCGTTAGCGGTAGTGGAGCGGAAGAGCATGCCGCACGGAAGGCCGGTGCCGTCGGAGTTGATGCAGGTCGCTATGATGTCGGCGAGCGTGTTGACGACAACGGGAAAACCGGTGGTGAAGTCGACGTTGACGGTTGCGGGCACTGCGGAACCGGGGGACAGACCAGTGCCGATATTGGCGAGCGCGGCGGCGCTGTTGAAGGCATATGTTATGCCCTGGAGGTTGCTGCCGGAGCCAATATCGGCGTAGTCGGCCATGAAGGGCGCAAGCGCAAAGACGGCGGCGACGGTCGTGATCTCGTCCATGTTGATGAAGAGGCTGGGGTCGAGCGTGTAAATGGTTGCACCGGAACCGTTGGTGGCCGCATAGTTGCAGGGGCCGAGCGCGGCCATCAGGCCGGCAGCGGCGTTGTTCGTGCCGGCGCTTAGGCCGGGGTTCCCTCCGGTGGAGACGATGTAGACCAGCGAGCCCTGCTGCGGACAGGCGTACTGGCCCGTGATGTTGAAGCCGCCATTGCTGTCCGTAATGGCGGCGGGGCTCAGCAACGGCGTGGAGGCAGACGTGATGCTCGACGTGCCGATGGCATAGAGCTGGACGGTGGCGCCGCTGATAGGTTGCTGCCCGCCGTGGACCTTGCCGCGCAGGGCCGGGCGAGTGGCTGCAACCGGCTGCTGTTGCGTCACGGACGTGGAGGCGCCTGTACCGCCGCAGCCGGTGAGGGGCACGAGAGCCGCGGCGGCGATGGTTGCTGCTAGCGTGCGGCAAGTGCGTTTGGAGATCATGATCAGTGTCCTTTCCTCCTGGGGTGCTTATTGGGCGATGAAGTTGGCGTAGGCGTAGTTTGAGGGAGCGAAGCTCTGGTCTCCCGCCTGGTAGGCACTGACCACAATTTGGCCGGAGCCTGTGGCGATGAGGTTCATGCCGGTGGTGTCGAGCATTCCGGGCCCGCTGACAACGGCGTACGTGACGGGCAGCCCGGAACTCGCATAGGCGGTGAGCGCCACCTGTACGTTTTCAGGGATGCTGAGGCCGTTGCCGGGGAAGGTGATGGTCTGCGTGCGATTGCCGTTGACCGTGACCGGAGTGGCGGAGGAGGACTGATTGTAGTTGGCATCGCCGGAATAGGTAACGGCGATGGTGTGGAAGAGAATATCGACATCGAGAACGGCGGGAAAGGGGTTGATGCCGGCGACGACGGTCTGCGGGTCGTTTTGATCGACGCCGTCGAGCAGGAAGTCGACCGTGCCAGTGGGCGTGGGCGCGTTGGAGACGACTCCGCCAAAGGCGGCTGCGGACACCAGGCCGTTGAGCGCCAGCTTGGTCTCGGTCGCCTCCTGCTGCTGTTGGACCTCTGCCTGTACCGTGGTGCCCACCGGCTGCACGTACAGTATGCCGGTCACGGAACCGGTGGCGCCATTGGCATCCATCACATCGATCGAGAAAGGCATCCCCCCTGTCGCGATGGGCGTCAAGGAAACGTAGGCGTTGATTCCATCCGGCGTGGAGATAGTCCATGAACCGCTGCCCGCCGGATACGACCCCATCGAGAAACGGTAAGGTGCAGTGCCTCCGCTGGCTGATGTCGTTGCCGCGGCGAAAATCGCCTGTCCGAAGGTGATGAGGACCTGGGGGCAGTAAGGGCAATAGCCCGTTTGCGAAAGTGTAATGGTACCCGCGTGCAGAACCCCATTCACAGAGGCCTGCGTGCCTGCATGGTCTGTCACGGTGATCGTGAATGGAATCGCTCCGCTCACAGTAGGCGTGCCGCTGATGCTGACGTTGGCTCCGCTACTGGTCAGACTCCAGGTGCCCGATGAGGCGGTCAGCGAGGTAGCAAAGGTGTACGGCGGTATACCACCAGTTGCTGTCGAGGTGATGGGACTCGAAAGCGCGGTGCCATCCTGCGCATTTGGTACCACTGGCGTGGACAGACTCAACGCGGACACCGTGCCGGTGAGGTTGATGATCTGCGAGCCGGTGCCCACGTTACTCGCCACCGTGACCTGGGCCGTCTCGGTGCCCAGGGTGAAGGGCAGGTATCTGAACGTGTAGGTGCATGAGCCGCCGGAGACGATCGAGGTATTCGAGCAACCGTCGGTGAGGATGTAGAAGTCGCCCGCGTTGGGTCCGGTGATGCTGCCGACAGCGCCGAGCACCAGGTTGGAGCCGCCTGAGTTGGTAATGGTGGCCGTCGCGGTTGTGGGGACGAGGAGGCCCGAAGAAGTTAGCGTGACGAAGCCCGTGTTGCCGATCTGGTTGATGTTGGCGCCGTCGGCGACGATGATCGCGCCGGTTTCGCTCATCGCCGGGCTGTAGCCGCCGGGATTTGGGGCCCAATCCGTGACGCTGACCGGGTTTTCGTTCGCATCGAAGGTGACCTTCTGGATGGGGTTCTTGCTGGTGATGTAAAGGTTGCCGAGACTGTCGGTCACGAGGCCGGTGCCGGTGAGCGGCTGGCCGTTGAATAGGGGCGTGGTGATGATATTGGAGCCTGCAACCATGCGGATGTTGCCGCTGGCCGGAAGGGGTGGGTTGTAGGGCAGGTTGGTGGGATCGCTGGCGATGAAGAGATAGCCGTTGGAGTAGGCGAGCGACGTGGGAGCATTGATCTGCGCGTTGAAGGCGAGCCCACCATCACCCGCGACCCCGAAGTAGATGACGCATTGCGTGGTGCCATACATGCCGATCTCGTAGCCGCCGCAGGCATCCTGGTTGGCGCCGCCGGCGAGGATGGAGAGCGTCTCGCCGCTGAGCTTGTCGACGGTCCCGCTACCGGTGTCGGCAAAGTAGTAGTTCGCTCCGTCGTACGCGATCGAGGTAGGAAAGTCGATGTAGAGCGATGACGGCTCTGAAAATCCCGAGCCGCTACTGAACTCCTCCTCGGCCGTTGGCAAGCTGGGAACGGTGGTGCATCCGGGGAACTCAAAGTTTTGGTCGCCGCCTTTGCCGAGGTTAAGCTCGTTGCACTGGCTCGCGGGGTAGGCGAGGCCGATGAAGTCATGGATTGTGTAAAAGGCCGGGAGACCGTTGGCCGGCGGGTTGTATTGCGGATACTGGATCTCGTGGTTGAGTGAGTCGGAGAAATACGAGTTGAAGATGCCGTAAACCCCGTCGACCAGGCTTCCGGGGATGTTGGTGGGGCCTCCGGGGGTCGTTGGAATCCCGTAGACCCCGTCGAAGCCGGGCGTTCCACTGCCCACAAGCGTGGTCCATACGCCCTTGGAATAGAACTGAAAGCTCCCCGCGAAGCCCACGTAGAGATCGTCGAGAGCGTTGCCGCCGGAGGCGACGGCGGTTGCGCCGGGTGCGGCCACAATGGCGACAGGCTGCGTCGGCGTGATCTGAATCTGCGCGGGGACAACCGGAAGGTGGCCCGTCACAGTGCCCGCAACATCAATGCTGAATGGCCCATAGGTGACGCATGGCGAGCCGGGGCCGTTACCGTTCGCGGGGCACTGGTTATAGGTAAAGTTCAGCGTGGCATTGAGGGTCTTGCCGGCCGGCGGAACGATGGTCGGGCTGAAAGTGACGGTGAGTGACACACCCCCCTGCGCCCAGCCGGATATGCCGACGACGTTGAAGTAGCTTGCGCCGGGACCGGTGAAGTAGGAGCTGGCAACCATATCCACACCGCAGGTGCTCTGGCTGGTTCCGCAAGTCAAACTCGATATGCCGAAGGGGAGGACCTGTGGGGCGCTGGTGGTCAGCACCTGCGCGGTGAAATCATAGTCGGAGTCGGGGACGGTGGCAGAGATCGACGGCGCGGTCGAGCCTTGGAACGACGGATCGCCCGAGTAGACAGCCGTGATGGTGTGGGTGGTGCCCTCGCCGCCCAGACCGAGCGTGAGTGTGGCTGTCCCGGGTGTCGTAGCGGTACTGATGGGCTGCGCCGAGCCGTAGACGCCGAAGTAGTCCAGGTTGGTGCCGACGGTGACTGGGCCCATCCCCTGTGTGGCTCCGTCGATATAGAACTGCACCGTGCCCGTCGGGGTAGAGACGACATCGATGGAGGACACGACAGCGGTGAGAGTCTGTGGCTGAGCAGCGCCTCCCGTAGCAGCGTAGGTGACAGCGAGCGTCGTGGGGGCCGGTGGGGCAATGGCTGCCTGTATGAAGATGGCGGCATCAAGCGATCCCCAACCGGTGGCCAGATCGTAGCCGGGTGAGACCAGATAGCCGGGTTGTCCATCGACGGTGGGCGACGAAGGGCCAGGGTCGCTGTTGTTGCACAGGGAGGGTGACTCTGTGCAATTGGCGACGCCCGAAGAGGCGACCGTAACATCGTGGAAGGCCGAAGCCGTGGTGTTGGCCAGGCGGTAGATCAGGGGATTGAGATTGCCCTGGCGGCTGCCCGCTGCCTCATTGAGCAGAGTGGCAATTCCGGCCATGCCCGGAGCGGCTGCTGACGTTCCTTCCACGGGCAAATATGCGCTTGAATTTGTGTTCCCACAGTCAGCTCCCTCGAAGACGGCGCACACCTCATAGCTATTGTGGCCCGATGAGCTGAAAGCCAGATCCGGGGTATTGCGGAAGAGATTGAAGGGAACACTGGGGCTCGCAATCTGCCAGGAAGGCTCGGCGATATAAGAACTTGTGCCGCCGCCTCCACCGGTCGCCGTATAAGAGGGATTTCCGGAGCTGTCTGTCCCAATCGACTCGTTCCACGCGCCTTCAGGGATATAGCCGAGCGCCGAAATCTGCCCCCCGGCGCTATTCGTGGGAGACCAATAGAGAGAGAGGTTGGGGGTGTCGTTGAACTCCGTTCCGCCCACGCAGGTGGCGTAAGTGCTTGCGCAGACTGCATTGGGGCTAGCCTGCTGCGAGGAGGGCGGAGTAGCGAAATAGGTGTCACAACCTGCTGCGCCTGCGTCTCCAGCCGCCACAAAGGACGAGATGCCCTCCGCAGCGGCGGAGGAAAAGATGGAATCAAAGAAATGGACGAACTGAGAACCCGAATCGAGTCCGAGGCCGAAGGCTCCACTTGACGCCTCACAGATACCGAAAGAAATATTCATGACAGGGTCAAGCAGAGTGTCGACCTCATAGGTTGCGGCGGCTTCAATGCCTGGATCGGCGGCAAAATCCAGGCTCGCCACCAGATCGATGGACGCGCCCGGTGCCGTGCCGATGACCCGCTCCACATCCAGCGTGGCCTCAAGCTGGTCGTTGTCTCCAGTCAGGCCGGGGTTCAGGTTGACGAACGGGATGTCGTCGCCGGGAAAGATGTCAGTGACGCCGGGTGGAACGAGACCGAAAGCCTGACCGAAGTTGGCTATGTCGGCGGGATCGACGAATGAGCGGCCCAGGATGGCGACACGTTGCGGGGTGGAGCCGATTTGCCCGCCGATATTGCCCGTGGCATAAATGGGTTTGAGGTCATAGATGACATTGAAGTCGCCGGGCGCGAGATAGTTTTCGCCATGTGTAAAACTGATCAAGGGCTTTGCGCCCTTGGAGGCGGCAGGCACCAGCTTGCCTTTGACTAATTGAGGCTCTACGGGCATCTCCGTCAGGCCATGGATGCCCTGAATCACGGGTGCAAGCCCGGCCGGGATGATCGGGTCAGAGACGGCGGAAAGCCGTGGCTTCTGGTTGTAGCTGTAGTACCCGAAGCTGGTGTGGAGGGCCGCACCTACCTTGGCGATGGTTCCGTAGGCGTCGATACGGACACCGCTGGGAGATGGCTTTACCTTGAATCCCTCCTCTGTGAGCCAGGCAGTGATGGCGGCGATGTCAGACGTGGTCGGCCCAAAGAGTTCTCCCAGCCGCTGTGGCGTCAACCACTGGTGGTAATAGGCGGACTTCGGATTCTGCTGGTCTTCGAGAAACTGTGTAAACGCCGTTTGCACGGCGGGGTCGCGCTTGAGCAGAACGGTGATGTGGGCGGGTCCCGAGAGATCGACCGCCTTGACGACCTGGCGGGATGGGGTGATCCAGGCAGGGATGTGGCCCTTGAGCTGGACTGATCCGCCCGCACCCGTCACGCGGTTGCTCTGCCCCATGGGCCGCATGGCGTCAATGATGTCGGACTGCGGGATGATGGACGGCTGGATGGCCGGCCGCTTGGCCTGGACAGGGGCCGCATTCTGCGCGAGCGACGGGACGCACAGAATGGCTATAGCAGCAATCAAAGAAACTCGGCTAGCGATTCGGTTCAGCATGGGGCTCCTCGAGGGCGTAGGGATGAGAGGCTGCATCGGTGACGGGATGCGACGAGATACAAGGAACGAACTGCCCACAGGCTCGACAAACCACCGGAGATTCAGCTCCGCCGGCAGGCTGGGATGGAACCGAGAGCCACTCGCGCTCCACCGTGATTTCGATCTCGCGATGGACGACCCTGCCTTTTTCCCGTACCGTCTCCGTGCCTTTCACCTTGCGGCGCAGGAATTTCATCCGTTAAGCTCCTCATAAGGCTTGCCACTGCTCGCCCTGGACCTGACTACACCGCACATTGCTCTGAAATGTCTTGAAATCGCTCTGGATTGTTCTGTAATTTTCTAGAACGGGGTATGTCTTTGTCTTTCAGAGGCTTGTATCGCTTCGACGAATTCGAGCTCGACCCCCAACGGCGCTCGCTGACGCGAAACGGCACCGTCGTTCCTCTCTCGTCCAAGGCATTTCAGGTGCTCACCTACCTCGTCTCGAACTCTGGACGGGTGGTGACGAAAGACGAGCTGCTGAAGGCGGTGTGGCCGGAGTCGTTCGTAGAAGAGAGCAACCTGCCGGGATACATCTCGGGTCTGCGCAAGGCGCTCACAGACTGCGCCAGCTATATAGTGACCGTCCCGGGTCAGGGCTACCAGTTCACCGCCAAGGTGCAGATTGAGGAACCCGCAGACCTCATACCCGCAAGCCGAACAGGCGAACTCGAAGCCCAACCGAACCAGCAACCTTCGGTGCTGCGTGAGACGACGCACGTCCGAATCCGTGAGACCTCATCGCCGGTACTTGCGCTCGAAGCGCCCAGACCGCGGCCTTCGCGCTGGCTTCGCCGGACGTCTGTGGCCGTAGTGGTCTTTGCCGCGGCAGTCGCCGGCTGGTGGTATCACCTTCGTGCGGAGCCACAACAACTCAGTAAGGTGCTGGTAGGCGACTTCCTCAACCTCACCGGCGATCCCGACTTCGATCACACCCTGAAGAACTCGCTCGATCTCAGCCTCGCGCAGTCGCCCTATATCCAACTCATGGGCAAGTCGGAGGTGCAGTCCACGCTGACAATGATGCAGAAAGCGCCTGACTCGCCGTTGCTCGGCGACATGGCCCTCGAACTCTGCCGCCGCAACGATTACCAGGCGCTACTGCGCGGCAAGATACTGACAGGAAGTAAGCCTGGAAATTACGCCCTGTCACTGGAGGTCGCAAACTGCCTCACCGGTAAGACCATCGCCCAGTTGCATGCAGAGGCGAAGACCAAGGACCAGGTGCTTGGCACTCTGGATGGTCTGGCTATCCGCGCGCGCAGGACGGTCGGAGAATCGGCCACGTCGATCGGTGAATTTGATGTACCGATCGAGAACGAGAGCACCTTCTCCTTCGAGGCACTCCAGGCCTTCAACACCGGCTCCAATCTGGGCCTCGACGGTAAGTTTGTGGAATGTATTCCTTACTTTCAGAGAGCCGTCGATCTCGATCCAAAGTTCGCGATGGCACAGGCGAGTTTGGGGACGGCCTACTTCAATCTCGGCGATACGAAAAAGGCAGCGGTGTACTCCAAGGCGGCCTTCGATCTCAGTGGAGGGGTGAGCCGTTGGGAGCGTTTTTATCTTCGCTATAACTACCACCTGATGACGCTTCGCGATCTGGACAGCACCTTGAACGATCTTCAAGAGTGGACCCGTGTCTACCCGCGAGACCCAACCGCCTGGGAAGGCCTTGGCTACATCGAGATACAGCTTGGCAATTACGCCGCTTCCGCACAGGCGACCGAACGTTATTTGCAGACAAGCGGTACCAAGTATGAAGCCGGATACGGCAATCTTGCCGACGCTTACATGCGGGACGGACGCTTCGCAGATGCCAAGCGCGTGATTGCGGAGTCCCAGGCGGAGAACAAGGACACCGCCGCGCTCCATCAACTGCTGCTGCAGATCGCCTTCCTTGAGCACGATCCGCAAGCTACACAACTCGCGCTGCAATGGATGGAAACGCATCCCGAAAAGTGGAGCCTGCTCGAAACACAGGCCATCCTTGCCGCCGACGCAGGCAAGGAGCGGGAATCGGAAGCTCTCTTCCAGCAAACTTTTCAGGACGATGCGAAGGAAGGCCAAAGCGCACTCGTCGATTCCATGATGCTCGATGAGGCCGCTGTCGATGTCGATCTCGGCGAGATGACAAAGGCCACGAAGGTTCTCGCTCAGATGAAGGACCACAGCAGCGCCAACTGGGCGGTGCTTGCTATCAAGGCCGGCTCGACCACGGCGGCGGACGCGTTCCTGAAGCTGCCCAACGAATACCCTCGAGGCACCATCGCGAACAAGGTCCTGACGCCGGAACTGAAGGCCGTGGTCGCCCTGCGCCGCAACGACCCGCTGGTGGCTATCGCTCTGCTCGAACCAAGCAGGCCGTATGAACTGGCATTGCCTGAGGTGATCGACGTTCGTGCTCAGGCCTATCTCGCGGCAAAACAGGGCGCGAAGGCCCAGGAGGAGTATCAGAAACTGATAGACCACCTGGCCGTCGAAGAACCTACCATGCCCAAGACCATCCTCGCGCACCTCGGCCTCGCCCGCGCCTATGCGCTACAGAACCGCAAAGGCGACAGCCGCAAGGAATACGACGCATTCTTCAGTCTGTGGAAGGACGCAGACTCCGATTTGTCAGTCCTTCGTCAAGCGCATACCGAGTACGCCCGTTTGTGATCAGCCTTGGGCAGGCGCACATGACTCCGCCTTCTACTTCGATGGTATGAACAAACCCCGCACAAACGGCAGGATGAGGCTCTTTGCTCCGTGCCGCCTACCTCCCATCAGAACCTCCAGTGTTGCGCAATTCGGCAAGCGAGGGTTGCTGCGCACTTGTGACAGAGCAGATGAAAATGAACTAAGTCATTGATTATATATG
>Ga0302314_10020163_pt1 | contig 11041 bp, 7 predicted proteins | sample III_Palsa_N2_3_FD_200533 | JGI IMG/M metagenome (GOLD analysis project Ga0302314, IMG submission 200533) | Peat permafrost microbial communities from Stordalen Mire near Abisko, Sweden - III_Palsa_N2_3 | ecosystem: Environmental > Terrestrial > Soil > Palsa > Peat permafrost | place: Sweden... | reverse complement strand
ATCCGGCCGCCCGCGCCGCCGGCGAACATGATCGGGAAGTTGTTCAAGGCGTGGAGCCGCGCCAGCGATGTGTCCGAGTGGGCGTAGACCAGCATGTGGTCCAGCAGCCGTCCGTCGCCTTCCTTGACGCTCGCCAACGCGGTGAGGAAGTCGGCCCACGCCTCCATGGCGCGCTGCACGAACCAGGTGGTTTCCGGCTGGTAGCCGAGCACCGGGTCGACCGGCTCCTCGTGGCTGAGAACATGGTGGGTGACCGTGCTGCCGGGTCTTCTGACGGTGGATGTGGCGTCGGAGTAGTTCATCGTGAAGACCCGGGTCTGGTTGCACGCCAGCGCCATCACCAGCAGCTTGGTCATCAGCCTGTGGGTCGCCTGGACCGACTCGATTTCCTGGCCGATCTTGGGCTCGGTCGGCTTCGACACCACGGCGCAGGCGTCGGCCGGCGCTGGCTTTTGCAACTCCAGCGCCAGCTGATCCTCGATCTCCCGGATCGAGGTGAAATACTGGTCGAGCCGCTGGCGGTCGGCCGATCCGGCCTCCTGCATTAGCTTTTGGCGTTGCTCGCTGACGCCCGAAAGCACGCTCTGGCGCACCATCAGCGCCGGGTCCGGCTTGAAGTCCGCGGTGTTCGGGTTCTGGAAGCCGGCGCCGAAGACGCGCTCGTAGAACGCCACGGGCGAGGCTTCGCTGGGATTGACCACGCTGGCGCTCTGGCGGCTGACGCTCGCCATCGGTTCGCCCACCGCGGTCAACTCCACGGACCGGAACCGGGCGCCGCCGCCGATGGCGTTGGCGATGATCACGTCCAGCGACGGCGCGTCGACCTCGTCGTTGCGAATCGGCGCCGATCCTGTCCGCAAGGTCCAGACGCCGGCGACATGGGGCGTGTTGGGACGGCCGTCGAGTTCGACGTTGAAGCCGCTCAAGATGGTGACGTCCTTCTTGTATGGCTCGATCGGCTTCAGCTCCGCCTTCACGTCATAGTCGGGCCCGACCCGATCAGGGACCCACCGGTCGACATTGGCGCCCAAGCCCCAGAACCAGCTGCCGAAGCGCCTCGGCAGCGGCGCGCCGCTGGCCATCGCCGCCCCGTTTCCGTCCAGGAACTGATCGAGCAGGGGGATCGGCAGAACCACCGCCGCCCCTTGCAGCACGCCGTGAAGCACGGAACGCCGGGTCTGGGTCATCGTTGTCCCTCTCCTTGGCCACCTGTCGCTTGGAGGGCGACGCGGGTGGTTTGGTCTGGCGCCGGCAGACGGTAGAAGGCCTCGCTGGTCGCCATCGCGCGCACCAGGGTTCGATAGGCGCCGTCGACGTCGAAGCGGCGCTCCAGCGGTGCGATCGCCGCCTCGTCGGCCGCGGTCAGGGCGCGTCCGACCCCGTAGGCATAGAGGCGATGCACGAGGCAGCTGGTGACCTGCGGGTCCTTGCTCAGCGCCTCGCCCAGGCCGGCCGCGCCGCTGAAAACCGCGCCATGGTAGACACCGCTGACGTCGATCGGCGCGCCGTTCTCGTCCTGGCGCTCCTCGCCGCTGGAATCGAAGTCCTCGAGCGCGAGGCCAAGCGGATCCATCATCTGGTGGCAACCCGCGCACATCGGGTTGCTGCGATGCCTGGCAAGCCGCTGTCTCGCCGTGCGGAAGATCGGGTTGGAGGTGTCCTGCACGAAGGCGAAGTTCACGTCCGGCGGCGGTGCGGGGACGTCGTGGCACAACAGGTGCTCGCGGATCGCCTTGCCCCGTAGCGTGGGCGAGCTTCGGCCCGGGTGAGAATAGAGCACCAGGAAGCTCAGCTGCGTCAGCAGGCCGGATCGCGCGTCCCCTGGCGCGAATTCGTGCAGCTCCCAGCCGCCGCGGGCCTGGACCGGAATGCGGTAGATCGGGCCGATCCGCCGGTTCAGAAATGTGCGGTTGGTGGTGAAGAGGCCGCGATAGTCCTGGTTGCGCCGCACCAGCTGGTCGACGATCAGGCGCAGCGTCTGCTCCTTGGCGTCCGCGGCGACTTCGGGGCTGAACTTCGGATAGATGATCGTGTCCTTGGACAGGCCCTGGAAGGCGTCGAAGCCGAGCATGTCGCTGAAGAAGGCGCGCACGCCGCGCTCGAACCGAGGCGAGGCCATCATCCGGTCGGCCTGCGCGGCGAGGCCCTTGGGCTTGCCCAGGTCGCCGCGCGCCGCCGCCGCCAGAAGCTGGTCGTCCGGTGCTGAGTTCCAAAGCAGCAGCGCGAGTTCGGCGGCGCGGCTGTAGCCGTCCAGCGTCAGGCTCCCAGGCTCGCCAGGCGTCGGGCGCCCACGCTCGATGACGAACAGGAATTCCGGCGAGACCAGCATGCCCGAAAGGCTGGCCTCGATGCCGGCGTAGAAGCTGCCGGACTTCGCCGCGACTGCATCCGCCAGCGCCACCTGCGAGCGCAGATCGCCGGGATCGAGCGGGCGGCGATAGAGCAGGCGGCCGCTCGCCGACAAGATCTGCGCGGCGCAGCGGTCGTCCGGGCCTGCCGGGGTGCCGGGCGTGCAGGCGAAGAGCGCCCTGCGGTGGCTTTCATCGGTGACCTGGGCGGCGATGGAGCCGGCCATCATGTAGTACTGCTCGGCGCCCAGCGGCGTGACCGCCACGGCCGACGAACCGACGGCCAGCAGGCCCTCGCGCCGGATATCCGGCTCGAAGCGGCCGCTCACCTTGATGTCGGCGCCGAAGATGTCGGCGATCGTCTGGCGATATTGGTCGTCCGTCAGCCGACGCGCCTCGCCGATCGACGGCGTGGCGCCGCCGTCGGCCAAGCTTTCGGCGGCCGAGCCCGCCGCCATGACCAGCGCGGCGACGGCGGCCGCGACGATCGCCAGGTCCCTGAGCGGCGGGCGCGGCTTCATGAGCGCGCCGCCGCGCCGGGTCTGTTCGTGGCCGACGAGGCCGTCCGCCTCGCGGACGGCGTCGCGAACGCCGGAATCGCCTCTATCCGGGTCGCCGAGGAGATTGCGGTGCACCGGCCGGTCTTCGGATCGGGAAAGCCATCGGCCAGCGCATGCAGCGCGTTGTAGAAGCCTGGGCAGGTATAGGGCCCGGCATACTGCTCGTTGTAGTAGCCGCCCCAGATAACTGGGCGGTAGAATTCATCCAAATCCCTATAACCTCCAAGCAGACCCGCCAGAGTTCCGTCCGATTTGAAGACCAGCCGCAGCTGTGCGTCGCGAAACGACTCTTCCTTCCGGAACTCGTTGCTGGGTACGACCACGCTATTCGGGACCGTCTCCAGCACGCCGCCGCGGATACGACCCTTCAGCACGTTGTGATATCTTGGATTGTCGCCTAGAGTGTAGCTGGCGTACTCGAGCGGCGTCTTGCCGTCGGTCGAGAAGACCAGCGGGTCGGGGGACGAGGTGAGCAGCACCTCGACGTTGTCCGCGTCGCGCAGATTGTCGGCGCCGGAGATCTGGATGAGCAGGGTGAACTGTCCCTCGCGCATCTTGTTGAGTTCATATGAGGGCAGGAAACCGTTCTGACGCCGCTGGCGGATGCAGGCGGTGAGCCGCTCGATCTGGTTGTCGACGCCCTGGAGTCCGTCCGGACTGGTCATCTCGTCGTGCGCGCAGTGCGCGTGGCTCGCGTTGCCGCCGTCCAGATGCAGTCCGTAGCCGATCTTGCTGCGCCCGACCGGCATCGATGCGCCCGGGTCCACGGTCGGATGTTCGCAGGTGTCCTCGCCGGCGGGCCCCCGGTGGCTCATTCGCTCGAAGAACTTCACTCTCACGGCGAATGTGCCGGTCTGCATCGCCTGCAGCTGCGCCGGTGTCAGCTCCTTGTAGTATTGGGCCGGGTCAGGCTGTTTCGCGAACCCGTCGGGGCAGTCCTCCTTCTCGGAATTTGGCGAGATCGCCCCATAGAAGTAGGTCACCACGTAGGAGCGGGTGGTCCGCGGCGAGGATTCAGGCGTGATCGCCGCGCCGCCGGACAGTCCGCAGATGAGCGCCGCGAGGACGCCGACCGCCAACAGGCGCGACCCCGGCGAACGCGGCCGCATCACGACGAACGACCCATCGGCTGGCTCATGCTCGGCACCCCTGACGCCGCCCATTGCTGACATCACTCGTCTGACGCCATCAACCCTCGCAAGCCGCACAGGGCCCGTCCGCCGTTCCGGCAAGCGGCGCACGGTGAGGTCTAACCAATTGAGGTATATGTGTTTTCGTCGTGAAGCGCAGGCCGTCTGACGGCCTGAACGACCGAAGCCGGCACGCCCGCGACCGGCGCCAAACTTATTTGCCAAGCCCACCCCCCTGGCAGGGAAATATCTCAACGAAAACAGCTTTTTATATTGTTCGATCCGCGTCGCCCGGGCCCGCGGTCGCGCGGGGCGGAGGCCCCTTTGGTCTGCGATATCTTTTCTCCGAACCTTAGGCAAAGTTCCGCGCAAGCTGACGCTATGGCTGCATAAAATCGCTGGACCGGCATATAACTCGCGGGTAATCTACACGTGATGAACGTGTACCAAGCCTTGGCAGACCCGCATCGCCGCCGCATCATCGAATTGGTGGCGGACGCCGAGCGTTCGGCCGGAGATATCGTGGAGGCGCTGACGATCAGCCAGCCTGGCGTCTCCAAGCACCTGCGGGTGCTTCGCGAGGCAGGTCTGCTCACCGTGCGTAAGGACGCCCAGCGTCGACTTTACCGGCTGCGTGCGGAAGACTTGGCCGAGCTGGATGCATGGCTCGAGCCTTTCCGGCGCCTCTGGACCGGCAGGGTCGACGCTCTGGTGGATCATCTGATGAGGGAGACCTGACCCATGAAGGCCCCCGCGGACGCGAGCGGTTGGATCGCCGGCGAACTGCCTGAGGACGGCTCCATTCGGCGGCTCGACGAGGATCGATACGAGGTGCGGATCGAGCGCCTGATCCCGAGGCCGATCGAGACGGTGTGGGCGGCGCTGACCATCCCCGAGCGGCTCAACGACTGGCTGGGCCGCCGAGCCGAGTTGGACCTGCGCGTGGGCGGGCGCTACGTCGTCTGGTTCCACGGCGCGGCGAACGACGGCGTCCAGGGCGTGATCACCGAGTACGATCCGCCGCGCGTGCTGGCCTATGACTGGAACGACAGCGCCGGCGACATCAACATTCGCTGGGTGCTGAGATCGGACGGGGACGGATGCCGCCTGACGTTCACCTCGAGCTGCCTGGCGGTGAGCCAGCCGGGCATAGGCGCCCTGTGGTTCCTCGGCGGCGCCGCCGGCTGGCACGTCTTTCTGGACGACTTCTGTTCGAGCATCGTCAACCAGGCCCGCGCCACCCACGACGGGGCCTATTATCATGCCGTCGACGCGCGCTACCGGCGGCATTTCGGCCGCTTCGTTCCAGGATGCGATACGCCGCCGATATTGCGCCACCACGAGCCGGACGGTTTCGTCACCCCCGCCGGCGACGGGCTCTACAACCTGCGCTTCGCGCGGCGCATGCTCCTGCCGATCGAGAAGGTCTGGGCGGCGCTCACCGAGACCGACCGGCTCGCCGAATGGTTCGCCCAGACCAGCCTCGATCTGCGCGTCGGCGGGACGGTCGAGTTCCTCTGGCAGACCCAGGGACATGTCGACCGCGGCGTGATCGTAGCGCTCGAGGCGCCTCGGCTGATCGCCTGGGCGCTCCCCGGGCCGGAGGGTCGTCACTCCGTCGTCCGATGCGAACTCAGCCAGGAAGACCCCAAGATGCTCGGGACCCGTCTGGTGCTGACCCAGACTTTCATCTGCGCCGAGGACCTGGTTGATATCGCGGCGGGCTGGCATGCGCATCTGTACGATCTGGCCGACGCCGCGGCGCGCGCCAGTCCGCTGCCATGGACGTCCGAGCGTGAGCGCGCCCGGGCAAAGGCGGAGTTGGCGCACGTTCCCCGCTATCGCACGCGTCTTTCGCGTGGGCCGACCCGGTTCCCGCCGGCGTTCGAGGCGCCGAGGCCAAACCTCGCCAAGGCGCTGAACTGATCGGCGGTCCTCGACCGGGAACACACCAGCGCGGCCGAGCAGGCCGTCGAGCCGAAGGGAGACCTAGGATGGACTTGGGGTATTTCGAGACCAGCCTCGATGTAAAAGACCTCGATCGATCGGTGGCCTTCTACGAGGCGCTGGGTTTTCAAGCGATCAATGGCGCCTCAGAGGTTGGCAATGTGACGATGCTCCGCGGCGATTGCCGGCTCGGACTCTACCAGGGCCACCTTGATCCGCCGCAGACACAGCTGATCTTCTGGCAGGGCGATATCGGCGCGATCGCCGGCCATGTCGCCGCGCAAGGACTCAGCTTCTTCAGGGAGCCGAAAAAGGACGACGAGGGCGGCGGGTCGTTCATGCTGAAGGATCCCGACGGGAACCCGCTCTACTTCGTCCACATGAAGACCTTTTATCCCGGCCACCCGGTCCATGAGCGCAAGGCGTCAGCCGAACGGCCGCTAGCGCTGAAGATGGACGGCGGCCTCGGTTGGTACGAAGCCAGCCTCGATGTGAAGGATATCGGCCAGTCGGTTGAGTTTTATCAGAAACTGGGGTTCGAGATCGTCTTCCGCGAACCCAAAGGCACGCGGGTGACGATGCAGAGCGGCGATTGCCGCCTCGGCCTTTTCCAGGGGCACCTCAACCCGCCTGGACCGCAGCTGATCTTCTGGCAGGGCGACATCGACGCGCTCACGAACACGGTCAAGCGCAAGGGGATCAATTTCTTCAGCGAGCCGCGGCGCGAAGGCGAAGCTGGGACCTTCATGCTGCAGGACCCGGACGGCCATCCGCTGTTCTTCATCCGAATGCCCGGCGTGACCCGCCAGCAACCGGATCCGACATCGGCCCAGACCGTCTGAGCGCGCCCTCGGGCGCGAGGTGGACCAGCAGCCTCGAAGGCGGGTTCGTCTCCCGTATCGACGGTCATGCCGAAAGAGTGCGGTCATGGACGGTCGCAACCAACTGACCGTTTTGCACGAACTCCACGGAGCTATGATCTTGCTTCAGAAAGATATCGAACGGCAGCCGAGGGTCGGCGTAATTCAGAAATTCCGCCGAGACGTCTGAGTGGGTCGCCCCAGGATTAGCCATTCTGTTCGCGAACAGTGCGATATCGATCAGAATCAGTGCGGGTACGTGATCGACCCGCTTGCCATCTGAAAGCCTATCGCCTTCCGATGGAAAATATTTGAAATTATTGTCGGCTACAGGCGAGAGATAGGATTCATCTCTGCCGATCCCTATATCCAAGAAATCCGAAAACTTCCGTGCTCTCCGCACAAAATTAACCAGAGACGGAGGAAGAATATTGAAAGTAGTTATGATTGTACGAGACTCGCCGCCATACCTAGTGATCAAAATCGATTTGAGAGTGGTAACGACACTATGGCGTTCGGACATGACCTCAAGGCGCAACGAAACGTCGTAGTATTCGACCGGGTTAATGCTCTGTACCGTAGCCAATATTGATTTAATAGCGAAGGTGAAATCGTCAGGAAATCCATATTTGCGGCGGCCAGCCCACATGGACAGACGATGGCTAATGGCAAGTTCATTGAAAATCGTCGCTTGCGAACGAAATATTCCCGTCTGCGGGTCTTTAATTGGGGTCGGCGCCTGGAACCCGATCTCGGTATCTGACTCGGAGTATTCCAGAAGGCCGGCACACCCGTAGTATGAACCTAGAATCCCGACCGTAGCTTCTATTCCGAGCATTGATCTTCCAGTACGGATCATTCGGTCGAGCGAACGCGGATCGGCGTCGCTGATCTGAGCCCTATAGCTCCGCCACGCAATGCGTGGCGAGAGCACGTTCCGGCGACAACATCGTGTCCGAACGTTGCTGACGCCTGCAACGCGTGGCTAAAATAGAAATCGGAAGTTTCGGGAAGCTGTTTTCGCGACGCGGTTTCAAGTCGCCTGTCGAGACTTTGCCATCTCGCGTTCGTTATTTGAGGTTGAAGTGGCTGCGTTTGACAAGAATTCGAGGCTTGCGGCGATGGAAATCCCCGAGGCTTGTCCGCTTCCCGTGCGGGGCGAGGTTCCAGGCCAAGTCCAATGAGGCGAGCGCGGCTGGGGATTGGACTGCTATTGTGGTCTTGGCTCGCCACCCCGCTGGCGGCCCAGCCGCCCATGGACGGCAAGGCGACCTTGATCGCCATCGATGCGAACGGCGCCGGCGACGGATCGGCATCGTCGAGCGGACGCTTTATCGCGGCGTCTTCGACCAGACTTCACGGGCAATCGGCGATCTGGCTCTTCGACCGCAAGACCGCCAAATGGCGCCAACTCACCAAAACCGGAAATGGCGACCGCGAGCCGGCCATTTCACCGGACTCGCGCTTTGTCGTTTTCGTTTCCGACAGAAACGGCCAGACCGACCTCTGGGCGGTCGACGTCGCGAGCGGGCGCGAATTTCCTTTGACCGACGACAGCGCCGAAAAGGAATATCCCGCCTGGTCGCAGGACGGGCGCCAGCTGGTCTTTACCGGTGGCCCCTGGAAGGCGCGCAACTTCTTCACCATCGCCTTCGCGGGCCCCTCGCACGCCCCAAGCAGCCCCAAGAGTGTCTTGCCAAGCCCCGGACATGTCGGCGCATGTCGCTTCGAATCCGCTGGGAAGCTGGTTTGCAATGTCTACGAGGGAAATGCGGCCGATCTCCTGGAGATCGATCCGCAGACCCACCAGGCGCGCAAGCTCACCAACGGCGGCTGGTGGTTTTACAAGCCGGACGCCGCGCCGGATGGCTGGATCGCCGTCACCGTCATCGGAGACGGAGGCGACGTCATCCGGTTCTTGCCCAGCGGAAGCAGAGGCGATCCGCTGCCCAGCCCGTCGGTTCCGGGGAGCTGGCCGCAGTTCGTCAATGACGGACGCGAGCTGATCTATCATCGACAGATCAGCGAAGGCGCCGGCCTTAAGCTGCTAGATCTGCAGGGCGGACGTTCGCGGGACCTGAATATTCAGGGCCAGCTTTCGGGCTTCGCAGCTCTCTCCCCGAACGGGCGGCTGATCGCCTATTGCCGCAAGGACGCGGACCAATGGGCGGTCAGGATCCGGGAATTCGACACGGACAAGGATTGGGCGTTGCCGCTCCATCGCGAAGCCTGCAATCCGGCATGGTCGCCCGATGGGGGGCGTCTCGCCATCAGCCTTCGCGAGGGCGAACATTGGGCGCAAGCGATCGTGCGCGCTGATGGAACCGATTTGCGCATCCTGCAGCATGGAACCAGTACGGATTGGCAGCTGGACGCGCCGGCCGCCTGGTCTCCCGATGGCCGGCAAATCGCCTTTGCCGCGACGACTGCACCCTATGAATCCGCGCTCTTCGTGGCCGATCTGGCGACCGGCGCGGTTCGCAACATCACGAACGACACCTGGTACAATGAGGGGCCCAGCTGGTCGGCGGACGGCACGTCGATTGTCTTCATGTCGACGCGCGGCGGCAACTGGACCTGGGGGCTCTTCGCCATTCCGGCGGGGGGAGGTGACGCTCGAACCCTGGTCGCGCCGGACTCAATCGAGCGCCGATTTCCTCAACTCGACGCCGATGGAACCGTATGGTGGATTGAAAGCGATTTGTGCCTGGGCGCGACCTATCTGGTCCGCCAGCCGGCGGGCGGCAAACCCCAAAAGTACTTCGAAATTCCAGGCGCATCCTGGTTCAGCCGCGCCGCCGACGGGCATGCGGCGATCCTCCCGATCACCCGGCAGCGGGTTGAATATTGGAGCCTCTCCCTGGCATCGGAGAAGAGGCTTTCCAGCCGTTGAGATGGGCAACTTTAAGTGGATCGGCCATTGGCTCAAGCTGACGCTGCTCGCCGGGTTTGGCGCGCTGGCGGCCGCCGGCCTCGAGCCGGCTCTCCGAGCCGATGTGGATGAGCCGGTTCTGTGGGGCTCGGTCGCGTCGACAATCGACGAAGCCGAACATGGGGCTGCCCTCCAGCATTCCGCCGGACGCGTTCATATCCTGTTGCTGAGCGATCCGCTTGTCGCGGGCCCTGGGCAGAACGCGCTCGGACCCGGCCCGATCAGCGAACGGCTCGTCAGGCTTGCCCGAGAGACGGGTCTCGTGGTGGGAGCGGCGACCCTCGAGTCGCCGAACGGCCGAGCTGGCGGTCAGCCACTTGCTCTGACCTTGGTTGCGCCTGGCGGATCCGTGCTGGCGCAGAGCCATGCGGCGATGCCGGTCCTGCCGATCGCTGGCGTGGCCTTTGTCCGCGGCGAATTTCCCGACCCGTTGAATACGGTGGAAGTTGACGGCTTTCTGGTGGGCATCGCCGCCGTCGGCGATGCGGATGCGGCGATCCCCCGCCTGAGCGACCGCGGCGCGGATCTCGTGCTACTGACCGGCGGTCCGGTAGACGAGGCGCAGGTTGAGCGCCTTGCGGACGCGGCGCGGGTCAATCGCGTCGCCCTGCTCATCGCCGGACGCTGCGCCGAGACGTCTTCCTGTGTCGCCTCCGCCGCCGTGGACGCCAACGGCAAGATCGACTGGACCGGCGCTCGCCACGCCTTTGTCCGGCTGCCGCATTGGTCTCCGTCCAGCGCAGAGGGGCTGCCGGATTCCGTACCGCAACCATCGCGCAACCGTTACTTGCCCGCCATGGCGGAGCTGGGCCGCATCATTTTTTTTGACAAGGGCATTTCCGACACCGGTTCGATTGCCTGCGCGAGCTGCCACGATCCATCGCTCGGCTTTTCAGATAGACGCCCGCTCGGCGCCGGCGTTCTCGGGCGGTCGACCAAGCGCAACTCGATCTCGTTGCTCAACGTGGCGTTTCGTCCGGTTCTGCGCTGGGACAGCTACGCATCGTCGCTCGAGAACTTCGTCAAATATCCAATGAGTGGGCACGATGAGATGGACTCGCGTAGCCTGGACCACGTCCTCACTCGGATCGGGCGGTCGCCAGACTATCGCGCGCGGTTTGCCGCTGTGTTCGGGACCGATCAAATCGGCTTCGAAATGGTCGAGCAGGCGCTGGCCACCTACATGCGCACGCTGGTCTCCGGCGATTCGCAATTCGACCAGGCGGTGGTGAGTGGACGGCGGGGCGCCATGACGACGTCGGCA
>Ga0302314_10020162_pt1 | contig 11041 bp, 6 predicted proteins | sample III_Palsa_N2_3_FD_200533 | JGI IMG/M metagenome (GOLD analysis project Ga0302314, IMG submission 200533) | Peat permafrost microbial communities from Stordalen Mire near Abisko, Sweden - III_Palsa_N2_3 | ecosystem: Environmental > Terrestrial > Soil > Palsa > Peat permafrost | place: Sweden... | reverse complement strand
TTCAGGAGCTGTCACGGGGCGTGGCCAACAAGGTGATCGGCCGCAGCCTCGACCTGAATGAAAACGCCGTCAAATTCCACCTGAAGAACATCTATCGCAAGCTGGGGGTGGTGAGCCGGGCGATGGCCGTGACCGTGGCCGAGAAGCTCGACCTGCTGGCATGACGCGGCCGGGCGGGACCTGCGGCGCCTAGACGGATAGGGACGAGGCGGTCACGTCGCCTCCTGGGCGGCCAGGGCCCGGCGGGCGCTGAGGTCGGCCAGGATGTCGCTGTGGGCTCGGCGACTGAGGCGATAGCCCAGCAGGCAGGCGGCGGACAAGGCGGTGACGACGGCGACGCCAGGACCGTAGACCAAGCCCAGTTTGAGAATGACCGGCCCGGGGATGGCGCTGGCCGCCGCGGCGCCCCTGGCGGCTATGCCATCCGGGAAGGCGATCAGGTCGAGTACGATGCCCGCGACCAGGGAGCCCAGGCCGCTGGAGGCCTTGATGGCGAAGCTCAGGCCCGAGAAGTAGAGCCCCTCCCGGCGCACGCCGAAGCGGTGCTCATGCTCGTCGGCGGCGTCGGCGATCATCGAATAGAAGGCGATGGTCTCGGTGGTGACGATCGCGCCGGCCAGGGCGCTGTTGACCGCCATCAGGGTGTAGAGGGCAGGCCCCGGCGGCGGGGTGCAGCCGGCGATCTTGAGCAGCGGCAGGATGGCCTGGCTTACGCAGTTGAACAGGATGCCGGCCATGACCACCGTGCGCTTTTCGAAGCGCGGGGCGGTGAAGGTGTTGAGCCAGACGCCGAGCGGCGTGCCGATGCAGCTGGCGATCACGATGGTTTGGGTGAAGCTCTGCGGCAGCCGCCAGAAGAAGATATAGGCGTGGAAGGTCAGGGTGTTGGAGACGCCGAGCGCAACGAAATAGATGAACTCGGTGGCGAAGAGGGCGACGAAGGACGGGTTGCGGAACAGTTCGGCCAGGCCGGTGACGAACTGGACCAGCGGGTTGCCGAGCTGACGGGCGGTCTGGTGCAGGCGGCTGCGGAAGGAGAGGGTGCCGGCGATCGAGATGACCGCCGCCGCGACCGCCAGGACGGAGCAGGTCCACGCAAAGCCAGCATAGGCGTCCCGCTGCAAAAGCCCGTTGGGTCCACGAAAGAAGATCAGCGGCCCCATGGCCATGCAGGCGATGGAGCCCAGCATGCCGAGGAACAGGCGGTAGGACACCAGGCTGGAGCGCTCGACGTAGTCGTCGCTCAACTCCGCCCCCAGGGCGAAATAGGGCACGTTGAAACCGGACAAGGCCGCGCGCAGGGCGATCGAGAGCAGCGTCACATAGCCGAACGCGCCCCACCCCGTCGTTCCCGGTGGCAGGGAGAAGAGCAGGCCCAGCGCCACGGCGATCAGCGGCGTGCTCCAGATCAGAAAGGGGTGGCGGCGACCCAGGCGCGAATGGTGGTTGTCGGACAAGGACCCCACCATGGGGTCGGCCACAGCGTCCGCCACCAGGGCGACGCAAAGCGACACCCCGGTCACGACGCCGGACAGGCCGCACACCGCCGTCAGGTAGAAGAAGAGGAAGAGGTTGATTGCGCAGGACACCAGGCCGTCGACGATCGCGCCCGTGCCGTAGGCGGACTTGGCCAGAACGCTCAGGCGGTCCCGGCGCAGTAGCTCGGCCTGGCGGTTGGCGACCGCCCGGGCCGCCTCCATCGCCGCCGGAATGTCCGCGCCGGCTTCGGTCATGACGCCGATGGGGTTTTGTGCGCCCAGGCCTCTTGCGGCTGCGCGGCCCAGATGGCGAAGGCGCGGAAGAAGGCGGCCTGGTGCAACTGGTCGCTCAGGCCGGCGTGGCCCTGGTGGCCGGCGGTCATGTTGATGCGCAGGAGCATGGGTCGCCCGCTGGTCGACATCTCACGCAGGCGAGCCACCCATTTGGCGGACTCCCAGTAGCCGACCCGATTGTCCAACAGACCGCCGATCGCCAGCGCCGCCGGATAGGGGGCGGCATGGATATTCTCATAGGGCGAATAGCTGGCGATGTAGTCGAACACCGCCGGATCAGCAGGGTCGCCCCAGACGGCGTAGGCCGCGGGAATGAGCGGGTTCTTGGTGTCGTGCACGGAATTGAGCACGTCCACGAACGGGACCTGGTTGATCACCCCGGCCCAGAGCTCCGGCCTGAGATTGACCGAGCCGCCGATGACGATTCCGCCGGCCGACAGGCTGTGCGAAACGATCTTGCCCGCGCCGGTATAACCCTCGGCGATCAGGTGTTCAGCGCTGGCGATGAAGTCGGTGATGCTGACCTTTTTGTTGGTCGACTGAGCCTGCTGATACCAGCCCGGGCCCTTCTCGCCGCCGCCGCGGATATGGGCGATCGCGGCGATCCAGCCCCGATCGACCAGGGACAGGTTGGGGGCGGAGAAGTCCGGCGTGACCGAATAGCCGTAGGAGCCGTAGGCGTAGAGGTAGAGCGGCGCGTGACCGTCCAGTGTTGTCCCGCGTCGCATCAGCACCGTGATCGGCACGCTCTCGCCATCCGGCGCCGGGGCGACCAGGCGGCGGACTTCGTAGAGGCCAGGGTCGAAACCGTCGATCACCTGGCTCTGGACGACGGTGCGTTCGCCGTTCGCCATATTGTAGTCGATCCACCGCGGGGGCGTGGCGGGCGACTGGTAGGTGTAGCGCAGGATGGCGGTGTCATAGGCCCGGCCGCCCAGGGTCAGATCATAGGCGGGCTCGGCTTCGACCAGTGTCTGGTCGGGACCGCCGATCGCGGGGCTGACGATCAAGGTCGGATTGGCGTCGACCCATTCCAGGCGCACGAAGTGGTCGCGAAAGGCGCGGACCTGGGCGATGAAACGGCCGGGCCGATGCGGAACCCATTCGTGCCAACTCGCCGCGCCCGGCGCCGCCGGGTCCGCGATCATCAGCTTATAATCCGTCGCCCCGTCGGCGTTGGTGCGAACCACGAAGCGGTCGTTCCAGTATTCAAGCTCGTAGAAAACCCCCTCGCGCCGAGGCTCGACCAGCGCCGGCGCGGCGGTTGGGTCCGAGGCGGGGATCAGCCAGACCTCGGAGGTCTCGCCGTTGAAGGCGCGGATCGAGACGTAGGCATTCGAGCTGAGGCGCTCGAGGGCGATGAAGAAGCCCGGGTCGGTTTCCTCGTAGATCAGTACATCCTCGCCGCCCATGGCGGGGCGACGGAACACCTTGGTCGGGCGGCTGACCGGATCGCGCCATACCCAATAGAGCCAACGGGAATCCGGCGAGAAGGCGAATTCCCCGTAGCAGCTTTCGATCACCGAACCGGCCAGCGCCTGGGTGGCGATGTCTTTCACGTAAAGCCGAAAGTGCTGATCGCCGGCCTCGTCCGCGGCCCAGGCGAACAGACGTTGGTCGGGGCTGGGATGGGCCAGGGTGAATTCGGACAAACGATAGTAGGACTTGCCCGCCGCCTCGGCCTCCGCATCCAGCAACAGTTGTTCTGGTCCGCCATCGACCGGCGAGCGCACAAGCCGCTCATGCTTCGCGCCCGGCTCAATGCGAGACGAATAGGCCCACGAGCCGTCGATCCGCGGCGGGGTGTCGCCGCCGCCGGCGGACCGGCGCATCATCTCATCGAACAGCGTCGCCTGCAGCTCATCCGTCGGGGCAAGCACGGCGTCGCTATAGGCGTTTTCGGCCTGCAGATGAGCGCGAATTTCGGGATCCAGCAGGTCGGGTTCGTGCAATTCGTTGAACCAGTCCGGCTGGCGGATCCAGGCGTAGTCGTCGACGAATACCCGACCGAACCATTCGCTGCGGCTTGGCCGCTTGGGGGTGACGGGCGGTTTGTCGGACATCAACGCAACTCCAAATCAGAGAAAGGCCGCCGCGGGACGTCCGGGCGCGGAACGGCCCGGCTCAGCGGCTTGCCCTCAAGACGCATGCACAACCTTGGGCCAGCGCGCCGACCACGGCTTGGCCGCTTCCAGTTCCAGCGCCAGGCCCAGCAACAGTTCTTCGCCGCCCCGGTCGGCGGCGAACATGGACCCGATCGGAAGTCCCGGCGGGCTTTCAAACAGCGGCAGGGAAATGGCGGGGGCGCCACTCATGTTCTGCAGCGGCGTATAGGGAATGAAGGCTCGTAGCGCCGCGAGCAGGGAGTCATAGTCCTGGGTCGGCGAGAGCACCCCGTGCGGCGGCGCAACCGTGGCCAGGGTTGGCGAGAGCACAAGGTCAAAGCGGTCGAACACCGTCGACCAGGCATAGGGCGCATCGGACAGGACCTTGTAGGCCCGCTCAAGGTCCGCCGGGGTCAATTGATCGCAGTGCTCGGCCAGGCCGAGGGTCCAGGGCTCGAGCAGGTTTTCCAGCGCCTGTCCCGGCCAGCGCAAAAGGGTTGCGTCCGTCACGTCGCGGCCGAGGTGTTGCCAGAGCGCGCCCAGGATAGTGTCGAAGATTTCCGGGTCGGCCGCCGGCCTGTCGATGATCTCGACGCCATGGCCGAGGCTTTCGCACAGGGCAGCGGTCTTTGAGACCGCGTCAGCCACCTCGGGCGAGGGGGGCGCCCCGTCCATGCCGTCCATCACCAGGGCGATGCGCAAGCGGCGCACGCCGGGCCGAACGACCTGGGGCCGCTGCTCGGGATCGGCGACGCGGAAAGCCCAGGCCACGTCACGCACGGACCGCGCCATCAGGCTGTCCGAGCACAGAACATCGTCCAGCCAATGGACCGCCCGGGCGCGCAGGTTGCCGCCGCGCCCCGGTTTAAGGCCCACGACGCCGCAGGCCGCGGCGGGAATGCGGATCGAGCCGGCCGCGTCGCTGCCATGGGCCAGGGGCGTCAGGCCGGCCGCCACGGCGGCGCCGGCGCCGCCGCTGGAACCGCCGGGCGAGCGCTCCAGGGCCCAGGGGTTGCGGGTCGGCCCGAAACGCATGCCCTCGGTCGACCCCAGCAGGCCGAACTCCGGCATGGTGGTCATGCCCACCGGCACGAGGCCCTCGGCGTCGAACGCCCGGGCGAAGGGATAGGCCGTGCTCGCCAGACTGCCATCGCGCGACCGCGAGCCGGACTGGCTGGGCATGCCGGGGTACTGCAGTGAATCTTTCAGAAGATAGGGGGCGCCCGACAGGAGATGCGTCGGGCTGGGCCTCGGCGCTTCGACTGCGCGCCGACGGGCGATGTCGAAGGCGCGGTGGCTGACGGCGTTCAGCTTGGGGTCGATGGCTTCGATGCGGAGGATCGCCGCCTCAACCAACTCGGCGGATGAAGCCTCACCGCTGACGATAAGCGCGGCTTGGTCGTGGGCGTCCAATCGCCCGATCGTCAGGGCGTCGGCCAGGCCGATCTTTGACGTCAAACTCAACTGTTTCCCTCCCAGGGATGCGGATCGGGCCGCGCGACGCCCGACGATGTGGGCGAAGCGCGGCGTCTTCGATGCGGTGGCTTAAGGCTATTGCTTCCAGTCGAACGTCAGCCCGAAGGTGCGCGGGCGCAGGATCACCGCCGCGGGCAGGAAGGCTGAGTTGAACGGACTGGCGGTTATCCCACGGGAGTCGTTGATGTTGTCAGCGTAGAGCGAGACCGACAGATCCGGGCGTATATCGACGCGGAACCGTGCGCCGAAGGTGTTGTAGTTGCCCTGGTCCATGTCGGAGCCAAGGGCCTGCGGCGCCGCGGAGATATAGCGATGCGTCAAGACCAGCGTTGTTGGAACTTCGGTGTCGAAACGGATGGTCGCCATATTGGTGATCGACCATCTGGACGCGCCCGGCAGCACCGTGCCCGCGGGTATCGGGACCGTTGAGCAACCCTGACACTGCAGCAATGGCTGGGTGAGCGTCGCGTTGAGGTAGGTGGCGTTGGTCGAGAAGTCGATGTTGTGGGTTGCGTGAAGCAACCCGGTCAACTCGATGCCGTAGTTATGCGCGTCGCCAGCGTTCAGCACATAGGCGAACCCGTCTGGCCGGAATAGCCGTACCTGGATGTTGGTCCAGTTGATGAAATAGGGGGTTACGTCCAGCTCGAGCCGGTGATCGAACCAGTCCGACCGCAATCCGACTTCATAGTTGACCAGGCTGTCGGTGCCGTAGGTCAGGGGCGTGTGGAACAGCGCCGAGGGGGGCACGGGATTGGGACCACCGAACCGGTAGCCCTGGCTGACCAGGCCGTAGACCATGAAGTCGCTCGATGGCTTCCACGACAGCGAGACCTTGGGCGCAAAGCCGGTTTGTGAATCGTTCTGATGGAAGTTGGTAGCCGGACCGAGGGCCCCGGCGTAGTTGATCAGGTCGTCATTGTCGGTGGTCTTGAACAGCCTTCCACCGAGAGTCAGGGTCCACTGTGGCGTCAGGTGGGCCGAGGCTTCGCCGAACAGGGCCGCCTCGTCGCCCTTCACGAGGGTGTTGTCGCGATCGAACTCGTTATTGGGCGCCAGGATGTTGCCCATGTTCGGGCCGCCAAACTGGGCCGGGTGGGCGTCGATGTAGGCGCTCGCCCCGTTGGTGCTGATCGAACCGAAGTTGGACTTGTTGCTGGTGAAATAGTTTGCGCCGATAAGCCAGTCGATGAAGTGACCCGGCTTGGACGACAACCGGACTTCGCCGTATTCGCTGGTGGATTTGGCGTCCTCGGGCGATGGGAAGACGGTGCCTCCCAAAAACCCAGGAAAATAAATCGAGTCATCGAAGGTGACGTATTCCCGCTTCTGTGTGTAGGCGCCGATAGCAGTCAGGTCGGCAAAGCCAAGGTCTTGTTCAATCTTGATGCTTTGCTGATTGATCCAGGTGGTCTGTTTGTTGGGGACCAGCAGGTCGTGCGACAGGGTCCCCGGCGTGAGGAACATGGCGTCGCCCAGGTCCTCGCGTTGATACATGCTCATCCACGAGACCTTGGTCTTGTCGGTGGGCGTCCAGACGATCGAAAGCCGTCCGCCGTAGGTGGCCAGGTTGTTCGTGCCGTTCTCGCCGTTGGCCAGGTTGGAGATGTAGCCCGGGTCCTTGTGGTAGATGCCAACCACACGCACGGCGAGGGTGTCGTCGATCACCGGTATGTTGACCATCGCCTTAACTTCGTCGCCGGCCTGCGGCGCATGTTCGGTGTCGCTGACCCCGGCTTCCACCGCGGCCTGGTAGCTGTGGGTGTTGGCGGTGTTGGTGACGTAGTTGATCAGGCCGCCAAGCGACGCTGAACCGAACAGGGTGCCCTGCGGGCCGCGCAGCACTTCGACATTGTTCAAGTCAAAGGTGTCGATGTCCGGCGTGACGATCGAAAAGCCGGGCTCGGTCAGCGGCACTTCATTGATGTAGTAGCCGGTGGTCGGCTGTCCCTGGTCGAGATAGGTGGTCGTGGACACGCCCCGAAGGACGACCTGCGATTGGCCCGGCTGGTAGGCGTTGAAGGTCACGCCCGGAATGTTCAGGATGTAGTCCTGCAGGCTCTGGGCGCCCAGTTTCTGAAGTTGGTCGCCCGACAGCGCGGCCACCGATCCGACAACTTCACGCACCTTTTGCTGCCGCTTGGTCGCCGTGACGACCACCTCCGACACGGAGGATGTGTTTGCCGGCTGAGCGGCGGCCGACTGCGCCATGACGGGCTGTGCGCTCGCCAGCATCAGGCCCAGGCCCGCTACGCTGCTCATCAAGACGGTAATCCGCCTGTTGGTCTTACTCATCAAAGCCCCCTTGGAAATGGTGTCCGTGGTTCCCCATTCGGCTTCGCGGCGGCCCGTCGTAAGGCCTGCCACAAAGCGGCGTGTGCTGACGTTCAGGCCAAGATCGCGATATGTCCAGCGGTGATGATAATCCGTCCAATCAATTGTTATTAAACGATAAAATACATTATCTCCGAACATAATCGCTGTGTTATGCGCAAAACGCCGCACGATATGCGGCAAACTGGTTCAATATCCGTTCTTAGGGCGGCGAGATTTTTGGACACGACGACGAGGGGTCGCCGGCGCCTTTGAAGGGGCGGGCAATGACGCAAATTTGGTCAGAACAGGCGCGGATCGCTAGCCGTCGCGGTGGTGGAAAATCGGATAGCCTTCGAACAACTTGGCCTCGACCACCACGATGTGGGACGCCATCTTCTCCACGCCCAACTCCTCCTTCAGGAGTTTTTGCGCGATCTGCCGCCATTCCTGGATATCCGCCACCAGGATTTTCAGCAGGTAATCGATCGCCCCACTGACCCGGAACGCTTCGATGACCTGGGGCATCGCCCTCAGTTCCTCATCGAAGCTGTCGAACTCGGCGATCAGGTGGCGCTTGATGGTGATTTCCACGAAGACAAACATGGTTGGGCGGAAGAGTTCCGTCCTGACGGCGGCGTGATAGCCGGTAATCACCTTGTCGGATTCAAGCTTCTTCACCCGCGCCAGGCAAGCGCTAGGTGAAAGCGCAACCAGCTTGGCCAGGTCCCGATTGGTGATGCGCCCGTCGGCCTGCAACGCCTGCAGAATCTTCAGATCAATCTTGTCGAGCGACGGGGCGCGGCGCGGCTTGGTGTTCATCTGGGCGATTATCCAAAGGGCTCCGTCAGCTTTAGGTCCAAACTTCAGACTTCGCAGCAATTCAGCGCGTGGCCGGAATTTGATCACGCGTCCCGCCAACCCTTCGTCCCATCCATAGCGCCGGGCTTGACCGGCGTTATCGCCCAAGCCTACTGGCGACCTCGGAAAAAGGACCTGGTGGATGGAGACCGGCGCCGCCGATGGCTCGACAATTGATCCGACGGCCGCGCTGCGGCGGGCGGCCGGGCTGTTGGGATCTGATCCGGCGCAAGCCGAGGCAATCGCCCGCCAGGTGATCGCCGTTGCGGCGAACGACGACGCCCTGACCATCCTGGGCGCCGCCCTTGGCGCACAGGGCGGCTACGCGGCCGCGCATGACGTCCTGGAGCCCCTCGTCGCGCGTCGGCCCGAGTCCTGGGTCGCGCGCCTCGAATTGGCGCGGGTGCTGATCGGCCTCGGCCGCAGCCGGGAAGCGGTCAGGCCGCTCACCGAAGCTCTGGCGCTGAGCCCGGGGCTGGGCGCTGGCTGGCGGCTGCTTGGCGACATACGGCTGTTTTCAGGACAGTTCTCCGCCGCCCACGGCGCCTATGACGGCCAGCTTCGATCGGAATTCGGCGACCCACGGCTGCAGGCGGTTGCCCGCATTATGACCGAAGGTCGGCTGGGCGAGGCCGAGCGCGATCTGCAATCGATCCTGACCGCGGATCCGGCCGCCATGGCGGCCATGCATCTGTTGGCTGAGGTTTTGGCGCGCCAGGGCCGGTTGGCGGACGCCGAGCGCCTGCTCTCCGAATGTCTGCGGCGGGCGCCTGACTACGATCCCGCCCGGCGGACACTGGCCCTGGTGCTTTACGGGGCCGGCCAGCATGCCCGCGCCCTGGCTCAGCTCGACCGCATACTGGCGCGCGACCCTCACGACCAGCGTTGCCGCATCATCAAGGCGGCCGCCTTGACCGAGCTGGGCGAGCATGCCGCCGCGGCCGATATCGGCCGCGCCCTGCTCGAGGTGTTTCCCGACCAGCCCCACGGATGGCTGGTTCACGGTCACAGCCTTCGGACCTTGGGCCGGCACGAGGAGGCTGTGGCGGCCTTTCGCCGGTGCCTCGACCTGGATCCCGATTGCGGGGAGGCCTATTGGAGCCTCGCCAACCTGAAAACCTATCACTTCCCCTCCTCGGCGGTTGCGGAGATGAGCGCGCGGCTGGTCCGGTCCGACCTGCCAACGGAGGATCGGACCCATCTGCACTTCGCCCTGGGGCGGGCGCACGAGGACGAGGAGCGCTGGGCCCAGGCCTTCGATCAATATTCGCGAGGCAACGCCATCGAACGCGGGCGCAGTCGCTATGACGCCAATCGCACGAGCGATTTTGTGCGACGGTCGAAGGCCCTGTTCACGCCGGACTTCTTCGCCGCTCGCGCCGCCCTCGCCGACGAAGGCCCGACGCCGATTTTCATCGTCGGCCTGCCGCGCTCGGGCTCGACCCTGGTCGATCAGATCCTGGCCAGCCATCCCGCGGTGGAGGGGGTCGGCGAGTTGCGGGACATTCAGACCGTCGCCGATTGGATCGGCGGCCCGGCGGCGGCCGGGGCAGCCACGGATTATCTGGATCGACTAGCTGCCGTGGGCCCGGATGTCCTTGCCGGCCTGGGCCGGGACTACCTGGGAAAAAGCCGCGCGCGCCGGCTGCTGGATCGCCCATGGTTCACCGACAAGGCGCCGTGGAACTTCATGCATATCGGGCTCATTCGCCTGATCCTGCCCGGGGCCAGGATCATCGATGTCCGCCGCCATCCGCTGGGATGCTGCCTGTCGCTGTACAAGCAGCACTTCGCCCGCGGCTGGCGCTTTTCCAACGATCTGGTCGACGCCGGCCGCTACTACGCCGACTACGTCGACCTGGTGGCGCATTACGAGTCCGTGCTGCCGGGCGCCATCCATCGCGTGATCTACGAGGACCTCGTCCAGGATACCGAGGCTGAGGTCCGCCGACTGCTGGGCTGGCTGGGTCTGCCGTTCGACCCGGCCTGCCTGCGTTTCTTCGAAAACCCGCGGGCGGTGGCTACGCCGAGTTCCGAACAGGTGCGTCAGCCGATCTTTACCGGCGGCCTCGATCACTGGCGGCATTTTGAGCCCTGGCTAACCCCGCTGAAGGACGCGCTTGGACCTGTGATGGATAGCTGGTCTTCGGCGCCGCGAGGCGAGCCCGTGAGGCGGGAGCGACCTGAGTAAAGCTTGAGTCCCGGCACATCCGCCCTCGGGCACGGCGGGATCCCCAACTCGCCCATCGTCCGACGCCGCCTCACGCCAATGGCCTGACGGCGCTGTCAGCCCAACGCGCACTTGTCTCCACCTTGACGAAGTCTGCGCCTGTGCTTGTCAGCGCCTTGGCTTGCCGATGTCGCCCCAGGTCGGCGGGGCGCCGGCGCCGCCTGACTTGAGGAGGGCTGGTCCGCCGCCCTGTTGCTGCTGCACCCACGGCGGCGGCTTGAACAGCTGGCACTCGGGCAGAGTCTTGGGGTCGAGGCCGGCGACCAGGGCCCAGGTCTTTTCCG
>Ga0302314_10020160_pt1 | contig 11042 bp, 9 predicted proteins | sample III_Palsa_N2_3_FD_200533 | JGI IMG/M metagenome (GOLD analysis project Ga0302314, IMG submission 200533) | Peat permafrost microbial communities from Stordalen Mire near Abisko, Sweden - III_Palsa_N2_3 | ecosystem: Environmental > Terrestrial > Soil > Palsa > Peat permafrost | place: Sweden... | reverse complement strand
TTCCTTGGCTTCGATGGTAGCGATTTTCGCCGTGCGTACGACCGATGGGGCCGGTAGCCCAGCGGAAGACAAGTCCGCGATGGGAATATCGTCTGGCCAAGCCCGATTTTCCGCACTGGTGATCATCAGCACCCAGAGGAGTCCGTGGTCCTCTTGCAAGGATCCGGCACTGATGACCAGGGCCGGACGACGCTGACGGGTTGCTTTGTCGGTATAGGGAAAGGGGACGGCAATGACGTCCCATACCTCAAAGTTTGCCATAGGCGCGTCTATCGGCTTCGCTATCCCATTCGGAGAAGGTGGCGAACGGGTCTTCGATGCTCTCGGATGCCGCGCGAGTGATGACGACTCGGTTCTCCTCGATCTGGTAGGCAATGGTATCGCCTTCCTTCAGATGAAGGGCCGAGCGGACCGGCTGAGGAATTGTTGTCTGGGCCTTGCTGGTCAGCTTGCTGACGATCATGGTTTGACTCAACGAAATTGGGTTGCCTTGATGGTAAGGGATTTCCTTACCGATCTCAATCCTACCTCTCAGCCAAAATGAAAAGCCCGGAGATGGGGAATCTCCGGGCTTTATTGTGCCGCGATGACCGGAGGCAGAAGCCGGGTCGCGGTACCTGAAAGGCTTGGCTTACCGCGCGTGCAGGTGGATCGGCTTGCCGACGTGAGCGGGCGGATGCGGATTGTTGGGATAGACGAAGCCGCGCAGGCTGTAGCTGGTATTGCCGACATCGGCCAGGCTGGCGTACCAAACCTTGACCTGACTCCAGTCGTTATGCTCGGAGACGTCGACGACGCGGACCGATCGTTCGACATGGCCCTTATGACCGGCGATACGCGACCAATTGGCATGGTCGATCAACACGGTGCGGTCATCGACCTGCTTCTCGACCACGGCGACATGGCCGTAGGGCAGGTGCCGGCTTTTGGAGAAAACCATCACGGCGCCGGGTTGGGGTCTGGTGCCGCGATCGTAGGAACCGCTGGCCGCGTCCCACCATTCATAGGCATTGCCGTGCAAGGCAACCGGCGAGACCTTCTTCACGAACTGGACGCAATTCACCATTTCCGCCTGGGCGAGGCCAGGGCCGCCGAGCATCATCCCGGCGACTGCGGTGGCGATCAGGAAGCGCCGGGTTGGGGCGTTTTTGGTCGTCATCATGGGAAGGGAGGCTAATCGGCTTTTCCGATGATGGCGATGAAAAAAATCAATTATCCACAGAAATGTCAACGTACTGTGGATAAGTTTCGCTTATCCACAGTACGTTAAGAGTCTCAGTTACTCGTGCTAAGGTGTTGAACTGGCTGGCTATCCTGCTTGTAGATGACGCCCGCCTTCATCACGAACGACACTTTGCCCATCAGCTCCATATCGTCGAGCGGATTGCCCGGCACCGCCACCACGTCGGCATATTTGCCCGCCGTGATGTCGCCCAGATCCTTGTCCTTGCGGAGCAGCTTTGCTGCATTGATGGTCGAGGTGCGGATCGCGTCGATCGGCGCCATGCCGGCTTTGACCAGCAGCGGGAAGTCCTTCCAATTGTCGCCATGCGGATAGACCCCGGCATCGGTGCCGTAGGCGATCTTGACGCCCGCCTTGATGGCCTTGCCCAGGGTGGCGAAGATATGCGGGCCGACTTCCAGCGCCTTGGCCGCCACCTGCGGCGGCAGCTTGCCGGGAATCTTGGCGATTTCGGCGACATATTGGCCGGTATAGACGGTCGGCACGTACCAGGTGCCGTGTTCCTTCATCAGCTTGATGTCGGTGTCGTCCATATAGGTGCCGTGCTCGATGCTGTCGACGCCGCCGACGATGGCGCGGCGGATGCCTTCCGCGCTGTGGGCGTGCACGCCGACGACGAAACCGTAATCGCGGGCGGCGGTAACCACGGCGCGGATCTCATCCTCGGTCATCTCGACATGGTCGGCATTGTCGCCGAGATCGAGCACGCCGCCGGTGGACATGATCTTGATGACATCGGCGCCGTTCTTGAAATGCTCGCGCACGGCGGCCCAGGCCTGATCGGGACCGTTGATGATCGAGGGATCCTCGCCCGGGCGCTTCTGCAGATCGTAAGTGAGGCCCTCGGTCGGATCGGCGTGGCCGCCGGTGGTGCCGATGGCCGGGCCGGCGGTGTAGATGCGCGGGCCGGAGACCCAGCCGCCATTGATCGCGTCGCGCAGCGCCACCGTTTCGTAATTGGTGTCGCCGAGATTGCGGATGGTGGTGAAGCCGGCGAGCAGGGTTCGCTGGGCGAACACCGTGGACCGAAGAGTCCAGGTCGCCTCATGCTTGGTCAGCCGGTCCATATAGACGGTCGGCGAGATCTGGCCGCTGATATGGGTGTGGGCGTCGATCAGGCCGGGCATGCAGGTCTGGCCGGCCAGCTCTACGATGGCGGCGCCGTCTTGCGAAATGAAGTCGGGGACCACTTTCTGCACCCGCTCGCCCTCGATCACCACGCTGGTCTTCCCCAGTAGCTTGCCGGCCACAGTGTCGACCAAGGCAGGGCAATGGAGAATAGTGACGTTAGGTGCCGCTGTATCCGCATGCGCGATACTGTTGCCGGAAAGGTACAGAATTGAGGCGGCGGCCGCGCTTACTGTCGATAGACGAAACAAGGTGAACTCATTTTTCATCACTCTCTCCCCCTGTGTGTTATCCGGTGGAAACCAGGTTGGCTTGTATCCAAGACAGTAAACCAAGCGGCGAGGGGCGGCAGCTCTTTTTCCCTTTCATCATGCCAAAGGATAGGAGAGCTTTTACAAACATTGGAAAAATGAATTTCGATTTCATAGATATTGTGCTGTGACTAATTGTACCTTGTTTGCACCTCTGCAATAAAACCATTGCAAACTCAAGAAATGCCGGCCAAATTTTCCTCAATCATAACGATCATAATTGGGGAAACCGACATGAAGAAATACCTAGGCGGCACTGCCCTGTGCCTCAGTCTCGTCGCTCACGCCGTCTCGGCTCAGGAATTCTCCAACCTGGTGATCTTCGGCGACAGCCTGTCCGACACCGGCAATATCGCGAAGATCGTTCCCGCCTCGGTGCTGGCGACGATCCCGCCGGGCACCCCGGGCCTGCCGGTGCCGCCCTATTACGATTTCCGCTTCTCCGACGGCCCGATCTATGCCGACACGCTGGGCGCCAAGCTCGGCATCACCAGCCCAACCCAGGATTACGCCATCGGCGGCGCCTACAGCGCCAAGTTGAACGAGACCCTCGGTGCGGTGCCGGTTTCGGGCAGCAACCTCTCGTCCCTGCTGAGCAGCCTGCCGATCGACACCAGCGTGCAGGGGCAGATCACCAGCTATCTGACCGCCGGCGCCTCGGTCAGCGGCAAGGGCCTCTATGTGGTGTGGGGCGGCGCCAACGACTATTTCGCCCTGGCGAGTGCAATCGCTGCTCAACCGAGCCTGAGCACGACCCAGATCCAGGGCCTGATTGCTCAGCAGGTGACCACCACCGTCACCAATCTCACCACCGACGTCGCCGCCCTGGCAAAGGCCGGCGCGCACAGCTTCGTGGTGCCGACCCTGCCTAACCTCGGCGGTACGCCCAGCCTCAATGGCTCCGCGTCTTCGGCGCAACTCGGCCAGTTGGTGACCATGGCGCACGATAGCGCGCTGGCCAATGCGATGGGCGCGCTGGGCAATCAGATGCACGTGAATATCTATCTGGTCGACACCGCCGGCCTGTTTGCCGACATCGAAGCCCATCCGTCGAAATATGGCGTCGCCAACGTCACCCAGGCCTGCCTGACCTCGGCCGGGGTCTGCGCCAATCCGTCCAGCTATCTGTTCTGGGACACGGTCCACCCGACCACCGGCATTTCCCAGCTGTTCTCGCAGGCGGTGACCGCCACCGTCGAGGCGCCGCTGGTGATCGGCGCCCAGGGCAAGATGGCCGATATCGCCACCACCCAGATCTTCGACGGCGTCTCCGAGCGCGTGAACGCGCTGTGGATGGGCGCCGCCGGCCTGACCATTTCCGGCCCGAACGGCGGCCAGACCCATGCCGACACCACCGGTCCGATCTCCTTCTATATCAGTGGCAGCTTCGGCGAAGGCGAGCGCGACACCCAGGATACCCAGACCGGCTTCAACTATACCCACGGGTCGGTGCAGGCCGGCGCCGACATGCGGGCAGGCGAGAACGCCGCCATCGGCATCCAGGCCGGTTACGGCAACACCAGCGCCGACCTGCAGGACGGCATGGGCAACGATGATCTGAACACCTATTCGCTGGCGGTCTATGGCGCCCTGTTCGGCGATAATTGGTACGGTTCGCTGGCCGGCTTCTACGCCTATCAGGATTTCGACAAGCTCGACCGCAATACTTACGTGGTCGGCCAGGTCGCGTCCGGCTCGACCAACGGCACCGATCTCGGCGTTAAAATCGAGGGCGGCTACATGTTTCATGGCGGCAACCTGACCTACGGCCCGACCGCCGAGCTGCGCTATTCCCGCGTCACCATCAACGCCTACACCGAAAGCGGCGCCGTGGCGCTGAACCAGGAAGTCGACGATCAGGGCTACAATTCGATCATCAGCCAGATCGGCGGGCAGGTGTCGACCAGCATCGACGCCGACGGCGTGATCTGGCGCCCGACCGTGCATGTCGCCTGGGATCATGAATATGCGACCAACACGCGCGACGTTTACAGCCGCCTGGCCAGCTTGCCGCAGGCCACCATCGACACGCCGCTGTCGCGCTCCGGCGCCGATTGGGCGCGCGCCGGCCTGGGCCTGAATGTCCAGGCCACCAAAGCGCTCTCGGTGATGGGCGACATCGACGGCACCGTCGGCCGGTCCGACGGCCAGGATGTCAGCGGCATGGTCAGGGTGCTCTACCAGTTCTAAAGAGGGACAGGTAGACGCGCCGCGGGAGCCGTCCAGCCGGGGGGTAATGGACGGCTCCCGTTAATTTTTTGGCAAGCCATTGTCATTGATACTTCTTGCTGGAGAGACCCAGCATGAAGCCCGCCTTCAAGATAGCCGCCATTCAGATGGCTTGCACCGCCGCCGCGTTTACGCTGGCGGACCAGGTGCTTGCGGCTGGTCCGTTGCGCGACGCGGCGGTGCTGGTGGTGTCCGGTCTCGCCCTGTTCGGCCTGGTTTCGCTCGAAACGATGCGCCGCGACCGCGCCGAGGCCATCTTGCGCATCCAGGCCACCCACGATTCCCTGACCGGGCTGGTCAACCGGGCCCATTTTGAGGAATCGTTGCAGCGCGCCTCAGCCAGAGCATCGCGCGGCGGTCATCATTTCGGTGTCGCCTATATCGATCTCAATGATTTCAAACAGGTCAACGACCGGCACGGCCATCATGTCGGCGATGTGCTGCTGCAGGATGTCGCCCACCGCATTTCCTCGGTGGTACGCGCCGGCGACTGCGCCGCCCGCTTCGGCGGCGATGAATTCGTCATCCTGGTCGACGACCGCAAGGAAAGCAGCGCCTATCGCCTGGCCGAGCGTCTGCGCGAGGTGTTCGCCACCCCCTTCGAGGCCGGTGACCTCAGCCTGACGGTGACGGCCAGCATCGGCGTCGCCTTCTATCCCGAGCATGGCCGCCAGGGCGTCAATCTGCTGCAGGCCGCCGACAAGGCCATGTATGTCGCCAAGCGCGGACGCCAGGGCCGGGCCGTGACCGCCTTTTCCTCGGCCGCCTGATTTTCCCTGCTTGATCTAGGTCAAGGCGGGATACCAACAATTTAGCGTAAATTGTCTCCAGATAAAAAACGCTGTGAGAGGCGGTCATGAGAGTGACTTATACCCATGCCGGCCTGGTTGGCCGGAGTCTGTTCGGTTTCGGTATCCTCGCGCTCCTGTTCTCGGGCTTGGTCAGCTATCTGGGGCAGAGCTGGAACGCCGTCTTCTTCGAAGCGATGCGCCTTCAGAGCAATCAGGGTCTCGAGCAGACGATCGGTCGCGATTTCGAACAGGGCCGCTTCAACCTGTGGGAATATGCCGCGACCGGCGATGAGGAAAGCTATCGCCGCGCCCAGCGCGCCTTCTCGCTGGCCGAGGATCGCCTCAAGGAGTTGCAGTCGCGCACCTTCTCGCCCGACCGCCGCGCCCGGCTCGACCAGTTGGCCTCCACCCTGTCCTCCTATGAGGGGCTGGCCGGCCGCTTCCAGGAGGTCAATGGCCGCAACGCCAATTTCGACACGTCCGAAGTCCGTCCCCTGATCGACAGTGCCGTCTCGCTGGGCAATCAGCTGGAAAGCCAGGGCGACGCCCTGTCCTCCGCCTATGAGCGGGCCGCCGCCGAGCAGGTGGATTATGCCTCCGATCTGACCTCGAGCGTCGCCCGCCTCTCGGCCTGGCTCGGTTTCGTCGCCATCGCCGCAGGCGTTCTCCTGTCGTTCCGCTGGCGCCGTCGTCCTGCGCTGCGCCTGGCGGCCGCGGCCGAGTAATCAATCCTTGCAGGCAGACGATATCGGTCCGATATCTGTTCGGATCGATTTTCGGAGGCCTTGTGATGTTCGACGCGGAACCGTTGGGGCAGGCATGGCTGCAGGTCGGTGAGTTGGGACTTGCCTTCCTGCTGTCCACCCTGATCGGGCTGGAACGGGAACTCCGCCAGAAAAGCGCGGGTTTGCGCACCTATACGCTGGTCGGTTTCGCCTCCGCGCTGATCGTGCTGGTCTCCAAATACGGCTTCAGCAACATTCTCGAGATCAACAAGGTCGTGCTCGACCCCTCGCGAATCGCCGCGCAGATCGTCTCCGGCATCGGCTTCATCGGCGGCGGCGTGATTTTCGTGCGCAAGGACATCGTGCGCGGCCTGACCACGGCGGCCACCGTCTGGCTGGTGGCGGCGGTCGGCATGGCCTGCGGCGCCGGCCTGCCGTTGCTGGCTCTGGTGGTGTTCGCCGGCCACATGATCGTGGTGGGGCTTTTTCCCATCCTTGAACGCAGCCTGCCACGATCGCGCTTCGCGCCCTCGCGATTGCAGGTGTCCTATCAGGACGGCAAGGGAATCCTGCGCCAGGTGCTGGTAGCCTGCAACGATGCCGGTTTCTCGGTGGCGCGTACCCAGATCGAGCAGGGCGGGCAGGGGCAGGACGAGGATATCCGCATCGTGACGGTAATCCTGGAGATCCGCGGCCTGAAATCCGTCTCCAAGCTGGCGGCGCATCTCAGCGAGCTCGACGGGGTGACCTCGGTCACCACCCATGATGGGAATTACTCGCCGGAATAAAGGCTATTCACCTACTTTTTAGCCTTCTTCCTGCGCAGATAAGGCGCCAGATAGTGCCCGGTATGGCTCGCCTCGTTGGCGGCGATTTTTTCGGGGGTGCCTTCGGCGACGATGCGGCCGCCGCCGGTGCCGCCATTGGGGCCGAGATCGATGATCCAGTCGGCGGTCTTGATGACCTCGAGATTATGCTCGATCACCAGCACCGTGTTGCCGGCATCCACCAGCGCATGCAGTACTTCCAGCAGCTTCTTCACATCCTCGAAATGCAGGCCGGTGGTCGGCTCGTCGAGGATGTAGAGGGTTCCGCCGGTCGCGCGGCGGGCCAGTTCCTTGGCCAGTTTGACGCGCTGCGCCTCGCCGCCCGACAGCGTCGTCGCCTGCTGGCCGAGATGGATGTAGCCGAGACCGACGCGTTTGAGCGTCTCCATCTTGTCGCGGATCGCCGGCACCGCCTTGAAGAAGTCGGCGGCCTCCTCGCACGTCATATCAAGAACATCGGCGATGCTCTTGTCCTTGAACGTGATTTCAAGCGTTTCCCGGTTATAACGCTTGCCCTTGCAGACGTCGCATTGGACATAGACGTCGGGCAGGAAATGCATCTCGATCTTGAGGAGGCCGTCGCCCTGGCAGGCCTCGCAGCGGCCGCCCTTGACGTTGAAGCTGAAACGGCCAGCCTTGTAGCCGCGCGCCTTGGCCTCGGGCAGATTGGTGAACCAGTCGCGGATCGGACTAAAGGCGCCGGTATAGGTGGCCGGGTTCGAGCGCGGGGTACGGCCGATCGGCGATTGGTCGATATCGACGATCTTGTCGATATATTCGATCCCGTCGATCCGCTCATGCGGCGCCGCATGCTCTCGGGCGCCGGTCAGCTTGCGCACCAGCGCCTTATAAAGGGTCTCGACCACCAGGGTCGATTTACCGCCGCCCGACACGCCGGTCACCGCCAGGAACGTGCCAAGCGGGAAGGAGACGGTGACGTCCTTCAGATTATTGCCATGCGCCTTGACGACGGTCAGGGCCTTGCCGTTGCCCTTGCGGCGCTGTTCGGGGATGGCGATCTCGCGCTGGCCGCTGAGATATTGGCCGGTGATGCTGTTGGGATCAGCTATCACCTCGGCCGGCGTGCCCTGGGCGATGATCTCGCCGCCATGGATGCCGGCGCCCGGGCCCATATCGACCAGGAAATCGGCGCTGCGGATGGCGTCCTCGTCATGTTCGACGACGATCACCGTATTGCCGAGGTCGCGCAACCGTTTAAGGGTCACGAGCAATCGGTCGTTGTCGCGCTGATGCAGGCCGATCGAGGGTTCGTCCAGCACATACATCACCCCCGTGAGACCTGACCCGATCTGCGAGGCCAGGCGGATGCGCTGGGATTCGCCGCCCGACAAGGTGCCGGAATTGCGCGACAGGGTCAGGTAGTCGAGGCCGACATTGACCAGGAAGCCCAGGCGGTCGTTGATCTCGCGCAGGATTCGCCGCGCGATCTCGCGATCCTTCTCGCGCAGATGGTTTTCGAGATCCTCGAACCAGTCGCGCGCGGTCGAGATCGACATGTCGGTCAGTTGGGCGATGTCGTGCTTGTGGATCTTGACCGCCAGCGCCTCGGGCTTGAGGCGGGCGCCGTTGCAGACCTCGCACGGCGAATTTACCTGGAAGCGCGACAATTCGTCGCGCACCCAATTGCTGTCGGTCTCGCGGAAGCGGCGTTGCAGATTGGGCAGCACGCCCTCGAACGGACGTTCGCTCTGGAAGCTGCGACCCTTATCCTGATAGCGCATGCTGATCGCTTCGTCGCCGGTGCCGAACAGGATCGCCTGCCTGGCCTTTTCCGGCAGATCGCCGAACGGTGTGTCGAGCGAGAAGCCGAAATGATTGGCCAGCCCCTCGAAGGTCTGGATCACATAGACCGACGGCACCGAGTTCCACGGCACGATCGCGCCTTCGCGCAGGCTCTTACGGTCGTCCGGCACCACCAGATCATCGGCAAAGTGCATGGTGACGCCCAGCCCGTCGCAATGGGGGCAGGCGCCGAACGGATTGTTGAAGGAGAACAGGCGCGGCTCGATCTCATCGATGGTGAAGCCGGAGACCGGACAGGCGAACTTGGCCGAGAACAGAGTCTGCTCGCCGCCATCCACCCTCTCGCCGATCGCCAGCCCGTCACCCAGATCGAGCGCGGTCTCGAAACTGTCGGCCAGACGCTGGGCGATGCCCTCCTTCACGACGATGCGGTCGACCACCACCTCGATATCGTGCTTCAGCTTCTTGTTGAGGGCCGGCACCTCGTCGATGGCGTAAACGGTGCCATCGACCTTGACGCGTTGGAAGCCCTTGCGCTGCAGCTCAGCCAGTTCCTTGCGGTATTCGCCCTTGCGGCCGCGCACCATCGGCGCCAGCAGCAAGAGACGCGTGCCTTCTGGCAGGGCCATGACCTTGTCCACCATCTGCGAGACGGTCTGGCTTTCGATGGGCAAGCCGGTGGCCGGCGAATGCGGCACGCCGATGCGGGCGAACAGCAGACGCAGATAATCGTAGATCTCAGTGACCGTGCCCACCGTCGAGCGCGGATTCTTCGAGGTGGTCTTCTGCTCGATGGAAATGGCCGGCGACAGGCCCTCGATCAGATCCACGTCGGGCTTGCCCATCAATTCCAGGAACTGGCGGGCATAAGCCGACAGCGACTCGACATAGCGGCGCTGGCCTTCGGCGTAAATGGTGTCGAAGGCGAGGGAGGATTTGCCCGATCCCGACATACCGGTGATCACCACCAACTGGTCGCGCGGAATGTCGATGTCGACATTCTTGAGATTATGCTGGCGCGCGCCGCGAACACGTAAGTACGACGTCATCGGTTCTCACAGGTCTGAGGATGGGCGGATGCTTGACCAACGAATACGTTCTCGTTATGTTCATGTCAAGAACAGTTGGCCAAGCGGCTATTTTGTCGCTATGAGATAGCGCAGATCGAATTTTTTACAAGCACTGGAGCAAGACATGGCGGGGAGCGTCAACAAGGTCATTCTCATCGGCAATCTGGGCCGCGACCCCGAAGTTCGCCATGGCCAGGACGGTACCAAGATCGTCAATCTGAACATCGCCACGTCCGAAACGTGGAAGGACAAGAACAGCGGCGACCGCAAGGAAAAGACCGAGTGGCACCGCGTGGTGATCTTCAATGACCGCGTCGCCGACGTGGCCGAACGCTACCTGAAAAAGGGCAGCAAGGTCTATGTCGAAGGCGCATTGCAGACCCGCAAATGGACCGATCAGTCGGGCGTGGAAAAATTTTCCACCGAGATCGTCATCAGCCGCTTCAAGGGCGAGCTGACCCTGCTCGACGGCCGCGAAGGCGGTGGCGGTGGTGGTGGTTACGATGCCGGCCAGGGCGGCGAGAGCGATTACGGCGCCCCGAGCGCTCCGCGCTCCGCTCCGGCCCGCGCCCCGGCGGGCGGCGGTGGCGGCTGGGAGCCGCCGGCGGATCTCGACGACGAGATTCCGTTCTAAGAAAACGCGGAAAATAAGTTATAAAAAGCGGATTAAGCCTCTGGGTTTGATCCGCTTTTTTATTGCCGGGATATGTGGAGCGTCTGTTCGATGAACTGATGCCAATTGGCGATTTTAGCAGCGACTCTGTTGAGTCTATCAGTCTTCCCATCCCCTCCGCTGCGGAGCCTTGGCGATTCGGCAGCTTCCAAATCCAATGGTTGGATGGCTTTACCCACTTGGCCAACCCAAATGCAGATCAGTTCACCAATGCAGATGGCCGCGTCCTGGACGGAGCCCGAGGCAAAGCCTTGAACCAGCAGGAGCGTCCCGGGCTGAAC
>Ga0302314_10020159_pt1 | contig 11042 bp, 6 predicted proteins | sample III_Palsa_N2_3_FD_200533 | JGI IMG/M metagenome (GOLD analysis project Ga0302314, IMG submission 200533) | Peat permafrost microbial communities from Stordalen Mire near Abisko, Sweden - III_Palsa_N2_3 | ecosystem: Environmental > Terrestrial > Soil > Palsa > Peat permafrost | place: Sweden... | reverse complement strand
CGTCGAGGCCGTCGAAGTGGAGGGTCACCGGAACGTGACCTGCCGAGCGGTTGCCGTCGCCGGTGGCGCCTGGACCGCGGCGGCCGGCGAGTGGCTGGGCGCGAGACTGCCCGTGGGCCCTACCAAGGGTCAGATCGTGCATCTCGGTGTCGCAGCCGAGACGGAGGGCTGGCCGATCGTGCAGCCCCTGCTCACCCACTATCTCGTGCCGTGGCCCGGGGGGCGGGTGGCCTGCGGCGGCACGTTCGAAGCAGGCGCCGGGTTCTCCGTCAGCGTCACCGCAGCGGGTCTCCACGAGCTCCTGCGAGAATGCCTGACGGTCGCGCCAGGACTGGACGGTTCCACCTACCTCGAGACCCGGGTGGGGCTGCGGCCCACGTCGGTCGACGATCGCGCCGTGGTGGGACGGCTGCCCGGCTGGGGCAACGCCTGGGTGGCGACCGGACACGGTGCCAACGGCCTGCTGCAGGGTCCCTATTCGGCGCGGGTGCTGGCGCACGCCATGGCGGGCCTGGCGCAGCCGGCAGACGAGCCGCCGCTGCCGCAGTCGTTCGACCCCGGCCGTTTCGTCTAGGTCTAGGGCCGGGGTCACCCCGGGGACCGGCATCATCCACCAGGGGGCGGCGGGGTGCGGGGAAACTGTGGCCGTGACTGCGCCCGTGACCGCTTCCGCGTTGCCAGGAACCCTGCGTCAGGAGGGTCACGATGCCCCCGCCACGATGGAGAACGTGCAGGCCGCCCTGGCCGGGACGAAGTCCTTCTGGCTCGACCTCGACGACGCCGTCTCCGACGGCGTGGTGAGCAAGCTCCTGACGGACACGTTCAACTTCCACCATCTGGCCGTGCGGTCGGCCGAGCGCTTCAACCAGCGACCCCGGATTGATGCGTACGACGACTTCGTCTACCTCGTGGCGCGCGGTGCCGACCCGGAGCACAAGGGCCACGCCGAGGTCCACTGCTTCTGGACGGACCGCTACGTCGTGACGGTGCACAGAGGGCCGTGCCCGGCGGTGGCGCACGTGCGGGAGTGGCTCGAGAACCACCCGTTGAACGCGGTCGCGTCCCCGCAGCTGGTCGTCGTGTATCTCATCATCGGCGGGCTGGTGGACAGCTTCTTCCCCGTCCTCTCCAAGTTCGACGACAAGGTCGACACCCTGGAGGATCAGGTCCTCCAACAGCCCACCGAAGCACAGCTCGGCGAGCTCTTCCAGATGAAGCGGTCCCTCATGGACATGCGCAAGATCGTGGCGCCCGAGCGCGACATGATCGCCACCATCAACACGGGCGTCACCGACATACCCGGCATGACGGACGAGGCCACGCGCTACTTCCGCGACCTCTACGATCACCTGATCCGCGTGGCGGATCAGGTCGACAACTACCGGGACCTGCTGTCGAGCGTCATGGACACACACCTCTCCACGGTGTCGAACCGTCTCAACGTCGTGATGAAGCAGCTGACCATCATCGCCACCATCTTCCTGCCGCTCAGCTTCCTCACGGGGTTCTTCGGCCAGAACTTCGGCGGCCTGGTGCGCTGGATCGCTCCGACATGGACCTTCTGGGTGCTGGCCGTCGCGGTGGACGTCGCCACCGTGGTCGGCCTGATCTGGCTCTTCCGCCGCCGCGGCTGGATGGGCGGCCCGACGGTCTGAACCTCGCCCGTGGGGGTGGGCGGCGGCGCGTGGTCAGTGGCGCTCGGAGGAGCAGAGCGGCAGACCCTGCGGTCGCTCCGCGATGTGGGCCTCGTAGCCGGTCCACCAGTCCTCGCAGCCGTCGGGCACCGGGAAGCCGAGCTGCTTGCGCCGGTCCACGAGGGAGCGCACGTGCTCCTTGTGCTCGCGCACGAGCGCCAGCGTCCCGGCGTCGCTTTCCCCGATCCGCCCGGCGGCCCAGAGCGACTCCTCGAGGCGCCAGGCCTCGCGGCGGGCCTCGACGATGGCGTGGGTGCCGTCGGCGATGTCGGCCCGGATGTCGGCGTCACCGTCGGCGAGGAGGTCGGCGGCGCGCAGCCAGCCGTAGTCCTTGTTGATGCGCAGGAGCCCCGGTTCGACTTCGAACAGGCCCACCACGTCGACCACGGGGTCGACCGTCGTGAGGCTGGTGCCCTCGGGCAGGTGGATGGTGAGGTTCGCGATCTGGCGCTCGGCGACCCCGATCATCCCCATGGAGCGCAGGCCGATATAGCCGGCGGGGGCCGCTGCGTAGTCCCGCTCGTCACGCGGGAGCCGCAGCGGCACCGCCACCACGGCGATGATGCGCGTCGCGCCCAGGGCCGCCGCGGCAGAGACCGGCACGATCTCGATCACCCCACCGTCGACGTAGTCGTCGTCGGCCATGGGGTGCGGCGGGAAGACCATCGGCACGCTCGCCGACGCGATGGCGCCGTCCACCATGTCGACCGGACCGGCGGACTCGGCCGGCGCAGGGGTGCGGGCGTCGGATTCGACCAGCGTGCCGTCCTCGGTGACGTAGCGCAGGACTCCGGCGCGCAACGCGGTCACCGCCAGCCGCAGTTGCAGGCCGGGACGGGCGATGAGCTCGGGGTCGACGGCCCGGAACCCGTCCTCGCTGCCGTGCCGAAGCGCGCCTTCCAACGGGTCCAGATTGAGAATCGAGCTGCCGCTGCTGCGCAGGTGGCGCCGGACGCGGGGCAGCCGCAGGCCGGCGCCGGCCACCAACCGCGCCAGGTGGCGCTGCCGCTTCCGCCGGGCCCGACGGGACTGGCGCCGGCCTTTGCGGCCGGAGTCGCACGCCGGGACGACCTCGTTGCCGGCGAGCATGGTCGAGGGAGTCAGGGGGAACGGCGGCCGGGTGCCCTCGGTGATCTCCTGATGGATCTCGCGGCCCAGTGCGGTCCCGTCGAGGGCACCGAGCCAGGCCTGCTTGCCGAACACGTGGTCGGTTTGCGTCCAAGCCAGCACATCGCCCTCGATCTCGTTCACACGGTCGAGGAACTCGGGGAGTGTGCGGGCCTGCGCCAGGACGGTGGCGGCGATGGCGCCGGCCGACGTGGCCGTGATGATCCCGGGGGCGATCCCCTCGACGCCGACCAGGTACTGCAGCACGCCGACCTCGAAGGAGCCCTTGGTGCCGCCACCGGCCAGCACGAACGCCGTCTGGCCTGAGGGGGGATCAGGAGACATCAGACGATTCTGGCACCAGCCGCCGGGTCCGGACAAAGAAAGGAGCCCACGTGGGCGGGATGGCTCAGCCGCCGGCGGCGGCGGTCACGATCTCGACCAGGGAGCCGGCGCGGGCGGGCGTCGTGGCCCATTCCGAGCGGGGGATCACGCAGCGGTCGACGGCGACCGCCACCCCTCGGGGGTCGTCCTGGGCGGTGAGCGCCCCCACGAGGTCGGCGATGGTCGCGCCGGTGCGGACCTCCATCGGCTCGCCGTTGAGCTGGAGGGCGATCCCCGTCATGCCGGCGCCAGATCCGCAATGAGCGGGGCGACCGGGTGCCGCCCGACCAGGTCGGCGACCGCGGCGGCGGTGAGGGGCGCGAGCAGGATGCCATTGCGGTAGTGGCCGACGGCCGCGACGACACCGGCCAGCGCGGTCCACCCGATGCGCGGGGTGTTGTCAGGTGTGGCGGGCCGCAGTCCGGTGGCGGCCTCGAGCAGCTCGAGCTCGTCGACGCCGGGCACGATCGCCCGTGCGTCGCACAGCAACTCGTGCACGGCGCCCGCCCGCACTGCGGTGTCGGTGCCCCGCTCCTCGACCGTGGCGCCCACGACCACCGAGCCGTCGCGCCGGGGCACCAGGTACACCGAACGCCCGTGCACCAGGCCGCGCACGGTGCGCGCCAGCAGCGGGACGGGCGACGCGGCGTCGGGCGTCCCGAGGCGCAGGATGTGCCCCTTGACCGGGCGGAGGGAGGGGAGCCCCGCCCCGGCAAGCCCGTCGATGGCGCCCAGGCCCGTGCCGGCCGCCAGGACGACGTGGTCCGCGCCGAGGCGGCGGCCGTTCGCCAGGACGAGCGTGGGCCCGTCGTCGAGCGCGGCGACACTGCCCTCGACGAACGTCACCCCACCGGCACGGCAGGCCTCGGCGAGTGCTCCGAGGAGCGCCCGGTTGTCGACCTGGTGGTCGCCCGGGACCTCGATGCCGCCGCGCAGGGCGGGGCTGAGCGCAGGGACGAGGCCCCGGCATTCGCTGGCGCTGCGGCGGTGCGCTTCGAGGCCGAGCCTGTGCTGGTAGGCGAGGAGGTCGTCGAGGCTGGCGCGATCGGATGCATCGAGAGCGACCGTCACCGTCCCCGTCGTGTCGTAGCCGACGTCATGACCGGAGGCGGCCTCCAGCGCGGCGGCGAAGGCGGGCCAGCGGGCGGCCCCCTCCACGAGCAGTGCGGTCAGAGCGGACTCACCGAACTGCGCCTCGGTGACCGGGGCGAGCATGCCGGCCGCCACCCACGACGCGCCGTCGCGGCCGGGGGCGGGCGCAAGCACGGTCACCACATGACCATTTCGTGACAATTCCCACGCACAGGCCAGACCGATGACCCCACCGCCCACGACGTGGATCCGCGATCCCATGTGCTGAGCCTACGAGAGCGGTCGTGTATCCTGGTTTCTCCACTTCGGGCCAACGTCGTCCCGGTATCCGTTCAACTTCTCCTCATTCGGAAGGACGCCGATGGCCACTGGCCTCTACGACCCGGCATACGAGCACGACGCCTGTGGTGTCGGCATGGTGGCCGATCTCAACGGCCGTCCGGACCACGACATCGTCGATCGCGGCCTGACCGTTCTGGAGCGTCTGGCTCACCGCGGCGCCTCCGGCGCCGAGGTCAACACGGGTGACGGCGCCGGCATTCTGGTGCAGATCCCTCACCGCTTCCTCGCCACCGCCGCCGAGGCGGCCGGGTTCATGCTGCCCGACGCCGGCGGCTACGCGGTCGGCCTGGCGTTCCTGCCCGCCGACGCCGACGACGCGGCGAAGGCCCGCACCGTCGTGGAGCACACGGCCGCCGAGGAAGGGCTGACCGTGCTGGGATGGCGCGCCGTCCCGACCGAGGCCGCCGACCTGGGCCTGATCGCCAAGAGCGCCATGCCGCTCATTGAGCAACTGTTCGTGGCCCCGTCGGGAGCCGGCGTCGACACCATGGCGCTCGAGCGGCGCGCCTTCGTGCTGCGCAAGCGGGTGGAACACGCGGTTGACGGCGTCTACTTCCCCTCGCTGTCGGCGCGCACCATCGTCTACAAGGGCATGCTCACCTCGGAGCAGCTGCGCCAGTTCTTCCCGGACCTGCGCGACCCCACCTTCGAATCGGGCCTGGCGCTCGTGCACTCGCGCTTCTCGACCAACACGTTCCCGAGTTGGCCCCTGGCACACCCGTACCGGTACCTCTGCCACAACGGCGAGATCAACACGCTGGCGGGTAACCGCAACTGGATGCGGGCCCGCGAGGCACTCCTCGAGACCTCGCTGATTGAGGGCGACCTGTCGCGCGTCTACCCGATCTGCACGCCGGGGGCGAGCGACTCGGCCAGCTTCGACGAGGTGCTCGAGCTGTTGCATCTCGGCGGGCGCTCGCTTCCGCACGCCGTGCTGATGATGATCCCCGAGGCGTGGGAGAACCACACCACCATGGACCGCGAGCGGCGTGCCTTCTACCGCTACCACGCGTCGCTGATGGAGCCGTGGGACGGGCCGGCGGCGGTCTGCTTCACCGACGGCACGGTGGTCGGCGCCGTGCTCGACCGCAACGGGCTCCGCCCGGCGCGGTACTGGGTCACCGACGACGGGCTCGTCGTGCTCGCCAGCGAGGTGGGCGTCCTTGACATCGCGCCCGACCGCATTGTGCGCAAGGGCCGCCTGCAGCCAGGGCGCATGTTCCTGGTCGACACGGCGAAGGGCCGGCTCGTCGAGGACGAGGAGATCAAGGCCGACCTGTCGTCCGAGCATCCCTACGCCGAATGGCTGGCCGAGGACCAGATCCGGCTGGAGGAGTTGCCCGCCCGCACGATGCTCACGCCGCAGCACGGCCGCGTCGTGGTCCAGCAGCGCCTCTTCGGCTACACGACCGAGGAGCTGCGGGTGATTTTGGCCCCCATGGCCCGCACCGGCGCCGAGCCGCTCGGCTCCATGGGCTCGGACACGTCCATCGCCGTGTTGTCGGACCGTTCGCGCCTTCTGTACGACTACTTCACCCAGTTGTTCGCGCAGGTCACCAACCCGCCGCTCGACGCCATCCGGGAGGAGCTGGTGACCTCGCTGTCGGCCACCATCGGCCCGGAGGCCAACCTGCTCGAGGCCAAGGCCGGGTCGTGCCGTCAGATCTTGCTGCCGCTGCCGGTCATCGATCGCGACGACCTGGCCAAGCTGATGTACGTCAACGAGGGCGGCGAGACGCCGGGCTTCAAGGCCTTCGCCATCGACGGGCTCTTCGAGGTGCGCGAGGCCGGGGAGGCCGGCGCCCCCTCGGCCGCCGGCGGCGAGTCCCTTCGCCGGGCCGTCGACGACGTGCGACGGCGCGTCTCGGAGGCCATCGGCGAGGGCGCCAACCTCATTGTGCTGTCGGACCGCAACGCCAACGCGGACTGGGCTCCCATTCCCTCCCTGCTGCTCACGGCGGCCGTGCACCACCACCTGGTGCGGGAGAAGACGCGCACCAAGGTCGGCCTGGTGATCGAGTCCGGCGACGCCCGCGAGGTGCACCACATGGCGCTCCTCATCGGCTTCGGTGCGGCGGCGGTGAACCCCTACCTCGCCCTCGACTCCATCGACGACATGATCTCCGAGGGGCTGCTCGAGGGAGTCTCCCCGCGGCAAGCGCGCCGCAACTACGTCAAGGCGGCCTGCAAGGGCGTGCTCAAGGTGATGTCCAAGATGGGCATATCGACGGTGGCCTCCTACACCGGTGCCCAGGTCTTCGAGGCGATCGGCCTCGACGGTGCGCTCATCGACGAGTACTTCACGGGCACGGCCAGCCGCATCGGCGGCGTCGGGCTCTCGGTCCTCGCCGCCGAGGTGGCCACGCGCCACCTCCAGGCCCACGAGGCCCGCCCGACCGAGCGCGCCCACCGGGAGCTCGAGGTGGGCGGCGAGTACCAGTGGCGCCGCGAGGGCGAGTTCCACCTCTTCAACCCCAAGACGGTGTTCAAGCTCCAGCACGCCACGCGGGCGAAACGCTACGGGGTCTTCAAGGAGTACACGGCGGCCGTGGACGATCAGTCCGAGAGGCTGGGCACGCTGCGCGGCCTGATGCGGCTCAAGCCCGCGCCGGGCGGCCCCATCCCCATCGAAGAGGTGGAGCCGATCGCTTCCATCCTGACCCGCTTCTCCACGGGCGCCATGTCCTACGGCTCCATTTCCGCCGAGGCGCACGAGACCCTCGCCATCGCCATGAACCGGCTCGGGGGCCGCTCCAACACGGGCGAGGGCGGCGAGGACGCCGACCGCTACACGCCCGACGCCAACGGTGACCTCCGGCGCAGCGCCATCAAGCAGGTGGCCTCGGGCCGCTTCGGCGTGACGAGTGAGTACCTGGTCAACGCCGACGACCTCCAGATCAAGATCTCCCAGGGCGCCAAGCCGGGGGAGGGGGGCCAGCTGGCGGGCTTCAAGATCTACCCGTGGATCGCGCGCACCCGGAAGTCGACGCCGGGCGTCGGGCTGATTTCGCCGCCGCCCCACCACGACATCTATTCGATCGAGGACATCGCGCAGCTCATCCACGACCTCAAGTCGTCCAACCCGCAGGCCCGAGTCCACGTGAAGCTGGTGGCCGAGGTGGGTGTCGGCACGGTGGCCGCCGGGGTGGCGAAGGCCCACTCCGATGTCGTGCTGATCTCCGGGCACGACGGTGGGACCGGCTCGGCGCCGCTGACCTCGCTGAAGCACGCCGGCATCCCGTGGGAGATCGGGCTGGCCGAGACGCAGCAGACGCTGCTGGCGAACGGGCTGCGGGACCGCATCGTCGTCCAAGTGGACGGACAGCTGAAGACCGGCCGTGACGTCATCATCGGCGCGCTGCTCGGCGCCGAGGAGTACGGCTTCGCCACGGCACCCCTTGTGGTCTCGGGGTGCGTCATGATGCGCGTCTGCCACCTCGACACCTGCCCGGTCGGGATCGCCACGCAGAACCCCGCGCTGCGCGCCAAGTACAGCGGCAAGCCGGAGTTCGTCGAGACCTTCTTCGAGTACATCGCCGAGGAGGTGCGGGAACTGCTGGCCTCGCTCGGCCTGCGCTCGCTGGACGAGGCCATCGGCCGCGTCGACCTGCTCGACGCCGAAGCGGCGGTGACGCACTGGAAGGCGGCGGGCCTCGACCTCTCCACGGTCCTGGTCGAGCCGGACGTGCCCGCCGACGTGGGCCGGCGCCAGACCCAGCTGCAGGACCACGGGCTTGAGAAGGCGCTCGACCACGCCTTCCTGGACGCCTGCGCGCCGGCGGTGGCCGACGGCACCCCGGTCTCCATGGAGATGCCGATCACCAACGTCGACCGCACGGTCGGGACGCTGCTCGGTGCCGAGATCAGCCGGCGCCACGGGGCGGCCGGTCTGCCCGACGACACCATCTCGCTGACCTTCACCGGCTCGGCGGGCCAGAGCTTCGGAGCCTTCGTGCCCCGGGGCGTGACGATGCGCCTCTACGGCGACGCCAACGACTACTTCGGCAAGGGTCTCTCCGGCGGCCGCCTGGTCGTGCGACCGCCGGAGAGCTCACCCTTCGCCGCCGAGGAGCAGATCATCGCCGGCAACGTCATCCTCTACGGCGCCACCGGCGGAGAGGTGTTCATCCGGGGCCAAGTGGGGGAGCGCTTCTGCGTGCGCAACTCGGGGGCGACCGCGGTGGTCGAGGGCGTGGGCGACCACGGTTGCGAGTACATGACCGGCGGCGTGGTCCTGGTGCTCGGGCCGACCGGCCGCAACTTCGCCGCCGGCATGTCGGGCGGCATCGCCTATGTCTACGACCCCGGCCGGACCTTCGGGCAGCGGGTGAACCTCGAGCTGGTCGAGGTCGAGCCGCTCGACCCGGCCGACGCCTTCAGCGTGCGCGCGCTGGTGGAGCGGCACGGTGTCGAGACCGAGTCGGCCGTGGCCGCCCGCCTGCTCGAGCACTGGGACACCGAGGTCCTCGAGTTCGTGAAGGTCATGCCGCGCGACTACCGGCGCATCCTCGACGCCACCCGCCTCGCCGAGGCCGAGGGCCGTTCGGTGGAGGCGGCAGTGATGGTGGCCGCACATGGGTAAGACGACGGGCTTCATGGAGTACCCGCGGAAGTTGCCGCGGCGCCGGCCGGTGTCGGTCCGGCTGCGCGACTGGCGGGAGGTCTACGAGCCGTTCGGCGAGGACGAGACGAAGGAGCAGGGCGCACGCTGCATGGACTGCGGCATCCCCTTCTGCCACGACGGCTGCCCGCTCGGGAACCTGATCCCGGAGTGGAACGACCTGGTCTACCGGGACGACTGGCCCGGCGCCATTGAGCGCCTGCACGCCACCAACAACTTCCCCGAGTTCACCGGGCGACTGTGCCCGGCGCCCTGCGAGGCCTCCTGCGTGCTCGGGATCAACGAGAACCCGGTCACCATTGAGCGGATCGAGTACGAGATCGTCGAGCGGGCCTGGGACGAGGGCTGGGTGGACCCGCAGCTGCCGACGGTGCGGACCGGCAAGTCGATCGCCGTCGTGGGATCCGGGCCCGCCGGCCTGGCGGCCGCCCAGCAGTTGGCTCGGGCGGGCCACCTGGTGACCGTCTTCGAGCGGGCGGAGAAGCCCGGCGGCCTGCTGCGCTACGGCATTCCCGAGTTCAAGATGGAGAAGGCCGTCCTCGATCGCCGTTTGGCCCAGATGGAGGCGGAGGGCGTCACGTTCGTGTGCTCCACTTCCATCGGTGGTCGGCCGCACGACCCGGGCGTGGGCATCGCGGAGCCCGGCGAGGAACGTGGGATCGGGACGGCGTGCGCGCCCGACGTCACCGTGCGGCCGGCGGCCGAGGTCCAGGCTGCCTTCGATGCGGTCGTGCTGGCCGGTGGCGCCACGCTGCCGCGGGACCTTCCCGTACCCGGACGCGCCCTCGACGGCATCCATCTGGCCCTGGAGTACCTCAAGCCTTCGAACCTGGTCCGGGAAGGCGCGCTGGGCGCGCCGCCGATCAACGCCAAGGGCAAGCGCGTGGTCATCATCGGCGGCGGCGACACCGGGGCGGACTGCCTCGGCACCGCCCACCGCCAGGGCGCCACATCAGTGCACCAGCTCGAGATCATGTCCGAGCCTCCGAGCGACCGGCTGGCCGACAACCCGTGGCCGCTCTGGCCGCTGATCCTGCGCACCTCCTCGGCCCACGAGGAGGGCGGGGCGCGGCTCTTCTCGGTGACCACGACTGAATTCGTCGACAACGGTTCGGGTGCCGTGCGTGCGCTGCGCGGGCACACCGTCGAGATGCGGACCGAGGACGGCCGCCCGGTCTTCGAGGAGGTACCGGGGTCGGAGTTCGAGCTGGAGTGTGATCTCGTGTTCCTGGCCATGGGGTTCGTCGGGACGGAACGCCGCAATGCGGTCGAGGAACTGGGGGTCGAGGTCGGCCCGCGGGGCACGGTGGCGGCCGACCCGGACTGGGCGACCAGTGTCGACGGGGTGTTCGTGTGCGGGGACCAGACGCGGGGTCAGAGCCTGATCGTCTGGGCCATCGCCGAGGGAAGGTCCTGCGCGGCCGCCGTCGATCGCTGGCTCATGGGGACGACGGCGCTCCCGGCGCCGATCGTGCCCGGACAGGTGGCGCTCCGCTAGCAGGCACGGCCCCGGGCATCGACGGCTCGGTACTGTGCAGACCATGCCCTTTGCCGGTGCCAACGGTGTCTCGCTCTACTACGAGCTCGAGGGGAGCGGCAAGCGGCTGCTCTGCATCTCGGGCACCGGAGGTGACCTGCGCCAGCACCCCCGCCTGGACGGCCCCCTGGCCGCCTCCTTCGAGGTCCTGGCCTACGACCAGCGCGGCCTGGGGCAGAGCAGCGTGCCCGCCTGGCCCTACGCCATGGCCGACTTCGCCGACGACGCCGCCGCACTGCTCGACGCCGTGGCTTGGGACGACTGC
>Ga0302314_10020158_pt1 | contig 11042 bp, 10 predicted proteins | sample III_Palsa_N2_3_FD_200533 | JGI IMG/M metagenome (GOLD analysis project Ga0302314, IMG submission 200533) | Peat permafrost microbial communities from Stordalen Mire near Abisko, Sweden - III_Palsa_N2_3 | ecosystem: Environmental > Terrestrial > Soil > Palsa > Peat permafrost | place: Sweden... | reverse complement strand
TCTACTACCTGATGCGGCTGGCCAGCACGAAGGGCAACATGGCGCTGGAGCCGCATATCGAGAAGCCGGAGGACAGCGCGGCATTTCAGAAATACCCGAAAATCCTCGGCAACCACCACGCCAGCGGCATTATTTGCGACTACCTGCGCATGGTGGGGATGAACGCCGACGATCCAAACCAGATCGAGGATGTCATGGCCCGCGAACTGAAGAAAACGCTGGGCGAGGAACTGCATGGCGCCCACGCGCTACAGAACATGGCGGACGGGCTGCCGGCGCTTGGCATCGTCGCGGCGGTGCTCGGCGTGATCAAGACGATGTCGCATATCGACCAGCCGCCGGCGATACTTGGCGGCATGATCGGCAGCGCGTTGACCGGCACCTTCCTCGGCGTGTTGCTCGCCTATGGGATGGTGGGGCCGTTTTCCACGCGGCTGACGGGTGTGGTCGAGGAGGAGTCGAAGTATTTCGAGGTCATCCGCGCCGTGCTGGTGACCCATCTGCACGGCAATGCGCCGCAGGTCAGCGTGGAGGCCGGGCGCAAGATGGTGCCGAACCAGCACATGCCGACCTTCCAGGAGTTGGAGGAGGCAGTGCAGTCGGTGCAGATGGTGTGATGGCCAGTCACTCCGCCGCGAGGTGGCGCGTCGGCGCCGGGACCGATGACACCGGAATCGGCGACCCCAATTCTGGTGGCCCCGGGAGCGACGTCACATGTCTCGCCAGCATTGGCCGTGCCGCGCGGCAGACGATGTCGACCACGCAGCCCGACCCGACGGAGATGACCAGCATGAAGCCGTGCCGCTTGGCGATCGCGGCAACCAGGCTGAGGCCGAGGCCCACGCCTTGCGTGCCCCGGCTTTTGTCGGCGCGATAGAACCGCCGCGTCACGGCATCGCGGTCCGAAGGATCGATCCCGGGACCGGTATCCGCGACCCGAATGACCGGGCCGTCAGCACCAGGCCGCAGACTGACCTCCACCGCACCGCCGGCAGGCGTGAACTTGACTGCGTTGTCCACCAGGTTCGCCACCGCTTCGAACAACAAATCGCGATCACCGACGACCGGTGTCGCATCGTCGGTCTCGACACGCAGGACAACGCCCTTGTCCTCGGCGATCGGGTCGTATAGTTCGCCGACCTCCTGGACGATTTCGGTCAGTTTCACGACCTCCAGTTCAGCGGCATGTCGCTCATGGTCGATTTCGGCGATGCGCAGCAGCGCGGTGACGATCGCCAGTGACTTATCAAGGTCGGCAAGGGCGCGGTCGTTCAGTTCCTGCAACTCGCCCAACGTCCCAGCCTGATCGCGACCCCGCTCCAGCGTTGCCCGCACCCGCGTCAAAGGCGTCCGGATCTCGTGCGCGATGTCCTCCCCGACACCGGCCAGCGCGCGGACCAGTTCCTCGATTTCATCGAGCATCCGATTGACGATGACGCCGAGCCGATCGAGCGGATCCCGGGTGCTCTGGATCGGCAGCCGCTCCTGCAGTTCACCCGCGACGATACGGCTGGCCTGGCGCCGCATCGCGTCGATGCGCCGCTGGGCGCGCAGGCTGAGCCAGGCACCGGCGAGCAATGCCAGGCAGATGGCGGGCAGCAGTCCCAGCGCGAGCGCCCGGCCAACGATGTCGGCGGTCCAGCGCACTTCCTGGGCATCGCGCCCGATCACCAGGACGTCATGCGAGGTCAGGCGAATGCCGACGGCGCGGACGGTCTGCTGTTCACGACCGCTTGCGTCCAGGCGCGTCAGCAACGTCGCATGGGCGCGGCCGTCCAGCGGAAGGCCGATTGGCAGTGCTGCCACATTGCCGGCAATCCGGTCGCCGCCGGGACCGAATAGTCCGGCGAGCCTGATCCGGCGTGGGTCGTCGCGCAGTCGTCGGCCGATCGCCGCCAACACGTCCTGCCGCCCATCGGCCGGCGGATCACCAGCTATGAGGTGTGCCTCCTCCATGATCGCACTGTCAATGTTGGCAGTTACGTACATGCAGGTCTGCCAATAGAAGAAGCCAAACAGCACCAGCGTGCAGGCAACAAAAGCGGCGGCGACCAGCAGCGCCCAACGGAACTGTGCCGCGCGCAGCAGTTCAAGCAGGCGCATGGAGCATGAACCCGACGCCGCGCACGCTCAGGATCATCGGCGTCTCATCGGGCCCGTCGAGCTTGCGGCGCAGCCGGCCGATGTGCACATCGACCAGATTGGTCTGCGGCACGAAGCGGTATTTCCAGACCTGCTCCAACAGCATCGCCCGGGTCAGCACCTGTCCCTCGCGGCGCATCATGTATTCCAGCAGTTGGAACTCGCGCGGCAGCAGTTCGAGCTCGCGATGACCACGGTGAGCGAGACGGGCCAGCAGATCGAGTTCGAGCGGGCCGACGCGCAGGATGGTCTCGCGTAGCGTGGCGGGGCGGCGCAACAGCGCCTCCAGCCGCGCCACGAGTTCGCCCAATGCGAATGGCTTGGCCAGATAGTCGTCGCCGCCGGCACGCAAGCCGCGAATTCGGTCATTCACGGCGCCCAACGCGCTGAGCACCAGCACCGGCGTCATGATATTGTCGCCACGCAACGCCTCGAGCACCGCCAGACCGTCCATGCCCGGCAGCATCCGGTCGAGCACCAGCAAATCCCAGTCGCCCTGGCGCGCGCGATCGAGCCCGTCCGTGCCGCTGGCGACGCGTTCCGGCCGATAGCCACGGTCGCCGAGGGCGGTCATGACTTCCTCGGCAGTGCCGTCGTCGTCCTCGATGACCAGGATCCTGGCCAGCAGACCCTCCGTTGCACGATCGTCTTCGCGCGGCAGCGTTGCAGGCATCACGTCCCCTCCGAATGACCTGGTCCGAAAAGACCAGGCCCCGCCGCAATCGACCTAACAGATGGTTCTCCGGCGGGAAATTATCGGGCCGATCATGGCCAAAAACACGTAGGCGTATCGGCGGGGCATATGGGTACGCCGGTCAGCGCCGACCACTAAATCGAAGTTTAGAACATTGAAACCTAATTTAGCAGCGGTCCCATGATCGCACTGCCATCTGTTGGTCGTTCTGAGGGACGGCCTTCGCCGCCTCGCCAAAAGGAGAACGAAGATGAAAAGCTTGATCCTTGCCGTTATCGCGGCCATCACCCTTGGCATTGGCGCCAGCACGATGGCGCTAGCCGCATCCAACAACGGCAATCCGTGGCAGGGGCACGTCTCTGAGGATAACGGCCAGGGCTAAATCGCCAGGCTAAATCAAGTGCCGAACGCCTGAACGACGAACCCTGGACGCGGCGGTGAACAATACCGCCGCGTCCGGCGTCGCATTCCCCAAGGCTGCTTTCGCCCGCATGCTACGTCCGTCGTAGCGGAGCTTTCGTCGGCCTCGTGCTACTTGCGCCGCAATAAAAACAATCCCTGTTCGCCGAACAGGTTTGCCAGGCGCGGGAACCGCCGCCAGGGCGCGCGCCGTCCGGTGTCGTCGGCCGCTAGCCAGCGCTCGACCACGTAACCCTCGTTCGAGCACAGATCGAAGAAGTCGCGGATCGTGCAGGGATGGATGTTGGGCGTCTCGTACCACATCCGATCCCACGCCGGCGTCATCGGCATCCGTCCGCGGGTCAAAAGTTGCAATCGCAACTTCCAGTGGCCGAAATTCGGGAAACTGACGACCGCGCGCGCGCCGATACGCAGCATCTGGCGCAACACGGCACGCGGCTGCTCCACCGCCTGCAAGGTGCGCGACAGCACCACATAGTCGAACGCGCCGTCCGGATAGTGCGCCAGATCGGTGTCGGCATCGCCGTGCATCACCGGCAGCCCATAGGCAACGGAGCCGATTACCTCGGCCATATCGATCTCGATACCGCGCGCGTCGCAGCCCTTGGTGCGGAACAGATGCTCGATCAGCGAACCGTCGCCACTGCCGATATCCAGCACCCGTGTGCCGGGCGCGATCATTTCGGCGATCAGCCGCAGATCGACCCGCATGTTTTTGGCAACGAAGCGCACAGGATCCTGCGCATTCATGCGCCCGTGCTCCTGCGCCCGTGCGCGGGCGCCGGTGCTCATGTGCTCGTTCCCGATGCTGACACCTGGGCTCACACTTGGGCTCACTCCCCTGCCCCGGCTCATGCACCGAGCCCTGCGTGCTCGGCACAGCCCGCCAGGAAGCCGGCCAGCGTGCGATGGAAATCCGGCTCATCCAGCAGGAACGCGTCGTGGCCCTTGTCCGACGGAATCTCGACGAAACTGACATTGGCGCCGGCGCGATTCAGCGCGCGCGCGACGGCGCGGCTCTCCGCGGTGGGGAACAACCAGTCGGAGGTGAACGAGACCAGCAGGAACCGCGTTCTGGTGCCGCGAAACGCGTTGACCAGATCGCCCTTATGGTCCGCCGCCAGATCGAAATAATCCATCGCCCGGGTGATGCTGAGATAAGAATTCGCATCGAAACGATGCACGAACGTGCTGCCCTGGTGGTGCAGGTAGCTCTCGACCTCGAACATGTCGCCGAACAGGGTGATGGCCTCGGTCGGGTCCTTCGGCGCGGTCTGCAACCGCCGGCCGAATTTTCGCGTCAACGCCTGCTCCGACAAATAGGTGATGTGCGCACACATCCGCGCCACCGCGAGCCCGCGCGCCGGCACCGTGCCACGCTGCCAATAGCGCCCGCCGTGCCACTCGGGGTCGGCAAAGATCGCCTGCCGCCCGACCTCGTGAAACGCGATGTTCTGTGCCGAGTGATACGACGCACATGCAATCGGCAGCGCGGCGAACACGGCATCGGGGTAGAGCGCCGCCCATTCCAGCACCTGCATCCCGCCCATCGAGCCGCCCATCACCGCGAACAGCCGCGTGATCCCCAGATGCTCGACCAGCCGCTTCTGCGCGCGGACCATGTCGCGGATCGTGACGGGTGGAAAATCGGTGCCCCATTGCGCCAGGGGAGCATCGCCTCGCCCCGCACCCGCGCCGTCGCCGTCCCCATTACCGCGGCCGTCGCGTGGGCTGCGCGGGCCGGTGGAACCCATGCAGCCGCCGAGGACGTTGGCGCAGATGACGAAAAACCGGTCGGTGTCCACCGGCTGGCCTGGCCCCACCACCTGAACCCACCAACCCTCCTTGCCGGTGATCGGATGGGCCTCGGCAACGTACTGATCACCGGTCAGCGCATGGCAGACAAGCACCGCGTTGCTGCGCGCTTCATTCAATGTGCCATAGGTGCGATACGCCACATCCAGCCGCTGCAGGCGGGTGCCGCACTCCAGCACCATCCCGTCCATGAACGTGATGGTCTGGTGCGCGATCGTCGCGAGTGTGTCCGGTTGATCCATCCCGGCGGTTGCATAAGCCGACCAAGGTGGTTGCCGCAACCGCCGGGTTTGCAGGTCGGGCTGCTTCGGCTATCTGAGTCGGCCCGGTCCCAATCTGGCGCCATGGTTTCTACTGCCATAGTTTCTGCCGCCATGGTTTCTGCCGCCAAAGTTTCTGCCGTCACAGTTTGAGTACGCCCCCCAGCATGTCCAGCACCTCTCCCGTTACCGACGCGCCCGTCCCCCAGGTGCCCGTCCCTGAGGCGGCCGACGGCGATACTCCACCGTCTCCGGATGGTTGGCGCGATGCCGGGCCGGGCAGGCTGGCGGCGCTCAGGTTCGAGCTGGATCGGATCGACAATGCGCTGCACGACCTGCTGATCGAACGCGCCGGCGTGATCGAGCAGGTTGCCCGCGCCGGCAAGCGCGGTGCCCTGCGTGCAGGGCGAGAAGCCGCGATCATCCGCCGCCTGCTCGCCCGCCATCACGGCGGCCTGCCGCGACACACACTGATGCGCATTTGGCGGGAACTGCTGGCGGGGACCACGTCCATGCAGGGCGGGTTCAGCGTTGCGGTGTGTGCGCCGGGCGGCGACAACCTGTATGTGCAGGCCGCCCGCGAGCACTTCGGCGCCCTGACGCCGTTACGTGCCTATCGCAGCCCGGCCCAGGCGATCGGCGAGATCAGCGCCGGCACGGCCACCGCCGCGGTGCTGCCGCTGCCGTCCGAGACCGAAGCGCCGCGCGACGCGTGGTGGACCGCGCTAATGCACAAGGACGAGCCGCGCATCCACGTGATCGGCCGGCTGCCATTCTGGCGCCCGCGCCCGGAGGGAACGCCCGACGTTCAGGCGCTGGTGATCGCCGCGGTGGCACCGGATCCCTCGGGCGCCGACCGTTCCCTGCTGGGACTGGAACTGCCGCTCGAGGTCAGCCGCGCGCGGCTGACCGCCGCGCTCACGGCGGCCGGGGTGGTGCCCAGTCATATCATCCTGCGCCGCGACCCGGGCGCCCCGGTGGCAGACGCGCTGGCCGAGGTGAGCGGGTTGGTCGCCGATGACGATCCGCGCCTGGCTGCGCTCGACACTGTGCTGCGCCGCCCGGTGGTGCTGGGCGCCTACGCCATTCCCGTTGACGGAACCGAAACATGACCAGCCCGCGTCCACGTCCGGAAATCCTGGAAATCTCCCCCTATGTCGGTGGCGAGGCGACGCTGGAGGGGGTGAACCGCGTCTACAAGCTGTCGTCGAACGAGGGCGCGTTCGGCGTGCCGCCCGGCGCACAGGAGGCATATCGCCGCCTGGCCGGCGAGCTGTATCGCTACCCAGATGGCGGTGCGCTGGAGCTGCGCCGGGCGATCGGCGCGCGCTTCGGGCTGGATCCGGCGCGGATCGTCTGCGGCTGCGGATCCGACGATCTGATCTACCAGCTCTGCCTGGCCTATGGTGGCCCTGGCCGCGACATCGTGATGACCGAGCACGGGTTCTCGATCTATCACATTGCGGGCACCTATGCCGGCTCGCGGGTCATCAAGACGCCGGAGCGTAATCTGACCGCCGATGTCGACGCGATCCTGGCTGCTGTTTCGCCTTCGACGCGGCTGTGTTTCCTCGCCAACCCGAACAACCCGACCGGGTCGATGCTGCCGTATGAGGAGGTCGCCCGCCTGCGCGCCGGGCTGCCGCAAGAGGTGCTGCTGGTGCTGGATGCCGCCTACGCGGAATACGTCGAGCGGCCGGATTACGATCCGGGCATCCGCCTGGTGAACGCGACCGATAATACCGTTATGACGCGCACGTTCTCGAAGATCTTTGGCCTCGGCGGCATGCGGGTCGGCTGGGCCTATGGGCCACCCGCGGTGATCGACGTGTTCAACCGGGTGCGTGCGCCGTTCAACGTCTCGATCGCTTCGCAGGCTGCTGCCATCGCCGCGCTGGCCGAGCCGGGCTGGGTCGAGAAGGGCCGTGCTCACAACAGCGAATATCGCCCGAAGCTGACCGCCGGGCTGACAGCGGCCGGGATCAAGGTCTGGCCCAGCGAGGGCAACTTCGTGCTGGCCGACTTCGCCACACCGGCGCGCGCCGCAGCCGCCGATGCGCATCTGCGGCGCCGCGGTGTGATCGCCCGTCCGGTCGGTGGCTACGGCCTGCCGCAGTGCCTGCGCATCACCGTCGGCACCGCTGAGGAGGTCCAGGTGGTGATCGACGCCCTGAATGAGTTCATGGGGACCGAGTTCATGGGGATGATTTCATGACCTCGGCCGACGCCAAGCCTTCGACCGAACCAATTCTGGCCGGCATGGCTGACCCCCTGGCCCCGCGGCCATTGTTCCAGCGGCTGGCGCTGATCGGCATCGGCCTGATCGGCAGTTCTGTTGCGCGCATCGCCCGGCAGCGCGGCGATCTGGCGGCCGAGGTCGTGGTCAACGCGCGCACCCAGAAAACCCTCGATCGGGTCATGGAGCTCGGTTTCGCAGACCGGATCGAGATCGATCTCGGTCGCGCCGTCGCCGGCGCGGACTGCGTGATGCTATGTACCCCGGTGGGCGCCTTCGCCGATATCGCCGCCGCGATCGCGCCCCACCTCGCGCCTGGCGCGGTACTGACGGACGTCGGATCCACCAAGCAGTCGGTCATCCGCGATGTCGGCCCGCTGGTGCCGGCCGGCGTGCATTTCGTGCCGGCGCACCCGGTGGCCGGCACGGAATATTCCGGACCGGAGTCCGGGTTCACCACCCTGTTCGAGGGTCGTTGGACATTGTTGACCCCGCCACCCGGCACCAATCCGGCAGCGGTCGAGGGGATTGCCGAGCTGTGGCGGCGCTGCGGCTCGATGGTCGAGATCATGGAACCGGCACACCACGACCGGGTTTTGGCGATCGTGTCGCACCTGCCGCATTTGCTCGCTTTCACCATCTGCGGTACCGCCGACGATCTCGCCGACGAGAGCCGCCAGGAGGTGTTGCGTTTCGCGGCCTCCGGCTTCCGCGACTTCACCCGTATTGCCGCCAGCGATCCGGTGATGTGGCGCGACATCTTCCTGAACAATCGCGAGGCGCTGCTGGAGATGCTGGCGCGGTTTTCCGAGGATGCGCAGGCGATGTCGCGCGCGGTGCGCTGGGGTGACGCGGCGTACATCGAGGACAAGGTGGAGCGGGGGCGCAAAATCCGCCGCAGCCTGATCGAACTGAGGCAGGCCTAGCTGGCGGCGTCACCGCATTCTTGGCCCGCCGCTTCCTTTCCCCTCGTCGGCATTGCATCCTGGCGGCCCGGAGGGCGCGTAAATGAAGATCATCGCCGTCGAGACCAGCCTGACCCGCATCCCGTTCGACATGGGCGCCAAGCCCGTCTCGTTTGGCGGCGTGGGCTGGCAGGCGCTGAACACGTTGTGGGTCCGCATCGTCACCGACCAAGGGTTGGAGGGCTGGGGCGAGGGGTTCGGCCATGCCTGCGTCGCAGCCACCAAGACGGTGTGCGACACCCAGCTTGCGCCAGCCATCCTCGGCCAGGATGCGCGCGATATCGCCGGATTGCGCGCGCGGCTGGAGAAGACGTTCCATTTGTTCGGCCGCAACGGCCCGCATCTCTACGCGCTGTCGGCGCTCGACATTGCACTGTGGGACATTGCCGGCAAAGCGGCCGGGCTGCCGTTGTGGCGGCTATGGGGCGGGGCGCCGCTCACGCACCTGAATGCCTATGCCAGCCTGCTGCGCTACGGCGCGCCGGACCTGGTCGGTGCAGCCGCGGGGCGTGCGGTGACCCGCGGCTATCACGACATCAAGCTGCACGAGATCGAGGTGCCGATGATCCGCGCCGCGCGCGAGGCAATCGGGCCGGAGACGCGGTTGATGGTCGATGTGAACTGCCCCTGGACGGTGACCGAGGCGATCGACCGGGCGCGCGCCTTCCGTCCATTCGATCTGACATGGCTGGAGGAACCGGTCTGGCCGCCGGAGGACCACGCCGGCCTCGCACGCGTCCGCGCCGAGGGTGCGCGGATCGCCGCGGGCGAAAACGCCGGCGGGCTGCACGACTTCCAACATGCATTTGTCGCCGGCGCGCAGGACATCGCGCAGCCCAGCGTGATCAAGATCGGCGGACCTTCGGCGGTGTTCGAGATCGCCGCGCTGGCCAAGGCGCACGGCGTGCGCCTGGTGCCGCACAACGCTTATTTCGGCGCCGGACATCTGGCGTCGCTGCACCTCAACACGACGCTGTGCCCTGATGTGCCGCTGGAGCGGCTTTTTATCGACATGGAGGCGAATCCGTACCACGAGCTGGTGCTGGCGGAAGACGGCAAGGCGGTGGTGCCGACTGGCCCGGGTCTGGGACGCGACCCCGACCCCGAGGTGCTACGCCGCTACCAGCTTGCCGAGCCCACCGTCCATCGCATGTAGTGGCGCCCGCTGGTGAAGGTCGCCATTGGGAAAGGGCGATCCGCCAAAGCCGCCTTGTGTCAAAGTCCGCCACCTGCAAAATGCCGCCGCCGGTCATAAGGAACCTGCCGTGAAGATAACGAGGTTGCGCACCGAGGTTGTCCATCTGCCGATCGATCCGCCAATCCTGACGGCGATCCTTGGCAACATTGCTTCGGCCGATTGTGTGTTGACCTATCTGGAGACGGACGAGGGCCTGGTCGGCGAGGGCCTTGTGTTCACCATCAACAACCGCCGGCTCGGCGTGATCCACGAGATGATCCGCAACCTTGAGGATCTGGTGGTCGGACTGGACCCGAACCTTGGCGGCGGATTGAACGCGCGGGCCTGGAAAGAGCTGAACTTCCTGGGTTACGAAGGCGTTTCGATTATCGGGCTGGCCGCGATCGACAATGCGCTGTGGGATCTGCGCGGGAAGGCGGCCGGATTGAACGTTGCGCATCTGATCGGCGCCTGTCGTCCGGCGGTGCCGTGCTATGCCTCGGGTGGGCTGTGGCTGTCTGGCTCGATCGATGACCTGCAGAAGCAGGCAGCACGTTTCGTGACGCGCGGCTTCCGCGCGGTGAAGACCAGGGTCGGTCCACGCGACCCGGAAAAGATGGTCGCTCGGGTGCGTGCGGTGCGTGAGGCGATCGGCCCGGATATCGGCCTGATGGTCGATGCCAACCAGCAAATGAGCGTGAAGCAGGCGATCCGCATTGGCCGGATGATGGAGGAGCTGAACCTTACCTGGTTCGAGGAGCCGGTGATCTGTCACGACCATGTCGGCGAAGCGCAGGTCACCGCGGCGCTTGAGACGCCGATCGCCTCGGGCGAGACAGTCTATACGCATCGCGGTGTGCTGGCGATGCTGCAGGCGCGTGCCGCCGACGTGGTGATGCCCGACCTGCAACGTATGGGTGGGCCGACGGAGTTCCTCAAGGCCGGCCATCTGTGCGAGGCATTCAATGTCCCCTGCGCCTCGCATTTGTTTCCGGAAATGAGTCTGGCGCTGCTCGCGGCGCTGCCGGGCGCCTCGTACCTGGAACATATGCCATGGACCGAGAAGATCTATCGCGAGGAGATCGTGCTGGATGCCAACGGCGACGCCGTGGTGCCTGACCGCCCGGGCTGGGGTTTCAGTTTCGATCCGGAGGCGGTCCGACGATTCGCAGCCTAGCCCGTATTTCTCACACTGTTGTGGGACGATGGCAAAGGGCATTGTCGTGCCAACAGGTTTTCGCGCCGCCGCTAATACCGGGTGTATTCGCACGGTGCGAAAACCTGTTGGCGCGGCACGGACCGAGCCGGCGCCCGCGAGAGTGTGAGAAATACG
>Ga0302314_10020157_pt1 | contig 11042 bp, 9 predicted proteins | sample III_Palsa_N2_3_FD_200533 | JGI IMG/M metagenome (GOLD analysis project Ga0302314, IMG submission 200533) | Peat permafrost microbial communities from Stordalen Mire near Abisko, Sweden - III_Palsa_N2_3 | ecosystem: Environmental > Terrestrial > Soil > Palsa > Peat permafrost | place: Sweden... | reverse complement strand
GAGGAGCGGCTGGGCACGGCGTTGTTCCATCGCACCTCGCGCCGCCTGTCGCTGACCGGCAGCGGTCGCGCCTCGCTGGAGCGGGCCTCGCGCATCCTGGACGACGGGGAGGCGGTGGAGGCGGAAGCCGCCGCCCAGTCCTCAACCCCTCGCGGTCTCGTGCGCATGGCTGCGCCGATGTCCTTCGGCATCGAGCACCTGGGTCCCGTCCTGCCCGCGTTCTTCGCCCTGTATCCTCAGGTCTCGCTCGAGATCAGCCTCAGCGACCAGCGGGTGGACCTGGTGACCGAGGGGTTCGACCTGGCGCTGCGGATCGGGCAGCTCAACGATTCCAGCCTGCTGGCGCGGCGCCTTTGCGCGGTGCGGATATTGATGGTCGGCGCGCCGGCCTATTTCGAGCGGTACGGGCGCCCGACCCATCCGCGCGACTTGGCCGGTCATGTCGGGTTTGGCTACACCTATGGTTCCAGCGCCGACGCCTGGCGGTTCCATCACCCGCTCGAGGGGGACTACAGCATCGCGGTGCCCCAGATCCTCAAGACCAACAACGCCGATGTGCTGCGCGCCTCGCTGCTGGCGGGGCTGGCGATCGCGTTCCAGCCGGAGTTCCTGGTCTGGCGCGAACTGGAGGACGGGCGGCTGGACTCGGTGCTGGAAGACTGGATGCCCCAGGGCCACGCCATCCACATCGTCACCCCGCCCAGCCCGCTGCGTCCGGCCAGGGTCCAGGTCCTGATCGATTTCCTGGCCAGCCGCTTTTCGAACGCTCCGCCCTGGGCGGCGGGGAGCGATTGCGAGAAGGTCGGATTCCGTGACTGACAACCGGGCAGGTTCATCCATGTCGACGTCCGCGCCGCCGCTTACGGGCCAGGTCGAAACCGCCATCCGCCTGGGCGTCGACTTCGGCGGCACCAAGATCGCGGCGGCGACGCTGGATGGCGGCGGGCGGGTGCTGGAGACGCGGCGGGTCGACAATCCGGGCGGCTATGACGCCGCCGTCGCCGCCGTGCGCGATCTGGTCGACGCCCTGTCTCCGCCAGGCACGCCCATCGGCCTCGGCGGACCGGGATCGCCGTCGCCCGTCACCGGGCTGATCCGCAACGCCAACAGCACCTGGCTGAACGGACGCAACTTCGGCGCGGACCTGGAGGCGGCGACCGGCCGGCCCGTGCGGTTGGCCAACGACGCCAACTGCTTCGCCCTGTCCGAGGCGACGGACGGGGCGGCGGCGGGCGCGAAGGTGGTGTTCGGCGTCATCATCGGCACCGGCGTCGGCGGCGGGATCGTGGTCGACGGGAAGCTGGTCGCGGGGGCGGGCGGGGTGGCCGCCGAATGGGGCCATATCCCCCTGCCGTGGATGCAGCCCGATGAGTATCCGGGACCTCGGTGCTGGTGCGGCCTGCACGGCTGCATGGAGACCTGGGCCTCGGGTCCGGCGCTGGAGCGCGACTACGGTCAGGGCGTCCGCGCGCCGGAGATCGTGGCGCGGGCCCGGTCCGGCGAAGCCGACGCCCGTGCGGCCCTGACCCGCTACGTCTCGCGCCTGGGACGCGGGTTGGCGGTGATCTGCAACGTGCTGGACCCCGACGTGATCGTGCTCGGCGGCGGCATGTCCAATGTCGAGGAGCTGTACGCGGAACTGCCCGCCGCGATCGCGCCCTTCCTGTTCACCGACCAGCCCGAGACGCGCGTGGTGCGCAACCGGCACGGGGATGCTTCCGGCGTGCGGGGCGCCGCGTGGCTGTGGTGAGGATCGCGGCTCCGCTGGAAACGCGCCGCCGCTCCGGCTAGAGCATGGCCCATCCGAACGCGCCGAGGTGTTTGATGACCTATGTCCCCGCCCAGGATCGCTACGACAAGCTCATGCCCTACCGCCGCACGGGCCGTAGCGGCCTCGACCTGCCGGCGATCTCGCTGGGGCTGTGGCACAACTTCGGCGGCGAGGACGTGTTCGAGACCGGCCGCGCGGTGCTGCGCCGCGCCTTCGACCGGGGCGTCACCCATTTCGACCTCGCCAACAACTATGGGCCGCCCTACGGCTCGGCGGAGGAGAATTTCGGCCGCATCCTGGCCGCCGACTTCAAGCCCTACCGCGACGAGCTGGTGATCTCCACCAAGGCCGGCTGGGACATGTGGCCGGGGCCGTACGGCGGCATCGGCGGATCGCGCAAGTACCTGCTCGCCAGTCTCGACCAGAGCCTCAAGCGCATGGGCGTGGACTATGTCGACATCTTCTACTCCCACAGGGTCGACCCGACGACGCCGCTGGAGGAGACCATGGGCGCGCTCGCCCACGCCCATCGGCAGGGCAAGGCGCTGTACGTCGGCATCTCGTCCTATTCGCCGGAGCTGACGCGCCAGGCGCACGCGATCCTGAAGGCGGAGGGCGTGCCGCTGCTGATCCACCAGCCGTCCTATTCGATGCTCAACCGTTGGGTCGAGGACGAGCTGCTTGGCGTGCTGGGCGAGCTGGGCGTGGGCTGCATCGCCTTCTCGCCGCTGGCCCAGGGGATGCTGACGACCAAGTACCTGGACGGCGTGCCCAAGGATTCCCGCGCCGCGCGCGACTCCTCGCTCGGGAAGGATTTGCTGACGCCCGAGAACATCGCGCGCATCCGCGCCCTCGACGCCCTGGCGACCAAGCGCGGCCAGACCCTGGCGCAGATGGCCATCGCCTGGATCCTGCGCGATCCGCGCGTGACCTCGGCCTTGGTCGGCGCGCGCACGCCGCAACAGCTCGACGATTCCCTGGACGCGGTGAACCGCCTCGACTTCAGCTCCGAAGAGCTGAAGGAGATCGATCGCCACGCGACCGAGGGCGGGATCGACCTGTGGAGGGTGTCCTCGAAACTGTAGGCGGGGCTTGGAGTTTGTGCGTGCTTCGAGACGCCCCCTTCGGGGCTCCTCAGCATGACGGGCCTTGGTGTGGACTGAAAAATTTCGTCATGCTGAGGAGCGCGAAGCGCGTCTCGGAGCACGCACGACGCCGCCGCCTGCCGAGCTCTAGAGCAAATCCGGCGGCGGCTTCCCGGCGAAGAAGGCGTCCAGGTTGTCCACCGCCCGGTCGCCCATCGCCTCACGCGTCTCGGTGGTGGCGCTGCCCATGTGCGGCAGCAGGACCACGTTCTCCAGGTCGAGGAAACCGGCCGGCACCTCCGGCTCGGCGCTGAACACGTCCAGCCCCGCCCCGGCGATGGTCCCGGCGCGGAGCGCCGCCTCCAGCGCCGCCTCGTCGACCACCGAGCCGCGCGCGGTGTTGATCAGCAGGGCGGTCGGCTTCATCTTCTGCAGGCGCGCGGCGTCGATCAGGTGGTGGGTGTCCGCGCCGCCGGGAATGTGCAGCGAGACCACGTCCGCCTCCGCCAGCATATCGTCCAGGGGCCGCCAGCGGCCGCCGGTCTCGGCCTCGACCTCGGGGGCGGCGGGGCGTCGGCTGCTGTAGAGGATCGACATGCCCAGGCCGTGACGCGCCATCCGCGCGGTCGCCTGGCCGATGCGGCCGAAGCCGACCACGCCCAGCGTCTTGCCGACCAGGGTGGTCCCCAACAGCCGGGTGGCGCCCCAGCCAACCCATCGCCCGGCGCGGACCTGTCGCTCGCCCTCGCCGGCGCGCCTGGCGATCATCAGCATCAGGGTCAGCGCCAGTTCGGCGGTGGCGTCGGTGAGCACGTCGGGGGTGTTGCTCACCGCGATCCCGTGACGACGGCAGGCCTCCAGGTCGATATGGTTCACGCCCACGCCGTAGTTGGCGAAGATCTTCACCCTCGCCCCTTCGCGCGCGACCACGTCGGCGGTGATCGAGTCGACCACCGTGGGGCAGATGGCGTCGAATTCCATCATCGCCTCGGCCAGGACGGCGGGCGACAGGGGTTGGTCGTCGGGGTTCAGCACGACGTCGTAGGCGGCGGCCAATCGGCGCTCCACCGCTTGCGGCCACTTGCGGGTCAGCAGCACCTTGGGCCGGGTCATCGCGCCTCCGATATCGATAAGGCGCGGTCTAGCAGGTGGGACGATCGAGATGAAGCGATGGGCCCGACGGAAGCACGCCGTCGCTGGAAGACGCCTACGGCTGGATCAGGCCGCCGCGCGCTTCAACGGATCGGAGGCGCGGAAGACGCCGATGTTGGCTTCGGTTTCTCGAAAGTCCGTCGGGGCGACCTCGTTCTGGCCGAGCACCAGCACACCGTCGTCCGCAAGGGCGGGGGCGAACTGCTGCAGCAGCACCGCGCGGGCGGCGGGATCGAGATAGCTGACCACGTTGCGGCACAGGATCAGGTCGAAGCGGCGCACGCTGCGGCGCGCCTCCATCAGGTTCAGCCGGCGCCAGCGGATTTGGCCGCGCAGATGCGGCGAGGCGCTCCACATCTCGTCCACCTTCTCGAAGTGGCGGAGCAGATAGCGGATCGGCAGGCCGCGCTGGACCTCGAACTGGGTGTAGATGCCCGCATGCGCCTTTTCGAGCGCGCGCTGGGACAGGTCGGTGGCCACGATCTCCAGCCGCAGGCCCGGCATGGTGTCGGCCGACTCCAGCGCCAGCATGGCCAGGGAATAGGCTTCCTGGCCGGTGGCGCAGCCCGCGCACCAGACCTGGATCAGCTTTTCCGCCCGCCCCGCCAGCAGGCCGGGTAGGGTGTGGTCGCGCAGGTGCCCGAATACGTCGGGGTCGCGGAAGAAGGCGGTGTCAGTGACCGCCAGCGCCTCGCAGGCGGCGTCCAGCAAGCGCTCGTCGCCGCCGGCCAGCAGGCGCTGCCCGAGTTCGTCCACCGAAGCCGCGTTTTCCCGCCGCGCCAGCAGGGCCAGGCGGCTCTCGACGAAATAAGCCTTGTCGCCGCGCAGCAGCAATCCTGCGCGCGCCTGGACGATCCGGCTCAGTTCTGCGAGGTCGGCAGGGTTCACAGCAGACCCGCCAGTCCGAACTTGTGGGCGACAATGTCGCCGTCGAACGGCTTCATGATGAATTCGTCGGCGCCCTGGTCGAGCGCCTCGGCGATGCGGGCGGGTTCGTTCTCGGCGGCGCAGAAGACCACGATCGGACGGCCGCCCTCGGGCTCTTGGCGCAGGGTGCGCACGAATTCCAGGCCGTCCATGTTAGGCATCCGCCAGTCCACCAGGATGGCGTCGGGCATGGCGGTGCGGCAGAAGGCCAACGCCTCGGCGCCGTCGCTGGCTTCGGCGGTCTCGAAGTCGAGCGCTTCCAGGATGCGGCGAGCCACCTTGCGCACGACCCGGCTGTCATCGACGACCAGGCACATCTTCATGCGCGACGCTCCACTCCAGGATACGCTGGGATGGGGAATTTCCATTTCCATCGCACCAGCTTGCGCGACGGAACAAGCCGCCGCGATCCCTTCGCAAACTAGTCGCGTCTGGTTAAGGAGCCGTGGAGCGGTTGGGTTGCCAGGAAGTAAACAGCGTCGCGCCCGCGTCGCAGGGCGTCTACTCGCTCCAGCTCGAATTAAGGATCATGTCGCAGAAGTTGAGCCGTACATAGCTGGGGTCGCGCAGGCTCAGCACGTCGGCCTTGACGTTGCCGAAGGTTGTCAGCGGCTTGTGGATCGTCCCGCAGGCGAAGGCGTCGATGATCCCGTTCTTGAAATCGTGACCGCGCGGGTGATGCGCGCAGACCTCCCGCCGCTGCTCCGCGCTGAAGGCGTCGTAGTCCAGCCCCAGGACATCCATCTCGACACCGGCGGTGACTAGGGCGACGACCGGACGCTTGTGTTTGGGGATGCCGGGCGTGGTGTGCAGCGCGATGGCGTCCCAGACGTCGTCCACGTCGCTCTCGTTCACGCCGTGCGCGCGCATGAAGGCTGCGGCGGCGTTGGCCCCGTCGACCTCGAAGCGTTCGTCGGCGCTGGCGTAGGGCGGCTGCAGCCCCATGTCGTGGAACATCGCTCCCAGGTAAAGCAGCTCGGCGTCGACCTTCAGCCCCTGGCGCTGGCCGCTCAGGGCGCCGAACAGGAACACTCGGTTGGAGTGGTGGTAGAGCAGCTCGGATTCGGTATCGCGGACCAGTTGCTCCGCTTCGAGGACTATCCTGCTGTCGGGAATGGCGACGCCGGCGATGATCTTGGGCATGTGAGGCTCCTTTGGGGATGATCTGGGCGCGTCGCCCGAGCGGCGGGCCCTGGGATGTTGGCCCCATCATCCGCCAGGGGAGGGGGGCGGGCCACGGGCTCGAACCCTGCAAAACCGCCAAACAGACACGCATTCCGGCCGCCCATAGGCATCGAGGCGGGTTTCCTGAAAGCGCGGGGTCGTTTGCGACCGCGTGGGCGTGGCGTATGCATCCAGTTCGCGCGGCTATGCGCACGGTGTCTGGAGTTCTTCGTCTTGAAGACCGTGGCCCTCGCGATCTTTCCCGGCGTCCAGGCGCTGGACGTGGCCGGGCCGCTCGACGTGTTCAACGAGGCGAACGGCTTCCTGGGCGAGGACCAGCGCTATGGGCTCTGTCTGGTTGGCGCCGATCGCGCGGCCGTCAGGGCCTCCAACGGCATGTCGATCACGCCGGACCTCGCCTTCCACGAGGCGCGACCGGCCTACGATCTGGCGCTGGTGGCGGGAGGGCCTGGGCTTCCGACATCCGAACCCGAGCCCCGGTTGACCGAATGGCTGGTGGCGATGGCCGAGAGCTGCCCGCTGTACGGGTCGATCTGCACTGGCGCGTTCGCCCTGGGCCATGCCGGGCTGATCGACGGCCGGACCGTGACCACCCACTGGCAGGATGCGCCTTTGTTGGCCCTACGGTTTCCCCGGGCCCGTGTCGAACTCGACCGGATTCACATCCGCGACGGAACGCTCGTCACTTCGGCGGGAGTGACCGCCGGGATCGATCTGAGCCTGGCGATCGTCCAGCAGGACCACGGCCCCGAGGTGGCGCTGGCGGTCGCCAAGCGTCTGGTGGTGGTCGCCCAGCGCCAGGGCGGCCAATCCCAGTTCAGTCCCTACCTGGTCCCGTTCGCGGCGGAGGACTCGCCGATCGCCCGCGTCCACGCCCACGTCATGGCCCATCTGCGTGAGGCGAACAGCGTGGAGATCCTGGCCCAGGTCGCGGGCATGAGCCCACGCACCTTCGTGCGCGTCTTCAAGCGGGAGACCCGGATCACCTCAGCCGAGTTCGTCGAACGCGCCCGCATCGACGCGGCGCGTCGTCGCCTCGAGGGCGGCGATCTGGCGTTGAAGGGCGTGGCCTATGAATGCGGCTTTGGCGGCGCCGAGCATATGCGCCTGGTGTTCATGAAGCGCCTGGGCGTCACGCCGAACCAGTATCGCGCCAGCTTCAGGGCGAGCTGACGGCTCCGGGCGACGTCGCTAATCCGCCGCGACCCGCGCGCGCAGCGTCACCCGCTCCTCGGCCACGGCGAAATCGACCCGACCGCCGGCCGCCTTCAGCAGCAGGTGCAGATAGTAGGCCTGCACCCAGTGGCCGCCGAGGCCGCCTTCCAGCTTCTCGCCGCGCAGGCCGGTGGTCACTTCGGGCCGAAGGCGGGCGCGGGGCCCGACAGCCTCCACCCACAGCAGCACATCGTTGTCCTGGATCGTGGCGGAGATGCGCGCCAGGCCGCCGGTCGGCAGGGCGCCGGCGCCGATCTGGGCCAGGTTGAGCAGGGCGCGGGCGGCGGTCTTGTTCAGCCCCGCCATGGGCGTGGACCATTCCATCTGCGGGCGGACGTGGGCGAAGACGCCGCGCGCCAGCTTCTCCAGCTCGCGCACGTCGAAGGTCTCGGCCGAGGCCGAGGCGCCGAACGCCACCCGCGCGAAGGCCAGCATGTCCACCAGCTTGCGCGCCGAGGTGTTGATCAGGTTCATGGCGTCTTCGCGCATGTCGGCGGCGGTGGGGTCCTCCAGCAGGTCCAACCCCGAGACGATGGCGCTCGCCGGACTGACGAAGTCGTGGCAGAGGCGCGCGGATAGCTGGGCCGCCAGCTCGCCGGCTGTGACCGGTTCGGCGGGGGGCGTCAGTGGGTCGTCCCAGGTCGGGGCGGACGACGGTGCGTAGTCGGTTTCGGGCATGGGATCGGTCATGGTCGGGTCTGCACTCGGAAGTCTTTAGCGTGGCTGGACCGAAGTGTGTTGGAAATACGGCTTGGCGTCGCGTCCGGAGCTCCGCTCGTCCTCATGGCTTTTGCGGATGGGCGGCGGTCGGGCGGGACATCCGATCTCGGCGCAATAAAAAACCCCGGAAGCGCTGGGCTTCCGGGGGTCTTCATTTCGGATTCTTTTCCCGCTCAGTTCGCGAGGCGGCGGAGAAAGGAGGGTATGTCCAGATCCTCCGTCGAATCATGGGGTTCGATGTTCGGCTGGATGGCGGGCTGGGCGCTGCCGCCGCCCTGGACCGCACGCGTGGGCGCGGGCGGGGGATTGGGCTGAGGATGATGAGCGCCCTGCGAATAGTCCTGACGCGGACGACCGCCGAACAGGCTGAGCCAGCCGCCCTTCTTGGGCTCGGGCTGTCGGGGCGCGTAGCCCTGGCGGTTCTCGTAGGCCGGGCGCTGGGCCAGGCTTTGGGGCGCGGGCCGCTTGGTCAGGCCGAGCTGCTCGTCTTCGCTGTCTTCGACCGAGGGGTCGATGATGCGGATGATCGGCTCGGGCGCCGGAGTTACGACCGGCTTTTCCTGCGCCGTCCCGGTGGTGGCGGCCGATTCGGGACGCGCGGGCTCGGGCCACAGGGTGGGCGTCGACGACGGGGTCGAATAGGACGTCGAGGGCGCTGAGGTCGGCCAGGCCGGTTGCTCGCCCGCCGCGCGGGCGGGAGTGGTCTGGACGCGCAGCGGCGGGGCTGCGGGCAGGGGCGCAGGCTGGCGCAGGTTGGGGCGCTGAGCCGGGTCGGCCTGGGTCTGGACGCCGGCGTCCATGCCGGTGGCCACGACGGAGACGCGGATGCTGCCTTCCAGCGACGGGTCGAAGGCGGCGCCGAAGATGATGTTGGCGTCCGGATCGACTTCCGACGAGATGGCGTTGGCCGCTTCGTCGACTTCCAGCAGGGTCATGTCCAGGCCGCCGGTGACGTTGACCAGCACGGCCTTGGCGCCCTTGAGCGAGACCTCGTCCAGCAGCGGGTTGGCGATGGCGTTCTGCGCGGCCATCAGGGCGCGGTCCTCGCCATTGGCCTCGCCGGTGCCCATCATGGCCTTGCCCATCTCGGTCATCACCGAGCGGACGTCGGCGAAGTCGAGGTTGATCAGGCCCGGCATCACCATCAGGTCGGTGATCGAGCGCACGCCCGAATGCAGCACCTGGTCGGCCATGGCGAAGGCCTCGGCGAAGGTGGTGCGCTCGTTGGCGACGCGGAACAGGTTCTGGTTGGGGATGACGATCAGGGTGTCGACGTAGCGCTGCAGTTCGCTCACGCCGGCGTCCGACAGGCGCATCCGGTGACGGCCCTCGAAGTGGAACGGCTTGGTGACGACGCCGACGGTCAGGATGCCACGCTCGCGCGCCGCCTTGGCGATGATCGGCGCCGCCCCGGTGCCGGTGCCGCCGCCCATGCCGGCGGTGATGAACACCATGTGGGCGCCTTCGAGGTGCTCGCCGATCTCGGGGAAGCTCTCCTCGGCCGCGCTCATGCCGACCTCGGGGTGCGCGCCTGCGCCCAACCCTTGGGTGACGGTGATGCCGAGCTGGATGCGGCGGTCGGTCTTGGCGAACTGGAGCTGTTGCGCGTCGGTGTTGGCGACGACGAACTCGACACCCTCGAGGCCCGCCTCGATCATGTTGTTGACGGCGTTCCCGCCGGCCCCGCCGACGCCGAACACGACGATCCGCGGCTTCAATTCCGTGGCGCGAGGCGCCGAGAGATGTATCGCCATGGATTTCTTTCCTTAGACCGACGGCCCCACGATCCGACGACGGACGACCATTCTTGGCATCCCACCGCGGCGCCGATAAGACACCCTTATCCTTAACCCGTAGTTAACCCCTACCCCGAGTCGCGGATTCGATAAGACCCGATGCAGTAACAATTCACTGATTCGGCGCGCAATTTCAGTAGCGTTTTTCCCTGCGCTGAATTTGCGCAGGCCAATGGGGCGAACGATTGGCGGCATGGGCGATGGGCGGTCGAGACGCTTCCGGTTTCCTTCCTGGCGGATGGGGAGGAAGTAGAAGCTCGCGCGGTTTGCCGCTGGAGTTGTGGGCGAGGACTCCGCCCTACAGGTTCTCGCGCAGCCAGCCCGCCGCGCGTTGCAGGACGCCGGCGTTGGGGTCGATCGGCTCGCGGGGCTGGGTGCTGCGCGAAGACCCGGCGAGCGAGCGGGCGGAGACCGCCTCGCGCGGACCGAAGGCCGAACGGTGCAGCACGCCGGCGGCGGCGCAGAACCCCGGACCTGCGGCGGCCTCGGCCAGGTGTGGCGCGCGGCGCGGCCGACCCAGGCGAACCGGGCGGTCGAACACCCGCACCGCCACTTCGCGCACGCCGACAAGCTGGCTGGCCCCGCCGGTCAGCACGATGCTGGCGCCGGATTCGAACGGCACGCCGGAGGCCTTCAGGCGCTCGCGCACCAGTTCCAGGGTCTCTTCCACGCGCGGGGCGATGATGCCCTTGAGCAGGCTGCGCGGCGCGATCACCGCGCCGGCGCCGGGATCGTCGCCGCGCGGCGGCGCCTCGATCATCTCACGGTCCTCGTTGGCCGAGGCGATGGCGGAGCCGTGCAGGGTCTTGATCCGCTCGGCGCCGGCGATGGTGGTCGACAGGCCGCGCGCGATATCGGCGGTCACGTGGCTTCCGCCCACCGCCAGGCTGTCGACGTGGAGCAGGGAGCCGTCGCCGAACACCGCCACCGAGGTCGAGCCGCCGCCCATGTCGATGCAGACCGCGCCCAGGTCCATCTCGTCGTCTTCCAGCGCCGCCAGCGCCGAGGCGAACGGGGCCGCGACCACGCCTTCGAACTGCAGGTGCACAAGCTCAAGGCAGTGGCCGAGCGTCTGGAAGGCGCTTTCGCTCATGGTCACGACCAGCAGGTCCAGGCTGAGGCTGCGGCCGAACATGTTGCGCGGGTCGCGCAGGCCGCGCGCGCCGTCGACCGACCAGGCCACCGGCAGCA
>Ga0302314_10020156_pt1 | contig 11042 bp, 7 predicted proteins | sample III_Palsa_N2_3_FD_200533 | JGI IMG/M metagenome (GOLD analysis project Ga0302314, IMG submission 200533) | Peat permafrost microbial communities from Stordalen Mire near Abisko, Sweden - III_Palsa_N2_3 | ecosystem: Environmental > Terrestrial > Soil > Palsa > Peat permafrost | place: Sweden... | reverse complement strand
AAGATCGAATTAGTGCTGAAGGTTTGACCGGCTATCACCGGTCAAACCTTCAGCACTATCGATTTCGGGCCAGGAAGACGCCCTGTGTGCTTAGACTTGCCGCTAGTACATGGTGGACATAGCACCCCATAATGGGCATTATGTCCGACGATAAGGATCAGCGCCCGAGCGGAGTAGCCGGTGTCATCTGGCTGCTCGAGCACACACAGGACCTCGTGTCACTCATCGTGGGCGTGCTGCTCGTCCTCCTGGCCGGGGTGGTGCTTGTGCTCGGCATCGTCGACTTCTTCCGTGACGTGCTGAACGGGTCGGTAGAGAACGCGGTCGTCATCCTGCTCAACCGGGTGCTGCTCGTGCTGATCCTCGTCGAGATCATGCACACAGTGGTGCTGTCACTGCGCGCCCATCACCTGGTCACTCAGCCGCTGCTCGCGGTCGGCCTGGTCGCGGTGATCAGGAAGATCCTCTTCGTCCTCAGCAGCGAGGCCACCGCGTCCACGGCCGAACTCGCGCTGCTGATCGCCATGATCGCGGTCTTCGTAGCGGCCCTGATCCTGGTGTCGAAATACGCCAACAGCGACACCTGAACGAGAGAAACTTCTATCAACCCGAACGGGGCTTACTCAACCCGCATCTTGGGGGTTCGGGGGGTCGTCCCCCCGGGTAGATACTGCGGACCGCGGCGAAGGTGGCCGAAGGCTACCGAGCAGCATGAACCGTCACCGAGCAGCATGTGCTCACTGCGCGGGCGAAGCCCGCACCGGGGGGTTCGGGGGGTCGTCCCCCCGGGTAGATACTGCGGACCGCGGCGAAGGTGGCCGAAGGCTACCGAGCAGCATGAACCGTCTCGTCGGGCTGGCCGGATTCGAACCGGCGGCCTCCGCGACCCAAACGCGGCGCGCTAGCCAAGCTGCGCTACAGCCCGTACGTGGGACAGTCTAGCGGTCCGCGGCGCTGCACCGCGCGAGTCGCGCCCATTGGCTTCTCGGGCGGGTGGTTTTCTCAGGCCGGCGCCAGCGCGGCCGACTCGCCGCGGGCGCCGTCGCCGCCGCCGCTTGCAAGCACGGAAAGCACCGAACGCACCGCGGCGGTCATCGCCTCAAGCTGCGAGTCCGTCGGCAGCGGCGCGCCGCAGCGCGGCGGCGTACCCGACTCGATCGCGTCGGCGACCGCGCGCAGCGCGCCGGTGAGCTGGTGGACCGCGGCCGGCTCGGGCACCGCGGCGCCCCGGCCGATGGCGACCACGGCCGCCGTCACCGCGTCCATCACGTCCTCGAGACCGACCACGGCAGGCCACCAGGCCGACGCTCGCCGGCTCACCGCAGCCGGCTCGGACATGGTCCGCTGGAATTCCGCGCGAAGGTTGGAAAGCGCCCGGTGCGCTCGCCGCCGCAGCCGCGACCGCTTGGCCGGCGGCCCGCCCGCTGCCGTGCCACCAGTCCGGCCGGGCGCCGTCCTGTTCGTCCCGCCGCCCGGCCGCCGGGGAGGCGCCGTCACAAGCGCCTCATCCGTGTACGCGCACACCGCCCGCACCGTGTCAGCGAACTGCCCGGGCAGGTGTGCCTGCCACGCGGAGGGCCACGGCGCGTAGCCCACGAGCAGCACCACCGCGCAGGCGAGCACGGTGTCGATCAGCCGTGCCTCGGCCAGATGCCAGCCAGCGGTGTCGAGCAGGTCGATGAGCAGCACCACAAGCGGCGTGAGGAACACCGCGACGAGCCCGAAGCTGCGCGCCTTCGCGTACGGCAGCAGCGCGGCGAGCACCCCGAATGGCAGCAGCAGCCACGGCCCGTACGGCACCACCGCGAGGATCGCCGCGCCGAGCACGGCGCCGATCACCGTCCCGACGCCGCGCTGTATCGCCCGCGCGAACACCGAACCGTAGTCGGGCTTGAGTATGATCCCGACGGTGAGCACGAGCCAGTAGGACCGCTGCAGCGGCAGCACCTCGCTGAGCACTGCGGCGACCCCGGTGCAGAGCATGAGCCGCAGCGTGAACTCCCAGGCGATCCGCCCCGCGAGCAGTTGCTCGCCGACCCGCGTCAGCCGTCCGGGCAGCCGCCCGCGCAGCCGCTCCCACGCGCCCGAGCCATCACCGACGCCCGTCGGGGTCGTCGGGGTCGTCGGGGTCGTCGGGGTCGTCGGCGGCGCCCAGCTCCCGGAGATCACCCGTGCGAGGGACACCATCGCCTCGCGCAGCGCCAGCGCGCCAGGCGATGCCGACCACGGCGGCGGAATCATCGGAAGCGCTCCGCCCCTGCGTACCGACGACCTGTGCACCGATGACCCGCGACGCCATGCCAGGCTCTGTCGCCCGCCCGGCCCCCCTGAGCCGACCGCCACCGGATGTATGACCCCGGCGCCGAGCACCCCGGAGCCTGGCCCGTGGCCGGCGAGCACCGCGTCACCGAGTCGCTCGACCGTGTCGCTGACCCACGGCGGTACCCGCTCATGCGCGGCACGGAGCGCCGCCGCCGCCTCAGCGAGCTGATGGCTGACGTTGAGCACGGCCATCAGGTGCATGTCCCGCCTTGATCGCCCGCTCGACGACGCCCGCCAGGTGAGCATCGCGTCGTAGGCCGTGTTGAGCGCGGTGACGAGTGCCCGCCGCGCGTCGGCCGACGCCGGCGTGCCGATCGCCCGCAGGTCGGCCGCGAGCGCGTGGTAGACGTCGGCGACGGCCTTGCGCTCCGCGCTCCGCGGCGACAGCAGGTATCCGGGCATGATCAGCAGCAGCGCCCACGCGACGCCCACGCCCCACTGCAGCGCGGTGTGCCACCACGGCCGCAGCGCTCCGAGCGGCCCGAGCCCGAGCGCGCTGTAGACGAACAGTTGGAGCCCGGTGACGGAACCGACGCCGCCGAGCCGCGCCATGATCGCGGAAACCCCGGCGACCACGACCACCGCGATGACCGCGATCCAGCCGCGCCCGTGGATCAGCGAGCCGATGAGCAGCCCGGGCGCGCCGCCGCAGATCGCCGACGTCCCGATCCGCCGCACCCGGTCCAGGTAAGGGCCGCCGTTGTCGATGGTGACGGACAGCAGCCCGCCCATGGCGGGCAGCAGCGCCAGATCGCGCCGCCCGGTGCCGAACGCCACCGCGAGCGGCACCCACAGCGCGAACACCGACCGCGCCATGGTCCCCCAGGGGACCGGCGCCTTCTTTGGCCTGACGACCTCGGCCAGCCACTCGGGCACCACGTCACCCATCCAGTCGGGGACGGCGATCCGCGCCCCATGCACACTCCACACAAGATCCAAGACTAGAAGAAAACCTCATCAGCCCGAACGGACCGAGTCTTCGCCCTGCCCGCTGATTTCTGTCCCCGCGCGGCAGGCACCCGCGCCCGTCTCTGCCCGCTCCCGCCCGTCAAGACCGGCGGGGCGGCGGGAACCGCATCGCCCCGTCCGGCGTCTAAGGGAGCATGCAACGGGTCAATCGGAAAGCGCTCGGCGTGGTGTTCCCCGCAGCCTGCGTCGCCGTAGTTCTGACGGCATGCGGGGCTGGGAAGCCGTCATCCTCGACGCTGTCGCAGACGTCTTCCTCGCATTCCGCATCGCAACAGGCGCAGGCGGCATCGGCGAGCGGTAAGACGCCGGGGCAGTCCCTGAAGGGGCGCGCCGAGGCGGACGCCGCCGCCATCCTCAGGTCATTCGTGGTGCCGCCGGGCGGTCGGCGGCTCGCCGGGCCGCCGAAGACACCCGGCGGGTGGCTCGCGTCGCCGCAGTCCAGCCTGGGATCCACCTCGGCGGTGGACGAGGCGACCTTCTGGGAGGCGCCGGGCGAGCCGCAGGCGGTGCTTGCCTGGGAGCAGGCGCGCCTAATCCCTCGGTTCACGCTAGGCGACGCGGACTTCGGCCCGCCGTCCTGGGACCGCGGCTTCCAGCTAGCCCCCGCCGGCGGGCTGACGGACAGGGAGCTGGTCGTCGAGGTGGTGAGCGTCGGCGACGGGCAGACAGGCATCCGGGTAGACGCCCAGGTGGGCTGGCAGCCGCCCCGCCCGCCCGGTGACATGGTGCCGTCGGCCGCCAGAGCCGTCACGATAGCTGAGGTGCCAGGCGCGATGGCCCGTAACAAGCGCCCGCCCGCGCCGGTCACTATCACCGACCCGGCCAAGGTCCGCAGGCTTGTGGCGCTCATCGACGGCCTCCCGCTGTCCACCTTCCCCAACGGGGCGTCATGCCCGGTACTGCTTGGCGACGGCCTCAGCATGACGTTCCGCGCCCGGTCGGCCGGCCCGGCGCTCGCGATCGCGGTGACCGGCCAGGCCTGCGCCGGCGCCATCGTCTTCACCGTCAGCGGCAAGCAGGGCCCCAGCCTCACCGACAGCTCCCCGCCGACCGACCAGATCCTCGCGATCGCCGGCCTCCCATGGAAACTCGCGTAGCAACCAGCGTCGCTACCCGCTCCAAACGAGACATTCTGGTCTTACTGGCTCGCCGCGCGGGGTGGCCTCCGTGCTGTAAAAAGAGCGCATGAAGATTCTCATCCGGATCGTCGTAGCGGCTGCTGCGCTCGGCGTCGCGGCCTGGGTGGTCCCCGGAATCGTGCTATCGGGACACAGCGACGTGGCCAAGACGGAGACGCTGCTGATCGTCGCGGCGATCTTCGGCGTCATCAATGCCGTGCTCAAGCCGATCATCAAGACCGTGGGCTGCGCGTTCTACGTGCTCACCCTCGGGCTTCTCGCGATCGTGGTCAACGGCCTGCTGCTCTGGCTGTCCAGCTACATCGCCTACGACGAGCTGCACCAGCCGTTCCATGTCACCGGCTTCGTGGCCGCCGTGGAGGGCGCGCTCATCGTCGGCGTCGTGAGCTGGGTGCTGAACATGATCCTCGGCGACGACTGATATCCCCCGGGGGGACGCCCCCCGGACCCCCCGTACCCCCCGACGAGCCAGCGCGGATACCTCCCGGGGATGACCTCATACCCCGTGGCTCACGTGGCTTGTGGCAGTCAGGCGTATCAGGGCGGACCTCATTATCTCGTTTCCGTAGCCGGTTTGCTGCGGAACGCTGTTCGTGTGGCAGTACGCTGAAGCATCCGGGTCTGGCGGGGGAGTGGGCCGCGCGCGAACTGCTCGGCGAGTCCGTCGGTGCCGCGATCGCCCTGGCGGCTCCGGTCGCCGTGCGGGTGCGGGTGCCCGAGGCGCTGAGCCAGGTGCTGCTGTGGCCGCTTGAGCTGGCTTATGTGGACGGCCGGCCGCTCGCGGCCCGCGGGGACGTGACGCTGGTCTACGACATAGCCCCGGACGCGGCCACGGTGCGCAAGAGCCATCCCGGCGGCAGTCTGCGGATGCTCGCGGTGTTCGCACAGCCGACGGAGACGAGCGTGCTCGCGCTGCGCCGGGAGCGGTACGAGCTGACCCGCCTGGTGCGCCGGATCGCGGCACGGGAGCGGGCCGTGATGGAGCTCCAGGTCGTGCAGTACGGGGTGACGCGGGAACGGCTGCGGGAAATCGCCGACTCCGGCGACGGCTGGGACGTGCTTCACCTGTCGGGACACGGGACGGGCGGCGCGTTCCTGCTGGAGAAGGCGGACGGCTCACCGGACCTGGTGGCCACGTCCGACCTGGTGGCCCTGCTCCGCCCGGCCAAGCGACGGGTAAGGCTCGCGGTCGTCTTGGCCTGCGAGTCCGCCGCCGACACCACGGCGCAGACCCTGCGCCTGCTCGGGCTGACCGAGCAGGCCGACGCCCTCGAAGCAGAAACCGCCGACGGGCAGGCCGCCGCCCAGGTCTCCGGCCTCGCCCGCGCCCTGGTCCGGGAGCTGGGCTGCCCGGTGGTCGCGATGCGCTACCCGGTCACCGACGAGTTCGCGATCGCGTTCGGCGACGCGCTCTACACCCGCCTGCTTAGCCGGACTCGCCACCATACGGTCGACGCGGCGGTAGCGCGGGCCGTGACCGAGGCCGCCGGGCCGGCGCCAACGGCGGCGCGGCCGGCGGTGTCGCTGGTGACGCCCGGAGTGTTCGGCCCGTCCCGCGCCGCGGCGCTGGCGCTGCCGGTACCGCGAGGCAGGCCCGTTATCGACCCGGCCGAGCAGCGGATGGCCTACTTCCCCGACGAGCCGGTCCGGTTCGTCGGGCGCGCCCAGGCGATGGCCCGCGCGGGCGCGGCCCTCGCGCCGGGCGGCGGCCGGACGGCGGTGCTGCTGCACGGCATGGCGGGCGCGGGCAAGACCGCCTGCGCCCTCGAACTCGCCTACCGGCACCAGGACTCGTTCGCCGTCGCCGCGTTCTGGCAGGCACCCACCAAAGACGGCGAGTGGGCGGGCGCCCTCGCCGACTTCGCGAAACGCCTGGACATCCAGCTCGCCGACTACGGCTTCACGATGGCCAGCCACATCGGCACGGTCGCGGCCCTGGAGGCGTTCCTGCCCCGCCTGCGCCGCGCGCTGGCCGACAACGGCGTGCTCCTCGTCCTTGACAACCTGGAAACCCTGCTCACCCCAGAAGGCACCTGGCACGACGGCCGCTGGGCGCCCCTGATAACCGCCCTGACCAGCCATGACGGTGAGTCCCGCGTGATCATGACCAGCCGCGTCATCCCCGCCGGTCTCACCGGAAAGCCTCGGATACCGAACGGTCGCGTGCTTTCACCAACTCCCGGCACGCTAGACCCGGTTCCGGGAGCCGGCCAGCACGCGGGGCAGCCACCGGCGCCCGCACCGGGCACCGACTCGCCGGTCCTGCCGGTGCCGGTGCACGCGCTATCGCGCGACGAGGCGCTCGGGCTCGCTCGGGAGCTGCCGAACCTGCGCGCCCTGCTCCACACCGACGGCGGCCCGCTGCGTGCCGGAACCGCCCAGGATGCCGAAGCCGAGCGGCAGCGCATGGCGGCGGACTGCCACCGGGTGCGCCGCGTGCTGCGGGTCGTGCAGGGCCACCCCAAGCTCCTTGAGCTGACCGATGCCGCCGCGGCCGACCGGGACCGCCTGGACGCCCAGCTCGCCGCGGCCGAGGAAGCGGCAACCGTCCAGTCACCGCAGGCCGGATTGCCACCCAGCCCGCCGCCGGGGAAACGGCGGCCGGACGGTCACCGGCCAGTCAGCTGGATGCGTTCTTCCGTGACGGCCGCACGGACCTGGACGCGGGCCAGTTCCTTGCCGCGCTGACCGGCTGGACCACGGCGGCACTGGCCGCGCTGCCCCCGCCAGCGCGGCTGGTGGCGGAGTTCGTGGCCTGCCTGGAAGACAACGACCGGGTGTCGGACGTGATCGAGGCCACCTGGGCGGACCTGTGCCGCCGGCTGGGTCGTCTCGTTTACGATCCTGCGCCGGGATCGGTACCTGGGGAGTCTCCTGCGTCCGCTCCTGCGGCACCGGGTGCTCCCGGCGCGGCGCTGGCACAGGTACTGCCGCTGGCACCGGAACCGCTGCCCGCGCCGGTACTGCTGCCGGCGCTGGATGCTCCCGGTATGGTGCCGGCACCGGGACCGCTGCTCGCGGCGCTGGCGGCGGCGGCCCTGATCGAGGCCGAGCCGCTTATCTTGCCCGATGCAGGTGGCGGGGCCGATGCGGGGGAGCAGCCTGGTGAAGTGGCCGGAGCCAGTTCCGGGGACCGGCCGGTCGTGAGAGGCGGCCCGCAGCCAGTGGCTTACCGGGTGCATCCCGGGGTCGCGGCGGCGATCACGGCGCAGGCGGGCCAGGAATTGCGGGAAGCGGCCGACGCCGGGCTTGCCGCGTTCTGGAGGACAGTCTCCCGCCAGGCGCGGGAGCGGGAGGGCGGGGAGGACAGCGGTGCTGTGGTGCGAGCGGGGCTGGCGGCGGCCCCGTACCTGCTGCGCCGCGGCGACTTGGACACCGCCGGCGTCCTGCTTGAGCAGGCCGTGCTGCGGGACGGGTCGCCGGGGACGGCGGCGGCGGTGCTGCCGTCGCTGCGCCGGATCGCCGCCGCCACCGGCGAGCCGAAGGACGCCGTGCGGCTGGCCCGGGTGCTGGCGGGCGTGGATGCGGGTGAGGCGGAGCGGCTGCTGCGCGGTGCCGTGGACGCCGCCGCCGGTGCCGGTGACTGCCGGGTCGCGTCCGCTGCCGCGAGTGAGCTGGTCACCCTGCTGATGGCTGCGGGGCGGCTGGCGGAGGCGCTGGCGGTGGCCGGGCAGAAGGCGGAGTTCACCGGGCGGGCCGGGCTCGGCCCGTGGAGTCGGCTCGCCGACCAGGCGCTGCGGCTGCAGGTGCTGGGGCGGATGGGGGAGCATGCGCAGGTGCTGGCCGAGACCGAGACGCTGCGCGCCGCGATGGCCGCCCTGCCCGTCCGCGGCGATGCCAGCGAAGCCGTTAACCCGTGGAGCGTCCGCGAGGTCATCCTCCATACCGGCTATGCGTCGGCGCTGGCGACCGGGGAGTGGCAGCGGTGCCTGGACCTGAACGCCGAGGCCGCGGCCAGCGTGCGGCAGCGGGGCGCGGGGGTGCATGAGGTCACCCAGTTCCGGTTCAGGGACGCGTCGCCGCTGATTCGGCTGGGGCGGCTGGGGGAGGCGGGGCGGCTGCTGGCGGAGTGCCAGCGGATCTTCGAGGACCAGGCTGACACCCCGATGCTCGCCACCGTCCTCGGCGCCCGCGCCGGTCTGGAGGATGCGCTCGGGCACCGGCAGGCGGCGGCGGACCTGGTGCGGGCCGCGCTGCGGCTGTTCTATGCCCGGCCCGAGCTCCGGGACATCGCGATCGGCCACCATAACCTGGCAATCTACCTGGGGGAGCTGGGGGATGACCGGGCGGGGCAGCGGGCGCACCGGCTCGCCGCCGCGCTCATCCGCCGACTGTCGGGCATGGCCCACGACCTCGCCGGCACGGTGCGTGTCCTGGCGGCCGAGCTGCGCGGTGATGACCCCGCCGCGCGGTTGCCGGCCACGGTCGCGCGGGTGGTCGCCACCGCCGAGCTGACCGAGGGGGTCCGCCTGGGCGCGCTGCTCGCCGCCCTGCAACCCGACCCCCGGGCCGTCGAGGATGCCCTCGCCGAAATCCTCCGCCTAGCCGCAGAGCCGCAAGCCGCAGACAGCGAACCCGACATCGCAGCGGACCTCCGGGCGTGGGAGCCGGTGATCGCCGACATCGCCACCGCGTGCCAGACCGGCCAGGAACCACCGGCCGAGCTTGCCGAGTTCCTAGACGAGCAGGCCAAGCGGCCAGACTGGGCGGCCCTTGTCGCTGTCCTGCGACGCATCCTGGCCGGCGAGCGCGACGAGGCCACCCTGCTCACCGGCCTCGACCCCATCGAGACCGCAATCGCCCGCGAAACCCTTGGCCGCCTCGAACAACCGGCGTGACCATGGAGAGTCGCCACCGCCCGTTCCGGATGATGATCTTGATTTCCGGGTTGGCATGATGACGTAGCTGCCGGGCTCATCGGCGTTTCCGCGGAAGCGGTTCGTGAATGCTTTCACAAGCCGCACCCCGGACGCGCCGGATGCCCGGGCGCCGCGGCGGCATCCCGTGGACGGACAACGCGGACAAAACGGGCGGTTGCGGTCCGGTGCCAGTGTGCTTGCCAGGATGGGGCGATAAGCCACCGGCATCACGGGTTATCTCCCGCAAGAACCGTGGGAGATCGCGGCCCGCACGTCATACACTTATCCGCCATACACTTGTGCTGCGCTGCCCATCCGCGCAGTTACCATCCACGTCCCTGGAGTCACGCCGCCGTGAAGACCGATGTCGAAGAGCTCAGCCCGACCCGTGTCCGGCTGAGCGTCGAGGTTTCCTTTGAGGAGCTCAAGCCGAGCCTCGACAAGGCCTACCGCGAGGTGGCGCAGCAGGCGCGCATACCTGGGTTTCGTCCGGGGAAGGTTCCCCCGCGCGTCATCGACATGCGGATAGGCCGGGGCGCGGTGCTGACCGAGGCGGTCAACGACGCGCTGCCGGAGTTCTACAGCAAGGCCGTGCAAGAGGCCGAGGTGTTCGCCCTCGGCCAGCCGGACGTGGAGATCACGAATCTCGACGACGGCAAGGAGCTAACGTTCACGGCCGAGGTCGAGGTCAGGCCCAAGTTCGAGCTGCCCGACTTCACCACGCTCTCGGTCACCGTGGACAACGCCGAGGTCACCCCCGATGACGTTGAGGAGTACCTCACGTCGCTGCGCGAGCGGTTCGCGTCGCTGAAGACCGCGCAGCGCGCGGCGGCCGAAGGTGACTACACGACCATCGACATGTCCGCGTCGGTCGACGGCGAGCCGGTCGAGGACGCGCAGGCGACCGGCCTGTCCTACGAGATCGGCAGCGGGACGATGCTCGAGGGCCTTGACGAGGCGCTCACCGGCCTGTCCGCCGGCGAGTCCGCGACCTTCGCCACCGAGCTCGCGGGCGGCTCGGCGGCCGGCCAGCAGGCCGACGTCACCGTGACCGTGCAGTCCGTCAAGGTCAAGGAGCTGCCCGAGCTCGACGACGACTTCGCCCAGCTTGCCAGCGAGTTCGACACCCTCGGCGAGCTGCGCTCGGACACCCGCTCGCAGCTCGCGCGGGTGAAGAAGCTGCAGCAGGCCACGCAGGCGCGGGACAAGGCCGTGGACGCGCTCGTGGACAGCGTCGACATCCCGCTGCCGGAGAAGTTCGTCGAGCACGAGATTCACCACGCGCGCGAGAACGTCGACAACCAGCTTGCCCAGATGAAGATGTCGAAGGAGGACTACCTCAAGACGCTCGAGAAGACGGAGGAGGAGTACGACTCCGACCTCGTTGAGCAGTCCCAGCGCTCCGTCAAGGTCAGCTTCGTGCTCGACGAGCTGGCCCGCACGGAGAACCTCACGGTGAACCAGGCCGAGCTGTCTTACTTCGTCGCTGACCAGGCGCAGCGGATGGGGATCGCCCCCGAGCACTTCGCCCGGCAGCTCACCGAGTCCGGCCAGCTTGGCGTGGCGTTCACCGAGGTACTCAGGGGCAAGGCCGCGACGCTCGCGGCCGAGCGCATCCCCGTGACCGACGAGGCGGGCAACAAGATCGACGTCAAGGCCGAGATCGAGGCGCTCAACGCCGACGTCGACTCGATGCTTGCCACCGAGGCCGCTGGCGCCGACATCGACGTCGACGACCTCGAGATCGACGTCG